>ENA-UONU01000146-UONU01000146.1-human-gut-metagenome-genome-assembly--contig:-CS51-NODE-146-length-102234-cov-15.883313_pt1 | contig 102234 bp, 96 predicted proteins | sample MGYA00242462_ERZ724009 | MGnify/ENA metagenome assembly ERZ724009 | reverse complement strand
AGCGCGAATATGAACGGCTGCTGGAAATCCGGGATAACTATCCGAAGTATGTTTTGAGAACCGATGAATTTGCCGGAGGCAATTACCAGGGTATCAAGAGTATGCACATTGCAGATTTTCTATTGAGCGCAGAATATTAACAACGGGGGCTGTGAAAAAAGAATAGTCCCCCAAAAAAGAAAGACCAAGAGTTTATAATGAACTCAAGGTCTTTCTTTCATGTCTGTATGGGCAGACCCTGAATGTCGGGCGAGTGATGACACCAACAGTTCTAACAAAAAGCTCCCTCGTATCATTGAGCTGAACGCAGAGTATGCGATGCTCTTGGAACGAAAGAAAAGCTCCTATACATACATTTTTGGATTACTGTAATCTGGCAAGAACTCAGTACAAATCATTCGACAGTGTGTGCCGCATGGTAGATGATGGTCTACATCGTTATCTTTGACCGAAAGGCATATCAGATTAGCGGAAAACTGTTTGCTGATATCGCGGCGTACATAGATGACCGGTATGTGGAGGAACATACCGACAGACGGGCAGAACAGAGGCGGCGGCTCGAAGTATTGTCAGAGGAATCCTGTTTTGAAGCTGCACCTGCCCCGCTGCCGTCCGAAGCAATCTGTAAATCTTGCAGCAGTCGATCCTTGGAAGAGGCACTGGGACAGATTGATGAGAGTTTTTCGGAAATGCTGCTGCGGAAGATTGACGAAAGCGGCATGACGGATGCCCAGTGCTACAAGAAGGCAAACATTGACCGGAAGCTCTTCTCGAAGATCCGTTCGGATAAATTCTATAAGCCATCCAAACCTACGGTGCTGGCATTTGCCCTGGCTTTGGAACTGCCGCTTGCCCAGATGCAGGAGATGCTGGGTAAGGCAGGCTTTACCCTTTCCCATTCGAGCAAATTCGATATCATTGTAGAATATTTTGTCGAACGGGGAAACTACAATGTGTATGAAATCAACGAGGCACTGTTTGCTTTTGACCAGAGTCTGATCGGAGCATAAGGACAAAGAAATGTCGCTTTCCATGCGACCACTCCACAAAAGAAAATCGCTATACTATGGCTGTAAGGTACGAAACCGAGCAGCCATAATCTTTTGGGAGGACAAGTGTATGAGAAAGAATTTAGCAGAGATCGTTTTTATCTTAGACCGCAGCGGTTCCATGAGCGGATTAGAACGGGATAGCATGCATGTTTGTTCCAATGTGAAATGTGGGAGAATATTTGATTTAAGAGAGAATTTTGACCTGGATCGATATCTGAAGTTTGGTGTAACTTGTCCGGAATGTCATAGACAGGCTTATCCTTCTCGTTTTATTACTATTTGTGAGAACGGCCATATGGATGATTTCCCTTGGAGCTGGTGGGTTCACGGTGGCAATACAACCTGCAAAGGTACGATGAGGATGTATTCAACTGGCAATACATCAACGCTTGCAGATATGTGGGTTGAATGTTCCTGTGGGGCACGACGGAGTATGAGCGGCGCAACGCAGCATGAGAATTTTGAAGGTATGAAATGTTCCGGACATCATCCGTTCCGGCCAAATCATAAAAATGAAAAATGCGATAAGGAAATGATTCCTTCCCAGCGTGGCGCGTCGAATGTGTATTTTCCAGTAATGAGAAGTGCCATATCCATTCCACCTTGGATCAATCCGCTTTATAACTTGATTGATGAGCATTTGCGCTTAATTGACAGCTATGAAGAAGATTTTGGAGAGATGGGATTAGACAAAGTGTATCAAAAATATTTCTCTGCATTTACAAGAGAAGAATTTGATGCAGCTTTATTGCGCAGAAGACAGAACATCAAAGAGTTTACAGAGATTAAGCAGATGGAATACAACGCCATTACGCATCACGCAGATTCTGTGTACGCCTCCAACAAAAAACATTTTAAGGCTGAGGAGGATCCGCTTCCGGATTATCTGCTCCCGTATTTTAAGAGAGTCATTCGCATTACACGATTAAGAGAAGTGAGAGTGCTGCTTGGCTTCACCCGTGTAGATGCTCCGGATCCAGATGCCGATGAGCAGACAAATATCGTTTATCTAAATAAGGGTAAGACTGAAAAATGGCTTCCTGCTGCAGAAGTGCACGGTGAAGGTGTCTTTATTGAGTTTAATAGGGATAGTATTGATGCGTGGTTGAGAGATCCAGAACTGGGAGCACTTTCTCAGAAATATGCGCAGTGTTATAAGGAATTCTGTGAATCTAAAGAATGGACTGTTACCACATTACGAGATGCAAGGTATGTCCTGATGCATACATTCGCACATTTGTTGATTAAGCAGATGTCAATGTCCTCGGGGTACTCTTCATCCGCTATTCGTGAGCGTGTTTATTTTGGGGATGATATGTCTGGCGTGTTGCTCTATACTGGAAGTGCCGATAAAGAAGGCTCACTTGGTGGACTTGTAGAATTAGGAAATATTGCTCAGCTTATTGTTTTGATGAAAGACGCTTTCCAGGAAGCACTGGTTTGCACAAATGATCCGGAATGCCTTAACAATGTGCCTGCTGGTAATAATTCAAATGGCGCGGCGTGCCATTCCTGCTGTATGATCTCAGAAACAGCTTGCGAGAATGGAAATCGCATGTTGGATCGCGGACTAATTGTGCCTATTGACGGAAGAGAAAATCAGTCTTATTTTAAAACTTTGGTGGAAGAACTATGTCAACTGGAAGTATAAGCTTAGATATTTTGTTAAACAAAATTCTCACAGATGCTATATCTGGTGGAAATGAGTCTATTAGAGCCATTCAGAAGAGATATCCATCTCTTTCTGAAAAAGAAGCTCATGAAATTCTTTCCATGGTTTCAGCGACTGCCCAAAGTAACGATGATAGTGCTGAATTAGTTGTTACAGCGCCACCTTCTTTTGCGTTGAAAACAAAACCGACAAAGGTTACCGTAAGAGAAATGCTTATGGGAGCTAGGAAGAGCATTCTAATCACCGGGTACTCCCTCTCGGATTATTTCGCCGAGTTAGTCGATTGTGTAATTCAAAAGAGCCAAGAAGGCGTTCTCGTGAAATTTTTTGTGAATGACATTGAGAGTCAGAAGGCCTTTGACCGTTTATGCTGCTATAAGGGAAAATTCCTGCGAATTTATAACTATCCAAAACAGGAAGATAAAATGTCTGCTCTTCATGCAAAGGTAATTTCTGTTGATCAAACGGATACGCTGATTACATCCGCAAACCTTTCATATCATGGACAGGAAGGAAATATCGAGCTGGGGGCACGAATCCATTCGAAAGAATTGGCTAAACAAGTAGAGGATATATTTACTTCACTGGTATTCAAAAGGATATTTGTTGAACTGTAAGCTTTATGGAGGTGAGTCAATGAATTTAAGCTTGAAACATAAGCTAATGCTGCAATCATTGAGTCCATTGGCTTTTTTGACTATTGTACGCAATTTCAAATTTACCCCCGTCAGCGAACTTGCTGAAAATCAGTCATATTGGGGAGAGTTTGTTCGCCTTAATAATGTGCTGATTGTTGTGTTTTTGTTATGTGCTACATGGATTTTAGCAGCAATCATATCTTTTATTTCTTTTACAGCCTTTAGATGGACTGATAAGAAACAAGGGTATCAGCTTTCTTCCTTCGTAGAAAAAGAGGACGCAAGTTTGAATTTTTTTATGACAATGATTATACCGCTTTTGATTGATGATGTAGGAACGATTCAGGGAGCGATAACATTTCTTATCATTGTGGTTATGATGTGTGCGCTGTTAAGCAAAACACATTTGTACTATGCGAATCCTGTGTTAGCAATCTTAGGATACCAAGTCTATGAGGTTACCTTTAAAAGTAACCCTGACTTTAATAATGAAGTTTGCTTGGCTGTAGTAAAAGGTAGGTTTCTAAAAAATCCGGGCACAGTAGAATATAAAGTGATTAATGATACAGTCCTCTACATGAAGGAGATGAACAAATGACCAAGGAAGAAATTCAGGCATCGATTAAGTCGATAATGTTTTCTGGTGCAGTCTGCGGGATTGAAATTTATGCCAGTCTACGCAATGAAAATGGGTATCATACCAAAAAAATGAGGGCAACAGACAAGTTGCTTTCTAGCACAAAAGATAAGGTGGCAGGTTTTATCAATTGTACCTATCTTGCAGATGATGCAGAATTTGACACATCAGAAAATATTGCAGACAATAAGAAAGAATTTTATGAGATTAGTCTGACAGAGAACTATAGACCCTTTGCTTTCCTTGATGGTGCTGAAAAGTGTACAGAGTACTATTCGGAAAGTGATAAAAATAAACTGTCTGGATTTCTTTTTAGAATTAATTTGAATGACCAGTACTTTTGGGTTTATCAACATATATACTCTGTATCAAGAATTGATCGAAGTAAGAACATAATAGCCAGACTTACTGGAGATACGTACGATGAAATTGATAGCGACATTGTACAGATAGATTCACGAGCAGATATAATTATTTTTTCTTCAAGTGTTGTTACAGCGAAAATGGATCTTATGCAGAGATTTTTTGGGTTTGAGCAATACATACGAGCGGGGGCACAGAAGACGATTGAGATTATTCGCGATATGGATATTGTAGATAGCCTTGAAAAGTTTGTTGCGTTTGAAAATAAAAGTAAGTTGACAAATGCAAAGAAGTTATTAAAGGCAAAGAATTCGCCTGTTTTGCAGATGAAAAAGAACGATTTGTTAGAGAATCTGAAAAAGCATTCTCGCTACAAAACGATGTTCAAGTTTGAAGAAGATCATATTGTGATTTCTTCACAAAAAGAAGCAGCGGCATTTATTAAAATGTTGAATGATGATATTGTTCGGCCTGAACTCACAGGAAAAGAATATGACAGCTCCAGCAAAATGCTTTTGGGTCCAATGGGATCAAGTCAATGACTGACCAATGATAGGAAAATATAGATGAGTGATAGAAGAAAAAAGGCTTCTATGTCACAGGTTCTGACAGATATAAAGCCTTACATAACGAAAAAGTTTATGGCGGCTCCCTGCGTTAAGGAGCAAGACATTCAGGTTATTTGTCAAATTCTCCTGCCCAGATACAAGAATGTGCAGCTCATGCAGGGACTGACCAACAACAAGCCGGATTTTAGAATTCAGGTGAAAGGTCTGTTCGGGACGGAAGAAAAACGGTTTGAAGTGGTTTGTGGTGATAAGAAAAGGTCAGCAGCCAAGAAGAAATCTGACCTAGGCTGGATTGATCGGATGGAAGAGATAGATGCTGCGTTTGATGATTTCTGATATCAATGCAGTGCGGAGAGGTATCTGAGGCAAAGCTTTGTGCAACAGGTTGTTGCACAAAGTCACACATAAAACAGCGGGGAAGCGATGGAGTGACACGACAAGAATTGTTTACATGGATACGTCAGCAGTACGGCACAGAGCCGGAATACCCCTGGCATGACCGGAATGCTGTGCTGCGGCACAACGACAATAATAAATGGTATGGTGTAGTTCTGGAAGTATCGGCTGATAAGTTGGGGCTGTCGGAGGCAGGCATCATGGATGTCCTTAATGTGAAAAGTGATCCGCTGCTGATTGGCTCTCTTCGCGGGTAGGACGGCTATTTCCCGGTCTATCACATGAACAAGGAAAAGTGGCTTAGTATTCAGCTCGGCAAACCGGAGCTGGATGATGCCATCAAAGACCTGCGTTCTTTGAGCTATGAGCTGACGGCACCGAAGAAGCACAACCCAAAGTCATCAGCAAAAAATCCGAGAGATTCCGCAAATGGCAAAGAAAAAGAAACTGACGAAGACTGAGCGAAAGGAAGCCCGCCTCCGAAAAGGCAAGCAGTGGCTGCTCACCTATACCGGCTCACCGAAAAAGATGAACAAGCATTACCGGGAACGCTTTCATGTGGATGCTGTGACGGCTGCTAAAGATTTGCAGGAGCTGGGGGTCAACTATACACAGGAGCAGCTCGACCAGATTAAACAGGCTGAAGAACAGCGACTCCGGCAGCGGAGAATGGAGCGGGAAGCGAAAGAGAGGGAACGGCTGGCAGAACTGTATGAGGACTGCGATGATCGTTTTGCCTTTATCGCTGGATATACAGATGGCGGCGCGCCGTATGGTGTGATGTGGGAAGAAGTCGGCATTGATCCAAGGCTGCCGTTCGAGGAAAAAGAGGAGCCAGTCCAGGCTCCTCGAAGGTGCGTTATTTCAAAAAGTTGCTCTTATGTTCCAGTGCGTGCAGATTATAGCCAAGTGTAGCTAGGTCTGTTACATTCAGCGCAACCAGATTGATGTCGGTGGACATCGTGCAGGCGATCTGCTCGGCTGTGTATCCATATTCATAGATGTAGCGAAGGATTTCATCGCTGTCCATCAGGATCTCCGCTGCTACGATGTTGGCTTCATATTATGGTTTGGATTTCATGTCGTAGAGCATGAACTCATGAATCGGGGTGGTTTTCGCCATATTCCGGTGAAGCTGGTCATGCCCTAATTCATGTGCGCACACGATGCGCAGCATATTTTCATCCAGACTGTTATTATGAAGTTTTCAAAGCTGGCTCGTGAGATATACGGTCGATACACAGACCAGATCGAGCCGTATGGGATGGACGAATGCTGGCTGGATGTGACCGGAAGCGGCTGCATGGGAACCGGATTTGAAATCGCAGATGAGATTCGAAGAACTGTTAAGTTTGAACTGGGACTTACGATTTTCGCAGGAGTGAGCTTCAACAAGATTTTTGCCAAGCTTGGGTCGGATATGAAAAAGCCGGATGCAATTACCTGCATCGAAGCAGATCCTCCATGTCAGCACGGATTATCTTCTGATGGGCAGCGAGCCAAGCAAAGAGGAAGTTAAAAATGATCTTCTGAGCATTATTTCGGAGCTGTCTACGATTGCGAAGAAAATCTGAAAAGCATTTTGTCGATCTGCAAGCATCACATGCCTCGTTGGGAAACTGACGAGGCATTTTTCAGCCGAATCAGACGATACGGAGTATAGAAAGGTTAGCTGTGCGCGTTTTCATATGCTTTTCGGATTCCGTCCGGCAAGTGGTCGGGAATCAGTGCCTTTAGTCTGTCCTCGCTGCCGTCTTGGATTGCCTGCTCATAGTACCAGCATTTGAATTTCAGCATATCCAGTGTGCGGTTCATCTGCTCAAGCTCTGCCTCCATGTGCGACCGTTGTTCCTCAAATAGTGCCTTGCGTTGCGGGTAGGTGGACGGCCCTTCTACACACCAATCCATGAATTGCCGGATGTCCTTGATCTCCATGCCAGCTTTTTTCAGACATTCAATGACCCGGAGTGCTTCAATCTCCGTGTCACCGAATTTGCGGATGCCGGATACCCGTTCCATGTTCGGAAAAAGTCCCTGTTTATCATAATAGCGCAGCGTGGAGATAGGCAATCCGAACATCTCTGCCACCTGTCCAATTGAATACATAAATTTCCCTCCAAAAATTTTCAATAAATATCTTGACATAAAGTTAGGTTTAGGTATTACTATGAGAGTAACACAAAGAATATAAAAATGCAAGGAGTGTTCTACGATGAATAAAAAGGTACTAATCATTTCCTCAAGTCCCCGTAAGGGCGGCAACTCCGAAACGCTGGCGGCAGCATTTGCCAAGGGCGCACGGGAGGCAGGCAATCAGGTAGAAACCGTATATCTGCGGGAAAAGCAGGTTGGCTTCTGCAAGGGCTGTCTTGTCTGCCTGAAGTTGGGGCACTGCGTCATCCAAGACGATGCCGTGGAAATTGCCGCCAAAATGCACGATGCAAATGTGTTGGTGTTCGCAACGCCTGTCTACTATTACTGCGTCAGCGGTCAGCTCAAGACTATGCTGGATCGTGCCAACCCGCTGTTTGATACGGATTATGCCTTTACGAAAGCCTACTTGCTGGCAACGGCGGCAGAGAACGCATCGGAGACCTTTGCGGGCACAGAGAAGGCCGTGCAGGGCTGGGTAGACTGCTTCCCCCGCTGTGCGTTGGCTGGCACAGTGTTTGCAGGAGGTGTGAACGGTGCGGGTGAGATCGCCGGACATCCTGCGCTGGAGCACGCTTATCAGATGGGCAAGGAGGTCTGAGCTATGGCAATCAAACAAACGGCAGGCAGAGAGGCTTTGGGGGAATTTGCTCCTAAATTTGCGGAATTGAATGATGATGTGCTGTTTGGGCAGGTGTGGAGCAGGGAAGACAAGCTTTCCCTGCGAGACCGCAGCATTGTAACAGTGGTGGCGCTGATGGCGCAAGGGCTGACGGATTCGTCCTTTCAGTACCACCTGACAACTGCAAAGAACAACGGTGTGACCAAAACGGAAATTGCGGAGATTCTGACCCATGCGGCATTTTATGCAGGCTGGCCCAAAGCATGGGCTACCTTCCGTATGGCAAAGGAGGTATGGGCGGAGGACGATGCTGCCGACGCAAAAGCCGAGCATCAGAATGAAATGGTCTTTCCCATTGGCGCACCCAATGATGACTTTGCGAAATATTTTATCGGGCAAAGCTATCTCGCACCTCTTTCTACGCAGCAGGTCGGTATTTACAATGTGACCTTTGAACCCGGCTGCCGTAACAACTGGCACATTCATCATGCGAAAAACGGCGGCGGACAGATTCTCGTCTGCGTAGCCGGGCATGGTTACTATCAGGAATGGGGCAAACCGGCACAAGAGCTGCGCCCCGGCGATGTGGTAAATATCCCTGTGGGTGTCAAGCACTGGCACGGTGCTGCACCGGATAGTTGGTTTTCTCATCTGGCGGTAGAGGTTCCGGGGGATGAAACATCCAATGAATGGTTGGAAGCCGTGGACAACACAGTATATTTTAAGGCAACAGGCAAGGAGATCTGAATATGGAAAAACTGAATCTGACACAGGAATGGGACAAGGTGTTCCCGAAAAGCGACAGGGTGGATCACAAGAAAGTAACCTTTCACAACCGATATGGCATCATACTGGCGGCGGATATGTACACGCCGAGGGGCGCAGAGGGCAAGCTGCCTGCTATTGCCGTCAGCGGTCCGTTCGGTGCGGTAAAGGAGCAGTCCTCCGGTCTGTATGCGCAGAAAATGGCGGAGCTTGGCTTCTTGACGATTGCCTTCGATCCGTCCTACACCGGTGAGAGCGGCGGTGTGCCCCGCTATGTAGCATCGCCGGACATCAACACCGAGGATTTCTGCGCAGCGGTAGACTTCCTCTCCGTGCAGGAGAATGTTGACCCGGAGCGCATCGGTATTATCGGTATCTGTGGCTGGGGCGGTATGGCAATCAATGCCGCTGCCATTGACACCCGCATCAAAGCTACCGCGGCCATGACCATGTACGACATGACTCGTGTAACTGCCAACGGATATTTTGATGCGGAGGATTCTGAGCAGGCACGCTATGAGAAGAAAAAAGCCATGAATGCACAGCGCACTGTAGATTACAAAAACGGTACCTATGCTCTGGCAGGCGGTGTGGTCGATCCGCTGCCGGAGGACGCACCGCAGTTTGTGAAGGACTATTATGCCTACTACAAAACGCCACGTGGCTATCACTCCCGCAGCCTAAACTCCAACGGCGGTTGGAATGTGACCTCCTCGCTGTCGTTTCTGAATATGCCGATTTTGCAGTACAGCAGCGAGATTCGCTCTGCCGTACTGCTGGTACACGGGGAAAAGGCGCACTCCCGCTATTTCAGTGAGACAGCTTACAGCAAGCTGACCGGCGACAATAAGGAATTGCTCATTATCCCCGGTGCAAATCACACTGACCTTTACGATCAGATGGACATCATTCCGTTTGAAAAGCTCAACGCATTCTTTACGGAGTATTTGAGATAAAGCGGCATATTATGTGTTTCTGCGTAAGCATCTGGAGGAAGGCTTATATCAAGTTTCTGCTGTTTCTGCATCGGATGTACTGAAACGAAATACAGCCTCTTTACGCTGTGCGGTCGAGAATGATGTGTTTGCCTCGCTGCCGCAGGATTCGCTTTTGGTCGAGTTGGGAATGGGGTATTAGGCGCAATATAATTGCTGACGGCGTTGAATCTTGGTGGCTAACTTGGTGGATAGCTTGGTGAGTGTCATCCTCTAAGTTATCATGGGTTGCGTCATAGAACTTATCATTGGCTGTGCCCATGATAGAGTGCTTTTTCATTTCTGCGGAAAGAAAAATGCACCCGGCGTTTGTACCGAGTGCATTTTCTTACTTTCCAAATAAATCGCTGTGCGTTCCTGTTCGGGATAATGTCAAGACAAGCAAATCATTCTCAATCCGATAGACCAATAGCCAATCCGGCTGAATGTGACACTCACGATGCCCGACCCAGTTTCCGGTTAAAGCGTGGTCTTTATTCTTTTCTGGAAGCTGTTCGCTGCTTGCCAGTTTGCGAATGATGTCGTCCAGAAGGTCAATATCAAGATGACGATTCATCGCCAGCTTGTAATCCTTCTTAAATTGATTTGTCCAAACAACGTCTAAATGTTTACTCATTCTTTTAACGCCCTCAATGCTTCCTCTACATCAGAGTAGCGTTTTACAGAAGGATCACGAGCAATGCGTTCTGCTTCCAGCATTGCTGCCATTGTTTCCTTGTTCGGCTGCTCTATACGAACATCAAAAGGAAAACCGCCGACGCGGAGCGACTGGCGAAGAAACACATTGATAGCGGTAGTAAGGTTGATGCCTAATTCACCATACAGTGCTTCGCACTGTTTCTTGATGTCGCTGTCCATACGGACACTGAAATTAGTTGTGGTAGCCATGAATGTCAACTCCTTTCCTTGCTATTGCACTTATATTATATGTTGATTGCATTGCATAGTCAACCTATTAGACGCAAAATTCACAGAAAAGTCCACAATTATTTTTGGAGGAACAGCCTATTGAATGTGTGCATCATAGGTCGTGATTATGATGGATGTGGTATAATCCTTGAGGAAACATTGTATGGAAAGGACAAACACGATGAACGCTCTGGATATTATGAAACGCCCTGCCGCCTACGTAAGCGGCTATGAAAACACCCCCACGGAGGAACAGAACCGTGCAAAGCAACTGTGCTGGGAGTACAACCGCACCGCTCCCAACGAACAGGAAAAGCGGCGCAGCATCCTGCAGACCTTGCTGGGCACCTGTTCTCCCATGACCGGAATTCAACCGGATTTCCACTGTGACTATGGCTTCAACATCCATACCCACGGCTTGGCGGTCATCAACTATAACTGTGTCATTCTGGATACCTCTCCGGTAAACATCGGAGCAGGTGCCTTTATTGCCCCCGGCGTATGCCTTGCCTGCTCTGGTCATGCCATCGACCCGGAGCAGCGCAGCCACGGCATTGGAACCTCAGCACCTATTACGCTGGAGGGAAACGTCTGGATCGGTGCAAATTCCACCGTCTGCGGCGGCGTTACCATCGGGGCAGGCTCGGTTATCGGGGCGGGAAGCGTCGTCACCCATGACATTCCCGCCGGTGTCATCGCAGCAGGGGTGCCCTGCAAGGTGATCCGCCCCATTACCGAAAAAGATAAGTTCAAGCTGGAGGATATTCTGTTCTGAGAAATTCAGATCGGAAACGCTGAAAAAACATACGCACAAGCTCTCCGGGGACATTTTTGTTTTTCGCCATGCTTTTCTGCGGGGAGAAGGCATGGTATACTGGGAATGACAATTCGGGATTTGTGGAGGATAACTATTGTGGATAAAGCAGTTATTTATATACATGGAAAAGGTGGTAATGCTGAAGAAGCTATTCATTACAAACCGCTCTTTAGTAATTGTGATGTGATTGGTCTCGACTATACTGCACAGTTTCCATGGGAAGCAAAAGAAGAATTTCCATTACTTTTTAATTCAATTTATAGAAACTACAAGACTGTTGAAGTAATTGCCAATAGCATTGGAGCGTATTTTGCTATCAATGCCTTATCAAATCAGCAAATAGAGAAAGCATATTTTATTTCGCCCGTTGTAGATATGGAAAGGCTTATTGCTGATATGATGATTTGGGCAAATGTTACAGAGGATGAACTCAAAGAGAAAAAAGAAATTCAGACAACCTTTGGAGAGACCCTTTCATGGGATTATCTTTGCTATGCAAGAGAAAATCCTATTATATGGGAAATCCCAACGCACATTTTGTATGGTGAAAAAGATAATCTTACCGCTTATGGAACGATATTTGAATTTGTACAGAGGACTAATTCAACACTTTCTATTATGAAAAATGGAGAGCATTGGTTTCACACGGATGAACAAATGAAATTTCTTGATGAATGGATAATAAAATCTTCCAAATAACTTCCAGATTGTATAATTTTAAAATTTGGAAAAGGAGGAATCGTGTACGATTCTTTAGATATTTATCTATGAGAAGAAAAGATCGAGAAGTAACAAATATTATTGAAATTCTACAGATTATTGAAAAAGCGAAAGTCCTGCATCTTGCTTTGTTTGATGCTGATTATATGAATTGTACGGATCGGTGCAGGTACATGGTTTAAGATTTTGCCATTTGTCAAGAGCATATCGGGCGATCTTGATGGAATCAGTTTTGTCAGATTTAACTTTGCGAAGAGAGTCATTATTAAAGTTTTTGACTAGCTTAGGATTAACAGCACTGACAAACAGACCAGCGGCTGAAAATTGCTGAGCAAGTACTTCGTAATAGTGTCCGGTGTGCTCCATTACAATTCGTGATTCACCTTCGATAGAGTGAATAAGTTTAATTAGTGAAAGGATATCACTGGATGTGCGCTTGATCTCAAAAGGAGAGGATACAATCTCACCAAATGGTCTTAGAATTGTAACCATGCTTTTACCTTTTGAAACATCGATACCTACTGCGTTCATAAATTTGTCACTCCTTAAAAATATTACAATGGATAAATACCAGATTTACTCATTACCTGCTCAAACTACTGTGTGTGACACGAATGCACTTAATGTGATTCAACCTGCATAAAACGAACACTGTGAATGAGGAGCTGGTTATCAGTCTAAAGTACGGACGCTAAGTCCTAGTGATGAAGTCGATATACCATTGCATCCTACATTCTAACAGTTTAAGTAATGAGATGGATAAATCCTTACTGGATGTAAGGGGATTACCCATAAGTATATTGTAGTAGTGATGAGTTAGGTGCGCCAATTTTTTTGTAAAATACAGAACTAGTGTTTGCTGTATATAGAAACATATGGTATAATTTAAACATGGAAAAAGGAATAACACTCAACGCTATCCGGGCCCTGTTTGTGAAAAATCTTTAAAGTTCAGAAATAAACGAAAACAGAATTCGACACAATCCGAAAAAGTCAATGGAAATCAATAAGAATTGCGGTTTATAATCGCAAAATCTATTGATGCGGTGAATTTGCGGCAGTAGAGACCTTGGCAAGGATATGTAAAACGTATAAAGAAAAATACCCACTGATTCAATTGCACTTCATACCGCAACAGCAGATACGGTTTATGAGATGATGAAAAAAGGACTTGTAGATAGAATAGAATTCAATATAAGCATTAGACATAATAAAATAATGGGTATAAAATAGATGTATAAGAGAAATTCAAATCTTATACATCTATTTTTATACAAGAAATTTGCAAAGAAAGGGGCTTTTTATTATGAGTAAAAAATTAGTGGCATTTTTCAGTGCAAGCGGAACAACAAAAAAAGTAGCAGAGATGATTGCAGAGGAAGCAAAAGCTGATTTATTTGAGATTGAGCCAAAAGTTCCATATACAAAGGCGGATCTTGACTGGATGGATAAAAAATCTCGGAGCAGTGTGGAAATGAGTGATAAGAAATACAGACCGGAGATCATGAAGAAAGAGATAGATATGAGCTCTTATGATGAAATTCTTCTGGGATTCCCTATCTGGTGGTATGTAGCTCCAACAATTATCAATACATTTTTGGAAGCCTATGATTTCAGCGGTAAAAAGATCGTCCTTTTTGCAACATCCGGTGGAAGTGGATTTGGTAATACTGTAAAAGAATTGCAGCCATCCGCACCAGAGGCTGTTATCACAGAAGGCAGTCTGTTAAACCGCGGAACAAAACAGAAAGTCAGTGAGTGGGTAAATTCTTTATAAACAGCAGTGTTATGGAGATATACAGAATATGGAAAAAATAGTACAGACAGCAGGAAGAAATGCGCTTGGCGAATTTGCGCCGGAGTTTGCATATTTTAACGAAAGGGCATAATTTTTTCATTCGTTCTTGACAAAGTAACCATTCGGTAACTATAATGAAGTTACCGAATGGTTACTTTGATAAAGGAGATAATTATGGCGGAGGGTACAAAAGAACGGATTTTGAGAACAGCACTGGAATTGTTTGCGCAGAACGGCTATCTGGGGACCTCTATGAATGATATTGCAGGGCAGTTGGGATTTACGAAAGCCGCCTTATATAAGCACTATGTCAGCAAACAGGAAATTTTAGATAAGATCGTGGAGCGAATGAATAAGATGGACTATGAGCGCGCTGAGGCATATGAAATGCCGGAAACGGAACCAGACGGCTTTGCGGAAGCATATCTGCATACACCAATTCAAAAAATTCGCACATACAGCCTTGCCCAGTTTGACCATTGGACAAAGGAACCGTTTTCTTCTAATTTCCGTAAAATGCTGACGCTGGAGCAGTATCGTGATCCCAAGCTTGCACAGCTCCACCACGACTATCTGGCGGGCGGCCCGCTGGAGTATATGGCGGCCATCTTCCGCAAGCTGGCAGATTCTGATGAGGAGGCTATGCAGCTGGCGCTGGAGTTCTATGGGCCGATGTATCTTTTATACGGTGTCTACGACGGTGCAGAGGAAAAGGAATCGGTTTCTTCCTTGCTGGCAACACACATTGATCGCTTTATTGCCAAGGTTGAGGCTGGTTACAGAGCAGAAGCTGCCGGGACAGCTGTTTTGAGCAGGAGGAATAACGGATGAACTATATTCGGATCACAAAAGACAATATTGACAAGGAACATATCTGCTGCGCCATGTCCGGCAAGCAGAGTGTTGCAAAAAAGGAATGGCTGCGGCAGCGCTTTGAGGATGGACTTGTTTTCTATCGCAGCGAAGAACGCGGCAAATGCTTTATCGAATACATTCCGGCTGAAAACGCCTGGGTGCCGATTGCGGCAGATGGTTATCTTTACATTAACTGCTTATGGGTATCCGGCTCCATGAAGGGACACGGATATTCGAAGGATCTGCTGGAGGCATGTATCTGTGATGCCAAGGCGCAGGGAAAGAAAGGTATTTGCATTCTGTGCGCGGAGGGCCGAAAGCGGGAATTCCTCGCTGACCCGAAATTCCTTACTTATAAGGGGTTCTGTGTGGCAGACATATCCGACTGCGGGATCAATCTTATGTATCTTCCCATTGAATCGGGTGCACAACCGCCGCATTTCAAGGAATGTGCGAAACATCCGGTGATTGAAGAAGCCGGTTTTGTTCTTTATTACACCGATCAATGCCCATACACCTATTATTGGGTGCCAAGAGTGCAGGAGGCGGCGAAGGAACATGGTATCCCGTTTAAGGTTATCCATATCACTGATAAAGAAAGCGCACAGAATGTACCTGCACCGGTCACGACTTATGCACTGTTTCGGGATGGTCAGTTTCTGACACAGAGTATCCAGTCAGATAAAAAATTCCTGGCGCTGGCAGGTTTACAAAATTGATTTTACTCCGCTATTTTTGTGTCGCTTTTTGGTGCGATCACCCCAAAGGGTGTTGCGAAGGATACCCCTGAACGCTTTGCGTTGTTCAGCGTTCCGTTTATTCGCCTCTGGATTTGGGTCCTGACACCGTTGTAATACACAATAAAGCTATCGCGCGATTCACAAGGAGTGAGTATAAAGCCCTGCAAAAGTGCTTTCGGATTTAAAAAAAGGGATTCCGATACTGACAGAAAGGAAAAACATGGAGAAAAAATTGAAAAATCCAACCTCTAACAAAAATGAAACACCCGCACCGCAGGGAGGCAAATGGCCGGACGAGACGATCGTTCGCTATATCATCCGTGCTTTTTTGCTGCTTATTGTATTCGCATGGGCGCTGGTAAACCTTGACGCTGTTTTGTGTTTTCTCGGCAAGGTGCTTGTACTGTTCACCCCGTTTCTGATCGGCGGCGCGATTGCTTTTTTGATCAACGTAGTTCTTCGGCCAATGGAATGCTGCTGGAACAAGGCGTGCCGCAAAGCTCCTGCAAAGCTGACCCGCCCCGTGTGCCTGACAGCAAGCACCGTGCTTATCCTTGGAATTCTATTTGCTGTGGTATTTATGATGCTCCCCAGCTTGCGGGAATCCGGCGATGAGTTTATCCACAACATTCCGGTCTATGTGGAGGAAATCGGGCGGTGGTGGGCTGACGTTGTCCAGTTTGCTGCAAAATATAACATTGTCCTGCCCGAATATGTCATAGACTCTGACCTGTTGATTGAGAAGGTCACCGCCTTGATCAGTGACAAGGAAAGCGGGATTCTCACCGTGACATGGGGCGCGGCAACCTCTGTCCTGTCGGTTTTTGTGGACGCCTTCTTGGGATTTGTTTTTGCACTTTATCTGCTTGCAAAGAAGGAGGCCGTCGCGGCACATTTGAAAAAACTCATTGAGACAGTCCTTCCGCAAAAGACGGCGCAGCGGCTTCTTAGTATTGCCGCGCTGACCAATCAGACCTTCACAAATTTTGTCAGCGGCCAGCTTACCGAAGCGGTTATCATCGGTGTTCTGTGCTTCTTTGGAATGCTGATTCTTGGGATTCCGTATGCTGGTGCTGTCTCCGCGTTTGTGGCCGTCACTGCGCTGATGCCGATTTTTGGCGCATGGATTGGCGGCGGCTTTGGTGCGTTTTTGATTCTGCTGGCGGAACCTGGCAAGGCTCTGTGGTTCATTCTCTTTCTGATCGTTTTGCAGCAGGTGGAGGGCAATCTGATTTATCCCAAGGTGGTCGGCAAGTCCGTCGGACTTCCTGGACTGCTTGTGCTGATGGCTGTTACGATTGGCGGCGAAGCATTCGGCATCTTAGGGATGCTGTTCAGTGTTCCCGTCTGCGCTGTGCTGTTCAGCCTTTATCTGGAGTTCATGAAGAAAGCAAGTACCCTTTAAGCTGTGGTTTATTTAACAAAGACCACGGCAATTATCGAGCATATTATTTACGATGAGATGGATGACCATTACGGCGCAGAGCCGGAATATCCCTGGAATGACTGGAAAGCTGTGCTGAGGCGCAACGACAATAATAAATGGTATGGTGTGGTTCTGAAAGTATCTGCTGATAAGTTGGGGGCGTCGGAAGCAGCCGGCATTGATCTAGGGCTGCCGTTCGAGGAAAAACGAAGGGTTTTCGAGGGAGGCAAGTCAAATGGAAGACGTTCGACTTGAATTATTCATTAGTTCTTGATAAGTAACCATTCGGTAATCATAGCGTAGTTATCGAATGGTTACTTTAATGAAGAAAATAATTATGGCAGAAGGCACAAAGAAACGGATTTTGAGAACAGCACTGGAACTGTTTGCGCATACGTGCCCAGTAAAGGATAGAGTTGTATCTTAACCTGAGTATAGTTATAATACAATTATGACAGCTGCTTTCCCAGGATTATCAATGACGGAAATGATGTATGACGATGATAGGCAGCAGGGAATTTCCTGGGTATAAAAAAGCTTGCGAAGCTAATGAGAAGGGATGACATCATGGGACATTTTTATTTTGTAAGACACGGACAGACTGTGTGGAATGTGGAGAATAAAATTTGCGGAGCAACAGACAGTCCGTTGACGGAGCATGGACGGCAGCAGGCGGCTGAAACCGGGAAAAATATTGTAGAAAGCGGAATCAAGGCAGATGAAATTCTCTATTCACCCCTTAGCCGTGCAGCAGATACAGCAAAAATTATTTCTGAAATGAGCGGGATTCCCTGCAGGGAAGAACCGAGACTCATAGAGCAGAACTTTGGAAAATGGGAGTCTACGCCGAGAGACGGCAAAGGGTTTAAGATGGCGAAAGAGTCATTTGCCTGCCGCTATGAAGGGGGAGAATCCATGCTGCAGCTTGCACAGCGTATCTATAATCTGCTGGATGAGATAAAACAGGAGTCTGACCATAAGACATACATTCTGGTGGCACACAATGGAATTTCAAGGATGATTCAGTCGTATTTTACGGATATGACCAATGAAGAATTTGCATCCTTTGGCGTAAAAAACTGCCAGGTGGTGCGGTATGACTTCTAATATGTATGACCTTTCCGGTCAGGCTGTGCTCTCGACCAAGGGATATCGTTTGGAATTATGGAGAATGGAGTTTTCCAGATTTAAGGAAACATTCCAATTGTTGCCTGAGTATTTTGCTCATGAAATTATTTTTAGGGAACCAAGAGAGAAGGAACGTATAATATGAAAACTTATAAAGTTGGTCTGATTCGGGTGCTGACCACAGAGGACGAGGAATTGCTGCAGCTGCATGGAAAGCTGATAGAATCGTATTTCCCTATGTTCCAGGTGGTGTCACGATGTATTCCGGATCAACCGGAGGGAATTCATGACGATGAAACATTCGCTGTAGGTGTACCTAAGGTGGTGAATCTTGCAGTGGAACTGTGGAAGGAAGGCTGTCAGGCTATTATTATCAGCTGTGCCGGTGATCCGGGAGTTCCGGAGGCAAGACAGGCTGTACCGATTCCGGTTATAGGAGCGGGATCCAGTACTGCAGCGTTGAGTCTGTTTTTTGGCAGTCATCCGGCTGTGTTGGGGATTACCGAAGATGTACCGTCAGGATATCAGCGGATATTCGGTGATCGGATTGTAGACAATGCAAAGGGAGATGGGGTAGAAAATGTCCTGGATTTGATGACAGACAGAGGATATGAAGCCACCATGAAAGCAGCGGCTGCGCAGAAAAAGATGGGTGCCGATGTGATTGCCCTTAGCTGTACAGGAATGTCCAGTATCCGTATTGCTCCCTCCATCGAAAAGACAGTAGGAATTCCGGTTCTGGATCCTGTTTTGTGCGAGGGACTGCTGACATTGTTTGAGCTATTGAGAAGAGAAAATATGGAGGATTAGGAGTTAGAATTAGGAAGCTTCGTCTATACTAAAATATAGGCGGAGCTTTTTTGTGTATAATGATTGTATCTTAAATGGAAGATCGATTATAATATAAATAGACAGAAAAACTGGCGGTTTATATAAATATTATGCTGGGTACACATACATTCCCAGCAGCTGCTGAACACAGTAAAAGGCAATGGAGGCACCGGATAACCATAGCTGCAACTGTGGCGCAGAAAGTGAATGAGTGAAATTATGAAACGAATTAACAATGTTATGCCAATTATTTCTGGACCCTGTTTTGGTTTTGCCGGAATTTTTGTACACGAATTACGGATCGTACTTGCTAAGCTTGTGCTTTCGGGTAAAAAGCAGGAAGTTGTGGAGGAATAGGATCATGTCAAAAGATGAGTATTTGATTACCGATGCGCCGCTGAAAGCGTTGACGGTTTTTGCAATGCCGATGATTCTCGGCAGTTTTTTTCAGCAGGTATACAATATGGCGGACTCCATTATCGTCGGCCAGTTTGTGGGTTCCTCCGCACTGGCGGCGGTTGGCGCCTGTGCAGCGCTGACGAATGTTTTCATTTGTGTGGCACTGGGGGCCGGTGCTGGTGCAGGTGTGCTTGTGAGCCGCTATTTCGGTGCCAAAGAGTATGGAAAAATGAAAACGATTGTGTCTACATCACTGATTAGCTTTTTGCTGCTGAGCATCATCCTTGGTGTCTTTGGCTTTTGTTTTTCCCATGCGATGATGAGCGGATTACAGACTCCTGCCGATATTCTGGAGGAAGCAGTGCTGTACCTGCGGGTCTATTTTGTGGGCTTTCCGTTTTTGTTCATGTACAATATTCTCTCTACCATGTTCACTTCCATCGGTGAATCAAAAATTCCGTTGGGACTGCTGATCTTTTCATCAATCCTGAATATTGTAATGGATCTTTGGATGGTAGCCGGTCTGGGACTTGGCGTGTTCGGTGCGGCGCTTGCAACTTTGATCGCACAGGGCATTTCGGCTGTGTTTTCACTTTTGATTTTCTTTTACCGGATGCGGCGGTATAAGAGTATCTTTGCATGGTTTGAGGGACAGGAGCTGCGCTCGATGCTTCGGATTGCTGTTCCGTCGGTTCTTCAGCAGTCTACCGTATCCATCGGTATGATGATCGTACAGGCGGTGGTAAATCCTTTTGGCACACAGGCACTCGCCGGATACGCGGCAACGATGCGTGTGGAGAATGTTTTTTCCCTGATTTTTGTGTCCATCGGCAATGCGGTTTCCCCATTTGTTTCCCAGAATCTTGGCGCAAACAAAACCCAGCGCATCAAAAAAGGCTACCACGCAGCATTGGTGCTGGATGTGTGTTTTGCGGCGCTTGCTTTCCTTGTCATTGAAACGCTGCACACGCAGATTTCATCACTGTTCCTTGGAAAAGACGGAACCGCCCTGGCTTATCAGGTGTCTGGGGATTATATGAGATGGCTTGGTTACTTCTTTATTTTTATGGGAATTAAAATGGCGACTGATGGAGTCCTTCGCGGACTCGGAATCATGCGGCCATTCCTCGTTGCCAACATGGTAAATCTTGCGATCCGCCTGTCCGTGGCGTTGATCGGTGCACCGCGTTTTGGCATTAATTTTGTTTGGCTTGCCGTGCCGGCAGGATGGCTTGCCAACTTTCTGGTTTCCTATGCGGCACTGAGAAAATCCTGGCCGGCTGAGAAAGTGGAGCCGTCTCGATAAATTTGGATGTACTGAAACGAAATACATACGTTTGTCTTGTTTGATTTATGAATATCGATTTTGTTAAAAATATGTAATGATACCAGGGGCAAAAGGTCAGAAGTTCGACGCAAGCTTGCTTGCGGGAGAATTTTTGACCCCAACATCATGTAATTGCTTTAGGAGGAAAAAACGAATATAATAACATAAACTGACAGAAGGAGAAATTTGTGATGAAGAGACAGAAAGGTTTTACACTGGTTGAGCTTTTGATAGCGGTTGTTATTATTGGAATACTGGTATCAATTTCAATCCCGATTTTTACGGCACAGATGCACAAGGCAGAGGTGGCGGCAGACTGGGCGAATCTCAGGGCATATTATGCGGAAATACAAGCAGATTATATGTCTACCCAGCAACAGAATCCGAAAGTTAAAACGGATTGGCATACAAATCCCAACTATGACTGGCATTCGGTGACTTTTTTAGATGGGCATAAGGCTGAGATAAAGGCTGGAACCTGTGCAGTTAGTTTTACTACGGATAAAGGATATTCAATTGCATATAATTGTAATAAAGGTCATGCAAAATGTGACTTAGGTTTAGGAGAGAAGTATACGAGTCAATGATATAGCTTGAGAATACATAAGGAATTTCCGGTTCTAATGCTGGACATCCACCCCAAAGTCAAGTATAATGAACTAGAACAGTTGTACGATTATAATAAACGGGTAATCAGAGCACAAGCGGACATCTGATTTCCCGTTTTTGTATTGCAATGTATCCGGAAGACAAACAGAAGGAGGTACCCTATCCGATGTCAAGAAAAAATCCGTTCGTCATGCCCATCCTCAAATGGGTAGGCGGCAAACGGCAGCTGCTGGACAGCATCAATCCGCTGATCCCGGAATGTTCGACCTATTATGAGCCGTTTATCGGGGGCGGTGCGGTGCTTTTTGGGAGACAGCCGAACAAGGCGGTGATCAATGACTCCAACGAAGAGCTGATCAATGTATACCGGATGATCAAGGAAGAGCCGGAAGAGCTGATTGCGGCGCTGAGCGCCCATAAGGAACAGAATTGCGAGGAGTATTATTATACGGTGCGGGCGTGGGATCGCGACAAGGAGACGTATCAGACGCGAACCAACGTCGAGCGGGCAGCGCGGATCATTTACCTGAACAAGACCTGCTACAACGGCCTGTTCCGCGTCAACAGCTCCGGCGAGTTCAATTCTCCGTGGGGCAGATATAAGAACCCGAATATCACGAACGAGGCGACGATCCATGCGCTGAATACGTATTTAAATAAAGCGAATATTACGATCAAATGCGGCGATTACCGCGAGGCGTTAAAGGGCATCCGGAAGGGCGCGTTCGTCTATTTTGACCCGCCTTATATGCCGATCAGCTCGTCGGCGTCGTTCACGGGCTACACCGCGGGCGGCTTCGGGGAGGAAGAGCAGATCGCATTAAAAGAGCAGTGCGACATGTTGAATGCAAAGGGCATTAAGTTCCTGCTTTCCAATTCGTCCTGCGAATTCATCGAGGATTTATATAAAGATTACATCATCGACCACGTGGATGCCAAGCGCGCGATCAACGTGAAACCGGAGAAGCGCGGAGAGATTCAGGAAGTTCTGGTACGCAATTATGAGCTTGATTGATGATAAATGGAGAATTTTATTTGATAAATACCGGATTGAGCGGGAAATTGAGAAACATGGGCGGTTTTACATCACCGCTGACCAGATCCGCGAAGTCAAGGAACCGCGTCTGATGACGAAATTTGACACGCGGGAATCCCTGCCGCGGGTGTTTGGAAAGAAGATTTCGATTCTTCCGGTGTCGCGCGGCGGCTATGTGCTGGGCGAGTTTGACTTGTATCAGGATTTTCCGGAGATTCCGTCCGATATCAAACGGGTGACGAGCGCGAAGATACCCGATTACTTTGAGTCGATCGACCTTCATGACATCCGCTCGGAAGCCAGCGCGATCAACGTTATGAGCATCACGGGGATTCTGGATGATTTTCTGGGCGAGGATCGCATGGTGCAGACGGTTTCGGGGCGGATGGGGTCTGGAAATTTTGAGTTTTATGTCAGCGACTATCAAAAATCAGAGCCGATTGAAAAAAAGCCGCTTATCCAGGTACAGAATTCGCAAGTCGAGATCGACGGTGGATTTGAAAATGAGAATGTATTTACGCTGATCGAGGGAAAAAACGTCGTCCACAGCAATTTTCTGATCCGGCAGCTTTATTATCCGGCGAGACTCTGGGCGGAGAAGATACACAAGCCGATCCGTCCGGTGTTTATGGTGTATTCGAATAATATTTTCCGCCTGCTGGAATATGAATTTACGGACCTGCGCTACTACAATTCGCTGCGGCTGGTGCAGGAGCGAAATTACAGCTTAGAGGAAATCGAGATTACGCTGGATGATTTATACGATGTCTGGGCACGGACAAAGGTCAAGCCGGAACCGGCGGTTACCTTTATCCAGGCGGACAGCTTTTACAAGGTTATTTCACTGGTGGAACGGCTGAACGAGAATCCAATGACGGGCGGGGAGATCGCGCAGCTTTTTGGATTTAAGGAGCGACAGTCGGACTATTATTTCAACGCGTGCCGCTATCTGGGGCTGGCGGAGAAGCAGACGGATGAGGACGGCGTGAAAGTGCATATCACGGCGATGGGAAGACGGCTTTTGAAACTGCCGTATAGGGCGCGCCAGCTCGAATACGTCCGCCTGATTCTGGAACACCCGATTTTCCACGATTTATTTGAAGCTGCCCTTCAGATCGGAGATGTTCCGGACAAGGAGTATGTCGCAAAGAAAATGCGGGAATACCAGGTCTGCGGGGAGAATCTGATCGTGCGGAGGTCAAGTTCAGTGCGGGCATGGCTGTACTGGATTCTGACGCTGGTGAACGAAGGATAGGGAAATGGGAATTATTATATTTATCCGTTATCATGCTAAGGGGGTAATTTCGTCTCAGATGCGGCGGCGTCCGTGCATGTGATGCCTGACCGTTAGAAAAACGGACCATTTGGACAGAGAATAAAATATAGAAAGTTACAGGACAGCATATGGGCAGACAAGAGCAGACAAATCATCTTTTCAGCAATCGCGATCTGCGGATTCTTCTGGTTCCGCTGATCGTAGAGCAGATTTTAAACTCCCTGATGGGTACAGCGGACAGCATTATGGTCAGCAACGTGGGATCGGCGGCGATCTCGGCGGTTTCTTTGGTTGACTCCATCAATATTTTAGTGATACAGGCATTCTATGCGTTGGCGGCAGGCGGCACGATCGTCTGCTCCCAGTACATCGGACAGAAAGATAAGAAAAATGCGGAGGAATCCGCGAGACAGTTATCTTTTGTGGTGGCGTGCATCTCGTCGGCGGTCATGGCAGTCTGCCTTCTGACACGCGGACCGCTGCTGCGGCTGATTTTCGGCAGCGTCGAGGCGGATGTCATGGAGGCAGCGCAGATCTATTTCTTCTACACGGCGCTTTCGTTCCCATTTATCGCCCTCTATGATGCTGGTTCCTCGATCTACCGGGCGCAGGGAAATACAAGGCTTCCGATGACGATCGCGGTCGTCTCTAACGGGTTAAATATCGCCGGAAATGCGGTGCTTATCTGGGGCTTCCATCTTGGAGTTGCCGGTGCGGCGATTGCCACGCTCGGTTCCCGCGTTATCTCGGCAGTGGTGGTGTTTGCCTTTTTGCACAATCCCAGCCAGGAAATTGCGGTGCGTGACTATCTGCATATCCGTCCGGACGGACGCCGGATTATGCGGATTCTCTCATTGGGAATCCCAAACGGTATCGAAAATGCGATGTTCCAGTTTGGAAAGCTTGCGATTCAGTCAACCGTCTCGACCCTCGGGACGATCGCGATCGCAGCCCAGGCGATGACGAATATTCTGGAAAACTTAAACGGCATCGCGGCGATCGGTATCGGAATCGGTATGATGACTGTGGTCGGACAGTGTCTCGGCGCGGGGCGCAAGGATGAGGCGATCTATTATATCAAAAAATTGACGGCAGTGGCGGAGATCGTCATCATCGCAAGCTGTGCGCTCGTATTTCTGGCGACGAAGCCGGTCACGATTCTGGGCGGCATGGAGCCGGAGAGTGCGAAGATGTGTCTCTACATGGTCGGATGGATCACGGTGGTAAAGCCGATCGTCTGGACGCTCGCATTTATTCCGGCATATGGAATGCGGGCTGCCGGGGATGTGAGGTTTTCGATGATTCTCTCCTGCATCAGTATGTGGGCGTTTCGGGTGACGCTGTGCATTTATCTCTGCCGCGTCCACGGCTTCGGACCGATCGCGGTATGGATCGGCATGTTTACAGACTGGACGATCCGGGGCATCGTATTCACATTCCGCTTTATGGGCCGGAGATGGCTCGCGCATAAAGTTGTGTAAAAAACAGAGGGAGCAAAATGAAAATGGAGTTACAAATACTGGATTGGATTCAGCAGATGCGGACGCCGGTGGGCGATGTCTGGATGGTGTTTATTTCGCGGCTTGGAAATGCAGGAATGATTTGGATTCTGTTTACATGCCTGCTGCTTATGATTCCGCGGACGAGAAGATGGGGAGCTGCGCTGGCGGCAGCGCTCTGTCTGGATGCGATCATCTGCAATATCTTACTAAAGCCTATGGTTTGCCGGATCCGTCCGTGCGATGTGAATCAGACAGTTCAGCTGATCATTGCCCGCCCGGCGGACTATTCCTTCCCGTCGGGACATACGGCGGCTTCGTTTGCTGCGGTCGCGGCTCTGTACTTTGCCGGGGCGAAAAAATGGTGGAAAATCACGCTGCCTCTGGCGATCCTGATGGCGTTTTCAAGAATGTATTTATATGTGCATTACCCGACCGATGTTTTGGGCGGCATGATTGTGGGATGCGCGGCGGGGTATTTTGGAAACCGGCTGGCGGCGCAGCTGATACGGTCCTGGAGACAGAAGATGAAAAAACCAGAGGACAGAAAAAATAGATAATTTTATGTAAGGGATGCCAGAAGTTACTGTTCACGCATACGTGAACAGTAATGCCAGAACACCTGTAATTGCCCCGTTTTTCTCTTGATATCCTTTATTTCCGATGGTATAATCTATAATCGAAATAATTTCTTTTATGATAGAAAAGGGATGATTATGATGGGGTTAGACCAGAATCAGTAATTTTATTCATTGTTAAAAGGTACGGCGTGATCTATCGACTCCAAAGCTTAGGATGATAGGAACTGCGTTTTTTGATGATGAGGTACCTGGAAAGCGACCAGGGGTAATGTGCTCTCGGAATCTTTCTGTGATTGATTTTGTGAGATGATTTTTTTGTCAGTTGTGCCCAAATTTCTGAGGCGTTGGCGTTGCGTCCGCCTCTGAAATTCGGGTGCGGCTGGCGGAAAATCAGCCACAAAAGCAGGTGCAGAAAAGACTCCGAGAGTACATTATAGAGTGATGGAGGAGAAAGACATGTTAAATTACAAGAAATATAAGAGAGTTCCGGTGGTAGATTACCCGGAGCGTGAGTGGCCGAATAAAGAGATTGAGAAAGCGCCGATCTGGTGCAGTGTTGACCTGCGCGACGGCAACCAGGCACTGGTTGAGCCGATGGTCGTAGAGGAGAAGATCGAGATGTTCAACCTCCTGGTAAAACTTGGATTTAAAGAGATCGAGATTGGCTTCCCGGCAGCTTCCCAGATCGAGTACGATTTCCTGCGCCAGTTAGTAGAACGCAAGCTTATCCCGGACGACGTAGTTGTACAGGTTCTGACCCAGTGCCGCGAGCACCTGATCAAGAGAACCTTCGATGCCATCCAGGGCATTCCGAAGGCGATCGTACATATTTACAATTCGACTTCTACCTTACAGCGTGAGGTTGTATTCCATGCAGAGCGCGAGGAAGTAAAGCAGATCGCGATCGATGGTACCCGCATGGTAAAGAAATATATGAAAGATTACGACGGAAAAGTAATCCTTGAGTACTCTCCGGAGAGCTTTACCGGAACCGAGCTTGATTTTGCACTGGATATCTGCACCGCTGTACAGGAAGAGTGGGGCGCAACCCCGGACAATAAGATCATCATCAACCTTCCGGCAACGGTTGAGATGACGACTCCGAACGTATACGCAGACCAGATCGAGTGGATGAACAAGCATTTTAAGAACCGTGACAGCATTATTTTAAGTATCCATCCGCACAATGACCGTGGTACCGGCATTGCAGCGACCGAGCTGGCTCTCTTGGCAGGTGCAGACCGTGTCGAGGGTACACTGCTTGGAAACGGCGAGCGTACTGGTAATATCGACATATTAAATATCGCTTACAATATGTTCTCGCAGGGTATCAACCCGGAGTTGAATCTGGAAAATGTAAAGGAGATCACCGAGGTTTGCGAGCGCTGCACAAAGATGGCCGTTGATCCGAGACATCCGTATGCAGGCAAGCTGGTATTTACCGCATTTTCCGGTTCCCATCAGGATGCGATCAGCAAGGGTATGCAGGCGCTTCAGAAGAGAACCGATGGCATCTGGGAGGTTCCGTACCTGCCGATCGATCCGAGCGATATCGGACGCGAGTACGAGCCGGTTGTCCGCATCAACAGCCAGTCCGGCAAGGGCGGCGTAGCCTTCGTTATGGATTCCTTCTACGGATTCCGTCTTCCGAAGGGAATGCACAAAGAGTTTGCTGACATTATCCAGAAGATTGCAGAAAAGCAGGGTGAGGTAGCTCCGGAGCAGATCATGGACGAGTTCCGTGCAAACTATCTGGACAGAAAAGAGCCGATGCACTTCAAAAAATGCCAGATCACAGACAAGGAGTACGAGGGCGGCGCATTCGCAACCGTTGCAATTCTTACCTTTACCGATCATGACACCGAGCGTACCGTTGAGGGCGTAGGTAACGGACCGATCGATGCGGTACAGAGAGCGATCGAGGAGGCACTTGGCATTGAGATCCGTGTTCTGGACTACAACGAGCATGCACTTCGTTCCGGTTCCGGCGCACAGGCAGCTTCCTACATCCACCTGATGGATGTAAAGAGCGGCCGGGCAACCTACGGTGTCGGCATCAGCTCCAACATTACGAGAGCATCGATCCGCGGTATCTTCAGTGCGGTAAACAGATTGTTCTACTAAAAATTAAAATGAATCAATTCAGGGTGACTGCTTGTGTACGTGTGGACAGTCGCTGGTTTGGGCGGTATGCAGAAATGTGTGCCGCTCTTTTTCTGCCTGCCCATCTTCTTGTTTCATAGGAAATTGCGTCCTATGAAACAAAAAACGCTCCGCGAGGATGCGCACTCGCGCGAAGCAGAAACATGTCGCAAGCGACCGCGCTCGGCGCGAGAATGTGCCAAGGCACATTCTTTTTTAAAACAGGTTTCACCGGATACTCCGCATTCCAATATTGACAAGAACAAAATCCCGGTGTTACGATATAGAAAACTGAAAAACTGCATGAAATGACGAGATTCGACTGAAAATTTCATGCTTATGAAAAAGAGAAAGGAAGTCCGTGAAAATGATTCTAAGGGCAAAGTATTTAATTACCGGAGATGGCAGAACCTGCTTGCAGGATCAGGCGGTGTATCTGGATAAAGAGGGAAAAATCGGCTGGATAGGAGACGCAGCGGAAGCGGCGGGGCGCTACCCGGAAGAGATGGTAAAGGATTACGGCGAGGCGACGATCCTGCCGGGACTGTTTGATATGCATGTGCATTTTGGCTACTACTACAGCCAGCCGGATCTGGATAATTATGACGATTATATGGTGGCATACTATGCGCTGGAACAGGCGAAACAGTCGCTGCGGTTCGGCATCACGACGGTGCGCGATCTGTCCTGTCCCCCTAATCTGATGAAGCAGCTGCGTCTGGCAGGGCAGAAGGGGTATGTGACGGTTCCGCGAATCATCCATGCGGACGCAGGTATCTGCATGACCGGTGGACACGGACATCAGGATGGGGTCGAGGAGGCGGACAGCCCGTGGGGCGTGCGCGCTGCTATCCGAAGACAGCTGCGTGCGGGAGCTGACTGGGTCAAGATCTTGACGAGCAACCGTGGCGATATCCCGGAATTTACGCAGGAAGAGCTGGATGCAGCGGTCGATGAGGCGCACCGCCAGGGGGTGAAGATCGCGGTTCATTCGGGTACGCAGCCGTCGATTCAGATGTGTATTGACGCGGGATTTGACACGATCGAGCACGGAACCTTTTTAACAGAGGTGCAGGCGCGCCAGATGGCGAAAAAAGGAATCGCGTGGACGCCGACGATCACGGCATACACGTATTTGTATGAGCAGACGAAGCAGATGATCGAGGCGGGTGTGGACATGGACAACCCGATCGCCGCCAGAGCCGTTCACGATCAGGCATTTTTCAAACCGGCGTTTGAGGCATACCGGGATAATTTTAAAAAGCTCTATGACACAGGGGTTACGGTGCTGGCAGGCAGCGATATGGTGCTTTACAAGGCATCGCCGCTTCCGATTCATCAGGAACTCGGCTATATGGTAGACTATGGAATCACGCCGATGGAGGCGATCCGCACGGCAACCTACAACGCGGCAAGCGTGCTTGGTATTGAGAACGAGACAGGCAGCCTGAAAGAAGGATTGGCTGGCGATTTGCTGATTGTAAAGGGGGATGTCTCAAAGAATATTCGTGCGCTGGATGATGTGCAGGAAGTGTATCTGGCAGGAGAAATAGTGTATACGGTGTAAAAGATATGAAAAAGCTGTCTTTTTCAGAAATGCAGGAGTTTTTGTTTCCTGAGATGGGAAAAACCAAAAAGAAAATAAAAACATCTTGAAATTCTAAAAGAGACAGCTTTTATTATGTTTCTATACCGCGCAGACTATTTAAAATACGACTTCATTCCCATGAACAAACGGATTCGGCGTGTGTACGGTCAGAATCTTAACGACACGGTTTGTGTTGTTGACCCAGTCATGCGGGGTCTGGGAGTGGATCTGGATGCTGTCGCCCGGATTCAGGCAGTATTCGCTGCCGTCCAGATATACGGTCAGGATACCCTCCAGAACGTAGATAAATTCTTCACCGTCGTGCTGATTCATCTCAAGCTGGTTTTCAGAGCTTGTGGTGGCAGACGGCATCAGGTGGAAAATACGCGGAAGACAGGCAAATCCCTGTGCATTTCCATTGACCAGGTACTGTACGATCTGGGGGTTGATCTGGGAACAGTGCATGGCAAAACTCCGGCTGACCGGGGATTTCTCCTGAGCGGCGGAGGAGTCAAAGAACGAAGACAGACTAACTCCGAGGATCGTAGCAAGCTTTGCCAGAGAGTCGATTGCGATCGAAGAGAGACCGCGCTCCAACTGGGAAAGAAAGCCGATGGACAGACCGGACTCTTCGCTGAGCTGTTTTAGTGTGTATTTTTTTGCGGTACGGAAGGCTTTCACCTTGGCACCGATGGTAACATTATGATCCATAGATATATCCCCCTTGCGGCATCATTCTTTAATATAATATATCCACTATACAGGATTTTCAGTGGAACGTCAACCAAAGGGGGAGTTTTGGCGGGCAAATTTATTTCAAAATGGAACGTTTTTTTGGAAAAGGCTGAAATGGGCGGCAGATTTGGAGAAGTGAATCGGTGAGAGGATAGAAGGGGCAGGAGAATGGGATAGAGAAAACGGGTGGACAGAAAATAAAAAACAGGGGGAGAAACAGAATGAAGGAAATAGTACGCGCTTCGATCGAGGATTGTTCCCAGATTGAGCGCTTCCGTTTGGTGACCCGTCTGGGAAATGCGATTCTTTCCAACGGCGGGGAGGTATTCCGGGCGGAGCAGGCGATGGAGTATGCGGCGCGGGCGCTGCGTCTTGAAGCATTTAATGCGTATGTGATTGCGAATGGAATTTTTTCAAATGTGGTGATTGACGGGCGGTTTTATTCCAGCCGTATCTGTTATGTGCCGCTGGCACCTACGATTCTATGCCGGGTGGATGCCTTAAATGATCTGTCGAGAAAGATTGCGGCGGGTAAATGCGGTCCTTATGAGATGCGGATGCGCCTTGAGCAGATTGAACACATGAAAGTGCTCGAAAATCGGGGAAAGGTTCTGGCGGCAGGAATTGGAAGCGCTGGATTTTGTTACCTGTTCCAGGGCAGCCTGCGCGATACGGCGGCGGCATTTGTGGCGGGAGTGCTGCTGTATTTGTTCCTTTTATACGCAGCTCCGCGCTTTTCTTCGTCCCGGATGATGCAGACGATCATGACGAGCAGCGTGCTTGCATTGTGCTGTTGTTTGCTGTGCTGGATCGGGCTGGGAGAAAGCCTGGATCATGTCATGATCGGAGCTGTGTTCACGCTGGCGCCGGGTGTGCCGCTGACCAATTCGATCCGGAATTTTTTGGAAAATGATTATTTATCCGGTCTGATCCGTTTTGTAGACGCCTTTTTGACGGCGGGCTGTATTGCGATCGGAGTTGGTGTGGCACTGCGGTTCTGGATGTTTGCGATGGGAGGTATGCTCTGATGGAAATGGCAGGGGAAATTCTGGGGCAGCTTCTGGCGGCCTGTGTCGGAACTGCCGCCTTTTCGGCGCTGTTTGGAGTTTCGAAGAAGTATTGGCTGGACTGTGGTATCTGCGGGGCAGTCGGCTGGGGCGTGTATCTGGTGGTCATGGCAGCTTATCAGACGCCGATCATCGGGACCTTCGCGGCGAGCGCGGTTTTGACGATGCTGTCGCGCTGTCTGGCGATACAGCGGAAAGCGCCGACGATCCTCTTTCTGGTATGCGGCATCTTCCCGCTTGTGCCTGGAGCGGCGATCTACTATACCGCCTACAACTTCTTCATGGGGCAGGAAGCGCTGGCGCTCCAGTATGGCATGGATACAATCAAGATGGCGATCGCAATCGGGCTGGGGATCGGAGCGGCATATTCGCTTCCGGGACATCTGTTTGGATGGAAGCGGGAGATAGAGGTGTGGGAACCTGGGAAAGAAGGTAAAAAGTAGCCGCGGTTTACTTTTCCTTTAAAATATAGTAGAATACCCTCGTACTATTAAGGAAAATATGATCGGCTGCGGCAGGAGTGGGGTATTCTGCGGGCTTGGTGGAGGGGACAGACATCGATATGGACAGTAAATTTTATGAGCCAGAAGTTCTGAAACAGCTGCAGGGAGAGATTTTGTCGATCCTGGATGATTTTATCCGGATCTGTGAAGACTATCATCTGGAATATTTCGGGATAGCCGGAACGGGAATCGGTGCGCTGCGGCACAAGGGATTTATTCCCTGGGACGACGATATCGATATTGCGATGCCGCGGCGAGATTTTGAGCACCTGCTCCGGATCGTGGAAAAGAAGATGAGCGACCGGTATCTGGTTCTCAATGCGGAGCGATATCCCAATTATCCGCTGATGACAACCCGTCTGGTGAAGAAGGGGACGGTGTTTGTCGAGGAGGTTATGAAGGATGTGGACTGTCCGTTCGGTATCTTTCTGGATCTGTATGTGCTTGACAATGTGGCGGACAACCCGGTTCTATATCAGATTCAGTCGTGGACGGCATGGTTTTGGAGTAAGCTGATGATTCTGCGGGCGATTCCGCGCCCGACGCTGCAGCAGCGGGGCATCAAGGCGAAGCTTATCTGGGCGGTCTGCGGGATGGTCTACAAGGCGATGAAGCTGCTCCATATCTCGCCTCAGTGGCTGCGGATGCGCTGTGAGCGGGTCTGCCGTAAATACAATAAATACCGGACACGCCGGATGGCATTTCTGCCGGACACAAGCCCATACTGGAATGTCGTGGACCGGACACGCTGTTATCCGCTCCGGAAGCTGGAATTTGAGGGCAGACGCATGAATTTTCCGGGAAATATCGAGGAAATGCTGACAAATATGTACGGCGATTTCATGCAGCTTCCGCCGGTTGAGAAGCGCAAAACACACACACCGAGCCGGCTGGAATTTTCAAAGGAAGAGATACTGTAGTGATAAAATATTTAGCGAACGCCCTGATTGGTGGAGACGGGCAGATTGAAAAACGAAATATGAGCTGGAATATGATAGGGAGCTTTCTCTATGCGCTGGCGTCCATGGTGCTGACGATCGCGGTCATCCAGATTGTCGGCGAGGATGAGGGCGGTATCTTCTCCTTTGCGTATTCTACATTTGGTCAGCATATGTTTATGGTGGCCTATTTTGGCATCCGCCCGTTCCAGATCACAGATACGAGGCGGCGGTTTACGTTTGGCGAATATCTGCGGCTGCGCCTGATGACCTGTGGTGCGGCGCTGGTGGCCGGGCTTTTTTATGTGACGGTGATCAACCGGGACTATGCCTTTGTCAAGGCAGCGACGGTATTTTTGATGGTAGCGTACAAGGTGATCGATGGTTTCGCGGACGCTTATGAGGCAGAATTTCAGCGTGACGGACGCCTGTATCTGACGGGCAAATCAAACGCATTCCGGACGGTTTTATCAGTCGGTGTCTTTTTGGGCTGTTTGAATGCGACCCATAACCTGGTCGGTTCCTGCCTGGCGGCAGTACTGGCGCAGCTGGCGGGCGTGTGCCTGTTTGATTTTTCGGTAATTGGTCATCTGCCGCAGGTGGACTGGGAGGTCCGCTCCGGACGTGTCGGGCTGTTGTTTAAAGAAAATGTAGTTCTGTTTTTATCGGTTATCCTGGATTTTTATATTTTTTCTGCCGCGAAATATGCGATCGAGGGCAATATGGCGGACAAGTATCAGGCGGTATTCGGTGCGATCTTCATGCCGACCAGCGTCATCAATCTGGTGGCAGGCTTCGTCATCCGCCCGTATATCACGAAACTCTCGGATCAGTGGGAGCGGAATGCACTCCCGGAATTTGCCGGGACGATAGGCCGGCTGGCGGCAATCATCGCGGCGCTTACGGTGCTGGCAGTCGGGGGTGCCTGGATTCTCGGAATTCCGGTTCTCTCAATATTATATCCGAAAATTGCGTACATGCTGCGGGAATGCCGTCTGGCGCTGGTGTTTATCATTCTAGGCGGCGCGTTCAATGCGTATGTGAATCTGTTTTATTATGCACTCATCATTATGCAGGAGCAGAAACGTATTTTTCTGGGTTATGTCGGTGTGACGGCAGCGGCGCTCCTTATTTCTTCGCCCTGCGTACGCGCGGCAGGACTACTGGGCGGATCGCTTTCGTATCTGCTTTTGATGGCGGCACTGACTGCCTGCTTTGGACTGACGTCGCTTGTGATGTACCGGAGACGGGCACGTGGGATATAGAACTTGTTTGATAGATTTGGAGGAGACGTATGATTAATTTTGCGGTAGGACCGGTTCAGATGGACGAGGAAATCCGGGCGATCGGGGCGGAAGAAGTACCATATTTCCGCACACCGGAATTTTCTGCAATTATGAAGGAAAATGAGCGCCTGATGAAGCAGTTCACGGGGGCACCTGAGGATGCGCGGGCGATTTTCCTGACAGGTTCGGGCACGGCGGCGATGGAAGCGGCAGTCATGAACCTTTTTACAGAGCGCGACCGCGTACTGGTCGTAAACGGCGGCAGTTTTGGCGCGCGGTTTGCGAAAATTTGTGAGATCCATGAAGTCCCTCATGAGGAGATCCAGCTGGAGAGCGGACGGGCGCTTCGGGCAGAAGACCTGGCACCATATGAGGGAAAAGGATTTACCGGATTTTTAGTCAATGTCCATGAGACTTCCACGGGCGTTCTCTATGATATGGAGCTGATTTCTGACTTTTGCAGACGAAACCAGCTGATTCTGGCGGTTGACGCGGTCAGCTCGTTTCTTGCCGATCCATTTTGGATGGGAAAATGGGGCGTTGATCTGGTGCTGACCGGCTCGCAGAAAGCGCTGGCACTTCCGCCGGGACTCTCGATTCTGGTGCTGGGGGCGCGTGCGATCGCGAGAGTGCAGGAGACGGCGGTCCGCTCGATGTATTTTGATCTGCGCGACTATCTGAAAAATGGCGAGCGGGGGCAGACGCCGTTTACACCAGCGGTCGGAGTGCTTTTACAGCTTCATAAACGGCTGACGATGATCGAGGAAAAAGGGCTTGCGGCAGAACAGGCACGGATCCGTCATCAGGCGGAGGATTTCCGAAGCAAAATAAAAGATCTTCCGTTTGAGATCGTTTCCAATTCTCTCTCGGCGGCATTGACGCCGCTTCACCCGACAGGCGTGGACAAAGAGGGGAAAGCGGTCTCAGCGCATCGGATTTTTGAGATTTTGAAGGATGAATACGGCATCTGGATCTGCCCGAATGGCGGCGCGCTTGCCGACACGGTGTTCCGAGTCGGTCATATCGGCGCATTGACGCCGGAAGACAATGACAGCCTGATTGCGGCGTGGAAAGATATGCAAAGGAGGGGACTTCTGTGAAAGTATTGATTCTGGCAGCGGGACGGGGAACCCGGATCTCGCGTTATCTGTCGGGAAAACCAAAATGTACGGTGGATATCGGCGGCGGACAGTGCCTGATCGAGTACACGATTGACCTGCTTCATTCCCGCGGCATCCAGGATATCGGCATTGTGCTGGGCTATGAGGCGCAGGTGATCCGCGAGGTCTTGGCAGACAAGGGAGTTTCCTTTTTCTACAACCCGTTTTACGATGTGACAAACAGCATCGCGTCTGCATGGTTTGCGAAGGAGTTCCTGACAGGGGACGATCTGCTGATCATGAACGGTGACGTATACCTGGAGGAAAAATTGCTTGACCGGATCCTCGCGCAGGGCAGGAGCCCGGTGATGTTTGCGGACGAGAGCCGCCGGGAGACAGCGGATTATAAGTTCTTCTATGAAGATGGAATTTTGAAAAAATATGGAAAAGAGCTGACCGGGGAGGATGTGACGGGCGAGTACATCGGAATCGGACGGTTTTCAGCGGCATTTATGCCGGAATTTATCTGCCGGATGGAGGAGATGATCGACCGCCAGGAGCACGGCGTCTGGTGGGAAAATGTTGTTTACAGCATGACCGGGCAGCAGCCGGTCTATGTCGAGGACGTCAGCGGGCATTTCTGGGCGGAGGTTGATTATATTGAGGATTATGAGCGCATCCTGGAACACAGGGGCGTGGAGAAGATAGTGCGCTAGAGCGCTTGATTTGAAAGACAAAACACGGTTCACGGGTAGGCACTTTTGGAACCGAAAGTGCCGTAAGAAAACGTGGTGGCAGCAGAAATTTACCGAATTTAAACAGGAAAAATAAGGGAGAAGTACAGATGCAGTTTAACAGGCATTTTATCAATCGAATAGAGAAAAAAGATGTGCTGCGGCTGCTTCTGGCGCTTGTGGCAGTCTTTGTGATCGGTGTTCTGGGCGAGTTTGTCTGCAATTTTCCGGCGTTCCGGGCAAATGGATGGACGCGGCAGGCGACGCGGACGATCGCTCTGGACGAGGTGCAGGTGAGCGGATTTGAGCGGGTAGAGACAGAAAAAACAGAGGTGCTGCAGCTTTCGGATGCAAGCGGTTATCTTCACATTCCACTGGACGGCAGCTATGTCAGCCAGTTTCTCTACCACTATGATTACGATGGTCTGTTAAATGCCACCGTCCGCCTCGGTTACCGCAACATCTATGGCGAGCAGCGGGAGCACGACGCAAAGATGGTCATGGACCGCAACTGCCGGGTGCTGAAATTTTCTTCGGTTCCGGTAAATGGGAAGCTGGACTACGTGGATCTTCTGATCACGCGGGAGGATCTAGACGAAGAAGGGCTTTCCTACATGAATTTTGGCGGGATGCCGCTTGCACTGACCGGGTTTGCGACGGTGGCGCGGGCAGGTATCAACTGGTACCGGCTGGGACTTTTCTGGTGTGCAGCGGCGGTTTTGATCGCACTTCTCTGTTTCCGGGATTTCGTGGCAAAGCGCATCGAGGTTGGATTTCTGCTGATCTCCCTGACGTTTGGAACAATATTTTCACTGTCGCTCCCGGCAAATAAGGTGAGCTGGGATGAGGAAGTGCATTTCGCGCAGGCGTTCTGGATGGCAAATTACCGGACGCCGGTGCAGGCGGATCCGGCACTTTTACAGGAGTTTACGGCGGGCGTAGATACCTGGCCGTACAATCAGCCGGAAAACCAGGACGAGCAGGCGGCGCTCACTTCGTATCTGAATCAGAATGCGGGTTACCGGCACGGTGAACATCTCTGGAGTACAGATCTCAACAAAACGACGATGACCGGATATGTGGGCTCGGCGCTGGTGCTGAAAGCGGGCGGGCTGCTTCATATCCCATTTGGAATCCTGTATAAGCTGGGGCGGCTGGGAAATCTCTATGTCTATGCGGCAGTTTTGTATTTTGCCATCAAAAAAACACCGGTCGGCAAGGCAATCCTGGCATTTCTGGCGCTGATGCCTGAGCCGATGATGCTGGCGGGGGCATATTCCTATGACCCGACCGTCACAGCGTTTTTGTGGCTGTCTTTTGCGGGCATTCTGGAAGCGGCGCTTGGCGGGCGGAAAATGGACTGGAAAGCGTATGCGCTCATCGTGCTTACCTTTGTCTGGGGCTGCCGCGTCAAGGCGGTATATGCGCCGCTCATTCTGCTGGGACTGATGATTCCGGCAGAAAAGTTCCGTTCTAAACGGGAAATGTACCTGATGAAGGGCGGATTTATTGTGATCTGCGGTCTGATGATGCTATCCTTCATCCTGCCGGTTCTGATCGCGCCGCGCGATATCGGGGATACGAGAGGCGACAGCACCAGCGAGAAAGGGCAGATGGCATACATTCTGGGACAGCCGCTTGCCTATGCATGGGTGCTGATGTGCAACCTGTTCCGGACGCTTCCGTCCTATGTGCTGGGCGAAAATTCCCTGGGGCTTCTGGGACACACGGGAACGATGTCATTTCCGTGGGCGCTGTATGCTGGTTCGGCGGTCGTTATCCTCACAGCCGGGCAGTCATCCTGTGGAAAACGTCTATCAAAAAAACAGAAGCTGTGGATATTTATACTCTGCGTGGGAACGGCGGTGCTGGTCTGGACTTCGATGTACATCGCATTTACCAGACCGGGTAATACCTATATCGACGGCGTACAGGGGCGCTATTACCTGCCATTTCTGCCGCTTGTCTGGCTGGTATTAAACCCGGAGCGGGTGATGGTGCGGATGGAGAATAAAAACTATTATGCGCTGGTGTTAGGGGCGGCGGCGCTGATTCTGGCGGCAACGGTTTATCTGGATATCTGGATGAAGTTCTGCCGGTAAGCATAAGCAAGCTAGAAGCAGGAAAAGATGTTTGAAACGTTAAAATCGATCATAAGTCTGGTAAAAATAAATTCAAGCAGGTACCGCTCTTGAAAAACGAGAAGGCAGAAGTGCGGCATGAAAGAGCGAGAGAGAAAGGGAAACGAGATGCAGCAGGAAATCATTCATACATTTGCGGTCTGTGCATACAAGGATTCGCCGTATCTGGAAGAATGTCTGCGTTCGGTGACGAGCCAGACGGTCAAATCGGAGGTGATCTGCTGTACCTCGACGCCGAGCAGCTATATCCGTGAGCTGACAGCGCGGTATCAGGTGCCGCTCTATGTGCGGGACGGGGCGAGCAATATCCGTGAGGACTGGATGTTTGCCTATGGAAAAGCGCAGGGGCGTTTTGTCACGATCGCGCATCAGGACGACCGATACCGCAGCGATTATGCCGAAAAGCTTTTAAAAGCGTGGAAGAAATATCCGGATCTGCTGTTGTTTGCGAGCGATTATCTCACGATCCGCATGACGGAGAAAGAGGGGAAAATGAAAGCCATTCCGGAGCCATTTAACATGGTCTGGCTGGTAAAAAAGATACTGCGCCTGCCGCTGCGTTTCCATTTTCTGGCGGACCGCACCTGGATCAAGCGGAGCAGTGTCTGGTTTGGCAATTCGATCTGCTGTCCGTCCTGCACGTACAATAAAGAACAGATTGGGGACGATATGTTCCATTCGGAGTATGATTTTGCGCTGGACTGGGACAACCTTTACGAGCTGGCGGGCAAAAAAGGGCGTTTTATCTGTTCGGAAAAACCGCTGATTGCCTACCGCGTCCATGCGGCGGCGACGACGAAAGCCTGCATCGAGGACAACCGGCGCCCGGCGGATGAGATGGCGATGTTCCGGAAAATGTGGCCGGACTGGATGGTAAAGATTCTGATGCATTTTTACAGAAAAGCCTATAAGGAGTACGAAAAATGAGAAAAGCCGATGTGATTATACCTACGTTCAAACCGGGGGATAAGCTGGAAAAACTTCTGCGGCGGCTGTTGGAACAGAGTGTGCCGGTGGGCCGTGTGATCATCATGAATACGGAAGAAAAGTACTGGGATGCTGAGCGGTTTGAGTCCTTATTTGAGGGGGAAGATACGAAGCTGACCGTGTGCCATATCCGCCAGTCGGAGTTTGACCATGGAAGGACGCGCCATGAGGGAATTTTGAAATCAGATGCGGATGTCTGCATCTGCATGACGCACGACTGCGTGCCGTATGACCGGAATCTGGTGAAAGAGCTTCTGGAGGCGCTGGATGCTTCGGAACGTGTGGCGGCAGCATATGCGAGACAACTTCCGGCGGCGGACTGCGGTGTGATTGAACGGTATACGAGGGACTTTAATTATCCGGCGGTGAGCCGTCTGAAAGGGAAAGAGGACGAGGACGAGCTGGGAATCAAGACGTATTTCTGTTCCAATGTCTGCGCGGCATACCGGCGGGATATTTACCTGAAACTTGGCGGATTTACGAAGAAAACCATTTTCAACGAGGATATGATTTTTGCCGGACACGCGGTGGAAGCCGGGTATCAGATTGCCTACGCGGCGGACGCGCAGGTCATCCATTCCCACAATTATACGGCGATGCAGCAGCTGCACCGGAATTTCGACCTCGGCGTATCGCAGGCGGATCACCCCGAGGTGTTTGGGCGCCTTCATTCGGAGGGCGAGGGAATCCGTCTGGTGAAGAAAACAGCGAAATGGCTGGTGGAAAATGGTTATGTGCTTCTTCTGCCGCAGCTTGTGATGGCGAGCGGAAGCAAATATGCCGGGTACTGGCTGGGAAAGCATTATAAAAAGCTGCCGGAGGGGCTGATTCGAAGCCTGACGATGAATCCGGCATACTGGGAAGGAGAAGCGGGCGATGGAAGATAAGGCGTTATTGTCCACAGAAGAAGCTTCTGGGGCGGAAAAAGCCGAACTTTTAATAGTCATACCGGCGTACAACGAAGCCGAAAATATAGAGCGGGTTGTGAACCATCTGACTGCCAATTTTCCGCAGTATGATTATGTGGTCGTCAATGACGGATCGCGCGATGAGACGGCGGCGATCTGCCAGAGAAATGGATATAATCTGTTGAACCTTCCGGTCAATCTGGGACTGGCGGGGGCATTTCAGGCGGGACTTAAATATGCCGACAAGTACGGATATCAATATGCGGTCCAGCTCGATGGAGACGGACAGCACCGTCCGGAGTATCTGGAATCCATGATCAAGAAAATGGAAGAAGGTTACGATATCGTCATCGGTTCCCGGTTTGTCGGGGAGAAAAAGCCATTTACGATGCGGATGCTTGGAAGTAATCTGATCGAGATGGCGATCCGCTTCACAAATGGTGTCAATATCAAGGATCCGACCTCGGGAATGCGGATGTTCAGCAAGCGCATGATCCGCGAATTTGCGTCGGGGCTTAACTACGGTCCGGAGCCGGACACCGTTTCCTACCTGATCCGCCAGGGCGCGCGGGTGGCGGAGGTGCCGGTCATCATGGATGAACGGATTCTGGGAGTCAGTTACCTGACACCGGTCAATGCGATGCGGTATATGCTTAAAATGCTGATTTCGATTCTGTTAATCCAGAATTTCAGAAAGAGGAGGTAGTGCCATGACGCCAACACTCAGAGTTGTCCTGATCGTCGTGTCGATCCTGACAACCTTTATGATTATGCGGAAGATCCGGCAGTCAAAACTCCAGATCGAGGATTCGATTTTCTGGCTGGGATTCTCGTCCATTCTCATTGTGTTCAGTATCTTTCCGGGGCTGCCGGATCTTTTGGCGGAGCTGGCGGGAACGTACACGACTGCCAATTTTATCTATCTGGCGGTTATTTTCCTCCTGATTGTGAAAATGTTCCATATGTCGATCAAACAGTCGCAGCTGGAGACGAAGATCAAGGATCTGGCGCAGAAGATTGCGCTGGATGAAAATGAGCGGGGAAAAGAGGCACAAACATCTGTAAAAAAGGTTGTCAGCCAGAAAAACGAATGATATAGTTAAGGATGGCACAGCCGAAAAGGATGATGCCAGTTACGTATTGAAAAATGAATTGAAATACCTGCATAAGAAGGAGATAGAAAAATGGGAAAGATTAAAGTAACACCATGTGACATCAAGGGACTTTATGTAATTGAACCGACTGTTTTCAAGGACGAGCGCGGTTATTTTATGGAGACATACAATCAGAACGATTTCCATGAGGCGGGACTCGACATGGTATTTGTACAGGACAACCAGTCCATGTCTGTCAAGGGCGTTCTGCGCGGACTTCATTACCAGAAACAGTATCCACAGGGCAAGCTGGTGCGTGCAGTGCGCGGTACCGTATTTGATGTGGCGGTAGACCTTCGTACTGGTTCTGAGACCTACGGAAAATGGTTTGGCGTGGTTCTTTCCGCGGAGAACAAGAAGCAGTTCTACATTCCGGAAGGATTTGCACACGGCTTCCTGGTACTGTCCGATGAGGCAGAATTTGCATACAAATGTACCGATTTTTATCATCCTGGCGATGAGGGCGGTATGGCATGGAACGATCCGGAAATTGGCGTTGAGTGGCCGATCGAGGAAGGCATGGAGTTGATTATTTCGGAGAAAGACCAGAAATGGGGCGGCTTCCGGGATGCATTCAAATTTTAAGAATGGAGTTAGGATAGAATGCGGGAACTGATTTCCCTGTTTCGGGAACTGATAGGAAAAAGAAAATTGGTCACCGAGCTTGCCAAGGCGGATTTCCGCAAGCGCTTTGTCGGCTCATACTTTGGAATTGTCTGGATGTTTATCCAGCCGATGGTTACGATCGCGATCTATGCGTTCATCTTCGGTGAACATGGCATGAAAAATGCGCCGCCGGTTCCGGGGGCGACCTATGTCATCTGGCTGACGCCGGGTATCATCCCGTGGTTTTATTTCAGCGAGATTTTAAATACGGGCACAAACTGCCTGCAGGAGTACCATTATCTGGTTAAAAAGGTAGTATTCCAGGTGGAGATGCTTCCGGTTATCAAGCTTATCTCCTGTTTCCTGGTACATGCCTGCTTCCTGATCATTATGGCGGGGCTGTACCTGATTGACGGGCGCATGCCGTCTGCAACCTGGATTCAGGTGTTATACTATTCCTTTGCGGCGTCGATGCTTGGACTGGCGCTTACCTATTTTACCAGCGCCGTGCAGGTATTCTTTAAAGATATGGCGCAGATCGTTGGCATCTGCCTCCAGTTCGGCATGTGGCTGACCCCGATCATGTACGACGAGGCAATCTTCACCAGCCGCGCATCCTGGCTGGAGTGGGTATTCAAGCTTAACCCATTCTACTACATCGCCGCAGGCTACCGCGACAGCATGCTTACGGGAAGCTGGTTCTTCGAGCGGCCGACGATGACGATTTATTTCTGGGTGGTAACATTTATTTTGATGATAATAGGACTGAAGGTATTCAAAAAACTTCGTCCCCATTTCTCAGACGTACTGTAGATGGGAAGGGAGCTGCTGTAGATGGTGTTGACGGCTATTGGATTATCGAGATGCGAACAACGATAATCTGAGAAGCTGCCAGTGCCGCCTCCGGCAGCTCCCTTCTGCGACAACTTATCAATAGGAGTTTACATAAAATGGTTTTCAGCTCAATCATCTTCCTATGGGTTCTTCTCCCCTGCATCCTGCTCCTCTACTACGTGAGCCCCAAACCGTTCAAAAACGGCATCCTGACCGTATTCAGCCTCTTTTTCTATGCCTGGGGCGAACCGCGGTATGTGGTGCTCATGATTTTTTCGGTTCTGCTCAATTACGGTTTCGGGCGTCTGGTGGAGAAATTCGGGAAAAAGAGATGGCTTTTGGCGCTCTGCGTGACGCTCAATCTTCTGATCCTCGGCTATTTTAAATATTACAATTTCCTCGCCGAGGTGCTGAATCCGCTGCTTCGCGGGTTTGATATAGCGCTTCCGGCGATTCAGGTGACGCTGCCGATCGGAATTTCCTTCTATACCTTCCAGGCGCTTTCCTACGTGGTGGATGTGTACCGGGGCGAAAATCAGGCGCAGAAAAATCCGCTCAACATGATGCTTTATATTTCCTTCTTCCCGCAGCTCATAGCGGGACCGATCGTGAAATACCATGACATCGAGGAGCAGATCGAAAACCGGACCGTCACGCTGGAGGGCTTTTCTTACGGCGTGAAACGCTTTATTTTCGGTCTGGGAAAGAAGGTCATCCTGGCAAATACCTTTGCCGAGGTGGTGGACGCGGTCTACGCGTATCAGGCGGCGGATGTGAGCCAGGCGATGCTCTGGCTGACGGCGCTTCTCTATATGCTGCAGATTTATTTCGATTTTTCTGGCTATTCGGACATGGCGATTGGGCTTGGAAAAATGTTTGGCTTTACATTTATTGAAAACTTCCGGCTGCCGTACACAGCGACTTCGATCCAGGATTTCTGGCGGAAATGGCATATTTCTCTCTCTAGCTGGTTTAAAGAGTACGTGTACATTCCGCTCGGCGGAAACAGGAGGGGCACGGCGCGGACGTATGTCAACCTTTGGACGGTCTTTCTGCTGACCGGCATCTGGCACGGAGCGGGCTGGACGTTCATTTTCTGGGGCATTTACCATGGCTTTTTCAACGTGCTGGAGCGCTGTTTTCTGGGAAAATGGCTGAAGCAGGAGAAATTCCGGCCATTGGCGCATATCTATGCGGTGTTTGTCGTGCTGATCGGCTGGATTTTCTTCCGCGCGGACACGATCGGGCAGGCATTTTCCTTTATCCGGTATATGTTTGTGCCGCACAGCGCAGTCGTTTTGATGGAACGCTACATGAACCGGAAACTCTGGATGTTTCTGGCGGCGGCGCTGCTGGCATGCGGTCCGGTGCAGTGGTTCTGGATGAAATGGAAAGGGCGCGTGCTGGCGCAGGATGGATCGGTGACGGTCACAAGCTGGATCGGCTACATGGCGATCCTGTGGTTTTCCATTTTGCTGCTCGTCAACAATACATACAATCCATTTATTTATTTCCGCTTTTGAAAGCGGTGTAGAAAGCATGCTTGCCTGTGCAATGAGAACATAAAAATGAAAGCATGGGCGGCAGGGCGTGAAAGTACAGAAAGATGGATTCATGCAGGGAGAAGAAAACGAGAGATATGAATCGAGAGACAGGGACAAAAATACTTCTGATTGGTTCCTTTGCGGCGAGCCTGGTGCTGCCGACGCTTGTCTATCCAGCGGTCAGGAGCCATCTGGACCAGCAGAATTATGAAAACAGGGAATTGGCATCCTTTCCGGAACTGTCGGCTGCCAATTTTGACAATATTCCGACGGAATTTGAAGCGTATTACAACGACCATGTTCCGTTTAAAAATCTGTTTGTCAAGGCGAAGACAAAGCTGGATCTGGAGCTTTTAAATGAAAGCTCGATTTCGGATGTGACGGTCGGAAAAGAAAACTGGCTGTTTTACACCGTTTCGGAGGACGGCGAGGATGCGCTGGCGGATTATCAGCGGACAAATCTCTATACGGCGGATGAGAAAACAGCGCTGGCGGACGCGATTACCTCGGTAAACGAGAAAATGAAAGAGCGCGGCATCCGGTTTGTGATGTTTGAGGCACCCAACAAGGAAAGTGTCTATGCGGAATATATGCCGGATTCGGTCCGGGTATACGGAAGTGAGTCGCGTCTGGATGCGGCGCTCCCGGAGCTTGCGGCGCAGGGACTTCCGGTGTATGACATGAAGCCGGAGCTTCTGAAAGAGGCGGACACGTATCAGCTTTATTACAAATATGATACGCACTGGAACCAGATCGGCTCTTTTATCGGAAGCCAGCAGATTGCACAGACTTTGCTTGGAACCTCGACACCGCTCAGTGCAGTCTCGATTGAGGCGGCAGGACCGGCGTCCGGAGACCTGGCGCGGATGCTTAACATGGCAGCAGAGTACAGCGACGATACCGAATATGTGATTCAGAATTATCTGCCGGAGGTGACGGCTACGACGGTGGATATGAACGAGGACAACAGCTTTGCAGTGTTTGAGTCGGATTCGCCGAATGATAAAACACTTCTGGTAGTAGGCGATTCCTTTAGCCAGAACCTTAAATATTTTATGCCGAAGCTGTACCGGAAAACGGTGTTTGCGACCTTTGACACGTACACGGAGGCGCTTCTGGATGAATACCAGCCGGATGATTTTGTCTATCTGACGGTCGAGCGCAACCAGGAGCTGTTTGAGGATGTAGAGACGGTTGTCTGGCGGGATGAGGTGCCGGAGAAGGACGAATAAAGTGCCGGATGTCCGGGCGGAATGGGTATTTTCCTACAAAAGTTTTTTGATCTTAAAGATCCAGATGCATAAAATAATGACGAGGACTGAGAGGAAAATCACGCCGGGATATCCATTCTGGAGCTCCGGCATGTTTTGAAAATTCATCCCGTACCAGCTGGTGATGAGTGTCAGCGGAAGGAAAATGGTCGAAATGATGGTCAGAAACTGCATGCTCCGGTTCTGCCTTGCATCCAGGCGGGACTGGTAGGCATCCTTGACCTGTTCCGCATATTCCAGAAGCTGGGCGGTCTTATTCATCAGGCGGTCGGCGCGGTCCTCGATCGTGTCAAAATAAGAAATCTGTTTTTTCCGGAAATATCCATTTTCATTTTCTTCCAGATTCTTCGCAAAATCAACCATTTCATTATAATAACTTCTAAGAGTCAGAAGCTCGCGGCGCAGCGGCATCAGCTTTTCCTGGTAATTTTCTGTTTCACGCTGGCTGGCTTCCTCCTCCATCGACATCAAAGTATGTTCCATACTGTCCAGAATCTCATAATCCCGTTCTAAAAATTCTGTGACAAAATTAAATAAAAAACGTCCTTTATTCACACCCTGATGGACTTTCCGCATCCGGATATTTTGGAGGAGGCGGATACTGAAATCGGAATCATCGGCGATGACAATAAGCTGTCTGGTGATAAAAAGGCTCATCTGATAGCGGCTGCCGGTGATGTCTAAAAAGCGGGGGATTGCCAGTGTACCATACAGGTATTCCTGCTGCGTCTCGAGCTTGCAGAAATTAATTTTGGATAGACTTATCTCATTTTCCAGAAAAATTCCGAGTTTTGCCAGCGTCTCCTGGCATTCCCGCCCGGTTACCAGAATGACTGCCTGTTTTCCATTTTCTAAAACCGTTTCCAGAGAGGACTCCTGAAGTACGTCTTCCAGCTCATAGACCACGTTAAGCCTCTCCTTTCCCTGTCTGGGCACAGTCGTAGGCAATCTGAAACAGGACTTCCTGGGAATTGAGCTGCGTATCTCCGGTCGAGACTTTGCGGTAAGTGCCGTCGGCACCCAGTTCCCGCGCCTTGACGTTGTCGCTGAGCATCAGACCAAACATTTCTTTTAATTCTTCCCGCAGTTTTGAATTAAAAATCGGTACGGAAACCTCTACTCGGCGCAGCGTATTGCGCGTCATAAAGTCTGCGGAGGAGATATAGATTTCTTCTCGATCGCCGGTTCCGAAGATGTAGATGCGCGAATGTTCCAGATAGCGTCCTACGATGCTGATAATACGGATATGATCGGTATACCCGGGGATCCCCGGCTGTAGGCAGCAGATACCGCGCACAACCATATCGATCTGCACGCCTGCCTGGGAAGCCTCAATCAGTTTGTCGATGATCCGTTTATCGGTCAGCGAATTTAATTTGAATCCCAGATAGCCTTTTTTTCCCTCCTTTGTTAGTTTGATTTCTTGGTCAATCCGATCTAAAACCTTATTCTGGAGGCAATTTGGTGCGACAAACAGTACGTCTGTCTGTTCAACCGTTTCGCCCAGCGACAGCGCCTGAAAGACCTCGAACGCTTCAAGTCCAATCTCAGAATTACTGGTGATCAGGGATAAATCGGTATACAGGCGGGATGTTTTTTCATTGTAATTGCCTGTGCCGATCTGCGTGATATATTCAATCCGGGTTCCGGATTTGCGGGTGATCAGGCATAATTTGGAATGTACCTTATATCCGTCCAGCCCATAGATCACGTGGCAGCCGGCATCCTCCAGCATCCGGGACCAGGCGATATTGTTTTCTTCATCAAAGCGCGCTTTCAGTTCGACCAGTACATCAACCTGTTTTCCGTTTTCGGCGGCTTCGACCAGAGCCTCGACCACCTTGGAGTCCTTGGCGAGCCGGTACAGCGTCATTTTGATAGAAACAACCGTTGGATCGGCTGCCGCCTCATGCAGCATCCGTAAAAATGGTTTGATACTCTCAAATGGATAGGACAGCAAAAGATCTTTTTCCAGCACCTGATCCAGTACCGGGCGGTCTTTCTGGATGGCAGGAGAGTTTTGCGGGATCCGGCGCGGGTAAAATAGTTCGCTGTGTGTCCGCAGTGTATCCTGAATCTGAAATACAAAGGACAGATCCAGAGGCGACTGCGACATAAACACCTGGTTTTCGCTCAGTTCCAGCACCCGGCACAGGCGATCGATAATTCCCGTATCCAGGGTCCGCGTCATTTCCAGGCGGACCGGGCTCAATTTGCGGCGCTGGCGGACGACCTCCTCCATATGTTCCCGGTAATTCAGATCCTCATCGTAGATACTGTCCGCGTCGATATCGGCGTTTCTGGTGATCCGGATCAGGGATTTTTCCTGTACCCGGTATTTATCAAATACCATCGGGAGAAAATGCAGGATCAGCTCCTCTGCCAGCATATAGTAGCCGCTTCGGCCTGGCACCGGAACCAAACGGTCAAATACGCGGCTGGCGCATGGAATGATTCCGATTTTCGCTTTATCGCTGCGGGTTTCCAGCACTGCCACGGCATAGATTTCACGGTTTTGAAGAAATGGGAATGGCTGCTTCTTTCCGACGATGATCGTCGAGAGGAGTGGTTTGATTTCCTGTTCAAAATAGCGTTCCAGCTGTTTCTTTTCGATATCGTTTAACGCGGAAAAGCTGACGACCCGGATCCCCTGATCGGTCAGGAGCCCCATTAAATCCATGTAGACCTGATCCTTGCGGCGCGCCATCAGGGCGGTTGTCTGTAAAATCGCTTCGATCTGTTCCTGCGGCGTCATGCCGGTTTTATTGTCGCGGACTTCCTTCTTTAAGAATTGCATATCATGCAGGGAGCCAACCCGGACCATAAAAAATTCGTCCAGATTCGTCTGGAAAATGGAGAGGAACGACAGGCGCTCACAGAGTGGATTCTCCTCATCGGCGGCTTCCTCTAAAACTCTGTCATTAAATTTCAGCCAGGACAGTTCCCGGTTGATATAGCATTTATTTTTTTCATCTGTTTCGTTTTTCATGTTTATTTTTCACACCTTCTCTTTTGCTTTAAGTTTATCCTTTAATTATAAAAGAATAAAAAAAACCGGCTATCAGCTTTTTCTATGAAATGTGTAAAAGGTATGTAAAACATGAGGTGGCAGGTAACTATTTTGCTGGCAGGCGTATTTTTTCATGGGAAATTGCGCCCTATGAAAAAAACGCCCCGCGAGGATGTGCACTCGCGCGAAGCAGAAACATGTCGCAAGAGACCGCGCGAGACGCCCGAATGCGCCAAGGCACATTCTTTTTTATGCGGGATGCACAAATCCGCAAATCGCCGCCGGACGTTTTTGTTTATATTTCAAGTATGGATGTTTTTGTAACTTTTGTACATAGTCAGGGTGTCAAAATTGGTACTTATTACATATATTAACTTATGTTTATATAATTGCAAATGACTTATAAGTTTATACCACTTCCGGGGATGGTACTTTTTGTTTGACAGTGTTATATTATTGCCATCGAAAGAAACAAGAGATTTTCACAGACGGATATCGTAATAGCATCATAAGAATATTGCAATGGATTTCCGCCTATCATATGAAAAAATATAATTTTATTTGATGGAGGTAATTATCATGATGAAAGCAACAAGAACATCCAATAACGATTTATATCAGGAGAATTTATATCAGGCATATTACAACACACCAGCAGAAAAGCATGTAGTTTCCGAGTCCTTAGAGCAGGAAGCAATGCCGGTACTGGTACATCGTTTAGCTGCACAGTTAGGTTATACCGAGTCTGAGGCAGAAGTAGAAAAAGAGTTTCTGTGCGAAATGTAATGGATAATCTGCTCGCAAGCTTATAACCATCCGGCAGAATTGGATGAGTTACCACCAACCTAAAGCATTTACGACAGAACAAGGCTTCTGAAGCCAGAAAAAGAAAACCGTCTGAGAAAGAATGAAAGATTCTTTTACAGACGGTTTTCTTTTTTACCGAATCGCGTCTTTCATGGATTTCACGTATTCTGCCACATACGGCACACGGGATATCGCTTTCTTCTTTTACCAGATTTACCATCGCGCCGATATCGGTCGTGATCTCACTCCGGACGCCGGTGGCACCTTGATTCATGGAGTGATTCCATGCGCTTTGCGAGATACCTGCATATCTCCGGCAACTAACGTATGCCCTACGTCGCAGAGTACTAGGCTGAAAATATATCCAGCTTTTGGCTGCGCCCTCAGCGGTCCATTTGGCAGCCTGCATCTCGACCCGGTTCTCAGCCTCCCGGACTCTCTGTGCGCGCATATGCTGCTTTGATCTCCGCTTCAACGGTTTTGGTGTGTTCGATTTTTCGTCAATATACTACGCATGGTATAAACTGTCAAATATTTTTTGAGAAAAATTAAATTTTTTTAAAATTATGCGATTCTTTGGAAGTATGTCCCAGCCTTGCCAGCAGCAAAATAGCGAAGAAAGTGATCATTTCCGATGCCAGGAAAGACAGCCAGACACCGTTCAGCCCAAACAGGCGCGCCAGTGTGACAGCGCAGGGGATGATGGCGACGGCCCCGCGCAGCAGAGAACCGGCGATGGCTGGTTTTGGCTGCGCGACGGCGGAAAAATAGGCAACCAGCAGGATGTTGATGCCAGCAAAGAGAAAGCCCAGGAAATACAGCCGGAGCCCGCTGTGGGCGTAATGCAGAAGTTCGGCGTTCTGCTCCTGGTTGAAGATCTGGATCAGTGGATCGGTCATGCTCCAGGTCAGCACCAGAATGAGCGCTTCCACGATCAGGCAGGCGATGACGCCCCAGGTCAGAAACTGGTGGCTCTGCGTGTGATCGCCTTTTCCGTAGCTCTCGCTGATGAGCGGCTGCGTGCCCTGCGCGAGTCCGTTGAACAGGCACATGGCAACGACGGAGAGATTGGCAGTGACGCCGTAAGCGGCGACACCGACATTTCCGGCGAGCCCCAGAAGCAGGAAATTAAAGACGATCGCGATCACGGCGGAGGATATTTCGCCGACAAAGGCGGATACGCCGAGCTGGCAGCAGGCGATCAGGTGGCGCAGGGATGGAGCGCGGAAATGAAATCCGACCTGATTGTGTTTTCCCAGGTAGTGCGTGCTGCAGATGATCATCGTCACTAGCGGGCAGAATGCTGTCGCCAGCGCCGCGCCGGTCAGTCCCAGACCTGCCGGAAACATGAAGACGTAGTCAAACACGATGTTGAACATACTTCCGGCGATGGAGCCGAGCATCGCGATCGCCGGAGCGCTGTCATTGCGCGCAAACGCCGTGAACGCGTAGTTGGACATAAAAAACGGCGAGGCAGTCAGAATAATGCGGAGATACTGCTTTCCGAGCGCGGTCAGCCCCGCGTCTGCGCCGAGAAGCTGCAAGATTTTATCCGGGATGAAAATGCCTGCCAGCACCAGCGGAATGCTGATGAGAATATCCCAGGTTACGGCGGAGAGAAAATAGAAGCTGGCGCTTTTGCCCCGCGCGCGGTCGATTGCATAACGGGTTGCCGATCCGATCCCGATCATGGCTCCAATCGCATAGATCAGCCCGTAAACCGGTAAAATCAGGTTTAAAACCGCCAGACCATCTGCACCGGAGTAGACCGAGATAAAATAGGTGTCTGCGAGGATGTAGACGGAAATTCCCAGCATGCCCGCCATGCTTTGGAAAATGTATTTAAAAAATTTCTGTAACATAAAAAATCTCCCTTGTATCTGTTCTCATAAACGGTAACGACCATTGTACCGAAGAATGAGAATAAATACAAGGGAGAATGTGTTTTTTACAGCGTCTTGGCCCGCTCTTTAATATTCTGGTGGAAGTTGATGATGTCATGCTCATACTCCTCATCCATCAGCGGCGAGGTAATCATAAAATCGGCAGTCGCTTTATTGTTGGCGATCGGGATATCGTAAACCTGGGCGATTCGAAGAAGCGCCTTGACATCCGGATCGTGCGGCTGGGCGGTCAGGGGATCGGAGAAGAAGATGATAAAATCAACCTGTCCCTCGACGACTTTTGCACCGATCTGCTGGTCGCCGCCCAGAGGACCGCTGTTATAGCCCTTGACCGGAAGCCCGGTATATTCCGTAATCATGCGGGCGGTTGTGCCGGTTCCGCATAAGAAATGTTTTTTGAGGATCTCTTTGTTCGCCTCACACCAGTCGATGAGTTCACGTTTTTTATTGTCGTGTGCGATGAGTGCAATATTTTTTTGTTTTCGAATTGTCATTGTTAAAAAATCCATAGAATCATCCTCCTTTGCCATGATTTTTGCATAGCATCTGGATATTGTCAAGAAAATACAAAACATTTCACAAAAAAATACGAATGTTTTTCGTGAGTACATAGAAAGAGGTGTGTTTTTCTGCGTACAGGAATTGCAAGAAACATAGAAAACATGCTATACTACGAGAATAGTGGAACAGGAGGAACGAAAAAGATATATGTCTGCTGAAAATACAACAAACACAGGGGCACAAGAGGCGGAGAACGCAGAGAAGTACGCGGTCGAAGTGAAAAATGTGACCAAGATATACAGGCTGTATGATAAACCGATCGACCGGCTGAAAGAATCGCTGAGCGTCAGCCATAAAGAATACCACAAGGATTTTTACGCGTTGAGCGATCTTTCCTTTACGGTTGAAAAAGGTCAGACGGTCGGCATCATCGGTACGAATGGTTCGGGGAAATCGACGATCCTTAAGATCATTACCGGCGTTCTCACGCCGACGACCGGCGAGGTGACGGTGCGCGGCAAAATTTCGGCGCTGCTGGAGCTGGGAGCCGGATTTAACCAGGACTACACCGGTATCGAAAATATCTATATGAACGGTACGATGATGGGATATACCAAAAAAGAGATGGATGCAAAGCTGCCGGAGATTCTCGATTTTGCCGAGATTGGCGATTTCGTCTATCAGCCGGTCAAGACGTACTCGAGCGGTATGTTCGTGCGTCTGGCATTTGCGCTTGCGATCAACGTCGAGCCGGAGATCCTGATCGTTGATGAGGCGCTCTCGGTCGGGGATGTCTTTTTCCAGTCCAAGTGCTACCGCCGCATGGAGGAGATCCGCAAAAACGGCACGACGATCATCATGGTAACCCACGATATGGGAAGTATCATCAAATACTGCGATAAGGTAGTGCTGCTCAATAAGGGAGAATTTATCGCACAGGGTTCGGCGGGCAAGATGGTCGATCTCTACAAAAAGATTCTGGCAGGACAGATGGACGCGCTGCGCGCCGAGCTGGAAGTGATGAACGATTTTTCCGGGGACAAGGTAGTAAAAGCGGAGAAATCAGGAGCCGGAAGTGCGGAGAAGGGTGCATCTGGAAATGAGGCTGGAAATAACGATGCTGGAGATGTAAACGGCTCCGGGGCAGTGGATGGCACCGCAGAAAATGGAGTTGGTTCAGCATCGGACGGCACCGGAAATCCGGCTGGTTTGAACGGAGAAACGGCGAAAAAGCCGGGCTTGATGCGCGACAAGCTGACGATCAACGCAAACCGCGAGGAGTACGGCGACGGCAGGGCGCAGATCTTCGATTTGGGACTGGTGGACGCGCGCGGCAATATTACTAACCTGCTCTTAAAAGGCGAAGAGTTTACCATCCGCGAGCGCATCCGTTTCAATGCACCGATTCAGACACCGATCTTTACTTATACGATCAAGGATAAGAAGGGAACCGATCTGACCGGCACGAACACCCTGTTTGAGGGAACGGATGTCCATCCGGTCAAGGAGGGCGATATTTACGATGTCGCGTTTACGCAGAAGATGACCCTGCAGGGCGGCGAATACCTGCTGTCCATGAGCTGTACCGGATTTGAGGGCGGCGAGCACGTGGTGTACCACCGTCTCTACGATGTGGCCAATATTACCGTTATTTCCAATAAGAATACGGTCGGTGTCTACGACATGGAGCCGGATGTAGCAGTCAGGTTATCGCCAGCCGGAGAGGCGGCGAAGCAGGCGGAGTCGCTTAGTGCGGACGAGGTGGCACAGGAAGATCTGCAGGCATGATAAAAGGAGATTAAGATGAAAAAAATCAATCAGGAGTTGATTGCTCTGTTTGATAAATACGGCAGTGACCGGCGTCGGGCGCTGCGGGAAAATAAGAAGCTTTCCTATCTGTACGCACTGGCAGATCTGCGGGAAAACCTGTTGGACTGGTGCCAATTTGAACCGGAACAGCAGGCGCTGCAGATCGGGGCGGACGCGGGCGCGCTGACAGGGCTGCTTGCCAGACGTTTATCATCGGTAACGGTGCTGGATGTTTCCGAAGAAAATCTGGAGGTAGTACGCCGTCGTTTCAAGACAGAGCCGGAGCTGGCGGCGAAGATCCGCTATGTCTGTGCGGATGTGGAGACGTATGCGAGGGAAGCGGAAAAGTGCGGCGGGACATATGGATATGTAGTGCTGATCGGGGATTTGACGGCGGCAGATAGGGCTGGACGCGCGGCGCAGATGACAGCCGCAAAACAGCTTCTTTCTGCTCATGGAACCTTGATTGCGGCGGCGTCCAACTGGTTTGGCGTGAAATACATGGCAGGCGCAGAGCGGGAGACGGGTGCACTTTCCTGGAACGAAATGAAGCAGCTGCTTCCGGGCGGGGAATTTTACTATCCGATGCCGGATTACCGGACGGCGGGAGAAATTTTTTCAGATGCCTATCTGCCGAAAAAAGGCGATCTGACCGGCGTGTTACCGGTCTATGACTGTCCGCAGTATATGCTGATGGATATGGGGGCGGCGCTCGATGCAGCCTGCGAGGACGGACGGTTCCCGGAATTTGCGAATGCATTTCTAGTTTTTTGGCAGAGACAGGCTGCGCCGGAAGCTGAGAATGCTTCACAGGACGTTATCTATGTGAAATACAACCGCACCCGCGAAGACTGCTTCCAGATCCGGACAGAGATCCGTGAAAAGAATGGAACCCGCGAGGTCTGGAAGACGGCGCTCTATCCGGAGGGAAAGGCGCACATCCAGTCCTTCGAAGAAAAATATCAGGTGCTTGACCGTCAGAATCCGTCCCTGAAACTGGCAAAACCGGAGCTTCGGGACGAGGGAATGACAGCGGTATTTCCGTATTTAGAGGGAAAAACGCGGGCGGAACTTCTGGGAGAAATTCTGACTGCCCAGGGCGCGGATGCGGAGGTTTCCGCGATCCGGGCTGCGATGGATGAGATCTACAACATCCGCCCGGAGGAACGCAAACCATTTGCGGTGACACCGGAATTTATCAAGGTATTTAATGCGCTGGGCGAGCTGGATTCCTATCGGGATAAAGAGACAGAAAATGGCGGCGGATGGGCTTCTTTAGGGGCAGTTCTTGCGGACGAGAGCTACAGCGCCTCCAACATTGACGCCCTTTTTGAAAATATGCTGGTGACGGCGGACGGAACCTATGCGATCGACTATGAGTGGGTCTTCTTATTCCCGGTTCCGGCTGGCTTTGTGAAATACAGGACACTGGTTTATTTCTACCGCCGTTATAAGAGTCTGTTGGGCGGTCAGGCCGAGCGGGAATTTATCGGACAGTTCCCGGAGTATGTGAAGGCGGATGAGAAGCTGCTTTCGCTTTATGAGGCAATGGAACGTGGCTTCCAGGAGTACGTGCACGGGGAAAACCAGCGCACCTACCAGGAAGATTACATGGTAAAGACGAAGACATTAGCCGATCTTTCCCATGTGGACGGAGAACTTGCAAGGGCAAACGAACGTCTGGATGCGCTCCGGGCAGAAAATTCGGAAAAAGATACGGCACTCCGCAAAGTGCAGGAGGTACAGCGCCTGACGAATAACCACGTGGCGAATCTGGACGTTATCATTTCGGATCTGCGCCATGAAAATGCAGAGCTTGGCAAGACGCTGACCTACTTAAATGGTCATGAGGCGGTCATTTTCAAGGTGCGCCGCAAGCTCGGACAGGCATTTAACCGGTGCTATCCAAAGGGCACGGTACGCCGCAAGAAGCTCGGCTACTGGAAACGCACAATTCTTCATCCGGGCAAAATGATGAAGATGTACACCACCGAGGAAGGAAAGAACCTTATCAAAGGTGATTTTGAGATCGGTGAGGAGTATCTGATCTACGGAAAAATTCACCTTCCGAAGGAAGAAAATCCGACGGTTTCCATCGTAATTCCGGTATACAACCAGATTCACTATACCTATCTATGCCTGCAGTCGATTCTGGAGCATACGAAGGACGTGAGCTACGAGGTTATCATCGCGGACGATGTTTCGACCGATGCCACCGAGCATCTGGCAGAGTTTGCCGATAACCTGGTGATCTGCCGTAACCAGACGAACCAGGGCTTCTTGCGCAACTGCAACCAGGCGGCGAAGGCGGCGCGCGGCAAATACGTGATGTTTTTAAACAACGATACCCAGGTAACAGAAGGCTGGCTAAGCTCCCTGGTAAATCTTATTGAATCTGACTCCACCATCGGTATGGTAGGGTCTAAGCTGGTATATCCGGATGGACGTTTACAGGAGGCAGGCGGCATCATCTGGAGCGATGGTTCCGGCTGGAATTACGGCCGCCTCGACGATCCGGACAAGGCAGAATATAACTACGTCAAGGATGTAGACTATATTTCCGGCGCAGCGATCCTTTTATCCACCGCACTCTGGAAGCAGATCGGTGGTTTCGACGAGCGGTTTGCCCCGGCGTACTGCGAAGATTCGGATCTGGCATTTGAGGTGCGGAAAGCGGGCTACCGCGTCGTTTACCAGCCAAAATCCAAGGTCATCCATTTCGAAGGCATTTCCAACGGAACGGATGTCAACGGAACCGGTCTGAAACGGTATCAGGTGGAAAACAGCGAGAAGCTCAAAGAAAAATGGAAAGAAGAGTTTAAGAACCAGTGCGTCAACAACGGCAATCCGAATCCATTCCGCGCACGCGAGCGCAGCATGGGCAAAAAGATCATTGTCGTGATCGATCACTATGTGCCGACCTTTGACAAAGACGCTGGTTCCAAGACAACGTTCCAGTACCTGAAAATGTTCCTGAAAAAGGGGTATGTTGTTAAGTTTATCGGAGATAATTACCTCCATGAGGAACCGTATACGTCTACGCTGCAGCAGATGGGAATCGAGGTCCTCTACGGACAGGAATACCTGACCGGTATCTGGGACTGGCTGGTAAAAAATGGAAAAGATATCCACGTGGCATATCTGAACCGTCCGCATATCGCGACGAAATATGTGGATTTTATCAAAGAACACACGGATATCAAGATGATTTATTACGGTCACGACCTTCATTTTATGCGTGAGTTCCGCGAGTATGAGCTGACCGGCGATGTGAAGAAGCGTCAGGAATCCGAATATTGGAAATCGATCGAGTTTTCACTCTTCCACAAAGTGGCGGTGTCTTATTATCCGTCCTACGTCGAAGAAGAGGCGATCCACGCCGTTGATGAGACGATTCCGGTCAAGGCGATCACGGCATATGTCTATGAGGAGTTTTTACAGAATCTGAACAAAGACTTCGCCAAACGGGAAGGACTCCTGTTTGTCGGCGGCTTTGCGCATCCGCCGAACGCAGACGCGGTGCTCTGGTTCGCGAAAGAAGTATTCCCGAAGATCCGGGAACAGATCAAGGTCAACTTCTACATTGTAGGTTCCAAAGTAACCGACGAGATCAAAGCGCTGGAACAGCCTGGAAACGGCATCATCGTCAAAGGTTTTGTAAGTGAAGAAGAACTGGCAGACCTGTACCGGAACTGCCGGATTGTAGTGGTACCGCTCCGCTACGGCGCAGGTGTTAAGGGCAAGGTGGTAGAAGCCATCTATAACGGTGCCCCCATCGTCACCACCTCCGTCGGCAGCGAGGGAATCCCGGATGTAGAAAAAGTTCTCCTCGTCAAGGATCAGCCGGACGAATTTGCCGAGACAGTCGTAGAGCTCTACAAAGACGAAAAACGCCTGGAAGACCTGGCAGAGAAAACGCAGGTTTATATCCGCGAGCATTTCAGTATTGATGCGGCTTGGGATGTGATTAAGGAAGATTTTGAATAAAAAATAGTAAAAGATAGAAAATTATATATAATAAAGAAAACGATCAGGGGGATGTGCTTCTGATCGTTTTCTTGCGTAAGGATAATTTAAAGTTATCCAAGGAAGGAAAGAGCCAGCTACGCCGGCATGCTGCAGCCTCTTTCCTGGACTGCCGGGTAGAGCACTCTATATTACCGATCGTTCTTCCGCAGCGCTTCCACCCGTCCATACCTCCGATACATCAAAAGCTCAAATACCACCATACAAGCCCATCCAATCGTCGTACCAATCGCGACAGCCTGAATTCCCAGCCGTCCAAACAGCGCATAACTGATCACAACGCGGATCGGAATCTGCACCAGAGTCGCGAACAGGGTGATCATCAGGTGCCCGATTCCCCGGTAATATCCCTGAAAGGTGTTGGTGATACCACTGATGAAGTAAAAACTAGCCATCGGCACCAGATAGGACATGCCTTGACGCAGCGCCTCCGTTTCATTCGGCTTCAAGAAAATGCCGAGCAGCGGGTGACGGCAGAACAGCACGACCACCGTTGTCAAAATAATATAAATTTCTGCAATCACCAGCATTTTCCGAAGCCCTTTCGGAATCCGGTCATACTCTTTCGCGCCGAGGTTCTGTGCGGAGAACGTCGTGATAGATGCCGCGAGGCTGTCGCCCGGGGCGAGCACGTAGCTGTCGATGATGGAGACGGCATTAAAAGCGGCAACTGCATCGACACCGATCGCATTGACGCCGGACTGGACGAGCAGGCGGCCGACGTAGAGAATCGTCTGCTGGACGGCGGAAATGGAGCTGAAATCGATCGTTTTTTTGAGCATCGAGGTTTTCAGTTTCAGATCCCGGATGCCGAGCCGTAAGAGCGGCACTTTCGACCAGATATAGACAAAGAGGGCGAGCGCAGAGACTGCCTGCGAGATGATTGTAGCGATTGCCGCACCGGGAACACCGAGGCGGCAGATGCCAACCAGGAATACATCCAGAAATACATTGACAATGGTCGTCAGGATCAGGACATAGAGCGGCGCTCTGGAATCTCCGATCGCGCGCAGGGCGGCGGAGAAAATATTGTAAAAAAAGGTAAAAATAAGACCCAGCGAGATAATCTGCAAATACAAGGATGCCTGCGCCGATATCTCTTCCGGCGTCTGCGTCAGGCGGATAAACAGGCGGCTTCCGGTCAGTGAGATTCCGGAGAGCACGATGGTCAAAAGCAGTCCGGAGAGTACAGAGGTCGCAAATTCATCTTTCAAATTCTGGTAATCTTTTGCTCCAAAGTAGCTTGCCATCAAAATCGATGCGCCGAGTGACAGTCCCACAATCAGAAAAGTCAGGATATTCATGATCGGACCCGCCGCGCCGACCGCCGCCAATGCTTCTTTTCCGTAAAATTGTCCGACAACCACCGAATCGACCGTATGGTAGAGCTGCTGAAATAAATTTCCAAAAACAAGCGGAACCGCGTAGGCAATCAGGTGTCCGGTTATATTTCCTTTTGTCATATCACGTGCCATATGCATTTCCTCCAAATCCCAATTTATAACTAAGATTGTAGCACGGAACAGAGTGTCTGCCAAATGAAAAAATCTGTCGAATCATGCCGATTTGGAATGCGAAGCATCGACAAGCTCCCGTTACTGGGCACATATGTGTGAACAGTAACAGGAGTTGGAGCAGCATAAAACCGCCCTATCTAGTGGAAATCACTAGGGAAATGTGGTAAGATATATAAGTTAAACTGGACTTAATAGCGGTTGACAGATTGACAAAAGTAAAAATTGTATCTTTCAGTATAAAAACAGTAAAAATTGAGTTGGAAACAACAGACAGAAAGGAAGTACAGTATGCAGGCAATCATTCTGGCTGGCGGACTGGGGACGCGGCTTCGCAGTGTGGTAAGCGATCGTCCGAAACCGATGGCGCTGGTTGAAGGTAAGCCGTTTCTGGAGTATGTGCTTCAGGGGCTGAAAAAAAGCGGAATTGATGATATTATTTTTGCCGTCGGTTATAAGGGCGGCATGGTGGAAGAATATTTTGGAGACGGATCGCGGTTTGGCATCCGGGCGCGGTATGCGTATGAGGAAGAGCTGCTCGGCACGGCGGGCGCGATCAAGAATGCCGGGAAATATGTGACGGACGAGCAGTTTTTTGTCCTGAATGGCGATACATTTTATCAGATGGATTTCGGTGATTTGAGCCGGATCCAGCAGGAAAAAAATCTGGAGATGGCGCTGGTTCTGCGCGGTGTGCCGGATATTTCCCGTTATGGGGCGGCGCGCCTGACCGACGGGCTGCTGACCGCTTTTAATGAGAAAAACGGCAATACTGGGGCGGGCACGATCAACGGCGGTGTGTACCTGATGAAGCGGGCGCTGCTGGATGAGATTCCGGAGGGAAAAGTTTCGCTGGAAAATGAGTGCATCCCCAGGTGGATGCAGGAGGGAAGACGTCTCGGCGGCATCATAAATGACGGCTATTTTATTGATATCGGTGTGCCGGAGGATTATTTCCGGTTTCAGGAGGACGTAAGAAAAGGAGACATTACATGGTAATCAGAGGAAGAGCGCCGCTGCGCGTGAGCTTTGGCGGCGGCGGTACGGATGTAGAACCATTCTGTGTAGAACAGGGCGGTGCCATTATCGGAAGTACTATCAATAAATATGCATATTGTTCGATCATTCCGAGGGATGATGACCAGATCACGGTTCATTCCCTGGATTTTGATATGACAGTCAAGTACAATGCGAAGGAAAATTACGTCTGCGATGGACGGCTGGATCTTGTCACGGCAGCGCTGCGGGCGATGGATATCAAGCAGGGATGCGAGGTTTATTTACAGTGTGATGCTCCGGCTGGTTCGGGACTTGGAACCTCCTCGACCGTCATGGTAAGTCTTCTGACCGCGATGGCGCGCTGGAAAGGAATTACGCTGGATAATTATGCGATGGCGGATCTGGCTTACGGCGTGGAGCGGATCGATCTGGGGATTTCAGGCGGTTATCAGGATCAGTATGCGGCGACCTTCGGCGGCTTTAACTTTATCGAATTTCACGGACGCAACAACGTCGTGGTAAACCCGCTCCGCATCCGCCGCGATATTATCAATGAGCTGCAGTATAACCTGTTGTTATGCTACACGGGCAATATCCATGTATCCGCGAATATTATCAAGGATCAGGTAAGCAACTATAAGAAACCGGACGCATTTCAGGCGATGTGCGAGGTAAAGGCGCTTTCTTATGCGATGAAGGACGAGCTTTTAAAGGGAAATCTCCACAATTTCGGCCGCCTCCTGGATTACGGCTGGGAGAGCAAGAAGCGGATGAGCAGCAAGATCACAAATCCGCAGATTGATATGCTCTATGACGAGGCGAAAAAAGCGGGCGCCCTCGGCGGAAAGCTTTTAGGTGCTGGCGGCGGCGGCTTCCTTCTTGTGTACTGCCCATACAACGTTAAACATCAGGTGGCGCGCCGTCTGGAAGCGGCAGGCGGACAGCTGATGGATTGGAATTTCGAACTGCGCGGCGCTCAGAGCTGGATCTGCGATGAGGACCGCTGGGACTACCGCGATATTCAGGTGCAGATGCCGAATAAGGAGTATACATTCCATGTGTAAAAATAGCTGTAAAGTAGTATTCCTCGACCGTGACGGTACGATGAATGTGGAGGTCAATTATCTTCACCGAAAAGAAGATTTGAAGCTGATTGACGGTACCGCAGAGGCGGTCCGTCTCCTGAACGAGGCCGGATATAAGGTGATCGTCATTACCAACCAGGCGGGCGTGGCGAGAGGTTACTATACCGAGGCGGATGTAAAAATCCTTCATGATTATATGAATGAGGTGCTGGAGCGTGACGGAGCACACGTAGATGCGTTCTACTATTGCCCGCACCACCCGGAGCATGGGATCGGACTTTATAAGAAAAAATGCCATTGCCGCAAGCCGGAGACGGGAATGTTTGAGATGGCAGAGCGAGATCTGCCGGAGGGCATTGATAAGGTGCATTCCTATATGATCGGGGACAAGCGCATCGACGCGCAGGCAGGAAAAAACTTCGGCGTGACCGGAGTCCTTGTCGGAACCGGCTATGGGGCAAAAGAACATGCGGAAGATAGGGCGGCTGGACTTGTAAAAGAGGACGGAAGCTGCCCGGCGGGCGGTTATGATGCGTATGCGGAGACGCTGCTGGATGCGGTGCGCGGGATTTTAGGCGGGCGTATATAGAATGCGGCTCACAAAAAGATTCCGGGAGTACATAAACTAGAAAGAGAGGAACCATCGACATGCAGAATCAGAGACAAAACGGACGACCAGACGCAGCCGTGCGCATGGCTGGTCTTTTTCTGGTACTGTTCTGCGTGGCGGCGGTTCTGATTCCGGCGAAAACGCTGTTTACGGGAAATGGTTTTTTTGCAGATTACATTCATTTCACGGAATCGAAACGGATGTATGTGGAGATTGCGATTCTGGCAGTCTTGATCTTTGGGGGGCTGGCGCTTTTGAAGCGCGGACGCAGCCGGATGTACTGGCTGACGGCGGTTGTGCTGGTGTTTTCCTGGATTCATGTGGTATTTCTGCCGATGGTGGTGTCGGCGATGTATCTGATTAGCCTGTTGGCGATCGGGCGGTTTTTGAGAAAACGGGTGTTTTTCAGGGGAACGGTCTGGGAGCGGCCTTATTTTTCTTTTTATATGGACTTCCTTTTTGGCGCCTCCTTTGCAATCGTTGTGTATTGCCTCCTTTCTGCCCTTGGCGTTGGAAAAATCGCCTGGATGCGCCTGAGCGTCTATGCTCTGGGTGTGGCGGCGCTGGGCTTTGATTTTTCCTCGATTTCCTGCCAGTGCATCATGGGATGGCAGACGCTTTCCTGGATGCTGGATGGCAGGGACAAGGTGTCGGTTCATGTGATTGAGGCAGGGAAACAGGCGTTACTGTTCACAGGTAGGCACTTTTGGAACCGAAAGTGCCGTAAGAAAACGTGGTGGCAGCAGGAATTTGCCGTATTTAAATGCGAAGCCACGGCAAATTCCGTTACTGGGCACGTATGCGTGAACAGTAACAAACCGGCTGGCAGCGGGGCATCGCGGGAAATACCGCGCCGGGTGCGCCGGGCATGGACGCTGGCGGCGGGCTGGTGTGTCCTGATGTTCCTGATTCAGGTGGGACGCCTGAATATCGCACTCGACTTTGATACACTCTGGTATGGTGTGCGTTCCCAGTACATTGTGGCAGGCGGAACCGGGCTGTATGAGAATCCGGGGCTGGTCGGCATGGTCTATGTGTATTCGAAGGGCTTTGAGGTGCTGACTCTGCCGCTCTGCGATCTGGCGAGTCACAGCTACCTGACGTTCTTTAACCTTTGGCTGGCAGTTCTGGGAATCGGGGCGATGGTCTGGAATGCGGTGCTGCTGACGGGCAATCGAAAGCAGGAGACAGAGAAGAAACTAACGTATCACAGCGTCTTGCCGGGAATTATGGCAGCTGTTTTGACGGTTTCGGTGCCGGGCATCATGAATATGACGCTCACAGCCAAGGCGGATTTGATTACGTGGCTGCTGCAGCTTATTATGCTGGGATGTTTCTTTCAGTATATTCATGTGTATGAAAATCATTGGATATTCCTCTCCGGGGCAGCCGGTTCCTATTTCCTGTCCCTCACGATGAAGCCGACCTCCCTGGTCTTTTCCACTGCCGTATTTGGCATGATGGGGCTGTACCTTCTGTGGTTCTGGTTTCATGAGCGCGGGGCGGCGGCTGACCTGTTTCACCATCTGGTCCGCCTGATTGGCTCCTTATGCCTGCCGTTTGGGGCATTGGTTGGTATCTGGGCGCGGACGATGAAGATCACGGGAATGCCGGTCACTTCGGTGTTTACTTCGATTTTTGCATGGTTTGGTTTTAAAATGAAATACCCATTTGCTACCTCGGAGCTGCCGCAGAATTATCAGGAGGAATCAACGCTTCATGTGCTGGCGCGGCGCATCTGGCAGATGCTGATGCAGCCGCAGGGTGAAGATATGGGGCATGTAATTCTGGCGTGGGGAACCTCGCTGATGGCGGTGCTGATTGTGATGCTGGTGCTTTATGGGATTTTCTCCAAAAAGGGAGATGAGCAGTCCCATATCTGGAACGCGGCATTGGTAATTTTCTTCCCATTTGTGATCGTCAGCCTGATCAGCCTGTCGATGCTTTACCAGATCGACGGAAATTATTTCATGCTTCTGTATTCTATGCTGATTCTGGGGGCATGCCGGGCGATGGTGTATTTTAAGAAAATCGGCTTTTATCCGCTCGCGTCGAAGTGCCTGGCGCCGTTGCTGGTATTAAATCTGATTGTCACGGCGATCAGCAGCTGGGCGTGGACGGCTGGATTTTCGGAGATTCATCTTCTGAATAAAGGGCGTGTCAACCACCGGGCGCAGGAACAGGCGCGGATGGAGGAAAAGGGAAACACGCTGATCTGGCAGGAAGTGTCGCAGGATCCGGAAAACCGGGTGATCGCATTTGGAACGCATCCGTACTGTTTGCAGTTCCCGTGCAATGTGGAGTCGTATAAGGATATTACATCGCCGTGGGGCAACGTCGAACTCGTCAACTCGCCGGAGGCGTTTGAAACCTATATGGCGTATGCGAAGACAGATTATGTCTACGCGGAAGCAGGCTATCTGGGACCGGGAAGCTGGGAGTGGAGTCTGGATCTTCTGCGGGAGCAGATCCGCAGAGGCAGCCTGACCGATCTGTTTTTTGAAAATGGAAATATGCTTGCGCGGGTATCCGACACAGCGGTGCCGGAGGAAGAAGCGCAGAACAATCTGGAAATGTTTGAGCAGGAGTATTTATTTTATGATGCAGAAGCTCAATAGACATCGAAAAACCTGACAGGAGGAAATAGAAATCATGAAGGAATACGAGTACCTAGACGAGCTGATCAGCCGCTATCCGGTTCTTGCACCGGTGAAAGCGGATATTCGCACTGCGTATGAGACGCTGAAAGAGTGCTATGAGCGCGGCGGAAAACTTCTGATTGCCGGAAATGGCGGAAGCTGTGCGGATTCGGAGCACATCGTGGGCGAGCTGATGAAGGGGTTTGTGAAGAAACGCCCAGTTTCGGAAGAGATAGAAAAGGCATTGAAAACGGTGGATCCGCAGATGGGAGCGGAACTTTCCGAAAAGCTGCAGCAGGGACTTCCGGCGATCGCGCTGACCGGCCATGCGGGGCTGACCACCGCATTTATGAATGATGTGGACGGCAGCATGATTTACGCGGAACAGGTGCTTGGATATGGAAAAGAGGGGGATGTGTTCCTCGGAATCTCAACCTCGGGCAATTCAAAAAATGTCCTGTATGCAGCCGTGACGGCAAAGGCAAAGGGGCTTAAGGTTATCGGGCTTCTGGGACGCGACGGCGGGCGGATCCGTGGGTACAGCGACACTGCGATTGTCGTGCCGGAGCAGGAGACATTTAAGATTCAGGAGCTGCATCTTCCGGTGTACCATGCACTGTGCCTGATGCTGGAAGAATATTTCTTTTAAGATATATTTTGTTTCATGGAAAGGAAGTAATGATTCAGCAGGTTCATGAAGAAAACTGGATGATTACAAGGGAAAAGTATGTTATTTGGAAACAGGCCGGCAGACAAAACGGCAAAATGGAGAGTCACTACCCGCAGCTTTGTAGTGCTGCTTGCCTATACGCTTTTTATCTGGTGGCTGGAAGTGCTGGATCTTCTGGCATGGCTTTTACATGTACCACAGGGAACGGTTTTGTCGCGGGCGGCAGCGCTCGTTTTATGCGGCGCTGTCATGGCGGCAATCGGAAGATTTGAATGGGACCATGCGGGAGTGAGCCCGTTTTTTATAGCGGGAAGCTTGTTCATCCTGGCGTTCTTTTCGGTCAAGGGATTTGCCCCGGATCAGAGCTATGATACGCAGAACTATCACCTGCTGTCGCAGATACCCGGATTTGTGGACAACCTTCATTATCATGTGATACCGGGACGGTTCCAGATGTTCGGTTTCCGGCTGGGCGACCGGATGTTTTATCCATTCAGGGCGATTTTGGGGCTTCGGATGGGGACATTGTTAAACGCACTGGCGATGCTTGTGATTTATCGGCAGGTAACGGTGTTCCTGAGCATGGAGGCAGACCGGTTGGAAAGAAAATGCAGCTGGTCGAAGCATCTTGCGTCGGTACTGGCATTTCTGATTGTCAGCCGCCTGGAGTTGATTCAGGAGAGCGGCAGCTACATGGTCGAGCTTCTGGCGCTGCCGTTTCTGCTGGAAATGGTATTTCTGCTTCTGCGCGGGCTGGATGAGGCGAAGCGGGAGCGCGAGGCGGTTTTATTCTGCCTGTTTGGTGGAATCCTGTTCTGCCTCAAGATGACGAATATCGTGTATCTGGTGCCGCTGGTGCTTCTGTATCTGTGGAAAATCCGGAAGTATCTGACACCGAAGCTGTTTCTGGGGTGTCTGGTGACGGGGGTGATTCCCGTCAGCGTGTACCTGATTTATAATGGGATAGCGATGAAAAATCCAGTTTATCCTTATTATAACAGCCTGTTTCATTCGCCGTATTTTGGAAAAACGGACTTTAAGGACCCGAGATGGGGACCCAGCAATATAAAAGAGTTTCTTTTGTGGGCATATTCGATGATCCGGCATCCAGATTACCGCCTGAGTGAGATCCCGGCGAAATACAACCTGGATCTGGCGCTGATGTATCTGGGAGCGGCGGGAGCCGGGCTCTGCTGGATTTGGAAGCGGGTCAGCAGCAGGACGGGAACCCTATTTCTGCTGTATGCCGCATCCTTTATTCTCTGGGCGGCAACGACGGGACACAGCCGCTATTTTATGGGCGGAATCTTATTTGCCGGAATGCTTTGCGGGTGCCTGGTGCTGCAGGGAACGGCTTCCATTTCTCCCAGGCTGACAGGCGGCGTTATATTTGCAATTATGTTTATAGTTGTTTACGCCGGGCGCGCTTACGATGCTTACACCTGTGTCTGGAACGGCGGGGAATGGGCGATGCGGGCGGTGAGCCGTGAGAGTATCCGCAGCAACCTGCCTTACGTATTTCACGATCATCAGCTGTTTACACCGGAAGAACGTTCCAAGATTGACCGCATTTTCCTGACCTGGTCGGATGTGGGAAGTTATGCGCGGCTTGCGGGCGAAGATGTGCCGGTCTGGAACCGGTATTCGATCGTCAATGAGCTTTCGGAGCAGAAAGACGCCTATATCGATGAAATCGAGGCGGCGATGGAGGCAGGCGAGGGCGTCTATGACATGATCCCGCAGGGACTTGAGACGTTGGAAAGCTATCTGGAATGGATGAATGAGGCGGGATGGTACGTGCATGATATGGAGTATCAGGAAACAATCCTGCAGGGCAGCCAGTCCTTTACACTGGCAGGGCTTGAGATGGCGCATGGACGCGAAAACTGCTGGTACCGCACACAGGAGATTTTCATGGATGCACAGGAACCGGAAAAAGAAGTACCAGAATGGCGCTGGGAGAATACCAGCGGGGACGATCATCCGACTATCCGGGCGGTTCTGTGTGATCCGGACTACTGGGTGCTGAAGCAGCCATTTGAAGTGGAAATAATCGCCTCGGATGGGACAAACAGCCGGACGGCTGCTGTGATCCAGGCGGGACAGAAGGAATATGAACCGGTGGAAGTACAGCTTGATCTGACAGGGCTTCAGAGAGAGATAAAATTGGAATTGGTAAGTACAGCTGAGACAAAACGGGCTGTTGTGATCAATCCGGAATGGTCCGCCAAAACGGTGGAAGAGTGAAAACGGGAGGAGAAAAATGGACAAGATAGCGGTATTAATTCCGTGTTATAATGAAGGTCAGACGATTGCCAAGGTGGTCAAGGACTACCGCGAGGCATTGCCGGAGGCAACGATCTATGTATATGACAATAATTCATCGGATCACACGGATGAGATTGCCAGGGAGGCAGGCGCGGTTGTGCGCTATGAATACCAGCAGGGCAAGGGAAATGTCATCCGCAGCATGTTCCGCGACATTGACGCGGAGTGCTATGTCATGACGGACGGCGATGACACCTACCCGGCGGAGGACGCGAGAAAGCTGGCAGACCAGATTTTACAGGGAAAAGCGGATATGGTCATCGGCGACCGCCTTTCTTCGACGTATTTTACCGAAAATAAGCGTCCGTTCCACAATACGGGAAATCGTCTGGTGCGTGGGCTTATCAACCTGATTTTCAAGAGCAATATCAAGGATATCATGACAGGCGCGCGTGCATTTAACTATGAATTTGTCAAGAGCTTCCCGATTCTTTCGACCGGATTTGAGATTGAGACGGAGATGAGCATCCATGCGCTGGACAAGAACTTTAAGCTGGTGGAGATCCCGGTTGGATACCGTGACCGCCCGGAGGGAAGTGTGTCAAAGTTAAATACATTTTCGGATGGATTTAAGGTGCTGCGCACGATCGCGAGACTCTTCCGGGATTACAAGCCATTTGCGTTCTTTGGATGGCTGGGACTCATTTGTTTTGCGATTGCAACGGCATTTTTCGCGCCGGTGCTCAGCGGCTATCTGGCAACCGGCATGGTGCCGAAGTTCCCGACCCTGATCGCGTGTTCCGGGCTCTATGTGATTTCGTTCCTGTTGTGGATCAGTGGTGTGATTCTGGAGGTTATTACGAAGAAACACCGTCAGTTATTTGAACTTTACTTGAACCAGCTGAGCATTTTAAAGAGGAGAAACGGATGAAACGCCGTGTATTTTTAGGGCTTCCGGTTATTTTGGGGATTTTGTTTTATATCTGGTATATATTTCATGCCTCGGACAATGTGGCGTATTCGGATTATATCCGGCTGGTCAATTCGTATCTGCCGGATGTGACAAATCCGGCGAAATTCTTTGTACCGGATATCCTGACGCGCGTTCCGATCACGTATCTGGGGCGCATCATCAATGTGAAACTATTTGGCTATAATACGTATTTTGACATGACTCTGGGTGTTTTGAGCCTGGGTGCGGGCGCGGCGGTGCTGGCGCTCTACGCAGAGCGGAACCGCTCGGTCGGCTATCTTTCCTTCCTGTTGATTCAGTTTGTATATTTCAGTCTGAATAAATGGGAAATGATGACGAACGGGACCGGCTGGGTCTGCACTCTGTCGATCTCCGGATTTTTATTCCATTTTGCAGTCCTCGACCATGCAGCGGCGACCCGGTGCCGGAATATGTCTGACCGGGTGCTTCTGGCAATTCTGCCGATCCTGCTGGTCGTGCTGGTGGCAGGACCGTACAGCGGCGGCTATGCGGTGATTCTGGTGCTGGCATACGGCGCACTGTGGCTGGCGGATCGGCGCGGGGGTGCTGAAACAAGCAGCCGCTCCTGGAGCCGAAAGTGCCGGAGAACCTGGTGCATTGGGGCATTGACAACGGTTCTTGCGATGGTATTATATCTTTGGAGCAATTCACAGGCAGTTTACGTGCACCGTGGAGCAGTGACGGATGTTTCAATCGCTCAGGAATTTGCCGCCCAGCCGCTCTTTTTCCTGCGGTTTCTGCTGAAAGCGGTGGCATCGTCGGTGATTGGCGTGGCGCAGATTCAGGAGCTGGAGGCAGGAAGCCCCTGGTTTGTCCGGCTGCATCTGGTGTATCTGCTGGGGCTGGCAGTGTTTGTTTCGTATCTGCTGGCACTGTATCTGAATGTGCGGTTTCAGCTTTATAAAAAGACTATTTTTCCGCTTCTGCTGGTTCTCAGCGGCGGCTGTAACCATCTGCTGGTGCTGGCGGCGCGGTGGATTTTCCTGAAGGACGAGTACGGGATGTCCTCGCGGTACGAGATACAGTATCAGATGGGAATTGTAGGAATTTTGCTTACGTTTGCACTCGTCTGGAGTATGTGCCGGGAAAAGGCGCAGGAAACAGAGGCAGATAAGGCGAAAACACGCGTGCCGGAGAAACGGGCAGCCCGCACACTTTTAAAGGTCTGTATGCTGGCATTTACCGTGCTGACGGTCTTTGGAAATGCATGGACAACCCGGGCAGAAATCCGGACAGCACCGTACCGGAAAGCATATTTACAGGTATCAAGGGAGCTGGGACTGAATTACCGGACGGCGAGCGATGAGGATCTGGAAACCTACCTGCATAACGACCCGGATGCAGTGCGGGATGCGATGAGAATTTTGGAAGAAAACCATTTGAATATATTTCGATAAAAACGATGGACAGAAGGAGAAATGCAATGAAAGTTGTAATATTAGCGGGTGGATTCGGCACACGAATCAGCGAGGAAAGCCATTTAAAACCAAAGCCAATGATCGAGATCGGAGAACAGCCGATTCTCTGGCATATCATGAAGCACTATTCCCAGTATGGATTCAATGATTTTGTGATCTGCCTGGGCTACAAACAGTATGTAGTAAAAGAGTATTTTGCTGATTATTTCCTGCATACGTCGGATGTGACTTTCGATCTGGCGAAGAACGAGATGCAGGTGCATAACAACTATTCCGAGCCGTGGCGCGTGACGCTGGTCGATACCGGATTGCACACGATGACGGGCGGTCGTATCAAACGTATCCGCGATTACATTGGAGATGAGACGTTCATGCTGACCTACGGCGACGGCGTTTCCAACGTGGATCTGGACGCGCTGGTGGCATTCCACAAGCAGCACGGCAAGATCGCGACCCTGACCGGCGTCAACATCGGACAGCGTTTCGGTGTCATGGATGTTGACAGCGACGGACACATCCGCGAGTTCCGCGAGAAGAACGATGATGACGGCAAGATCGTCAACGGCGGCTTCATGGTACTCGAACCGGGCGTCTTTGACTATATCGAGGGCGATGATACCGTCTTTGAGAAAGCGCCGTTGGAGCAGCTTGCCAAGAACGGACAGCTGATGGTATACCGCCACGACGGTTTCTGGAAATGTATGGATACCCAGCGTGACAAGATGCAGCTGGAACAGATGTGGCAGGAAGGCAATGCGCCCTGGAAGCTGTGGAAATAATATACTGTAAGGGAAAATTCAAGGAATATACACAAATCCTGTAAGAAAGTATGATATAATGAGCGCAAGTGAGCCAGAAAGCTGCTTGCAGATTTATGGCGAACGGCGAATGGCGATCACGATAGCTGCGTCAGCAGCGGTAAGCATCGAAGATGCGAATCGTGATATAATGAGCGCAGAAGAAAAGAATGCGGCTGCGAAGCAGACATATTCTTTTCTTGCGCCATTAACGAACGAACAGCCATGCGAAGCAGGGCGGTAGAGCGCGATAGCGCGGGTTCGTGAGTGGACGGGTGAGAAATATAATAAGAGCACTCAGCAAAGATAATGGAGTGATGAAATCACGAAATTAATTAAAAAGAGGAAAACCATGGAACTTCTTGATTTTTATAAAGGAAAACGGGTCCTTGTGACCGGTGACACAGGCTTTAAGGGAAGCTGGCTGGTCCGCATCCTCCATCTGGCGGGGACGGAGGTGACCGGCTATGCGCTGAAAGCGCCGACCGAGCCGTCGATGTTTGAGATCCTGCATCTGGGGGAGACGATTCACCATGTGGATGGGGATGTGCGCGATTTTGCCCATTTAAAACAGGTGTTTGATGAGACGAAGCCGGAGATTGTACTCCATCTGGCAGCGCAGCCGATCGTGCGCGAGTCGTACCGGGATCCGGTCGGCACGTATGCGGCGAATGTCATGGGTACGGTTCATGTGCTGGAATGCGCCAGACAGTGTGAATCCGTCCGCTCTCTCGTCAATGTGACGACGGACAAGGTTTATGAAAATAAGGAATGGGAGTACGGTTACCGCGAAAATGACCCGCTGGACGGCTATGATCCGTATTCCAATAGCAAATCCTGTTCGGAGCTGGTGACACACAGCTATAAGCAGTCGTTCTTCACGGACGGCCGCTGCGCCGTCTCAACCTGTCGTGCTGGCAATGTGATCGGCGGCGGTGATTTTGCGGCGGACCGGATCGTGCCGGACTGCGTGCGTGCAGCGGAAAAGAAAGAGCCGATCATCGTGCGGAATCCGCATTCGACGCGCCCGTTCCAGCATGTGTTAGAGCCGCTGTTTTTGTATCTGACGGTGGCAAAGGCGCAGTGGGAAAATGCGGAGCTGGCGGGCTGCTACAACGTCGGACCGGATGACTGTGACTGCGTCAATACAGGACGTCTGGCGGATCTGTTCTGTGAAACATGGGGCGACGGGATGCATTGGATCAACCGCTATGACGGAGGTCCGCATGAGGCGAATTTTCTGAAACTGGATTGTTCCAAAGTGAAAAAGGTATTTGGCTGGAAGCCGCACTTCCATGTAGAAGAGGCGATGGCTGCGACGGTGGAATGGTCGAAGAAGTGGCTTGCCGGAGCAGATATGCGCGAGGTGACGGATGAGCAGATCCGGGCGTATGCGGCTCGGTTTGAAGAAACATAGATAGATGCAGGCGGCTGCACGAAAGGTGTGTCTGGCAGCAGGCAGAGCTGATACGGCTGCGGCAGAGAACGGTAGCAAAAGCAGGAGGAGAAACATGTCAGAAGAAAAAGTAACCCTGTCGGACGGAAAAGAGGCTGCGCGTCAGCAGATTCTCGATCTGGTGGCAGAGTATTGTGATAAATATCATAATCAGAAAAAAGAATTTACCGAGGGACAGCGGATTCCGTATGCGTCCCGCGTTTACGATAACCATGAGATGGTCAATCTGGTAGACAGTGCGCTGGAGTTCTGGCTGACCTCCGGACGTTACACCGATCAGTTTGAGGCGGGGCTTGCGAACTACCTGGGCGTCAAATACTGTTCCCTTGTAAATTCCGGTTCCTCCGCGAACCTGATCGCATTTATGGCGCTGACTTCCCCATTGCTAGGAGAGCGCCGGGTGTGCCGCGGCGATGAGATTATCACGGTTGCGGCAGGTTTCCCGACGACGGTAACCCCGGCGATCCAGTTTGGCGCAGTTCCAGTGTTTGTGGATGTGACGATTCCACAATACAACATCGACGCCGATAAGCTGGAGGCGGCGCTTTCAGAGAAGACGAAAGCGGTTATGATCGCCCACACACTGGGAAATCCGTTTGATTTACAGAAGGTAAAAGAATTCTGTGACCGTCATAACCTGTGGCTGGTGGAGGACAACTGTGATGCCCTCGGAAGCCGCTATGAGCTGAACGGCGAGTGGCATTTTACCGGTACGATCGGAGATATCGGAACGTCCAGCTTTTATCCGCCGCACCACATGACGATGGGCGAGGGCGGCGCCGTGTACACGGACAATCCGCTTTTAAACAAGATTATCCGTTCCTTCCGCGACTGGGGACGCGACTGTGTCTGCCCGTCCGGCTGCGATAACCTCTGCGGTCACCGATTTGACCGCCAGTATGGTGAGCTGCCGCTTGGCTACGACCATAAATATGTATACTCCCATTTTGGATATAATTTAAAGGCGACCGACCTGCAGGCGTCGATCGGCTGCGCGCAGCTTGAAAAGTTTCCATCCTTCGTGGAGCGCAGAAAACACAATTTCGCCCGTCTGAAAGCGGGACTTGCCGGAACCGAGGACGCATATATCCTGCCGGTTGCCTGTGAGCATTCCGATCCGAGTTGGTTTGGTTTCCTTCTGACCTGCCAAGAGGGCGTGGATCGGAACAAGGTAGTCAAATATGTCGAGGAAAAGGGCGTGCAGACGCGTATGCTCTTTGCCGGAAACCTGATCAAGCATCCGTGCTTTGATGAGATGCGGAAAGAAAACTGCGGCTACCGCGTAGCCGGAACTCTGGAAAATACCGACCGTATCATGCGCGATACCTTCTGGGTCGGCGTTTATCCGGGCATGACAGATGAAATGATTGATTATATGGCAAAGACACTTCGTGAGGCATGCCGTCAGTAGGGACGGGGACCGCGGCAATTCACAGGCGGGGAGATACTCTGCCTGTAAGAAAATGCCTGTGAAAATGAGCAGCTGTGACAGAGAATGAACAGTTACAGGAGAAAATGAGGGGACAACCATCATGAATGAGGAAAAATCAGAGAGCCGCAGGGCGGTCAAACTGCCGCCGTATCCGGGGCTTGAGAAGGTTCACCGGGCGAATCTGCGCCTTTTGAAGGAGATAGACCGGATCTGCCGGAAATACAAGATTTCCTATATGCTGGATTCCGGGACACTTTTGGGCGCGGTGCGTCATGAGGGATTTATCCCGTGGGATGATGATGTCGATCTGGCATTTACACGTGCCAATTATGAGATGTTTTTGAAGGTAGCGCCGCGGGAGCTGCCGGAGGGAATGTCCCTGCTGCGTCCGGAGGAGATCCGGGGCGGCAAGGCGTTTTATGATTTTACAACGCGCGTCATCTATGACAACAGCCGCGTCCATGAGGACAATGAGCAGATGCAGTTTTATGAGGGAAAATTAAACCATCTCTGGGTGGATCTGTTCGTCCTTGACCGCCTGCCGGATAGTAAGGTAGGCGCGTGGAGCGCAAAATTTCTTCAGAAGGTTATTTATGGAATGGCGATCGCACACCGTGATCAGATTGATTTCAGCAAATACAGCCTGATGGATAAGCTGCGGGTTGGTGTGCTGGCAAGTGTGGGACACCTTGTCCCGATGCCGGTTTTATTTAAGCTGCAGAGACTTGCAGCGGCGAAGGATCGCAAAAAGAAAACGAAACACTGGTATTACAGCAATTACCAGCCGGATTATCTCTATGTAACGCTGGAGGGCGCATGGTGCGAGCACGCGGTGGATTTGCCGTTTGAGGACACAAAGCTGATGGTGCCGGTGGGCTATGAGCATGTGCTGGAGTGGATTTACGGCGACTATATGACGCTGCCGCCGGTGGAAAAACGGGTTCCGGCACATTCTTCGATAGCGATCGAAATTTTGGATGACCCGGATGCTTAATTGAAAGATGAAATATGAGTAAGAAAGATAAGAAAAAACGGACAGACAGCATGGAAGATAAGAAGAAAAATGAAACCAGACAGTCAACCATGCAGAACAGGATGGAAAATATGAACAGACAGAAACCAAAGACGATCTCGATCGTGATTTCTGTTTACAACGAGGAAAAGGCGCTGCATGAGTTCTATCGGGAGGCAACTCCGGTTTTTGAGGCGCTACCATGGAATTACGAACTGATTTTTGTCAACGACGGAAGTGCGGACGCCTCGGGGCAGATTCTGGCAGAACTGGCGGCAGCGGATCCGCGGGTACGTGTGATCAACTTTTCCCGTAACTTTGGCCATGAGGCGGCAATGCTTGCGGGGCTGGACCACAGCAGCGGGGAGGGCATCGTGTGTATGGATGCCGATCTGCAGCATCCGCCGGAATGTGTGGCGCAGATAATCGAAAAATTCGAAGAGGGCTATGAGGTTATCAACATGGTCCGGACGAAAAATAAATCGGCTGGATTCATCAAAAACCTGACGTCTTCTGCTTTTTATAAATTTTTGAACAAGATTTCAGATGTGAAGCTGGAAAATAACGCATCCGATTTCTTTGCGCTGACTGCCAATGCGGCGCAGGTATTAAAGACCAATTACCGGGAAAAAGTGCGTTTCCTGCGCGGCTATGTGCAGAATATCGGATTTAACCGGACGACCATCGAGTATGAGGCGAGAGCCAGGGTGGCGGGCGAGAGCAAGTACAGCATCCGGAAATTATTTAAATTTTCGATCAATACGATTCTCTGCTTTTCGGATCTGCCGTTAAAGCTCGGCATTTACTCGGGAATTATCGTGGGCTTTCTGGGGCTGCTCGTGATGCTGGAAACGATTTATGAGTGGGCGGTCAAAGGAACGCCCAATGGTTACGCGACGATCGTAGTGCTTTTATGCTTTATGTTCGCGATGCTGTTCGTGATTGTGGGAATTATCGGGGAGTATATCGCGATCCTGTTTACAGAATTGAAGGATCGTCCAATTTATATCGTTCATGATACAAAAGGATTTCCGGAAAAGGAAAGCTGACAGGAAGGAATCGTATGAAGAGATTAAGACGTTTACTGATAAGTTTGATGATCACGGCACTGATGGCTGCCGGAATGCCGATGACGGCATTTGCAAAGCCGGACTGGCCCTCGGATACGGGGATCGAGTCGGAGGCAGGCATTGTCATGGATGCGGACTCCGGGGCGGTTTTATTCGGGCAGAACATCCATGTGCAGAAGGCGCCGGCAAGTATCACGAAAATATTGACGGCGCTCGTAGTCATAGAGAACAGCAGTCTGGATGATACGATCACATTTTCCCACGATGCTGTTTACAACGTGGAAGATGGCAGCGGAAACAAGAACTCCATCGAGGAGGGCGACACGCTTTCGGTGCGCGATTGTCTCTACCTGCTGCTGATGCGTTCTTCCAACCAGGCGGCGAATGCGCTGGCGGAGCATGTGGGCGGAAGCCGCGACGGTTTTGTGAAGATGATGAACGAGAAGACGGCGGAGCTTGGCTGTGAGAACAGCCATTTTGCGAATCCGTCCGGTCTGAATGACGACACACAGCTCACCTCGGTGTATGATATGGCGCTGATCGCATCGGCGGCGTATAAAAATGACACGCTTTTAACGATCAGTAAGGATAAGAGCTACCGCTTACCGGCGACGAAGAACAATCCGGACGGTGTGACCATCCAGCCGGAGCACAAGCTTCTTATCACGACTGACACAGAGAGTCCGAACTATTATCCATATGCGGTAGCCGGAAAGACCGGTTACACATCGATTGCCGGGCAGACGCTTGTTACCTATGCGATCAAGGATGACAGACGCCAGATCGCGGTCACGATGAAGAGTACGCAGGCAACCCATTATCAGGATACGATTGCATTGCTGGATTTCGGCTTTCTACGGTTTAAAAATGTAAATATTTCGGAAAATGAGACGGCATACACAAGCGGCGATCAGCCGGTGCAGATCGGAGACAATAGCTATCAGCCGTCCGATTTAACGATGGATACGTTGGCAGTCATCACGCTCCCGAAGGATGCTTCGTTTGCGGATGCGGAGAAGACGGTGGTAACAGATCTGCCGGAGGATGCGCCGCAGGGTGCGGTGGCGCTGCTTTCTTACAAATACAATGACCGCAAGATTGGACAGGTGTATCTGATCAGCGCATCGGCGGCAGAAGCGGAAGCAAACGGGGAGACGGCTTCGGATGACGGAAATACGGCATCGGATTCGGCAGCATCCAATACAGGTGCGTCCGGAAAATCGAAGCAGGCGAAATCTTCGTTCCACCTGACCCTGCCGAAACTTCCGAAAGTATCGGTGAGAACGGTGCTGATTGTGGTCGTCAGTGTGCTTCTGGCAGCGGCGTGTGCGGCGCTTGTATGGCTGTTCTACCGGCGTCAGCAGGAAGAAAAGAGACGTCAGGAGGACCGGAGAAAACGGAGAAGACAGCGTCTGCAGGAGATCGGCTGTTCGCAGGAAGAGTTTGAAAAACTGCTTGAAAAGCGGATGGGCGCGTCCTACTGGGCGTCTGGCACAGCGGAGGCAGATGAGAGCACAGAGCAGGCGGAGTCTGACATGGATGTGCGATCTGGTTCAGGACAGGTTCCGGCGGCAGATGCAGCCGCGTCCCGGCTGGCAGAGAGTGGAAAAGCAAGAACTGGTTCCACGGAAAAGAAGCCGCTGAAAGAAAAACTTGCACAGAAAGAGGCAGAGGATGCCAAAGCACAGCAGGGTGTGCAGGAGGATGACACAGAGCTTACGGTTGAGGATCTGGATTGACAACCTGAATGCACTAAATGGCGGTAAAATGGTCCGGATGGATTGTTTACGGGAGATTTTGGAAAGTATGAAGATTTTTTGAATTTTTCTAAAATGACTACAAAAACAAAAGGCGATATTATATAATATCCATGCGGTTCGGACTGGTTCCGGCTGTGAATGAGTGAATGAAGGGATAGAAGAACACGATGAAAAAACTTCTGATAATGATGGTTGCGTGTATGGCGCTGCTCAGCGGATGCACGGAGAGTACGATTGTAAAACCGACTTCTGAGACGGTAGTCGGAGATCCGAATTTTGAGACACAGGAAAATGTTGAGATTGACTGGACACAGGTCAGCACGGACGCGGAAGACATGTTCAAGGATACAAGTACCTACGAGTACGGCCGCGATTTCCATTTCTATATGGAGCCGAACAAGAAACAGATCATGCTGATATGGGTAGTTGCGGATGATCTGCCGGATGATCAGATAGGAACTTATGCGGAAGATCTAATCAAGGGATTCAACGACATTGTCCACACCCAGGACTTCTCGATTGAGATGTCCGGTGAAGATTCCTACGGCGGACTGTGGAAACAGTATGCACTGTCCTACAGCATCGTTCCGGAGAGCGACCAGGATAACGAGGACGCATGGTTTATCAGCGGTTCCTATGAGGCTGGCGCGGATTTCAAACTTCCGGATACCAAAGAGCTGATTTCCAAGGTGAAAGAGAAGGAAGCAGCAGGCGAGTACGATACGACTGAGGCGGAGGAAGAGACAGAGAACGCAGAATAAGAGGTTGTCTGCGGAGATACGGGATATTTTCTGTGTATAATATCAAAAAAGCTGTCATATGAGAAACAGATGAGAGTTTCTCATATGACAGCTTTTATTTACCAGGAACCGAAGTACGTGTTTTTAATCAACGGGTAGTCCGCTGTGATAGGACTCATTCCCCAGTTCCGTCAGAAGCGGCGATAAATCCTGTTTATCTAACGGCATGTTGTCTGTGACGGCGCTGTTTAAAAGCGCATAGACACGGCTGCATTTGTCCAATGTTTCATGGAAGAGATCAACAAACGAGGCGGTTGAGACGCGGGTCGGATCCCACGGGTTGCCCCATGCTTCGTGGTTTAGGTTACAGCTGCTCCGGTAGTCGGTTACGGAGTCCGTTACCATTTTCGCGGAAGCAACTGGGTGGTTGACGAAGATGGATTCGACCTGTGCAATGCCGAATTTTTTCTTGCCGTTCTTGTCCGAGAGTGTCCGGCAGCCGAAGCGCAGCGCCCAGATGGAGCGGTGCACCATCGCCGGAGTAACCTGGAAGTTGTTGCGGTAGGTGATCGGATAATAGGTTTCGTTGATGCAGGAAGCCAGGAAATGGGAAATAAACTGGATTTCCTGTCCATTTAGACAGATCGTGGCGGTCTGGTTAAATTCGGACGGTTTCTTTTTTTTATATTTCCAGAGCAGGATCGCGTCGAGCTCATTTTCCAGATGTGCGTGCATCCCGTGATGCATGGAGGTCGGGGCATCCACCGGATAGCCGATGCGCCCGTACACGTAAGGATGACAGATCGAATCGGCAATGTAATGGTTCATAAATCCGGCCAGATAGGAGATGGCTTCCTCCTGCTGCTGGCGCGAGCGGATGGTTCCAATACGGCGCAGACAGCACTCAAAAAAGGCGTTTACCTTGTGTTCGTGCATATAGGAACCGACGTTGCGGTAATCGCGATGGCGCAGGATCGGGATATTATAGAAAAACATATCCGGTCCCTGCAGACCGAGCTGGTAGAGCCAGCGGTATTTGGCGATCGTGTGTTTTAAGGGTGTGAACGGCATATCGTTGTATGCTTTCATGCCGAATATATAGTGAGTGGTAAAACCTGGCATATTGTTTTCATCCTTTCCAGAAGGACAGAGATTTGGAAATTTGTCCGCCTGTCCGATATGCTTATTGTAGCACTGCCGGTCTGGTTTGTCATGGGGTTTGCGGATGTTTACAGAAAGTGTAAGAAAATTTGGATGGAAAGAGAGTTCTCGGAAGGCAATATCACGGCTTGGAGAATGAAATATCATAGTAAATCATAAGATTGGTTTGATAGAGTGAAAATAGATATAGAAAGGTGCTCGGATGGAAGCGCTCAGAATCGTACAGAAAATGGTGTGGGGACCGTGGCTTCTGGGACTGTTTCTGGCGGTTGGAGTCCTCTGCATGGTGCGTCTGCGGGGATTTCCGATCCGTCATATCAGAGTCTGGTGGAGAGAGACGGTTGGGAGCGGCGGGAAAGGACAGCTTTTGACGACCTGCACCGCGCTGGCGGCGACGGTCGGAACGGGAAATATCACGGGCGTGGCAGCCGCGTTGGCGATCGGTGGTCCGGGTGCTGTGTTCTGGATGTGGGCGGCGGCATTTCTGGGGATGGCTCTGGCATATACGGAGGTTTATCTGGGAATTTTGTATGGGGGCGGACCTTATGTCTATCTGGAAAATGGGGCTGGAAGCTGTTTTGCTGGAAAATGCTATGCCCTGTTTTGCGTGCTGGCGTCGCTTGGAATGGGATGTATGGTACAGGCGGGGGCTCTGGCGGATAGTCTGCGCTATGCAGCGTCCCTGCCGCCGCTTGGAACCGGTATCATACTGGCAGTTTTGACTGCCGTGGTGCTCTTTGGCGGGGCAAAACGCATCGGATGGACGGCTTCGGTGCTGGTACCGGTATCGGCGGGGCTGTATCTGCTGGCAGGTGGAATCGCCGTGTTCAGCTTTTACGATCAGATACCGGAAGTATTGGGGAAAATTGTGGGCGGGGCATTTGGACTGGCAGATAATGCAGGACAGACGGATGGAAGCAGTATTTTGAATTTTTCAGGAATTTCGGGCGGGATGACCGGGTACGGAATGGCAGCGGCGATTCGGAGCGGGGTATCGCGAGGTGTGTTTTCCAATGAGGCGGGCCTGGGGAGTCTGGCGGTGCTGCATGGGATGAGTGAGGGAAAGGGGAGGCTAAGACAGAGGCAGGAAGCGCAGAAACAGGGAATGTGGGCGATTTTCGAGGTGTTTTTCGATACGATCATAGGGTGCAGCCTGACCGCTTTTTTACTGCTCTGTGTATTTCCACACAATCTGACCGAGAAGATCGATTCCCTGGGCGGCAGCGGCGCGGTGGCGGCGGCTCTGGCAGCCCGTTTTGGAAATGCAGGCGGCATAGTGACGGCGGCGTGTATGGTGCTGTTTGCCTTTGCCACGATCCTTGCCTGGTTTTACATCGGCGATCAGGCACTTGGATGGCTGATGCGGGATGTCCCACAGAAGCGTGCCGACAAAATATGTATTTTGTATCACGGAGGTTATCTTGCCTCGGTCTTTCTCGGCTGCGTCAGCCGGATGGAAGCCGTCTGGGCGGTATCTGATATTTTCAATGGGCTGATGGCGGTGCCAAACCTTGCAGCGCTGGTGCTGCTTGGCAGGAAGGTACGAAGACCGGAACGGTGAGAGAGTTGAGGGATTCAGATACAACAAAAGACCTCTCCAGCAGTGAGAGGTCTTTTGGTATTGAAAAAGGGAGGAGAGCTGATATAAACTCAGCTCGGTATTATGAAAAAAATTTGTAAGCATTGCTTGTTGCTATGGTTATAGTATAGGGAAAAATCGTGAAGAAACCATGTTAATTGTGTAAAAGGTTTTTTAATGAAGTGTGAACGAAATATGAACGCGGAACATGGATTCCATGATTACGATAAATATATTTTATGTTCAGAGGATCGAAAATGGCAGCCTGGGCAGGAAACGCAGATAATTTGCGTGCTTCGTCTGTCAAGACTGCCATAAAAAATACGGGTATAAAGTGTGTCAGCAAGTTACTGTACACGGGTAGGCACTTTTGGAACCGAAAGTGCCGTAAGAAAACGTGGTGGTAGCAGGAATTTGCCGTATTTAAATGCGAAGCCACGGCAAATTCCGTTACTGGGCACGTATGCGTGAACAGTAACGTCAGCAATCCTTATTCCGCTTTTTTAACTGATAAAACGGTTCCGCTGAATGCATCCACCTCGCTGACGGTTCCCGTATACGTTACGGTAACTTTATCCCCATCTTTTACATCAGAAAGCCCATCTGGTTTCTGAGCCTGCTCGAAGTTGAATGCATAATCGGTTCCGTCGGCGGTGATCGTAAACATAAAGTCTTTGATGTCGCTGATCGTACCGGTCATTGTGGACTGTTTTGTATCGGCAGTTCCCTCGGATGGAAGAAGGGTGTCTTTGGCGTCTTCTTTTAAATCATCCATCGGGCTGCTTTCGTCCATGCCATTCGAGCTGGACCCGGAGGAGGCGGACTGGGACGATTCATTAGCAGTCGATTCATTCACGTTTGTGGAAGAGCAGGCGGTTGCGAGCGAGAGGATCGCAGCCGCGCCCAGGATTGCAAAATATGTTTTTTTCATAGTACATTACCAACCTTTCTTTTGACTTGGTTTGCTCACAGATGTATGATGCAGGACAGATGATGATTCCTGAGCGCAACATTCATCTTTTCGCATAGAATGTCCATTTCGACATTGTGATATACATCTTAAGCCATAAATGTGAATGAAATGTGAGGAGAAACTTACGAAATGTAAAGAAGATGGACAAATATGGAACGAAAAACGGTCGATTTTCGAACGTTTTTATGGTATAATGTGACCACTTAATGAGGTATTTTTTAAAATTCAGGAGGAAACATACATGAAAAATCCAGTTGTTACCATTGAGATGGAAAATGGTGATATCATGAAGGCAGAGCTCTACCCAGAGATTGCGCCGAACACAGTCAACAACTTTATCAGCCTGATCAAGAAGGGCTTTTATGATGGTCTGATCTTCCACCGTGTCATCAAGGGCTTTATGATTCAGGGCGGATGCCCGAATGGAAATGGTATGGGCGGTCCAGGGTATACCATCAAGGGTGAGTTCAGCCAGAATGGTTTTACGAACAATTTCAAGCACACCAAGGGCGTTCTCTCTATGGCGCGTGCGATGGACCCGAACTCCGCAGGTTCCCAGTTCTTCATCATGCATGAGACTTCCCCGCATCTGGATGGTCAGTATGCATCCTTCGGGAAGGTAGTTGAAGGTCTGGATATCGTGGACAAGATTGCCGGCGTCCGCACCGACTGGGGCGATCGTCCGCTGAAAGAGCAGAAGATCAAAAAGATGACCGTTGACACCTTCGGCGAGGAGTACCCGGAGCCGGAAAAAGGAAAAGAAAGATAATCTATGACAATCGAACGAGAAGTAACCATTGCGGGACAGACATACCCGGTGATTCTCTCCGATGAAAACGAAGCTCTTCAGGCTGCGAAAGCAGCCGGGAGAGCTATTGTTGGCTTATGGAGGGAAAATGAGGAAAAACAGCCGGCCGACTATTCATCTTGCCTTTACCTTATTACAAACCCTGAAGACGCCGATGAAACATTCCTGGAACGCGTCGTCCGCCGCCACCTGGCTCTCCCGTGGCTCATCGCTGAAACTGACCGCCTCATCATCCGTGAATTTTCCCAGGACGATCCGTTGGAACCGGCATCCGCTGAGGATGCCGACGGAACTTTTTCTGATTGGAACAAGCGCGAGGAATACCGGAAACACCAGTACCGCTTTGCCGAGTGCGGTTTGTGGGCGCTGGAACGCCGCGCGGACGGTGTGCTGGTTGGAAAGGCGGGGCTGACGGACGGAGAGCTGGGATATCATATTTATGAACCGTTCCGCCGTCAGGGCTATGCGCTGGAAGCCTGCCGGGCGATTGTGAAATATGGGTTTGAAACGCTGGAGCTGGATAAGATCCGGCTTTGCACGAAGCGTTCCAATACGGCTTCACGGATATTGGCGGAAAAAATGGGATTCATTCAGGTACCTTCATCCTGCAAGGATTCTATTGTATTTTGTATGCAAAAAGGATATAATAGCTTGTATACAAAATAATGAAAAAATACAATCTAGTGTGATTACACTAAGGGAACGATGGGAGGAATGACCGATGATCAGGCATCTGGAGCTGAAAGCATATGGAAAGATCAATCTCGGTCTGGATGTAGTCCGCCGGAGAGAAGACGGCTACCACGAAGTGCGGATGATCATGCAGACGGTGCGCGTGTACGACGCGATCGAACTGAACCGGACGGAGGAAGAGGGAATCCGTCTTTCAACGAACCTTTATTATCTGCCGGACAATGAAAATAACTTAGGTTACCGCGCGGCGAAGCTTCTGATGGATGAGTTTGGAATCCGCGACGGTGTGGAGATCAAGATGAAGAAATTTATCCCGGTGGCAGCCGGGATGGCAGGCGGCAGCAGCGATGCGGCCGCAGTCCTGTTTGGTGTCAACAAGATGTTCGGACTGGGGCTTTCGAAACAGGAGCTGATGGAGCGCGGCGTCCGTCTGGGGGCGGATGTGCCGTATTGTATCATGCGGGGAACGGCTCTTTCGGAGGGAATCGGGGAGATCCTGACACCGCTTCCGCCGATGCCGCAGTGCCGCGTGCTGATTGCCAAACCGGCGGTCAGCGTTTCGACGAAGCATGTGTATGAGAGCTTAAACCTGCCGTCTCTGGGCGCAGAGGCGCATCCGGATATTGATGCGATGCGGGCGGCGATCGAGAAAAAAGACCTCTCCGGCGTCGTTTCACAGCTTGGAAACGTGCTGGAAACGGTGACGATCCCGGAAAATCCGGTGATTCAGACACTCAAAGATAAGATGATGGAGATGGGCGCGGACGGCTCTTTGATGAGCGGAAGCGGTCCAACCGTATTTGGCTTGTTTACGAACCAGACGGCGGCGCAGGCGGCATATGAGGAACTCCGTTATGGCAGCAGCCAGGATCTGGCGAAACAGGTATACCTGACTAGTTTTTACAACAGGAAGGGGCACGCAGATGGGGAACAATTTTGAGGTTAAAATGAATGAATATCTCCCACTCAGGGATGTGGTATTCAACACACTCCGGCAGGCAATCTTAAAGGGAGAGCTGGCACCGGGCGAGCGCCTGATGGAGATTCAGCTGGCACAGAAGCTGGGCGTCAGCCGCACCCCGATCCGTGAGGCGATCCGCAAGCTGGAGCTGGAAGGGCTCGTTCTGATGATTCCGCGACGCGGCGCGGAGGTGGCGCGGATTTCGGAAAAAAGCCTGAAAGATGTGCTGGAAGTGCGCCGTTCGCTGGAGGAACTGGCGATTGAGCTGGCGTGCCAGCGCATGACGGAAGAAGATATGCAGGCATTGGAAGAAGCACAGAAAGCATTTAAAGCGGCGATTGATCAGGGCGATGCGATGAAGATCGCGGAGACGGACGAGGCATACCATGACGTGATCTACCATTCGACCCGCAACAAGCGTCTGGTGCAGATTTTGAACAACCTGCGTGAGCAGATGTACCGGTTCCGTCTGGAATACATCAAGGACGAGGATAAACGGCAGATTCTGCAGTTAGAGCATGAAAAAATATTGGCGGCACTGCGTCTGCGTCATATGGCGGAGGCAAAGGCGGTAGCCAGGGGGCACATAGATAACCAGGAAATCACGGTACTTAAGAATTTAAAGGAGCGGAAGGAAGTATGACATTTAAAGAATTGTACCTGTCCGGACAGGTTCCATTTGAGGAAATCGATCGCTATATTTCCCGTTGGAACCGGTCGGATGATGAGCGGACACTGGCAAAATATCTCGGTCTCAACGCCGATGAGGAGGATGTCTGGATCGATGACAGTGACGAGGCGCTGAAAGAGATGCTGGACGCAAGAGAAAGGGTAGCCGGTACGCCGGTTACCCTTGGAAAGACGGATATTATCGTCAATAAAAATGGATTTGGCGCGCTGCCAATCCAGCGTATTTCTTTTGATGATGCGAAGGTACTGCTTCGCAAGGCGTATGACGCGGGTGTCCGTTTCTTTGATACGGCGCGCTTTTATACGGACAGTGAGGAGAAGATCGGCTATGCGCTGAGCGACGTGCGCGAGCATATCTATATTGCGACCAAGACAGCGGCAACGACGGCGGAAGGCTTCTGGAAGGATCTGGAGACGAGTTTACATAATTTAAAAACAGACTACGTGGACATTTACCAGTTCCACAATCCGGCAGTCTGTCCGAAGCCGGGAGACGGAAGCGGTCTTTATGAGGCGATGCTCGAGGCAAAAGAGCAGGGGAAAATCCGTTTCATCGGCATCACGAACCACCGCATGAGCATTGCGGAGGAGGCGATCGAGTCGGGGCTTTACGATACCCTGCAGTTCCCATTTAATTATCTTTCCACCGAGCGGGAGATCGCGTTGGCGAAGGCCTGTGCGGAGCACGAGATGGGATTTATCGCAATGAAGGGTCTGTCGGGCGGTCTGCTGACCAATTCGGCTGCGATCTATGCCTATATGGCACAGTTTGAGAATGTACTGCCGATCTGGGGTGTACAGAAGGAAAGCGAGCTGGACGAATTTTTAAGCTACATCGGCAATCCACCGGAACTGACGGACGAGCTGAAAGCTGTTATTGAAAAAGACCAGAAAGAGCTGGCAGGTGAATTCTGCCGGGGCTGCGGCTACTGTATGCCGTGTCCGGCAGGAATCGAGATCAACAACTGTGCGCGTATGTCCCTGCTTCTGCGCCGTTCTCCGTCAGCGGGACACCTCTCCCCGGAGGGACAGGCGAAGATGAAGAAGATAGAGGACTGCCTGCATTGCGGACACTGCAAGTCGATGTGCCCGTATGGTCTGGATACGCCGAAGCTTTTGGAGGAGAATTATAAGGATTATAAAGAGGTTCTTGCAGGGAAGAGCCTGTAAAGAGAGGATAAATGCAAGAGGCATTTTTCCGTTACTGTTCACGGATAGGCACTTTTGGAACCGAAAGTGCCGTAAGAAAACGTGGTGGCAGCAGGAATTTGCCGTATTTAAATGTGAAGCCACGGCAAATTCCGTTACTGGGCACGTATGCGTGAACAGTAACTAGAAATGTAGTGAAATAGACCAGGGAGGCGGAAACAATGGATATAAATCAGAAACAGAAAGAACGTCTGGAGCAGCAGTTTGCATTTATCCGGGAGATAGATAAGGAGAAATTTATCGGTCGCCAGACGTATTTGACAGACGGCGAGCGGAAGGAAAATGACGCGGAGCACGCATGGCATATGGCGATCATGACGGTGCTTCTGGCGGAGTATTCCAATGAGCCGATCGATGTGCTGAAAACGGTTACCATGCTTCTGATTCACGATCTGGTCGAGATCGACGCCGGCGACACGTATGCCTATGATGAGGAGGCGAAGAAAACCCAGCGGGAGAGAGAATTAAAGGGTGCAGAGCGCATTTTCGGAATACTGCCGCCGGATCAGGGCGAAAAACTGCGCGCTCTCTGGGATGAATTTGAAGCCGGGGAGACGCCGGAAGCGTGGTTTGCACATACGATGGACAACATCCAGCCGACGATGCTCAATGATGCTTCCAAGGGAAAGGCGTGGGCGACGCGCGGCGTGCACCTGAGCCAGATTCTTGGAAGAAATAAGAATACCGCCAAGGGCTCGGAGACGCTGTGGAACTATTCTTATGAGAATTTCATCACTCCGAGCCTCCGGGAAGGAAAGATAAAAAACGACACGTTACCCGAAGAGTAATCGAATTGTCGGAGGAAGCATGAGCTTTATCCGGCAGACTGCTGTCAGCGGAAACGGTGTGCGTGGCTGTTATTTTTGAGTTCGAAGAGGATTCTGTCGGTTCGGTGGTTGTTTTGGAAGCTGAAGCTGTTCCAGAACGTTCCGAGTGATTGGAGCAAGTCATCGGGTCAGCTTTAGAGGAAATCAGAGCAGCAGCTTTCTTGTTTACATCAAAAATGATATGCTTCTTTTGCGACAGCCAGTTCATATCGTTATCAGAAATCAGAGCGTCAGAGACGGAATCGGCGCTCTGATTTTTTGAGTTTTCTTCCGGCATGACACCTCCGGACAGGGCGGGCGGCGGATAGAGAACACCCCACCAGTTGTCGATCACATGAGTCTGCAGGATCGGCGGGGCGATCGCGTACGCCAGGACTTTCTGCTGAATCTGGTTTCTGGTAAAAGTCAGAAGAGGCAGGCAGAAAAGCAGAAATAAGAGCACGGAACATAATGCGAGAAGCGGGAGTATTCCATCGTAGATATGGGAAAGCTTGCAGGAACCGGTGGAAAAATGGCGGCATTTATTGGTAACAGGTGGATGAATCCTGGATGCGGATGACAGAGAATTTTCAGACTGGAACGAAATCACTTGATTTAACATAATGGCTCTCCTTTTACTGAAAGAAATCGAATCTTCTTGTCGCAAGTATTGACAGTTATGGTATAATCTAAACTATATTTTGGAATAGCATTCCGGCGTGTGGTGACGCTTCCCACACCCGGCAGAAAGGCGGATATTATGAAAAAGAGTGTACTTGTGGTATTTGGCGGACAGTCTTCGGAACATATTGTTTCATGTATGTCGGCAATCAATGTCATTAAAAATATAGATACAGAGCGCTATGATGTAACCCTGATCGGCATTACCGAAGAGGGAAAATGGCTGCTGGTTGACTCGGTCGAGCAGATCGAGGATGAGAGCTGGAGAAAGAACACGACGACCGCGATCCTTTCCCCGGATGCAACGGAGAAATCCGTGATCGTCCTGAAAGATGGTAAGGCGGAAATGATCCGCATTGATGTGGTATTCCCGGTTCTGCATGGACTCTGGGGCGAGGACGGCACCATTCAGGGCATCTTTGAGCTGGCAAAAATCCCGTATGTCGGATGCGGTGTGCTGGCGTCCAGCGTTTCGATGGATAAAGTGTATACAAAACAGATCGTTGACCACACAGGCGTGCGCCAGGCGGCATATGAGCTGGTCATCCGCAAAGAACTTGAAAAGATGGATGAGGTTGTGGCACGCATCGAGAACCGGTTCGCATATCCGGTATTTATCAAGCCGTCCAATGCAGGTTCTTCCAGAGGCGTCAGCAAGGCGTCAGATCGCGAAGAGCTGATTGCAGGCTTAAAGGAGGCGGCGCACCATGACCGCAAGATTCTGGTTGAGGAGACGATCGTCGGCCGTGAGATCGAATGTGCGGTCTTTGGAAATGGCACAGAACCGGTCATCGCTTCCGGTGTTGGCGAGATTCTGGCAGCAGCCGATTTCTATGATTTCGATGCGAAATATTACAACGCAGAGTCCAGAACCGTGGTAAATCCAGAGCTTCCGGGCGATGCGGCCGAGCGTGTGCGTCAGGCGGCGAGACGTATTTTCAAGGCGGTAGATGGCTATGGCCTGTCGCGTGTCGATTTCTTTGTGACGAAGGACGGCGAGGTTATCTTCAATGAGATCAATACCATGCCGGGCTTTACCGCGATCAGTATGTACCCGATGCTCTTTGAGGCGGCCGGAATCCCGAAGCCGGAGATGGTGACAAAGCTGATTGAACACGGACTGAAACGCTACGAAGCCTAGAAATAAATAAAAATGTTTCAGAATCCTGAAACAGTGTGAGAGAATCTACTTTTGGACGTTATATGATTCGATATACACAGATGTTCGGGAAAGAATGGAAACATGACCATAAGAATTTTGCCGAAAGGAAGGTAAACATGGATAGAAATGCCCCGATCGGAGTTTTTGATTCAGGCATCGGCGGTCTGACGGTAGCCCGTGAGATCATGCGTCAGATGCCGCAGGAGCGTATCGTATACTTTGGAGATACGGCGCGCGTTCCATATGGAAGCAAATCGCAGGAGACGGTGCTGCGCTATTCCCGCCAGATCATCCGTTTTCTGAAAACACAGGGAGTCAAGGCGATCGTGATTGCCTGCAACACGGCCTCGGCGTGTGCACTGGAGACGGTCAAACAGGAATTGGATATCCCGATCATCGGGGTTATCTACGCGGGCGCGCGCACGGCTGCCGAGGCAACCCATAATGGAAAGATTGGCGTGATTGGAACCGAGGCGACCATCCGGAGCGGTATTTATACCAGAGAAATGCAGAAGCTGCGCCCGGATATTGAGGTCATTGGAAAACCGTGTCCGCTCTTTGTGCCGCTGGTGGAGGAAGGACTCTTTCATGATTCGGTAACAGACGAGATTGCCTCCCGGTATCTTTCTTCGCTGAAAGAAAAATACATTGATACGCTGGTTATGGGATGTACGCATTATCCGCTGCTGCGTTCGACGCTGCACCGGCTGATGGGCGACGAGGTGACTTTGGTAAATCCGGCATATGAGACGGCGGTTGAACTTAAAACTCTGCTGCGGGACATGGATCTGACACGCAGTTCGGAGGATCTGGAACGTTTTTCGGAGGAAAACAGCCGCCGCGCTGCTGCCGGGGAGCCGATTCTTGACCCGTATCAGTTCTTTGTCAGCGACCGGGCGGAGAATTTCACGCGTTTTGCCAAGGCGATTCTGCCAAAAGAGGTAAAAGACACGAAACAGATTAACATTGAGGAGTATTAAAATATGACGAAAGATGTGCTTGTATCCGTGCGCGGTGCCCATATTGCGGACGGGGAGACGAATAACCTGGAGGTTATCACGGCAGGCAGCTATTATTTCAAAAATGGCAAGCATTATATCATCTATGATGAGATTCTGGAGGGCGAGGAAGGAAGCATCCGCAATACCATCAAAGCCAATGCGGACAGCGTCGATATGATCAAGGGAGGCGATGCGCGGGCGCATATGATTTTTCAGGAGAACCGTCCGAATGTCAGCTGTTATGTGACTCCATACGGTCAGATGATCGTGGGCGTCACGACCGACCGCATCAAGATCAATGAAGGTCCGGATCATCTGAAAATCCAGATTGATTATACGCTGGAACTCAACTATGAGCAGACCAGCCAGAGCCATATTGAAATTGATGTGAAATCGAAGGCGACGGCGAAATTGAACCTGAAAGAGCAGTAAATATAAAAGAATATAGAAAAAAAGAAATAAAATCGATGAATCAAAAATCCCGGAAACGTGCAATCAGTTACATTTCCGGGATTTTAAGATCCATTATTTATTTTTCTTGGACTTGGAAGCTTCTTTCTTTGCTGCCTCTTCTGTATTTTTCTTGAAACGGTCAAAGAATTTTTTCTTCTTCGGCAGCGGCGGGATGCCTCCGCGCACGCTCTTGATCTCTGTGATATAAAGACCGCTGATGACAACCTTTGCCTCGGTGCGGAGCGGTAACTGAAAGAATACCTTCTCATCCGCGATCATGGTCACAACCTTCGGTCCGATCTTAGCCTTTACGATCGGGAGCTTCGCCCACTTCATATACCATGGAGTCTGGTCAATAACCATCTTCGGGAGACCGGAATCTCCGATCTTCAGTTTCTTTTTGTCAATCGCCAGAATCGAAACTGTCTGTTTCGAAGCGTCGATCATAGTCTGCTGCTCTGCCTGACGTTTCTGCATCCGGGAACCCAGAATATACAGTACGACAAGAAGGATAGCCAGAATGACGATAATAACTAGCAGTACATTCCAAAATGACATATATATACCTCCGTTGTAGATAGCGGCGGGACGAAAATCCAATCCCATTTCGCATGGAACACGAAAATAACCGCGCAATTACTGTATATTATAGCATTGGAGAGAGGAAATGGCAAGAAAAATAGACGGGTAACTATGGCGATGGGGACTTAAAAAAATAGAAAAAACCAAAATCATGTTATCGAGCGCTTTTACTGAGATGATTTCGGATGTGTTAGTGCATTGGTCCGCATAAGCGATTCTTTCAAATTCACTTAACTCTGGCATCGGTTTCCTCCATATGTTGTAGTGAATATTCTTAAATTATACCATGATTTGCCGCATGATACAATGAAATGAGAAGAGGGAAGGCTATATTTTCCAAATCCATCAAAAAACCACTTGACACCCATCAAATCCCATGCTAAGATGGAGAATGCACTATTGTGGAAAACTGTGTTTTCCGGGTATTCGTATGCCCAAATGACAGTGCAGCTCCGGCGGCATGAAACAAGGCTGGTTCGGAGATGGAAAAATGCAAACCATAGAGATAGAAAGAAAACAGGGGTGAAACATCGAATGGAGAAAAGCAGGATGCGTCCGGTAAAAACCGGTAAAGGTGTAAGGATGACCTTCTCAAGACAAAAAGAAGTTCTGGAAATGCCGAATTTGATTGAGATTCAGAAAAACTCGTATCAGTGGTTCCTGGATGAGGGACTGAAAGAAGTGTTTGCTGATATCTCCCCGATCACGGATTTCGCAGGTCACTTGAGTCTGGAATTTGTGGATTTTACACTGTGTAAAAACGATATCAAATATACGATCGAAGAGTGCAAAGAGCGCGATGCGACCTATGCAGCTCCTCTGAAGGTAAAGGTAAGACTTTGCAATAAAGATAAAGATGAGATCAATGAACATGAGATTTTCATGGGTGATCTTCCACTTATGACCGACACCGGCTCCTTCGTTATCAACGGAGCGGAGCGAGTTATCGTCAGCCAGCTTGTTCGTTCCCCTGGTATTTATTATGGAATCGCGCACGATAAGATCGGTACAGAGTTATACAGCTGCACCGTTATCCCGAACCGGGGTGCCTGGCTGGAGTATGAGACAGATTCCAACGACATTTTCTACGTGCGTGTAGACCGGACCAGAAAAGTTCCTGTTACTGTTCTGATCCGTGCTCTTGGTTACGGTACTAACGCCGAGATCATTGACCTGTTCGGCGATGAGCTGAAACTGGAGAAGAGCTTCGAGAAGGATCCGTCCAACAACTACCAGGATGGTCTTCTGGAATTATATAAGAAGATTCGTCCGGGTGAGCCGCTTTCCGTAGACAGCGCAGAGAGCCTGTTAAACAGCATGTTCTTCGATCCGCGCCGCTACGATCTGGCAAAGGTAGGTCGTTATAAATTCAATAAAAAGCTTCACTTTAAGAACCGTATCGTAGGTCACGTTCTGGCTGAGGATGTGGTTGATACAACTACCGGAGAGATTCTGGCGGAGCAGGGAACAAAGGTTACCAAGGAACTTGCTACTGACATCCAGAACGCAGGCGTTCCGTTTGTATGGATTCAGGGTGAGAAGAAGAATCACAAGGTTCTTTCTAACATGATGGTAGATCTGGGCGCTTATGTGAATTTCGATCCGGAAGAAGTAGGCGTCACAGAGTTAGTATTCTATCCGGTTCTCCAGGGTATTCTGGAAGAAAATGCCGGCGCTTCTGATGAGGAGTTAAAAGAGATTATCCGCAGAGATATCCATGACCTGATTCCGAAGCACATTACGAAGGAAGATATCATCGCTTCCATCAACTACAACATGCATCTGGAAGGCGGCATCGGCAATCCAGATGATATCGACCATCTGGGCAACCGTCGTATCCGTGCGGTCGGCGAGCTGCTTCAGAACCAGTACCGTATCGGTCTGTCCCGTATGGAGCGTGTGGTACGTGAGCGTATGACAACACAGGACATGGAAGGTGTTTCTGCCCAGTCCCTGATCAATATCAAGCCGGTTACAGCAGCAGTCAAGGAGTTCTTCGGAAGTTCCCAGCTGTCCCAGTTCATGGATCAGAACAACCCGCTGTCCGAGCTGACCCATAAGAGACGTCTTTCCGCCCTGGGTCCTGGCGGTCTGTCAAGGGACCGTGCCGGATTCGAGGTACGAGATGTACACTACACACACTATGGCCGTATGTGCCCGATCGAGACACCTGAGGGACCGAACATCGGTCTGATCAACTCCCTGGCATCTTACGCACGTGTCAATGAGTACGGTTTCATCGAAGCTCCGTACCGTGTAGTAGATAAAACCGATCCGTCCAACCCGGTTGTTACGGATGAGGTTGTATACCTGACAGCAGACGAGGAAGATAACTTCGTTGTTGCACAGGCAAACGAGCAGTTAGACGAAGAAGGACACTTCGTCCACAATAACGTATCTGGTCGTTTCCGTGAGGAGACTTCCGAGTTCCAGAAGAAGAAAATCGACCTGATGGACGTATCCCCGAAGATGGTATTCTCCGTAGCTACTTCCATGATTCCGTTCCTGCAGAACGACGATGCGAACCGTGCTCTGATGGGATCAAACATGCAGCGTCAGGCGGTACCGCTTCTGACCACCGAGAGAGCCGTTGTCGATACCGGTATTTCCGCGAAGGCAGCTGTTGACTCCGGTGTGTGTGTCGTTGCAAAGAATGCCGGTGTGGTTGAGCGCTCCGCTTCCAACGAGATCATCATCAAGAGAGATTCCGATGGAAACCGCGATGTATACCATCTGACAAAATTCAAGAGAAGTAACCAGTCCAACTGCTACAATCAGAAACCGATTGTATACAAGAATGACCATGTCGAAGCTGGCGAGGTTATCGCAGATGGTCCGTCCACCTGCAACGGTGAGATCGGTCTGGGCAAAAACCCGCTGATCGGCTTCATGACCTGGGAAGGCTACAACTACGAGGATGCCGTTCTTCTGTCTGAGCGTCTGGTTCAGGAGGATGTATATACCTCCGTCCATATCGAGGAATACGAGGCAGAAGCACGTGATACCAAGCTGGGACCGGAAGAGATCACAAGAGATGTTCCGGGTGTCGGCGAGGATGCACTGAAAGATCTGGACGAGCGCGGTATCATCCGCATCGGTGCAGAGGTTCGTGCCGGTGATATCCTGGTAGGTAAGGTTACTCCGAAGGGAGAGACCGAGCTGACCGCAGAAGAGCGCCTGTTACGTGCGATCTTCGGTGAGAAGGCAAGAGAGGTTCGTGATACCTCCCTGAAAGTACCGCATGGTGCATACGGTATCATCATTGATGCGAAGGTATTTACAAGAGAGAACGGCGACGAGCTGGCTCCGGGTGTAAATAAGACCGTTCGTATCTACATTGCACAGAAGAGAAAGATTTCCGTCGGCGATAAGATGGCTGGCCGTCATGGTAACAAGGGTGTCGTTTCCCGTGTACTTCCGGTTGAGGATATGCCGTTCCTTCCGAATGGCCGTCCGCTCGACATCGTACTGAACCCACTGGGCGTACCGTCCCGTATGAATATCGGACAGGTCCTGGAGATTCATTTAAGCCTTGCTGCCAAAGCACTTGGTTTTGATGTATCCACCCCGATTTTCGACGGTGCAGACGAGAAAGATATTCAGAACACTCTGGAGATGGCAAATGACTATGTCAACACCTCCTGGGAAGAGTTCGAAGCAAAATATAAAGATATTGTAGATCCGGAAGTTATGGAGTATCTGGGTACCCATCTGGAGCACAGAAAACTCTGGAAGGGCGTTCCGATCGGACGCGACGGTAAAGTCCGCCTGAGAGATGGACGTACCGGCGAATACTTCGACAGCCCGGTTACAATCGGACACATGCATTACCTGAAACTGCATCATCTGGTTGATGATAAGATTCATGCACGTTCCACAGGTCCTTACTCCCTCGTTACACAGCAGCCGCTGGGTGGTAAAGCTCAGTTCGGTGGCCAGCGTTTTGGAGAGATGGAGGTTTGGGCTCTGGAGGCGTATGGCGCATCCTACACGCTGCAGGAGATCCTGACCGTGAAGTCCGATGATGTGGTAGGTCGTGTGAAGACATACGAGGCAATCATCAAGGGCGAGAATATTCCGGAGCCGGGTATTCCGGAGTCCTTCAAGGTACTCTTAAAAGAGCTTCAGTCCCTGGGTCTGGATGTCAGAGTTCTGGCAGAAGACGGTTCCGAGATCGAGCTCAAGGAGAACATCGACGAAGGCGATACCGATCTTCGTTCCGTCATCGAGGGTGACAGCAAGCGTTACTCTCAGAATGAGTCCTTCGGCAACTACGGTTACCAGGAGCAGGAATTTAAAGATGGTGAGCTGACCGATGTAGAGCACGATGAGTATACAGCAGAGGCAGACGGCTATACGGACGATGACTATGCAGACGTTTCCGATGATAATGGATCTGACGACGAAGAATAATCGATAGGAGGGAGTACCGCTCATGCCAGAGACAAATGAAACATATCAACCATTGACATTTGACGCAATCAAGATCGGTTTGGCATCCCCTGAAAAGATTCTGGAGTGGTCTCACGGCGAGGTTAAAAAGCCGGAGACCATCAACTACAGAACATTAAAGCCGGAGAAAGACGGCCTGTTCTGTGAGAGAATCTTTGGACCGAGCAAGGACTGGGAGTGCCACTGTGGTAAATATAAAAAAATCAGATATAAAGGTGTTATCTGTGACCGCTGCGGCGTTGAGGTTACAAAAGCCAGCGTCCGCCGTGAGCGCATGGGTCATATCGAACTTGCAGCTCCGGTTTCCCACATCTGGTATTTCAAGGGAATTCCGAGCCGCATGGGTCTGATTCTGGACATTTCTCCGAGAACTCTGGAGAAGGTTCTGTACTTCGCTTCCTATATCGTGCTGGATCCGGGACAGACCGGACTGCAGATGAAGCAGGTTCTGTCTGAGAAGGAGTACCGTGACGAGATCGAGAAATACGGTTACGGTTCTTTCCGTGTCGGCATGGGTGCCGAGGCGATTCAGGAGCTTTTAAAGGCGATCGACCTGGAGAAGGATTCTGAGGATCTGAGAAACCAGTTACAGGATGCAACCGGACAGAAGCGTGCCCGCATCATCAAGCGTCTGGAAGTCGTAGAGGCATTCAGAAATTCCGGCAACAAACCGGAGTGGATGATCATGACCGTTGTCCCGGTTATCCCGCCGGATATCCGTCCGATGGTACAGCTGGATGGCGGACGTTTCGCAACTTCCGACTTAAACGATCTGTATCGTCGTATTATCAACCGTAACAACCGTCTTGCAAGACTTCTGGAGCTCGGCGCACCGGATATCATCGTGCGCAACGAGAAACGTATGCTTCAGGAGGCTGTTGACGCATTAATTGATAATGGTCGCCGTGGCCGTCCGGTTACCGGTCCTGGCAACCGTGCCCTCAAGTCCCTTTCCGATATGTTAAAGGGTAAACAGGGACGTTTCCGTCAGAACCTTCTGGGTAAGCGAGTTGACTATTCCGGACGTTCCGTTATCGTCGTAGGACCGGAGTTAAAGATTTACCAGTGCGGTCTGCCGAAAGAGATGGCGATCGAGCTGTTTAAACCGTTCGTTATGAAAGAGCTGGTTTCCAACGGAACCGCTCATAACATTAAAAATGCAAAGAAGATGGTAGAGCGCCTTCAGCCGGAGGTTTGGGACGTTCTCGAGGATGTAATCAAAGAGCATCCGGTTATGTTAAACCGTGCTCCTACACTGCATCGTCTGGGTATCCAGGCATTCGAGCCGATTCTGGTAGAAGGTAAGGCAATCAAGCTGCATCCGCTTGTTTGTACCGCGTTCAACGCCGATTTCGATGGCGACCAGATGGCGGTACATCTTCCGCTTTCCGTGGAAGCACAGGCAGAGTGCCGTTTCCTGCTGCTTTCCCCGAACAACCTGTTAAAACCGTCTGATGGTGGTCCGGTAGCCGTTCCTTCCCAGGATATGGTACTTGGTATCTACTATCTGACCCAGGAACGTCCGGGCGCCAAGGGCGAGGGCATGGCATTCAAGAGCATCAACGAGGCGATTCTTGCATACGAGAACAAGGTTGTTACCCTGCATTCCCGTGTCAAAGTAAGAGTAACCCGCACGATGCCGGATGGCACAACGAAGACTGGTATCATCGAGTCTACCGTTGGACGTTTCATCTTCAACGAGATCATCCCGCAGGATCTGGGCTTCGTAGACCGTTCCCAGAAAGAGAACGAGCTGAAACTGGAAGTTGACTTCCACGTAGGCAAGAAGCAGTTAAAGCAGATTCTGGAGAAGGTTATCAATGTCCATGGTGCAACCCAGACAGCGATCACCCTGGATGATATCAAGGCGATTGGCTACAAGTTCTCTACACGTGCAGCCATGACCGTATCGATTTCCGATATGACCGTACCGGCAAGCAAGCCGAAGCTGATTGCTGACGCGCAGGCAACGGTTGACCATATCGCAAAGAACTTCCGCCGTGGTCTTATCACAGAGGAAGAGCGTTACAAAGAAGTTATCGAGACCTGGAAGGCAACCGATGATCAGCTGACTCACGACCTGCTGACAGGACTTGACAAATATAACAACATCTTCATGATGGCTGACTCCGGTGCGCGAGGATCGGATAAGCAGATTAAACAGCTTGCTGGTATGCGAGGACTGATGGCAGATACGACCGGTCATACGATTGAACTTCCTATCAAGTCCAACTTCCGTGAGGGTCTGGACGTACTGGAGTACTTCATCTCCGCACACGGAGCTCGAAAAGGTATGTCCGATACGGCTCTGCGTACTGCCGACTCTGGTTACCTGACCAGACGTCTGGTAGACGTATCCCAGGATCTGATCGTCCGCGAGGAGGACTGCTGCTGGGATAAGCCGGAGATTCCGTATATGGAGATCAAGGCATTCATGGATGGTCAGGAGACCATCGAGACATTGCAGGAGCGTATCACAGGACGTTTCATCGCTGAGACAATCACAGACCCGGATACAGGTGAAGTGGTGATCGAGAAGAACCATATGTGTACGCCGAAGCGTGCAGCGGCTGTTATGGCAGCATTGAAGAAACAGGGCAGAGATTCCATCAAGATCCGTACCGTCCTGACCTGTAAATCCCATATCGGTGTGTGTGCGAAGTGCTACGGTGCCAACATGGCAACCGGTCAGCCGGTTCAGGTCGGTGAGGCAGTCGGCATCATCGCGGCACAGTCCATCGGTGAGCCTGGTACACAGCTGACCATGCGTACGTTCCACTCGGGCGGCGTTGCCGGTGGCGATATCACACAGGGTCTTCCGCGTGTCGAGGAGCTTTTCGAGGCACGTAAGCCGAAGGGACTTGCTATCATCGCTGAGTTCGGCGGTGTGGCAACCATCAAAGATACTAAGAAGAAACGTGAGATCATTATCACGGATAATGAGACGGGCAATTCCAAGACATACCTGATTCCTTACGGCTCCCGTATCAAGATTCAGGACGGCGCGGTTCTGGAGGCTGGTGATGAGCTGACCGAAGGTAGCGTGAACCCGCACGATATTCTGAAGATCAAGGGCGTCCGCGCCGTACAGGATTACATGATCCAGGAAGTACAGCGTGTATACCGCTTACAGGGTGTAGAAATCAACGATAAGCATATCGAGATGATCGTACACCAGATGTTAAAGAAGATTAAGATTGAGGAAAGTGGAGATTCCGACGTACTGCCGGGCGTATCCATGGATGTACTCGATTTCAACGAGATGAACGAGGCGCTGGAAGCTGAGGGCAAAGAGCCGGCGATCGGACGTCAGGTTATGCTGGGTATCACCAAGGCATCTCTGGCAACCGACTCCTTCTTATCCGCTGCATCCTTCCAGGAGACAACCAAGGTTCTGACCGAGGCTGCCATCAACGGAAAGGTAGATAAGCTGATTGGTCTGAAGGAGAACGTTCTGATTGGTAAGCTGATTCCGGCTGGTACCGGTATGAAGCGTTACCGCTCCATCAAACTGAACACTGATGTTGAGGAAGAGGATGATATCGATCTGGCAGAGGACGACTTCAACGAGCCGGCTGAACTGGACGAGGCAGACAAGATTGTACTCAACGAGGATGAGCTGAGTGAAGAATAATTAAAAATGAAAAACGGAATCGTTTTTTGGAGATCGCCGCAGAGATGCGGCGGTCTTTTTTTGTTTCATAAAACCGTAAGAAATAGAAGCGCGGGATTGGTTGAATCGAAGGGGAAAATCCGTTATACTTATAAAGGAAATGTTTAAAATCCAAAGTAATGTGATTGAATTGTATAAATTTAAAGAACAAATTTAACGATTTTAGACTTTCAAAACAGAAACAATTATTTAAAAAATAGAGACATTGGAAGGAGATTATATAGATGAAGAGACACAATCGGCTCAAAAAACATACACTGGGACTGGCGGCGGCTCTGCTGATGACAGCCGGTATGTCGCAGATCGCGCTGGCAGGCGACTCGGTGTATGTCAATACATCTTCCCTGCGCTACCGGACATCGGCGCAGATCAAGGACAATAATATCGCGGGCAATCTGTCCTACGGTCAGAAGCTGGAGCGCGTGGGAACCAGCGGACAGTGGACGATGATTCTTTTGAATGGAAAGAAGTATTACGTTTCATCCGCCTATGTGACAAGCAAAAAACCGGCATCTGCAGGTGCTGTCCAGACAACCAGCCAGACAGCAGCGGGAGCGCAGACATCCGGCGGCACGGCGATCGCACTTTCTTCTAATTATAAATACGCAAATTATTCGAAGATCAACAGCGGAACTGCGACCCTGTACCGCTCGACTGCTTCCAACAAGAAAAATAAAGTGGTCTGCGTCAATGCCGGACATGGAACAAACGGTGGCGGAAGCGTCAAGACCCAGTGTCATCCGGATGGAAGTGCGAAAGTAACCGGCGGCACAACCGGAGCCGGTGCTACCTCAGCAGTGGCAGTTTCCAGCGGTATGACCTTTGCAGATGGAACAGCAGAGAGCAAGGTAACACTTGCTATGGCAAAGGTGCTTAAGACAAAACTTCTGAATGCAGGCTATGATGTACTGATGATCCGTGAATCAGATGATGTACAGCTGGATAATATAGCCCGTACGGTCATTGCGAATAACAACGCGGACTGTCATATAGCCTTGCACTGGGATTCAACCAGCAGCAACAAGGGTGCCTTTTTCATGAGCGTTCCAAGCAATGCAACCTACCGTGCGATGGAGCCGGTTGCCTCTCATTGGAAGCAGCACAACCAACTGGGCGAGTCGCTGATCAGCGGCTTAAAGAGCGCGGGTGTGAAGATTTATTCCAAAGGCAGCATGGAGATGGATTTGACCCAGACTTCCTATTCGACGATTCCGAGTGTGGATATTGAGCTGGGAGATAAGGCGTCCGATCATTCGGGAGCGACGCTTGAGACGCTGGCGAACGGACTGCTGGCTGGCGTGAATACGTTCTTCGGACAGTAAAAGCTGAAAGGAGGAAAGTGTATGGGATTGGTAGCGTTTATTATGGCATATGCATTATTTGCGTTTATCTTTTATATTCTGCAGGTAATTGCATACTGGAAGATCTTTACAAAAGCCGGGGAAGAAGGATGGAAATCCATCATTCCGATTTACAATGGCTATGTACAGTACCGGCTGACCTGGGATGTGCAGTATTTCTGGGTGGCACTGGGACTGGCGGTCGGCGGAGGTATTTTAAATTCCTTCGGCGGAATCGTGGGAGTTATCGGTTCGCTTGCGCTTCTGGGAACAGCACTCATGAATGTGGTGGCACTCTATAAGCTGGCGTGTGCCTATGGTCACGGGATAGGATTTACGATTGGTTTATTTTTCCTGAATCCGCTTTTTATGCTGATTCTTGGTTTTGGTGATTCGGAGTACATGGGACCGCAGGAGTAGCGGAAATGAAGTTCCGGGATATTTAAGATATTTTCCAGACAAAAAAGAGTCAGACGAGACAATAGAGGGTTTTGCACTGTACCTGGCTACAGCGTAAAACCCTTTATTTTACGGGAAAAATTTGCATATTATACCTTGACAGTGCAACTCAAACTAGCTATAATAAGTAAGCGTGCAAAATTCAAGGAATTTCTGCGCGGAAATACAAGCTTAAAAAGCAACCACAGACAATATCACAGGAGGTGAAAAGGATGCCTACATTTAACCAGTTAGTAAGAAAGGGAAGACAGACATCTGAAAAGAAATCAACAGCTCCGGCTCTGCAGAAGGGATACAACTCTTTACAGAAGAAAGCTATCAACGTTTCTGCACCGCAGAAGAGAGGCGTGTGTACAGCCGTTAAGACTGCAACACCTAAAAAGCCTAACTCTGCTCTTAGAAAAATCGCCAGAGTTCGTCTTTCCAACGGTATCGAAGTAACAAGCTACATCCCGGGTGAGGGACACAACTTACAGGAGCACAGCGTTGTTCTGATTCGTGGTGGTCGTGTAAAGGACTTACCAGGTACCAGATACCACATCATCAGAGGTACTCTTGATACTGCAGGCGTAGCCAACAGAAAACAGGCGCGTTCCAAATACGGCGCTAAGAGACCGAAAGACAAGAAATAATTTTAATTAGGTAGAAGTTCTATTAGATTTAGAATGAATGTGCCGGACTTTGATATTGATCCTGTAGGTTGCAGGGAATCATAGAACCGCGCACGAGACGCAACAAGACTTAGGTGAGCAATTTCGTGAAAAGGCGAAGAAGATGGCTGTTCAAGAAATTGAATTCGTCGCCAGGAAAGAGGCACCATGCGTGGTGGCGCGCTGAAAGACGCGCTCGTTTCGCAGGTGCGCGTATTCGCTAGGTTCGTGAAAGACCTCACTAAGCGAATAATGCGAGTACCTAAGATCTAATGAATGGCTCCCGCGGCTCCCCGCCGGAGCAGATATTAAGGAGGGAAGTAACGTGCCACGTAAAGGACATACTCAGAAAAGAGACGTATTAGCGGATCCGCTGTACAACAATAAGGTTGTTACTAAATTAATCAACAACATCATGCTGGACGGCAAAAAGGGCGTTGCTCAGAAGATCGTATACGGCGCGTTTGATCGTGTCGCTGCAGAATCCGGTAAGGAAGCTGTAGAGGTTTTCGAAGAGGCAATGAACAACATCATGCCGGTTCTGGAAGTTAAGGCAAAACGTATCGGTGGTGCTACCTATCAGGTACCGATCGAGGTTAAGCCGGAAAGAAGACAGGCTCTTGCACTTCGCTGGATCACTCTGTACTCCCGTAAGAGAGGCGAGAAGACTCAGGAAGAGAGACTGGCAAAAGAGATTCTGGATGCAGCTAACAACACTGGTGCATCTGTGAAGAAGAAAGAAGATATGCATAAGATGGCAGAGGCTAACAAGGCATTTGCTCATTACAGATTCTAATAGGAGGAAAAAGCTTTGGCTGGAAGAGAATATCCGTTAGAGAGAACCAGAAATATTGGTATTATGGCTCATATCGATGCTGGTAAGACTACCACTACTGAGCGTATTCTGTATTATACTGGTGTTAACTATAAGATCGGTGATACTCATGAAGGTACTGCTACCATGGACTGGATGGCTCAGGAGCAGGAGAGAGGTATTACCATCACTTCTGCAGCGACAACCTGTCACTGGA
>ENA-UONU01000101-UONU01000101.1-human-gut-metagenome-genome-assembly--contig:-CS51-NODE-101-length-119865-cov-14.189191_pt1 | contig 119865 bp, 110 predicted proteins | sample MGYA00242462_ERZ724009 | MGnify/ENA metagenome assembly ERZ724009 | reverse complement strand
AAGGACTGAAAATCCTTGTGTCCCCGGTTCGATTCCTGGTGGCACCACTTGAAAAGATTCTTCAATCTTGAAATCCCCTGAAATTCAGCAATTTCAGGGGATTTTTTATTCCCTCTATACATAAAAACTTGCAGATTTAGGAAATCCAAGATTTCCCATTCAGTGGTTTTTCAGAACCCCTTCAAAAAAACCACCATTTGCACAATACTTCACTTATTTTCAATCATTTACAAAGACATCTTTCAGGTGCAAAAGAGTACTTTTGCAGACCTGCTTGAATGTGGTGGAAAAGAGATCGGACGAAAAGAAAAAAAGACCGTTATACCCCGGATACGCAAGTTTCCTTTGAAGTCCCGGCTTCTATCGCCTGCCAACTTCGGTGGTTTTTCCCGAAAATTTCGGTGGCTTTTTTATATTGTATGCATAAAAGCCACTGAAAAATATCTCCCGCCCCTTTCCGGTTGACAAAGTAAAATATGTTCAACAACTAAAAGGAAACGAGTATGAAACAAGGAACAATGAACATTCTGTTCTTCATTCTGAAGACGAAACTTCTGAAAAACGGTGAGGCGCCCATCCTCATGCGCATAACCATTGACGGACATTATGAGGAAATCAGAATACAGCGGAGCGTTCCGCCCAAACTGTGGGACTCCGCCAAAGAATGCAGCAAAGGAAAGGACAGGTCTGCCAAGGAGCTGAACACCTACATCGCCGAACTCAGCGCACTGGCCCTGCAAAAGCACAAGGAACTGAAGTTTGAGTTTGCACTGATTACCCCCAGACTGCTCTTGAAAAGAGTATTCGGAAAAGATACGGAAATGCGTACCCTCCTCGGTACAATGGGTGAAGAAATCGAAAAAATGAAAAAGGCCGTAAACATAGACTATGCCCCTGTAACCATCAACCGTTACATCAATGTGATGAACAAGCTGAAAAAAGCCATTCCCGACTTTTACAAGAAAGAGGACATTACATTTTTTGAGCTGAATTCCGATTTTATTTCCGCATTCGACCTGCACCTGAAAACGGAAGCCGGTCTCTGCCGGAACACGATTGTCCGTTACATGAAATGTTTCAAACGGATTACGAACATGGCACTGGCCAAGGAATGGATGCGCAAGGACCCGTTCTACGGCTACAAGATGGCACAGGACGAAACAGACCCAGTATTCCTGACCTATCCGGAACTGAAAAGCGTCATGGAGAAAGAATTCACCATCCCCCGCCTGGCACTGGTGCGCGACATTTTTGTCTTCGCATCCTTCACCGGGTTGGCCTTTGCCGATGTATCCACACTTACAAAAGACAACCTTGTGCAGGACAACAACGGAGAATGGTGGATCAGAAAGGGGCGTGTAAAGCTGGAGCGCAGACACCGGGCATCCTCCGTCAGCAATATCCCCCTGCTGCCGGTTCCGCTGGCTATTCTAAAAAAATACGAAGACCATCCCGTATGCCGGAAGAAAAACCTCTGCCTGCCGGTCATCTGCAACCAACGGATGAACAGTTACCTGAAAGAAATCGCCGACCTGTGCAATATTAAAAAGAATTTAACAACACACACAGCACGCCACACGTTCGCCACCACCATTACGCTGGCCAACAAGGTACCCCTGCAAGACGTGTCGGCCATGCTGGGACATGCCTCGACAAGAATGACGCAGCACTATGCACGGGTATTGAATCCAAGCTTGAAAGAAGCCATGGATAATGTTAAGAACGCACTTGCGCAATAGTCCCGACTTACCGCCACATGAAGCTATCCTGTTCCCAACGGGGTAGCTTTTCTTTTATCAGAAAAATAGTATTTCCACTTCTTACCTGCAAAGATAGTCTTTTGCCTTTGATAGCGCAAGGCAGCCCTTCGGGCCGGTTGGACGAAAAAAAATCATCCTCGCTTCGCTCCGGTATTTTTTTTCGCCAAGCCTTGCGCAATCATGGCAAAAGACAGGCCGGAGCATGTAAGAAATAGAAATACCGGTTCCAAACCGGTCATGTTTAACGAAAAAAGCAAGCATATGACTGAAATGAAACCAAACAAGGTCGGAGAAGAACAAGTAACCGGCCTGACAGGAAGAGACGTACAAGCGGTGGACACCCGGCCACTGACAGTCAAAAACGCGCACCGTGCCGCCATGATACGCAAAAAAGGGAGTACAGACACCCCTGTTCCCTTCCACTTCAGGAAAAAGCACCATGGCATGGCAAACTTCGTGCATTTTTTAGGTTCCCCCGAAGAAGGGAAAGAGCTGCGACCGGCAGAGTTCAAGGATTGGGAAGTAACGGAGTTCAAGCACCCCGGCTATCTGGAAGACTTGTGGGAGCAGGCCTGCGATGCCTACAGATGGAACTCTTTCGATCCGGACATCCGGGGAGAATCGGACATCATGATTTACGAAAAGGAACTTCACGATGACCTGAAGAAAATGCCCGAAGAAAAACACGAAGGATACATCACCGCCTATAAACAAAGGTTTGCCGCACAACTTGCCGCCCTCTCCCGGTGTGCCAACTCCATGGTTACCGGACGGGCCGGATTCGATGTATACAGGCAGGAGAAGGCCGACCGGGCTTATCAGAACAGATACGAAGAACTGCGGAACTGGCGCAGCAAGGTATTGAAAGCGGTGGAACGCATGAAGGAAGAAAACCGGCCCGAGGAAGAAAAACAGGAACAGGCCTGGCTTTCCCTGAAACGGGACATCGAGAGCAGTGCGAATACCATCCATGAGCTCGACACGGGCAAATGTAAAGGCTACAACCGTGCCCTGTTCGTCAGCAGCATCCTCAACAAGGTCAGTACCTGTGCCGGTCACGGCGAGGTGGAGATCGTACAGAGAGCAGTGGATTTCATTTCCGAATACAACGCAAAGGTAAAGAAACCCATCATCACCGCACGGAACAAGTTCTTCAGCCTGCCGGAAACGGCACGGAAGGTAAGGGAGAAACTGGCCATTATCAAGAAGCAGGAAAACAGGGAGCTTCCCTTTGAAGGGGGACTGCTGGTCTGGAACTACGGGGAAGACCGACTGCAAATTCTTTTCGACAGGATTCCGGAAGACGCCAAGCGGAAAGAGCTTAAATCCTCCGGTTTCCGATGGTCCCCAAAAAACAAGACATGGCAGCGCCAGCTGACCCCGAATGCCCTATCAGCAGCCAAAAGAGTGTTGAACCTTCAAAATATCTGATTCATGGAAAGCAAGGACTTGAAATTTGTCATCGACCCGCGCTGTTTCGACGGATGTTGTGTCACATCCATGTCCGACGGAGTGCATAACGACTATGGAGACAATGAAACGCTGGAAGAACTGAGAACAAGAGAAAACAATCCTTTCCTGATTACTGTTTCGGGCAATACCATCCGCAAGATGACACGCATCCATGAGCGGGGACTTTGCGCGCCTTTCAGGGAAATTACCGAAGATGAATATTACGACAAGCTGGACATCCTGCCCCCTGTCCGGCACACAAGGCATTTCTTTTTCATAGGTGAGCCTTACAGCGGCAATATCTATCCGTTCTGTTTCAATATGGGTGGACGCTGCTTTACAGGGTTGCGTTCCGTCAGGACACCACGGAAGGAACTGGAACGGCAAATGGCCGTCCATTATGCCGGCATCACCTTCCGGCCTGCCATCCGGAAGGAAAAGAGTTCCGTCATATATTCCGGGAAAACAGAAATTCTCATCACTCCCTATCTGTTCATTAACCGGAGCGGTGAGGAACGGTTCATCTGCAACGTCTGCTCCAATCCGAAAGACAAACGGAACACGGAACTTGCAAGAAAATGCATGGCCGGTATTCTGCGCAGTCTGCGAAAACATCATTTCCTCTATTTTTCCGATTATGATGAAAAAGATGATATGGATCTTTTCCTGGACAGGGTGAAAAAGAAAAAATACACCCTGCTGGCCCAAGGGACGTTCTTCCAGTATCCGACCAACCGGGAATCTGTTTCTTTTACCGGATACGTCAAGGAAACGGGAAAAGAATTCTTCTACCGGATTTATGACAAAGACCTGTTCCTCCATCTGATGTGCAGGCTGAGGAGCGTTAAAAGAGAAACGGAATGACAAAATGGCGATAATCGGAAAACGGTTGTCGCCATTTTTCGCTATTGTATAAGATAATGATACACAATCTCATGAAACATACAGATTTTTTCGCCCGGATACGGGCTCTCAAAGCGGCGGAATACAAAGAACTTCAAGCCGCAGTGGAATTACACGGTGGAATGTATGAATGGGACCTCCGCAACACGGAGCATCCCATCATCGCTGTAAACCCGGACGGTATTATGCCGTCTCCGGTTGATGTGAGAATATACAGGGTATATATCCGGGAAGGTGCGCTTAAACTTTGCGGAGCCGAAAAGGAATGTCGGGAAGAGGTAAGATTCCAACCGGACGAGGCTTTTGCCGGACATCTTTCCATCATTATAGACTATCTTCCCCCGGTAAGCGGGAACAGACAGAGACTGAAATCCATACAGTACGGAAACCATTAAAAACACAATGCCATGCTATACTATAAATTAAACGGTTACGAAGATTTCAAGCAGCGTTTCGGGCTTGAAGGCAGGAGCAACGGTACAACTGTCAGGAAAAACAAAATCCTGCTCGGTCATTTGAAAAGCCACCTCCTGCTCAGTTACTGCGTAAAACAGAACGACTATTCGCTCCTGCACGTGGACGACATGGCCGACTTGCAGAAGAAGATAGTTGAGGCGGTCAGAAAATCAGGCACGGAGGATGCCGCGCTTCCCCACAAGGTCGAACTCATCGGCGAGGTTTACCGGTCCGCCAAATACAGGACAGACGAATCCAAAGGGGTCTGTGAGGACCTGGACAAAGGTTCCGTCCGATATGTCAATGTGGAAAGGGACCGGGTGTTCAAGATGAAGTCCGGAAAGTTCATGAGGGAGCTTATCCTCGAAACCCGGATAGGGAAACTGTTTTCCCCGAGTGTGCTGAACTGGCTCTCAGGCGACGTGTTCACCCAGCAGTGGTGTACTTATACTTACGGGCACACTCCGGAGGTGTTCGAACTGCATGTGGACGACGATTTCAGGAGAATTTACAGCAGCAGCGAATGCAGGGGCGACTTCGGCTCATGCATGACGGACAGAAACAGGGAGACATTCTACCGGGATGCGGTAAAGGCCAAGGCCGCCTATATCACGGACAAGCAGGGCTACGTACTGGCAAGGGCGGTATTGTTCACCGATGTCACGGACCAGGACGGCAAAAAATGGCGGCTGCTGGAAAGACAGTATTCCTCCGGGGGTAACGATGTCCTCAAACGGCTGCTCGTTGACAAGTTGCTCCGGGACGGACATATCGACGGCTATAAAATCATAGGCGCGTCATGCCATGAGGCGCACGCGTTTGTGGGAGCCGACGGAAGCTCGCTTTCCAGCCGGGAATTCGAGATTGACTGCGAACTGGGAGAAGAGGACACGCTCTCCTACCAGGACTCCTTCAAATGGTACCATTACAGCCGGAACAAGGCATACAATTATCCCCATGCGAAGTATACCTACGAGCTCGACACTACGGACCTCAACCTCTACGGGGATCAAGATGACGATGACGATGGCGATGAGGATGACGGTGAATGGGATGAATACCACCGGTACCACTGTACGGAAACCACGCTCTGCCACCTGCACGGCAGGGAGATTGAAGTGGACTCCGGCAATCTGGACGATTTCATCTATATAGACCTGTTGGACGAATACCACCATGAGGATGACTGCACACGTTGTGACGAATGCCAGAAGTTTGTCCTTGACAGCGATGCGCGACATTCGGACATAACCGGACAATACTATTGCTGCGAAGCATGCATGGAGAAAGCCGAGGATGAGTTCAAACGCAAGAACTGGCATTATTCGGAATATGACGGCAGATGGTACGAGGACCTCACGGACATAACCCATATCCATGTATGGAACGCGGAGCAGAATAATTATGAGGAAAAATCCGTCTCCACGGCTACACTGCACGGCCTGTTGAGGGACGAAGAAGCATGGGAGTTTGCCAATGAGTCCTTCAACAGGATAAATCCGGCCACCAATCTCCCATACGGTTACAAACTAAAAAAAGAGACCCGGCATGAATACGCAACTGTTGAAGCGGCTGTATAGCATCTACAGCCCGAGCGGAAAGGAGCAGGGAATGATGAATTTCCTTTCCGCCTATATAAGGACACTTCCCGGTAATATATCCCTTACGCAGGACCGGTACGGAAACCTCTATGCGGTAAAGGGGGAGAGCGACACCTACCCCTGCCTGATAAGCCATACCGATCAGGTGGCGCACTGCAATCATTCAAAGGATTTCAGGGCCGTCGAGACACGGGACATCATTTTCGGCCTTTCACCCGGGAAAAAACGGTTCGAGAACCTGGGGGCGGACGACAAGAACGGCATATTCGTCTGCCTGGAATGTCTGAAGAAATACGATGTCCTCAAGGTAGTGTTCTTCAGGGAGGAAGAGACCGGATGCAGGGGCAGTTCACAGGCGTACATGCCCTTTTTCGACGACGTGCGATTCGTTATCCAGCCGGACCGGAAAGGGCACTCCGACCTGATTACAAGCATAGGCTGCTCGGAACTCTGCTCGGAAGAGTTCCTTGAGGCGGCGGAGCCGGAGAAATGGGGATATACCGAACAGGCCGGCATGATGACCGATGTGCTGGCATTGAAAGAGAACAACCTCCGTGTCAGTTGCATCAACCTGAGTTGCGGCTATTACAATCCCCATTCGGACCAGGAGATAACCGCCAAGAAAGACCTGCAAAAATGCCTGCTGTTCGTGGAGCATGTCATAGAGGTGTGTACGGATGTATATCCCCATACATGGACGGCAGGCTATATATGCAGCCGCTATGAGGACGAGGATGACATCCACGACATTCTTGCCGGTGACCCGACCCTGACGGCACAGGACCTCCATGACATGTATTCCACCAACTTTCCGCATCTCGGTCTGAAAGACTATGAAAGGATATGCGAGGATCACAGGCTGCTCTGGCCGGGATATGAGGAAACCGGACATTATGAAAACCTTCCATGACGCGCAGGCCTTCACCACACCATCCGGCAAGCGGACGTCAAAAAGCAAATGAGGTCCGCTTTTTCATTTCTTGCCGTAAAAGTAGCCGTTTGCCGGGCTGATTGCGCAAGGCGGCCCTTCGGGCTGGTTGGCAGGGAAAAAATCATCCTCGCTTCGCTCCGGTATTTTTTCCCGCCAAGCCTTGCCGCAATCACCGGCAAACAGGCTGTGGGGACAGCAAGAAATAAAAATGCCTACCGAGGTAGGCCGATGTCTAATCACTAAAAGATAAAAGCGTATGGTTACATTGGATTATGAACTCATGTTGTCCGTCTCCCTGTGGCAGTACAACCACCGCCCGGACGAGGGGCTCACTCTCGAACTGTTCCAACGGACTTTCGGACCGGTCTATGGACAACACTATTACGAGAAATGGACCGGCTATTTCAACCGCAACCTATGGGACATGATCGCCTATTTCAGGGGAGAGGGGGAAAACGGCCAGAAATTCTGCGACATGATGGCCGTGCAGGTGGAACTCTACACCAAAAGCAGGAGGGAATATGGAACACGGTAAGTTTTATACGGCAGAAGCCCTCAGGGGACTCAATGCAGCCTATGATGCCGAATACGGGATAACCTCCCTGGAAACGGACAAGGTGAACGGAATCATCCGGTGCATGGACGACACGCGAAAACTCTCCCTGGTGCCGCAGGAGGGAGACCTGCTCGAATATTTTCCGCAAAACGGTGACTACTTCCCGCAGGCGCATATCGAAACGGCAGGAAAAGGGCGGGCTGCGGTCTGCCTTTCTTCCCGCACACCGTTCTGCCATATGGAAAGCGGACGGGTACATTACAACACCGGTGGCGGCCCCTGGACGCAGGTTCCCCTTTCCGGCATGATACCGGCGGGCACCGTCACGAAACGTTTCCAGACCTGGGGACGCCACGGCCGGTGCCGCCATGGGGAGCTCCATTTCCACACGCCCGTGCGCTCATGGTCTTTCCGCGAGCCGAATCCCCTGTACGAAAACTATACCATGAAAGAGTGGACAAAATACCTGATAGAGAAGGTTCCCGACCCGGAGAAAAGGAACGAGTTCCTCTACCGGTACGGCGGCATCACCCTCTATTCCGAAAGGGAGCTTGAAGAACTGGCCGCCCTGCTGCATGGCAAAATATTCGATGGTCTGCACAGGCGTTCGCTGGTTCTTTGGGGCTACCGCATGGAACGCATATTCCTTCCCGCACCGGAATGGAACGCGGCAGAGGGAGAGATACGCCTCTCCTTTCTCGGAGGCATGCCCGCGAAAATACAGACCGACCATGCAAGGCACAGGCTCACAATCTGCATAAAAAAGTCTAACCCATAAAATTTCAAGCAAATGGCAACATACGATATACCCCGTGAAATCAGTCCGCTGGAAAAGCGGATCAGTGATTTTTCCCTCTCATGCGGATACGACCCCATGACCGTGTTTACCGATTTCCTGACGTACGTCATACATGGTTTCTCTCCCGGGGCTCCGCCTCTGAAAAACTGGAAGTACAAACGGCGGCAGAACATGGCGTTCATGGAGATGACCGCCGAATGGGTACGCCTCATGCAGTCGCGGCTGAAAGACGACGAAAGCTGGTACGACCCTTTCGGTGACCTCTATATGGCCCTCTCTTCCCGGACGGGACAGAGGATGCAGGGACAGTTCTTCACACCGCCCCCCATCTGTGAGCTGATGGCCGCATGCGGCGGCAACGGAGAAAAGGTCCGGGGAAAACGAATGAACGACCCTACCTGCGGAAGCGGAAGGCTGCTGCTGGCTTTCCATGTCCGGAATCTCGGAAATTACCTGATAGGGGAAGACCTCAACCATACCTGCTGCCTGATGACCGTATGCAACATGCTCATACACGGATGTGTCGGTGAGGTCATCCACCACGACAGTCTTTCCCCCGACCACTTCCTCTGCGGCTGGTACGTGAACATTTCACTGACGCGAACCGGCATCCCCTCCATACGGCGAATGAGCGAGGCCGACTACCGGACAAGCCGCCGCCTTCCCGTCAGCGGGGTATTGGAACGGAAGAGGATACTCGACGACAACCGAAGACGGCGTCCGGCGGCATCCCCACTCAACCTATCGCAATCTTAATATTAACCCATAAAAATCAAGAAACATGAAACTAAGTGTAAGTAACGAACTGAAATCCCGCCTGATCCATGCGGCAGCCAACGGGAGTGTGATCGCGGCGGACATCCTCGCGGAAACAAAGCGCAACACCGACGTCTCGGAAATCATCCGTGGAGGTTACAACTTCTTCTCGACCAAGCGGAAACGTACGGGATGTACGCTCTATCAGAAAATCCGCATTGTCTTCACCACATGCAACAAAGACCTGGCCAACAAGAACTTCCCCGACCGCAACAACCCGCAGGCCCCCTGGTTTCCCGAGAACCGGACGGACATCGAACCTTCCACGTTCGTCGGGCTCTTCAGGAACCTGCCGGAATATTCCGAAGCGGAACTTTCGTACTTCAGCAGCGCAATCTGTGTGGACAGCAAGGTTACGGTACGGCTGCACGAGGGTATGCAGGACTTCTTCGAAGCATACAGCGAGGAGAATTACACCACGGTGACGGACACCACCGAGTCAAGCCTTCACAACTCCTGCATGCGTTATGAAAACAGGGTCCGCAACGCCGCCGATTTCTATGCCAATTTTGCCGGTGCCAGTATTTTGGTCGCGAGGGATGAAAGCAACAATGTGCTTGCGCGGGCCGTGGTGTGGAAAAACGTCCGCACCCTCCCGGGTAGCGGCACCTTCGACGGCTTTTCACTGATGGACCGCGTCTATTTCTCCCATGCGTTTGTGCTGGAGATGATGCGTAAGCAGGCGGCCACGCTCGGCATCACATTCCGCAGGCAGCATAACGACTACTCCCATACCAGAGATTTCGTGGCGCTGAACAGCCTGCCTGAAGAAGGAATAGAGGAAGGAAAATCCTACACACTGAGTCTGGCGGTGGAAGTTCCGGCATGTAAATGGCACAAGAGGGGCGCACCGTATATGGACACTTTCTACTGCATCTGCATGAAAGACGGAAAAATGGAGCTGCGCAATCTGGAAGCCGGAAAAGTGGTCGCCACCTGCCGGAGTACGGAAGGTGTCGCCACGCCGGTCGGGAAGGTATGCCCCGGATGCGGCTACGTGCATACCACCACCGAAAGCGCGTTCTGTCCCTCCTGCCGGCAGCGGATTTACAGCTGCACCATCTTCGGCCAGGTGATGACGGGAAACACCGTAGAGTACCAGGGCAAGACCTATCCGTCCCTGCTGTTCAAGAAGAAGAGGCCGATACCTTCAATGAGACTGTACCTGCAAGTCAACAAACTTTACAACGAATGATATGGAACGGCTGATGGCACTCTACAATACGGCTTCTCCCTCAGGCAGGGAGAAGTCCATGATACGCCTTCTCAAGGCGGAACTGACGGGAATGGGCATCACGCATTACCAGGACAGGAAAGGAAACCTCTATGCCGTAAAGGGCAGGGCAAGGACCTATCCGTGTGTCGTGGCGCACATGGACGAGGTACACCGCAGAAGCGGCGGAGACTATGCCGCGCACATGGTGAACGGACACTTCGTAGTCGGCTACGACCGGAAGAGGAAAAAGATGGCAGGCATCGGTGCGGACGACAAGAACGGTATCTGGATATGCCTGAAATGCCTGGAAGAGTTCAAGGTCATGAAATGCGCGTTCTTCGTGCAGGAAGAAACCGGATGCGTCGGCAGCGGAGCGGCCGACATGGGCTTCTTCGCGGACTGCCGGTTTATGCTCCAATGCGACCGCAAGGGCGACAGCGACCTGGTCACCCGAATTTCCGGCATGGACTTATGCTCGGAAGAGTTTATCGAACGTATCAATCCGGAAAAATACGGATATCAGGTAGCGGATGGCATGCACACGGATGTATATGCGCTGAAAAGAAGGGGGCTTGGTATCTCCTGCGTCAACATATCCTGCGGATATTATGAACCGCATACCGACCATGAATACACCGTGCTCAAGGACCTGGCAAAATGCTACCGGCTTGTACGCCATATCGTCTGCTGCCATAAGGAAGTCAGCAGGCACACCCCTTCCCCCGTGAGGAGGTTCATACCCGGATATTACGAACTGTTCGGTGAAAGGGGATACGACGAGGAGCTTTTCATGCGCTATCGAAAAAAATACGTACAACCCATGCATACTGGCCATACACGTTTAGAAAAAAGGAAAGGGAATTCCGGAGGATTCCATGACAAGCCGGAAGATATACAGCCCTGACAGGGCAAGGGGGAGATCGCATAACCGTGTCTCCCCATTATTTTTAGGGAATTCATTTGACCGGTTAGGATAAAAGCGCTATCTTCCAGTCATAAAGCATCAGGATTTATTAAGATTTATAAACAACCAATATATGGGAACAAACGAGAACTGGCCCGAAATCGTAGATTCGCTTAAAGGAGCTCCGGCAAAGGAAAAGTTTCTGAAAGAAACGGAGAACAGCCTGAAAATTCTCGGATGGAGAAAGACCAACGGGACGATGGTGTCACACTCTCCGGCGGACGGCAATCCCGGCGGACCGGACATCATCCTCTTAAAGCAGGGAGAAACCACCGGGTTACAGGCTTTCCCCGTCATGACGGAGCCTCCCACATTCATGAACCATACCGCAGGCTTGTATGTAGGGGAAAACATCCGGCTTTATTACAAGGCTACCGGCAGAGAAAACACCCCGGTATGCGTGCTGACAGCGGAAATCAGGGAAGACGACGCCAACGGTCCGCTTCTCTGCGACCTGCTGTCCTTTAAAGCATTCAACCTGAAAAGTATGGAGAATTTCTGTTTGCGACGCTACAATCTGATGCGTACCGGCGGCAGCTTCCGCCAGTGGACGGAGGATTTCCTTTCCGGAGATACCGGGGTGGAGAACCTCGCCGGTCTGCTCATGGAAAAGTTCATGGCCGAAGGCTTTGAGGAATCCCTTGTCCGCGAGGAGCTGGACAGGCTGGACCTCAGGGTACGTTATGAAAAGGGACATGCCGCAATCACTCTCCGGAATCCGGCATGAAACGGCTTCTGGAGGCAGCCCCGTAATCAATGCGCCCCTTTCTCTCCGACCCCTATCACAGGTCCCTGCCCGGAACGAGTGACAACGCGTACATATACCGGTTATAAGCCTTCAGCTTACTGAAATCCGGTGCAATTCCCATATATGGGTCCGTACGGGTACTGTAAAAGAACACGTCCGTAAAATCCCCGTACCGTTCCACACGCCCGCCGTTCAGCGGTATCCGCTCCACCTCAAACTCCTCCAGCGGAAGCGAATCAACCTCATCTGGTTTTTCAAAGACTGTAAGCCTCACATATCAGCAACCGAATGGCGTTTATCCGTAGAGCCGACATCGAGCAGATGTCGGAGGGCAATCCTTGTCACTGTATCTTACCCGGCTGTATCTTTACACTGAAAAAGACCGCTTCATCTTCCAAATCCACCACATAGGAAATAAGAAACCAAGAAAAGAAAAAGGATGAAGTTCCGGAGTTCTATTCGGGTGAAGAGGCGATGGCCCTTTATAAATATCTATCATATATATAAACTCACAAGGATTTGCCACCTACAATACTAAAGAGACATTTTACTCGTGGAGATTTGACGCATTAGTGGACAGAAGGAGCAAAATACCATTGTTGTAGATATGAAAAAGGCTGGTGTTCGTGTAATAGGATTCTCTTTGGACTGTTCTGAACCGCATAACGTGATGATACAGCAAAGGCAGATGACTTCATGCATCCGCCGTGCTATAAATCAATGTATTGTTCCTGTTTATGGCAATACAATTTTGAAGTTAGGATCTGCAGGTTCGTAAGCACTGCGAATAATATCCATGGCCTTGGCGTTACCCATGGCTTTCACCTTGTTTGTTTTGCGTAAAGTATCCAACTCTATCCGGCTAAAAAACAATTTGACAAAATCCATCTTTGCAATCTCCAGGGTCAAGTCGGCTTGTGCGGCCTGGCTGTCAAGACGATGATTCAACACACCATTGTTGAGCATCAGCACTACCTTCTCTTTTGTGTCGGTAAAGCGGATATTGACTACCGCTTCCTTGCCGGCAGCCTTCTCTCCGTTCAGTTGGATGGCACAGTAATCCAGCAACATACCCATATCCATCTGGGCCAGCACACCGTCATTGATAAGTTGGGATGTATAAGGTACATCTTTTTTGAACAGGTCGCGCGCTCCCGTCAGGTAGAAGTTACGCCACGGACCGCTTTCGGCCTGATAACCCAGTTGCGTGTACGTGTCTGCCAGCAGTCGGCGTGCTTCTTCATTTTCCGGTTCAGCGAACACGAGGTTGTCCAGTAGTGTAGCCACCCAGCGATATTCGCCTTTGGCATACGAAGCCTTGGCCACTTCCATCACCTTATCGGCACCACCGATGGCTTCCACATATTTGGCTCCCAATGCCGAAGGAGGCAGCGGGTTGAGATGAGCCGGATTGCCATTGAACCAGCCGAAGTAAAGGTCATACTGCGCCTTTACGTTGTGGCTCAACGTGCCGTAATAGTCACGGCAGCTGAACTGCCGGGCTAGCGAAGCAGGCAGTTTCATCTCTTCGGCTATTTCATTGGGGGTAAGACCACGGTTGGCCATGTGCAGGGTTTGGTCGTGCAGGTAACGATACATGTCGCGTTGGGCTTCCCAGTAGTTCACGATGCGTTCGTTGCCCCAAGTGGGCCAGTGATGAGTGGAGAACGACACTTCCACCCGGCTGCCGTAGCGTTCGATTGCCGTATCCACCGCTTTGCTCCACAGCAGGCCGTTGCGCACCTTTGCCCCGCGCAAAGTCTGCAAGTTGTGCATGTTGTGAGTCATGTCTTCCGCTGTACAGAAGGCTTTCAGTTGCGGCAGCCATACCATGATTTCCACGGGAGCTTCCGTATCGAGTACATACACGAATTCCATGTCCACACCGTCTATGGTATGCTTCTCTCCCGTCTCCGCTACCTCGATGATGGGGCGGGCAATGCCTTTGCTACCGGTGGACATACGCTGTCCCAGGCCACAACCCAACGTACCTTCTTCGCCCGGTTGCAACTGCAGGCCGTACATGTAAGTGGCACGGCGGGTCATGGCTACTCCCGCCAGTACATTCTCGTTTTGTGCCGACTCCATGAAGCCTTTGGGAGCGATGATGTCAAAATCCTTTTTAGACGAAGCCTCTTTTATCGCAGCAATACCTCCGTAATGATCTCCATGAGGATGGGTGAAAATCACGCCTTGCACGGGCAGGTCGCCCACATGCTTTTTAATCAGTTCATAACCTGCCTTGGCAGCAGCATCGGTAGTAGTCACATCGATGATAATCCAGCCATTGTCGGAACGGATGAAAGTCATGTTGGCAATGTCGAATCCTCTCACTTGATAGAGTTTGCCGGGTATCACTTCAAACAATCCGTTTATGCGGTTGAGCTGTGACTGTCTCCACAGGCTCGGGTTGGCTGTCCGGGGGGCATTGTTCTTCAGGAAATCCCATTCTTCCACCGAGTAAGACACTTTGCCGTCTTTGTCCAGTACTGCGTTTCCATCGATGCTAGCAATAAATCCCCGGCCGGCATCTTCATAATCCTGACGGTCATTGAAATTCAGTTCCGTCTTTACTGCTTCGTTGGCACGGATGGTATGCTCCGTAGCCGATTGCTGCGCCAAAAGGGCCGACGGAATAACCGTCAGTGAGAGCGCCATAGTCAATAATTTTTTATTCATTGTCATATTGATTTGGTTTTGATGCAAAGTAACGGGGAATTTCCATGTCTGTAAATGTGCTTTTTTGCATTTTATTTGTACATTTGTACGATTATCAAGAAACAAATACTCCATTAACGATATTTATATGTCAGTTTGTATGATTACGCCTGCTTTTACATTTGATAAATTGCTCCAACGTCTACAGTTAGATGAGGGTGTGGCCCCTTTTGTAATTTGGCGCGAAAAGGACCTTTTCGGTACACACGATAATCCGGTAAAGATAGATCTGCCCTGTCTTTTTCTGTGTTGGGATGGAGAAATGGAATTGGAAATCAACTTACAGCCCTACCTTTTTAACCGCAAGCACCTGTTGTGTTTCACCACTCCTTGTGCCTGCCGTATTGTAAGGCGCAGTGCCAGCTTCCGGTGTGTAGGATTGTTGCTGTCTAAATCCTTCTGGAGAAAACTTATTTTTGCAGAACGTACTTTAGGTAAAATTGCGATACGCGATGCTTTTATAGCCGTCAATGATGATGAACGTGAGCGGCTAGCATGCTTTTACGAGCTTCTGTGTCTTTGTGCCGATGCCCCCGGCTTGACAGATTCCGTAGGAACTCTCTATCCGCTCATCTTGGGTATGTTCTACCAGGTACGTAATATCTGCCGGAGGTTGGAAAACACTGCCACTCCCGTATCGCATAGCGAGAAGCTCTTCTATGATTTTCTTGATTTGCTTCATATCCATTACCGCCGGCAACGGCGCGTATCATTTTATGCCAATGAGCTTTCGCTGACTCCCCGCCACTTGACCACAGTAATCAGGCTGGTAAGCGGGCGCAGTGCCGCACGGTGGATAGAGGAATATATTGTGCTCGAAGCACAGATTCTGTTGCGCAATTCACCGTTAAACATTAAAGAGATAGCTTATGAATTAGGGTTCAACGAACAGTCACTCTTTTCTAAATATTTTAGCCGTGTGTCGGGGAGTGCACCAGAGACCTATCGGCGTTCTTCTACCTCAAAAGGTGCCCAGTAAGATATGCTTTTTAGACAGCTTTCTACTTATTCTCTATGTACACGACGATACGTGGAGTTCCACCGCCAACGCAAGTATGTTGCCCCCTTTTCCGAGCCCGAAGTCATACCGACAGTTAAGCCCCGTGTTCACCTTGAACGAGGCTTCCCTCTCCTCCCTTAGCGGCGACCTGTACCACAGGTTCACCTCCTGCCGTCTTACCGGGGTGTGCCCCAAAGTGTGCAGGCAATCCTCGATCCTGACTTGTTTGGCTGTAAGAATATCGTAACAAACCACCTATAACTTTGAATTCCAAACTTCGTTGTTACTTCCTCTATCAGTTATGCATCATTTTTAGGTGGGTTCCTGTCATCAATTAATCAACTTGCAAGGCCGAATTCTGTGTCAAATTCTTGAATAATTTTAGCTTTCACGTTATCCCGTTCAAATTATAGTTTCGCAAATATTCAATGGATTTTTTTACTGGTCAATTCGAATCAATCCGTTGATAGGTGGAGTGTATAGGCTTATCTTCTGATTTTAGTGTTGAAAACTAAAAAGAAAAGCTGGTGTGTATTATAAGAAAAAAGTCCAGGACCACAAACGGAGAGACCGAATCGATTTTACTTTGTAGTTTCGAACTTTTTATGTCTGGTGTATTCACAGACTGTGATGAATGAGATGTTACATAGCTGTTCCCATCATAGTACTTCCTATGGTTTTGACAGTTTTACGTGCAGGGGCTTTTTTCCCGTCTAACGCTTCTTGTATGGCTTGGATAATCTTTTCTCCCCTTACATTTTTGGCATAGATGTCCCCTTCTTTGTCAATGATTATAATGAAAGGAATGCTGCTAAACTGGTAAAGCTCCATTATTTCTTTCCCACCATTAGGAACAATGGCCTGATCCCATGGCATATTTTCTTCCTTCATGGCTTTTTTCCAATTGGCTTGTTTGGTATCTATTGAAATACTCAAGAATGCCACATCTTGTCCTTCAAATGCTTCATGACATTTTTTTAGGCTTGGAATTTCCTGGCGACAAGGACCGCACCAGCTTGCCCAAAAGTCAAGTACCAGTACCTTGCCTTTGTAGTCGGCTGGGCTCACTTTTTTATGTTTTTCTACTAATTGTGCTTCAAAGTTAGGAAGCGGACGACCTGGTGACATGCGTTCACGCATATTCTTGTCTCTAGCTGCTTTTTTGCGGTAGTCAGCCACTAGTTGAGGGCAGGTCTGTGCTAATGTGGTCAAGGCTATATTGATTTCTTTTTTGTATTTGTCAGGATTGAGCCGTCTGATAGCTGCTAACACACTGCTACGGTTGGCATAATGCTGAATGTAGTAGAGCATGCGTGCGCTGAAGTCTTCCGAGTTGGCATCGTATAGCAACATGGCCAGTTTTTGTTTTTCAGCTTCATCGTTTATCGGGGTATGGTAGACGTTTTGCGAGATGGCAATCATATTTTGATAATTGCGGTAACTTTCCCAATTGATAAAATTCATTATTTCGTTTTTCTTTCCACCATTGATATATACGTAGGGAGGGTTTTTAATTTTTACTTTGGCGGTATCCGCTCCTCTAAAGTCAATATTCAGATCTTCGTCTTCAGCCCAAATATTCGCGGATTGCCATTGCCCGCAATTAATTTCCACTTCTCCAGGCTTATCTATTGTAAAGCTTAGTTGATAAGTTAGTTCTGATGGATTAACAATGGATTCTGCTAGTACCTTTTTCTTAATCCCTTCACGTTGCAATGCGGTTATTTTAAATTCTTTTCTATTATCCAGAAATTTAACTCGGCCCTTTACCTCAATATTGTTTTGTGCTTGTATAACTTCCCATGTACTGAAACAGGCAAGCAGAAATAGGGCTAAATAGAAATTGTTCATTGTTAAACGTTTTAAGTTATTATTGGCAGCGTGTTTGTGTACGCCTGTTATGTTTTAGTAAACTTGTCAGAAAATTACGTTTTCTCGTTTGTGCAATAATGAAATCAAGCTTTATAGCTTCTTCCTCGTCATGAACTACAAAACGATTTAAATTAGAGTTCTAAATAACTCATTATGAATTACCTTGTACAATCGTTGTAGAACCGATATTTTCAAAAATAGTACATTCATTTGTATATTAAATGATTCAGTTTGTTTTATTGGGAAATAATATGATATATTCACGAAAAAAAGTTAGTTCACAACTATCTGATAAAGCCTCTTAAACAGTATGAAAAGATGAGTACGTGATACGGGATAGATACCCGACAGCCTACATTTCGCTCTTACTTATAGATTTTGGGATTTAAAACGATAAGGCAATGTTACTGTCTGCCTATAACCTTGAGTGCCAAACTTCGTTGTTACTTCTTCTACAAGATACACACCATTTTTTGAAGGGTTCCTCTCATCAATCAGCTCAATCTGCACTGCTGAATTCAGCGCCATGTCTCCGAATAGCGTTAATTTTCCTGTTACCCCATTCAAATTATAACTTCGGAAATATTCAATGGATTCTTCTACCAGTTTATTAGAATCAATCCGCATATTGGGAGACATATATGGAACAATTGTGTATGTGCTCAAATCAACTTTTGTTTTAGTCTGAGCACTGTCTGCTGTCGTGTTTCCTGTCACTTTATGAGTCTTTTCTGATATTTGTGTAGCATTGATAGTCTGAAATTCCTTATTTCCTCTTACTTCAGAATCATAATCAGGGTTAAGACGGGCTGTCACTTCAAAGAACTTTTCGTCTGCCCCCAATGCCTTATCTGTGATGGCTAGGAATGCCGGGGCCGTTTTTACCACTTTCAGTTCGGTATTTGCAACATGATAGTTAAAACGAATTTTAAAGGGGCTTTATGCCTGTCATGGTTTATAACCGGAAGCATGGTCTCATCCACTTGGAGATAATCAGCGGCCAGTACTTTCTTCCTGAGTTCCAGATAAAGCGGTTTGAGAAGTTCGCAGACCGGTTTGAACCAGCCGTCCAATGTATTTTTGGACAGTCTCACCCCCAGATATTCCAGCTATTTTACCTGCCGGTAGAACGGAACATGATATTCATATTTTTGTAAAAGGACCTCAGCGAGCGTTGAAACCCCTTTAAACTTTAACTTCAATCCGTTGAGTAATTCCAAGGATATTTCAGAGTTGTCTTTTCCTTTCAAGGGAAAGGATACGGTATTCTGGGGAGGTGACAGTGAAGTCTCGTGAGATATACCGGGTGATGGCGCGTCGCCATTGATGATTATGGAAACAAAGTTATCTTTAACCCCTAAACGGGAAGCATCTGCCAATAACTCACGCTCCGTAATACCGTATTTTGGTTTCCAAAGATAGAATCTACTACGGCTGTAACCTTCATTTTCACAAAAATCGGCAATGGATAAACCGCTTTGTTGCTGATGGAAAAGAACGGAAATGAATTTTTCTTTGGTCATCATGTGTTTACGTCGCTACATCATAGGATATTGTTTTTGCAGCAAAAGTAAGGAGTGAAAATGAAGATGAGAAGATGTACTTATTCAGGCGCTTACAAAGGACTTGGACATTGATAATATTATGTAAAGTGTAAGTGATAAGTTAGCTTATAATAGCTTGATTACAAACTAACTGCGACTCACACTTTACATAACATATTACTTGTCATAATCGAACCGTTTGATGATGCACACGGCCCTCTCAAACGGTGCAAGATGGCGGATGCCATCAGGCATTTCCGCGCGGAGCATGGCGCACACGCACACAAGCCCCAGCAAAAGTGTCAGCCTTCTCACCATTCCACACTTACGTTCAGCACACAGCAGGCCAGGCCGTACTCATAACTCCACTCGCGGCTTTCCACCACCATCACGCACTCTTCCAGGAACCGTGCCACGCTCATCCGCTCCGTCTCCGCGTTCCGCTCGAAACAATGAAAAGCGGGGACCGTTTCCAGCATCTCCCGGGAACGGGCACAGGCAAGGCAGCCGGCATCGACACGGATGCGGTCCCCTTTACGGGGAACAGCCCCTGCACGCTCCGACAGTTTTATATAGGATGGCAAGCCGGGAATACACAGATACAACAGAATGCTCATCCCGCATCCTCCTCTCCGCCGGTCCCACTGTCGTCATCCGCATTGAAATCAAAGCTGAGCCGTTGCAGGCTCCCCCAGTTGTTCTCAAAGTACAGGTCGATGGTCTGCGCCTCGTCCGCGCTTTCCGACGTATAGTACAGCCGGAACCTCTTTTCCCCCAGCAGGTAGCGGTCGTTGGGTTTCAGCACCGTGCCGTCCTCCATTTCAAGGCGGCCTTTTCCATCGGGCTGGAAGTAGCGCAGGGTATAGACCGTACCGGAAAAATCCCCCTCGGGGAGAATCTCCAGACGGATTTCCACTGTACTTCCGGCGGCAATTTCGTCCGCCACTGGCATGGCCTCTACCGTAAAGGGGTATTCCTGCTGAATAGCCAGGTCACTGTCACAGGAGGCAAGGCAGAAGGCAGCAGCCATGTAGCAGCCCGCCACCATAAAATCAAGTATCTTTCTCATAAATGTATGAATCGGGAATGGTTAGAAAATATAGTTGAGCAAAATTCCGTATTGGGTATGGAAATGTCCGGCCGCACCGCCCCAGAGGACCCGTTCACGCAGCCGCAGTCCGAGGGAGAGGCGGTCTGTCAGGCAGACTTCCGCCTCCAGCGTCACGGCGCCGCCGTAGATGAACGACCCGTGTCTCTTCAGCCCGGCACCGTCGTCGAGCAGCCGTTTTCCCCCGTTCACGCTCTCATATCCCATCAGGCCGGAAAGGCCGATGTTCAGGAACACGACTTTCCCCGGACACGAGAAGAAGTTGCGGTAATACCCCGCTTCCCCCGTATATTGCACGACAGGGATTCCCGTGTTCCGGTAAGGGTGGTTGCGCCGCATGACCTCCCCGCCGTACACCCATTTGTGGCCGCCTTGGGCGTAGGTGAACACGGCCAGGGAGAAGGCATACCCCGCATCCGCCCGGTTTTCCGGAGAATAGAACCCGTCCGCCATCTCCGCCGTCAGCTGCACGCCCCTCATGCCCCTGAGGTGGCGCTGGGCCTCCGCCCGCCCCGTGACAAGGGCGAGCAGGGCTATGGTAAGGTAAATCACCCGGTGTCTCATCGCACTTTCAGCTCATTGACGGTTTCCGCACGCACCAGGTCCCCGTTCTCCAGTTCGAAGGCCTGGTGCCGCCCTCCCTGTTTCTCGAACATCTCCACCACCAGCTTCTTGTCGTCGGGAATGGTGAATTTCGGCAGGGCGAACACCGTGCATGCCGATTTCCTGCCGTCCACCCGGGTCACATAATTGAAGGCGCGCAGCGGATAGACCACCTGCTCCTGCATGGCGGTACGCTTCACCACCTTCTTGTCCGCAATCTTGAATGTCACGAAATCCACGTCAAAGGGCACGTTCGACGAGTTCCTCACTTCCGTATGGAAATAGAGCAGGTCGCTGTGCGTGTACAGGCCCTTCAGCAGGAACTGCACCCCGAAACGCTTGCTGCCGACATGGCGGATGCGGCGCTTGTCCCTCTGGTGTACCGATTTCATGATCAGGCGCACAAGCCGGGGCGACTCGTTGTCAAGCTCCGTCAGGTAAATCTCCATCGCGTTGTTCGGGCGGTTCACCGTCTCCCCGTCATGGATGAAGTCGCACATCTCCACATTCAGCAGCAGCGGCTCGTCGGCGTACTTTACATTGAAGCTGTAAAAGTTCCCGTCTTCCGTTATCACGCTCATGTTCGTCTCCTGCCTGAAATGCTTCGTGGCGGCCTTCACGCGGATCACGTTCTCCGCACCGTCGGCCTTGCCCGCAAGCAGGTCGGTGGAGCCCAGGTCCACATACTTCACCGGTGCGGGAAAGATGACGTGGACAGTCTTGTCATACGTTATCTCCAGCCCGTGAGGCGGAATCATCTGGCTGAACCCTATCTTGCGGCTCAGTCCCTCAAAACACTCCCCGCCGCTCTGCTGTGCCTGCGAGGTTGCCATGCCCAGAAGGGCGGCAAACAAAATCAGAATCTTCTTCATACTGGTTTCTCATTTAGGGTGAATAATCTTTTTTCTTTCATTGTCCGGGTGAGTGGAGCAGCAGCCGGTGACCGGCCTTCAGGGTGATTTTCACGGTGCGCATCCTCTTGGTGACATACTGCGACACTCCCTGTATCACACCTTTTCCCAGGTCCGAGGCGATCTGCGCCCCGGCATCCGTAGAGATGTTGATGCTGCTGTTCATCGAGCCGCCCATGTTGGCCGCTATCTCGCGTGCCGCGTCATATTCCATCGAGTTCGGGACGGGGATGCCCTGCAGGCCGTCGCTGTCGTACACTTCCAGTTCCACCGGAAGCAACGTTCCCTTGTATTCCACGGAAGTCACCAGAATGTCCAGCCGTTCCCCCTGGATGCGTGTGCCGCCCGTAACCACCGTCCCCTTGGGGATGAACCGGTCATCCACCACCATCGGCTCCAGCAGGCGGATGCGCAGCGCCTGCCCGTCCGAAACGGTCTGTGTGCCGTGTATGCAGGCCTCGATGGTGTTCCTCTCCGAGGTGAGCGTCTTCCCCACCGGGGTATGGAAGCCCGTGTTCCGTTCACCGGCAAGCTCCCCCTCGCCGGGCGGACGGGAAAGGGAGGACACCGCCTGCGGCTGCATCCGTCTTACCGGCCTGGCCGCCTTGCGTTCCCTTTCGTCTCTGGCGGGCCGGACATGCCCCGGCTGTCCGCTCCCGTAGCGTGCCGCCAGCTCATACGACTTTTCCATCAGCGCCATCTTTTCCTCCACCGTGTTCCCTGCCGCCGGCTCCGGTATGGACCGGCGCCTCTCCAGTTCCTCTATACGTCTTTTCAGTTCCTCCTTCTCCGGGTCGTATGTACCGGAAACGTAAAGGTTGTCCAGTGTCCGGTTGATGTGGCGGTAGGCATCCACCGAGGAGCGTGGTGCACTCTGCGGCGCGTCCGTGTCTCCCGGCAGGTTTACCGGTCCGGCAGGCGTTTCCGGCAGACGTACCGTGTCCCGCTTCCCACGGTCGAACAGCGAGGCCATCTCCTGGAATGTCCCCCGCCGCTGTTTCTCTTTCCGCATAAGTTCCTCTTCCTCGTAGGCGTCCACCTTGCTCTTCCGCATCTTCCGGTTTTCAGGTGACGGTATGTCCGTGTTGAAGCCCTGGACGGTCTCTTCCCGTTCTTTCCGGGACGGCGAATAAATCAGCCAGATGCAGCCGGCAAAAAGCAGGGCGAAAAGCGGATAGACGACCAGCCTGGCGCGTTTGCGCTTCTCTTCCTCCGTCAGCGGCTTCCTTTCCCCCTTGATGGGGATTCTTAGCCGTTCCCTTGTTCGTTCAATGATTTTTCCGATGTACGTTTTCATAAAATTGGGTTGAATGTTCATTTCTCTTTTTCTTGTATCAGTTCCGGTGCCCGGATGCGTCCTGTCTCCAACCGGCTGCCCCCGTCCCTTTCGGAACGGCGCAGCGGACTGCCGATGGCATGGATGCAGCCCGCCAGCAGAAGCAGGAACAGAAGTGCCAGAAGGCATATCCGCTGCCTCTCCGTCAGCAGCCGGCAGAACAGCCGTATCCGGCAGTCCGCCCGTTTCCATATTCTCTTCCTTCCCTTCATCTCTCCACACTCCTGATATCCTTGTTTTCCAGTATCACCAGATGCTCGATGATGAACCCGTTCGGGTTATCGTCCGAGCGGGAGGCGTTCTGCAACTCGCAGGAAGTCACCAGCGAGCGTTCCGTCACGTTACTCTGGCGTACGATCAGCTGCCGGGCATAAGTCACCGCCTTGTAGGGATAGCCGGAGAAGTCGCACACCACGCTGTCCACGTGCACCACCTGGTTGATGTTTCCCGACACCAGACGGTTGTAATAGCCTTTCTCGGCAAAGTCCACATAGTAGTGGTAGGCGCTCTTGTCGGCCAGTTGCAGCGCGCGGTTGATGCTGTGCTCGATGGCGTCCTTCTGCGGGGAAAGCCCGAAGAAGAGTTCGTGGAAACGCCTCACGTGTTCCCTTGCTTCCGCCGGCCTGTTCTGAGAGAGGTCCTGCGAGAGGGCGAGCATGAGCGATTTCCCTCCGTCAAGCACGTAGATTTTCTCACGCTGCCGTTCGGCAAAGCGGTAGGAGCTCCACAGGGCATAGCCCGTGACGAGCGTGCAGCAGCACACGAAGGCGGCAAGCATCATGCGGATGCGCCTGAAACTGCTTTCGATGTTCGTTAATGACTTGAATTCCATAGGTGTTTCCTCATTTATTTCTTTTTGAAGCGGTTACGGATGGCTTTCCCGATTCGGCCGCCCACGTTTCCTGCGGCGGCTCCGGCCATTCCCGCGGCAAAGCCGCCCGCACGTATGCCCTGGCGGTTCAGGTTGCGCATATAGTTGCCTGCACCCCCGGCCTGGACAATCCAGCCCGCCACGGTGGGAATCGTGAAGTATCCGAAAATCGCGATGATCATGAATATCAGATACACGCTGTCCGACGTGTCCAGCGAATAGTCCGGATTGGTCTGGAGCTCCTGGATGTCCTTCTGGAGCATCAGCAGCTGTATCTTGGCGAGCATGCAGCTGAACAGGTCGCTCACCGGAAGCCACAGGTAAACGGAGATGTACCGCATGAACCACTGGCTGAGCGTGGAGTGGAAGCCGTCCCACACGCTGAAGGCGAAAGCCACCGGTCCCAGTATCGAGAGTACGATCAGGAAGAAGGTGCGCACCGTGTCTATCAGCAGCGAGGCGGCGGCGAAGAGCAGTTCCAGCAGGTAGCGGATACCGTCCCGGAACAGCTTCTCCGTCTGGTAGGCGGCCCACTCCGCATACATCCCTATCTTGGCGGCGGTGTCGGCGGGTCCCCAGCCCAGCTCGTCTATCTGGCGGTCAAACTCCTCGTCGCTTACAAGGTAGGCGGTCTCAGGATTACTCATCTTTATCTCGTACTCCAGACGGTCCTTCTGCTCACGGTATTTCTCCATGTCCAGCGTCTGTCCCTCCAGCATCCTGTGCGTGCCCTGCACCACGAGGCCGAGCACGCTGTTCATCGTGCCCAGCACCAGCGTGGGGAAAAGCAGGATGCAGATGCCCAGGGCGAAGGGCCGCAGCAGCGGGTACACGTCAACCGGCTCGGCACGGGCAAGAGACTGCCACACGCGCACGGCCACATAGAACAGGGCTCCCAGACCCGCGATGCCCTTGCCCACGTCCATCATGTCCTCACAGAGGGGGAGCATCTCGTCATACAGGGTCTCCAGAATGGTATGGAGGTTTGAAAAGTCAACACTCAGAAGCATCATGGCCTACCAGTATTTGGATGTTTCACTGCCGTAGAGTTTCAATACGCGGTCCGCGTCGTTCTTCTTGCGGGCGCGCAGATAGCTCACGGCAATGTGCTTGTTCGTATAGTAGTTCACAAGGTTGCGGTAACGCCTCATCTCCCGATGGCATCCGTCCACCACGTCCATCCGGTCCTTGTCCGACATGGAGAGCGTGCTCACGTTGATGACCTGCTTCAGGTCCTGCAACACGCCGTTGCTCTCCTTCAGCAGCCGGGTGTAGCCGAAGGCGATGGCGTCCAGCTCCCTGGCCGAGAAGTTCCCGTCGCCCATCATTTTCCGGAAGTTCGTGATGTAGATGTCCGACACCTCACCCACCATCAGGATGGTCTCCTGCACCTTGCGGGCGTCACGCACGAGGTTGTTCACGCTGCGCAGCGCGTCATAGTAGCGCTTGGCCTGTTCATAAATCTTCACCGTCTCGGCAAAGTTCTCCGCCGTACTGACCGCCGTTTTCGAGGTATGGGCGATATTGTCCGACATGTTGATGATGCTCTGGGCAAGGTTGCCCGGGTCGGTCACCACCCATTGCGCGCTTGCCTGCCCGCAGTAAAGCAGGCAGCTGAAAAAAATACATAAAGTTCCCGTTTTCATCTTTACGTTCGTTTTTGGGGTTCGTTGAAATAGTCTGTCTGGTTCCCGTATTGCAGCCATCCGGCCCTGTATTCCCTTGAGAACACGTCCATTTTCACACAGTCCGGATAAAGGAGTCCGATCATCTCATAGCAGAAGTCCGGCTTGCGGCTGTGCTGGCGGCCGCGCTCGGCAAAGACCGTGGTGAACTTTCCCCGCCATTCGCGGGCGATGGCCGGCAGCTTCGGCTTGTAGTACCAGACAAGATACTCATGGGAATAGCGGACGGTAAAGGCCGGAGCCACACCGTTCCCCTTGTCCCATATCATGCGGCAGTGCAGCCTGTAGCCGCGTTCACGCATTTCCCGCTCGCTTTCCGGCAGACAGGCGTCAATGGTCCACAGGAACACGCAGTGTCCGTCTTCCGCAAGAGGGAATATCTCCCTGTCAAGAAGGGAGAAGATGGCCGGAACGCTCATCGTGGGATAGTCAAGGGCGCGTCCCTGCCGCTTGCGCACTTTACGGAGACCGCCTTTTTTCCGGTTCCAGGGCGGGTCGATTACAAACACCCTGACCCTATCCATTCCTGTCCGTTTTGGCCCGTACATAATCGCCGTTCGGGGAGAAGGTCAGCACGTCCGTCGCCTCGTTGTAGTACACGTCAATGCGGTAGCCCGTGTTGATGAACAGGTTGCCGCCTTCCTCTACCAGCAGGTAGGTCCGCGGCTTCAGCCGGCGGGTCTTGCCGCTGCGGGCGAACACCGTCACCTTGCAGGCATCGCCTTCCTTGTATATCAGCACGTCGGGCTTGCCCTCCACGCTCGTCCATGCCCCGCACAGCTTGCAGGGGTCTGTTCTCCTGTCCGTATCCGTGCAGCCTTGCAGCAGCAGCGATGCCGCGCCCAGAAGGCAGACGGCCAGTCTCAATAATGGTCTGTTTCCCATAACTTTTCTCTTTTCAGGGGTTGATACTTGTTTTCCGTTTCTCTCTTCTTTCCGCGGCAAGCCGCCTGACTGCCCGTTCCAGGTTGCCGCCAAGCTCTTCCGCGAGCCGCTGCACCTGCATCTTCTCGGTCTCTTCCGTCGTGAACACCAGATACTCCTCCTCGCTCACCTCCGTAGCATACACCGCAGAATGCGTGCCGCCCAGCCCGATCCATACCTCCCGGTAAGGGGCTCCCGGGCGGTTAGCCTGATTGATGGAGAGTATCTGGCTTTTCTCCTTCTCCGTCAGCCCCAGAAGGGTCTGGATATGGTCGAACTTGTTCATGTATTTTCTTTGGTCGAGCAGGATTTTGCAGTCCGAGTTGTTGATGATGGCCTCCTTCACCACCGGTGACGAGACGATGTCGTCCACCTCCTGCGTCACCACTATCGCCTCGCCGAAATACTTGCGGATGGTCTTGAACAGATACAGCACGTAGGCGCTCATGTTGGCGGACATCAGCGCCTTCCAGCACTCCTCTATCAGCATGACCTTGCGGATGCCTTTCAGCCTGCGCATCTTGGCGATGAAGGTCTCCATGACGATCAGCGTCACCACCGGCAGCAGCACCTTGTTCGAGGAGATGTTGTCCAGCTCGAACACGATGAAGCGCCTGCCCGTCAGGTCCAGCCCCTTGTCCGAGTTCAGCAGGAAGTCGTAGTCCCCTCCCTTGTAGAAAGGTTCCAGCACGTTCAGGAAACCGTCGATGTCGAAGTCCTTCTCGCGCACCTTCTTCTCCTCCATCATCCGGCGGTAGTCGTCGCGCACGAACTCGTAGAAGCCGTTGAAGTCTGGACGGGGCGTCCCGTCTTCCATTATCCGGCGGACATAGGCGTTCACCGCACCCGACAGCGCCACCTCTTCCGAGCGTTTCGGGGCTTCGTCCTCCCGTTTCCAAAGGGTCAGTATCAGCGTCTTGATGCTTTCCCGCTTTTCCACGTCGAACTGCCCGGAATCGGTATAGAACGGGTTGAAGGCAATCGGGTTGTCCTCCTCGTAGGTGATGTAGATCCCGTCCTCGCCGTGTGTCCGGTCATTGATCAGGCGGCACAGCCCCTGGTAGCTGTTGCCCGTATCCACCAGCAGCACGTGCGCCCCCTGTTCGTAATAGTTCCTGACCAGATGGTTCGTGAAGAAGGACTTGCCGCTTCCCGAAGGGCCGAGGATAAACTTGTTGCGGTTGGTGATGATGCCGCGTCTCATCGGCTCGTCACTGATGTCCACATGCACGGGGATGCCGTTCCGCCGGTCGGCCAGCCGGATACCGAACGGGCTGGGCGAGCTGCGGTAGTTCGTCTCCTCCGTGAACAGGCAGACGGCCTGTTCCAGAAAGGTGTGGAAGCTCTCCTCGGCGGGAAAGTCTCCCGCATTGCCCGGAATGCCCGCCCAGTACAGTACCGGGGCGTCCACCGTGTTGTGGCGGGGCGTGCATTCCATCATGGCCAGCTGGCTGCCCGTGTCGTTCCTCACCCGGCGCAGTTCCTCCGCGTCCTCGCCCCAGGCAAGCACGCTGCAGTGGCAGCGCACCGGAAGCAGCCCTTGCGTATGGGCCTCGTCCAGATACATTTCCACCCACTCCCGGTTGACGGCGTTGCTCCGGCTGTACCGGGAGAGGGAGAGCAGGTTGCGCGAGGCCTTTTCCATATCCAGCAGAATCTCCCTCGCGTCGTCCATGAAAATGTACTGCGAATAGATGTGGTTGCAGGAAAGGAGCAGTCCCACAGGAGCAGCAAACGAGAGGCGGCAGTCGCTCCGGTCGGTGGACATCCGCTCGTAGCGCATGTCGGTCTCCACCTTGCCGGGCAGGTCGTCAGCGGCGGACAGGGTATGCAGGCAGAGCCGCTTGTCACCGATACGCATCCCGCCGGGTTCGAGGTAGAGGTCTTCCAGTACCGTGGCGCCCTCGTCCGTCGAGAGCGAGAAGTACTTCTCCACCAGCCCCGGACATTTGGGACTGCCGGTAATCTCTCCGGTGTCCATGCGGCGTAGGGACACCAGACCGGAATCGTTCATTATCCGCTCGAACTGTTCCACGGCTTCCAGAAAACGGGACGCCGTCTCCTTGTCCGTAATCTCCCTGGGCAGGATATGCCCCCGGCAGAGCGTGCTGAAATCACTCCGGCGCCGGCTGCGCTCGCGGGTGGTCTTCGTCAGGTAGAGGTAGCAGCGGTGGTTCAGGTACGGACGTTCGTTGAAGTGCCGCTCGTAGCTTCCGGCAAGGAAACTCTGCCCGTCACCGTCGAAGTCGGGACGGTAGGTCTCCTTCATGAACCAGTCCTGCTTGCACACCACCGAATAGTCGGGCAGCACGCGGACGGCTTTCACCCAAACAGAGTGGATGGCTTCGTACTCGCTGCCCGTCACCGTATAGATTTCCGGCAGCAGCACCTCGAAGGCCACGGTCAGGTCGGCGTCCTTGCTCACGATGCAGCCGTGTTCCACTGCCAGAAGCGGGAACTTCCGTTCCAGCGTCTCGGCTTTCAATACATTTCTCATGGTTTTCTTCTTTTGGTAAGTAATCGGAACAGTCGCCTGCGGTGGATCAGGTAACGGGGATGGCGCTTCTCCGCCAGGCGTTTCATCAGCCCGTGCTCGCCGTACTTCGCGTTCAGCCGGAAGACCAGCCCGGACAGCAGGAGCCCGGCTGCCAGTCCGAAGGGGATGCACACCCCCTGGCTGACACCGGCAAGGTAAAGCACGATGACCGCCAGCAGTACGGCGGCAAGACCGCCCGCAAGTACGAACAGGTACATCGTGGTCAGCCCCTTGAACTCCACCCCCTTTCCCGCACCTTTGTTAATCGGATATTCCATCGCCTTAGAGGAAGAAGGAACGGAGAATGGTTGCGGCTACAATCAGGAAGATACAGGCGAAGAACCACGAGGCCGCCGTTTTCGACGTGTCCGGGTCGCCGCTGCTGAACTTACCGTAGGTCTTGATGCCGCCCACCAGACCGAGCACGGCACCGATGGCGTAACACAACTTGGTGGCGGGGTCGAAATACGAGGTCATGAGGCTCGTCGCCTCGTTGATACCCGCAAGCCCCTGGCCTTGTGCAAAAGCTCCGGTGGCGGCAAGCGCGCACATCATCGAAAAAAGGATTCTTTTCTTCATCGTCGAATCGTTTAGGTGAGACATAAATTGAATTCGAATGCAAATATATAGGAGATAAACAGCTGTGATGCAAGCACTTCATCAGGTGTCTGCACATGTCATCAGACGTCACATTGGAGATGATATTATATGGCAAACTTGAGTATAAATGAAATACATTTGTATAATCAGAAGAAATTCCGTATTTTTGTTCTAAAACTCATAGATTATGGAAGACGTTGTAAAAATAGCATCCTATATCTGCTTGCGATACTGGCATCAGTTTGGCAAGAGGATTGATGAAATGAAGCTGCACAAACTGCTTTATTTTACCCAGCGTGAGTCCATCATCCAGACAGGAGCTCCGCTGTTTGAGGATTGTTTTGAAGCGTGGAAGTACGGTCCGGTTCTGGTAGCCATACGCCAACGCTACAAAAGTGACACATTGCACGAGGAACTGCCTGCCCCGGTAAAAGAACGGTATCGGAAAGTGTTCGATACCGTATTTGAAACGTACGCCTGCAAGGATTCCTGGAGTTTGAGCAGCATCACACACGGGGAATATGCCTGGCAGGAGGCAAGGCTACGAACCGTTCCGGACGGACAACACAGGCTTATTGTCACGGACGATATTAAAAAAGATGCGGAACGGGTAAAAATCCGCCGCTTCCTTTATGAAAAAGTAACCCAAACCGATAGCCATGCGAATAACTGACGGGCAGCGGCAACTGTTGGATTCACTTATCTGTGAGCGTCTCTCTTCCAATGAGGCACATCTAAGGATGGTCGACAATTTCTGCAATGGCAGAAATGGAAGTCTGGAGCACACGCTTAAGAACGAAGCGTATGCGGAGGATGAGGACGGAAACATTGCCTTTTATCTTATCAAAGATGCGGACAAACATATACTTTTTTACTTTTCCATCAAATGCGGAATGTTGTATGACCGGTTCGGAGAAGGAGAAAAGTTGCGTAAGATAAACGAACTGTTCCGTTTTCTGGTGGAGCTGGAACAAGATCCGTCTTCCACGGAAGAGGACAGGAAGACCATTGATTCCATTTTGGAAAATATCCGGACCAGAAAAGGATTGGTAAAAAAGGACCTTTCCAAAATTTCGCACATAAAAAAGAGTCAGGTCATTGAAGATTTGAAGATTTTGAGAAAGAGTCCGAAGACAACCTGAAACGGGTAGGAAAAACCTTTGCCGGTATTGAAATAGTACATTTCTGCGCCAATGATGATTGCCGTCCGTTGTGGGAGAAATTTAATATCAAACAGAAGCTGGGAGCCGTTGTCTTCTGGCATTTTCTAGTCCCTAAAATCTGCGAGTTAAGAAAGATTGCCGGATGCGAGTACCTCTTCTTGTTCGCAGCGGATTTGACTCCTGATGAATTATTGGTAAACTATTATAGGGCAAATCTTGGTTTCAAGGATTCCAACGAATATGGTACGGCGATTCCCCTTTATGATTATGCCTGCAAGTTCATGTATCAGGAACTGAAGGACATTGAAGAACGGAGGGAGGCTTTCTATGCTGATTTCAATCCCGATGAGGAGGCCATCGAATAAGACAAAAGCCCGCCACCGTCCCCGGTGCGCAGGCTTTTATCTATTTTTCAAATCAGCGTCCTCCAGTCAATCCCCTTCTTTTGTCGGTTCCTTTCCTTATTCAACGGCCGTCCATCCTCGTCCAGATACTTCTCCAGCAGCCCGTTGACCGCTTCCTCATTCCCCACCTGGGCAACAAACAGTTCAAACAGGTCCGTATTCCGGATGGCGAACAGCGTCCGGGCGGCAGTGGAAGCCCTTCCCTCGTCCTTGTCCGCCCCGTCCACCTTCATCAGTACGTCCCCTACAAGGCTGAGTTCATCCAGTGTGACCGCCTGCGTCACCGCATCCGTCTTAGGAGCCAGCCGTTCCAGTCCTTCCTGTTCCTCCTCCAACATCCGCATCTCTTCAAGTGAAAGCGAACACTCCACCTCACCGGCGGGAACTTCTTCCTCTTCGCCGAGATAGTCCGCCTCCGTTTCCAACGGATACGACATGAAGGGAGCCGCAGTCTTACCTGCATTCTCATCCAGATAGACAAAATGGGTACTGCCCATCACGTCCGTTTCATCGGATGAAGCGGCGGGAACCGCCTTCGGTCCTTCCTTTTTCACGGGAGTGTAGAGCAAGTCGCACCACTCCCGTATCCGGGCTTTCTGTCCCCAGACCTTATATAACAGGTAAGATATGCAGCCCAGACGCACCGACAGATAAATCATTTCTTCCATTCCTGCAACCTTTTTTCCACTTCCTTCCTGTACATTTCATTCATCACATCCCGATACTTTTCCAGATGATCGGCCAGTACGTTATTTACAAACATGGGCACGGACAATCCCGGGGCAATGACCGGAAGTATCCCGGCAAGCTCCTCATACAGGGAACTGTGAATATAAGTCTGTTTTCTCTTTCCCGTTATTCTACGGTCCAAAAATGTTTCCGCATATACACTCTTTTCTTCCATCTCTTTCAATAAATCCTTGTTTTCCATATCCATACTTTCTAACTGGTTTAAAAAACGTTCTTCCTGAAAGCCGGAAAAGGCTTCCGGCAAAGTCGTGCCACAGGCCGCTATCCCTTCAATGACGGCTTCCCAATCCGGCGCATTCCTATCCTCGTCAAACCGCCAACCGGTAGCCTCCGATACAGGTATATCGGATTGCGTTTCCGGCACGGCTTCCTCCGGACCATGTCCGGTATTCTTTTCTCCCGACCGGTCCTTTCCTTGTCTCAGCCTGTATCCCATATACAGCAGCCAGGTTACAGCCGGCAGAATCAGGCAAACAAACCATTGTTCCATAATCAACGTGAGTTTAAGGTTCCCTGACGGACCATTTCGTCCAGTTCCTCTTCATACAGTGCCAGATGATGGTCGAGCACATTGTCCAGAAAGGCGGGTACCGTCATCCCTTCGCTCAGCAAGGGTAATATCCGGGCAAGCCTGCGGTACGTCTCATAACAGATATAGGTCTGTTTGCGGTGCACGGAATTCTTGCGGCTGAGGAAATGCTCCCGGTACTCCTTCAGCCGCTCTTCCGGCGCAGGAGCAGACTTTTTCAATCTGCCGCTATTTTTCTGTACGGCAGCGGAAGCTCCCTCTCCGGTAACCGGAGCATTTCTCGGCGTACCCTCGGCATCCGTCTCATGGGCCATAATCTCCTTCAGCCGTTCCTCGTTTACATTGAAAACCTCTCTTTTCACCATAATCCTCAGGATTCCGAATGAATGATGCTTTCAATTTCATCGGCCAGCCTGTCCAGACTGCTGCCTTTCAACAACTTTTCCGAAGGCTGGAAATAGGTGCTACGGAACAGCAGGCGGTTGCCTGAAACCGCCTCCTTGTTGTAACGCTCCATGTCGGGCACCACCGTACCAAGTGTCCGTAAACCTATCTTCTCGAAAATCCCGTTGTAATGTCGGTAGATTTCCCTGGACACACGCCCGTCAATCTTGTTCCAGAACAACCGTATCTCCTTCAACGGCGCTTTCGGGTATTGCCGGATAAAATCCTGAAGGGTGCCCACAAAGGAAAGGCTGCTCTGCATAACCATCCGGTCCTGGACAACAGGAGTAAAGACATAGTCCATGTTGATGATGGCTTCCAGAATCCCCGGTGAGTTCACTGTTCCGGGCAGGTCAAAGAACACTATCTCTGAAGATTCTTCCAGCTTGCCGGCCGTTTCCAGCACCTTGCCGGGACCGGAAGTCAGGACAGGGTAGGCTTTCTTACCGGTTCTTTCGAACTGCTCACAGAGCAGCCGCTGGAGGTGTTCGCTCTTTTCCACGTTCTGCGTGTCACGGGTACGCAAAGCCTGGATGCTGAACTGCGGATAGTCACAGTCCACGACCGCCACCTGCCTGCCTTTGACATAGTGGAAATAACTGGCAAGAAGCACCGTCAGTGTGGACTTGCCGACTCCGCCCTTCTGGTTGCTCAGGGCGATAAAGACACATCGTTTTCTCATACGCTTTTCAAATGAGGGGTTTATAATCGGGTTATTATCTCGTTGTTTTTCCTTGTCGTCAGCTTGCAAGGGTAGTGGAACAAGGCGCGGGAACAATAGCACACCCTTATCCGACCACCCTGTCCGGTGGTTACAGTAATGGCAGATTGTCTTGTGGTCTGAAAACAATCCGCTGTTTTTGGAATAGGACAATAACATCGGAACCGGTTAACAGAATGACAGGCCATGCCTGTATTCCACCGCTACCCTGACGCCACCCGGCCCGATGGTAACGACCTTTTTCTCCGTCATCACATCATTCCGTCTTTCTCCTGACACATTGACACACTATTTCTTTAACACAAAAACATAATGATATGTCATACCGCTAAAAGCGGAACATCGCAATACCCTGACAGGCGGACATATCCTTATGCGATGCCCAAAAGTAGAACAATTATCCGGCTCCGCAGCCATCTTCAATCCCGGCTGGCATCACATGGCATCAGCCGTCATTACAAGTCACACAATCTGCTGTTTCACAGCCGTTTCAAGCACACTATTTTTGCATCGTCGGAATAGCACAGGACAATCGGCGCACATCATCAGACTACAGCACGCCGTGAACGCCGCGCAGCAATCCGAATGTATGAGGATTCTCTGCTCAAACGAGCAGAGCAAGTTGTGTTTCGGTCCGACAAAAAGTCTTTTGTCTGACCGAAACCGGCTTGCCCTCCCTCACGGTCGGGGGAATTTCTCCAAAGTCGGAATTCCGGTAGAAAAAACAGAAAACGAAAATTTCAAAGGAAATGAGACAAGACACGGGAAAAAGAACGGGAAGAAAGCCCAAGAGTGATCCGGCGGATTACAAGTACAGTTTCCGTCTGAACGCCGAGGAGAACAGCCGGTTTGAAAGGCTGCTGGCGGAATCCGAAGCCAAAGACCGCACGCGCTTTATCAAGAAAGCCCTTTTCGGGGGAACCCTCAAGGTCGTGAAAATCGACAAGGCGACAATGGACTATTACGTCCGGCTTACGGAATTCCATCGCCAGTTCCAGGCTGTCGGCAACAACTACAACCAGGTGGTCCGGGCCGTCAAGAACAATTTCGGGGAAAAACGGGCGATGGCATTGCTCTACAAGCTGGAGAAATCCAACCTGGAACTGATGCTCGTCTGCAAGAAGGTCATGGCACTCACCGAGGAATACGCGCGGAAATGGTTGCAAAGATAAGTCACGGCTCAAGTCTGTACGGCGCACTCGCCTACAATTACAGGAAGGTAATGGAAGGCACGGCGGAGATCCTTTCGGGAAACCGTATGATTACCGACCAGCTGGGACAGCCGAGCGAGGACATGCGCCTTACGCTCCTCTCTTTCGAGAACTACCTGCTGGCAAACCGCAACACCGAAAAACCGGTCCTGCATATCGCTCTCAGCCCGGCGCCGGAAGACCGTCTGACCGACACGCAGTTGGAGGAGCTGGCGGCAAGGTACATGGAAAGGATGGGATATGGGAACCAGCCTTACATTGTCTATAGACACGGTGACACGCATAATACGCACATCCATATCGTAAGTGTATGCGTGGACGGGAACGGCCGGAAAATCAGCGACTCCTACGAGCACCGCCGATCCATGACCGCCTGTCGTGAACTGGAAACGGACTTCGGGCTCAGAAACGGGGCGGACATGAAGGAGAGGAACCTGAGAGCGGAATTGAAAAAGGTGGATGTTTCTGTAGGTGACGTACGCCACCAGATCGGCAACACGCTCAAGGCCGTGTTGGAAAGTTACCGCTTCCAGACCTTCGGAGAATACAGCGCGTTGCTTTCCACGCTCAACATCGAGGCCAAACAGGTAAAAGGCGAGTACAAGGGAGAACCTTATACGGGCATCGTCTATTCGGCCACCGATGACAGAGGAAAGGTGGTCAGCCCGCCTTTCAAAAGTTCCCGCTTCGGTAAACGCTTCGGAGGTGAATGGCTGGAAAAAAGGATGCTTGCGCATACGAAAGATTTCAAGGAGGGCAAATGGGCGCCGGCCATCCGGCGACAGGTGGCAGAGGCCATGCGCCTCGCACGTTCACGGAACGAACTGATAAGGATGCTGGAAAAAGACCTTATCGGAGTGGTATTCCGCAAAAACGAAACCGGGCGTATCTACGGGGTGACGTTTATTGACCATAACCGGCGTGAAGCATTCAACGGCTCGCGCATGGGCAAGGAGTTTTCTGCCAACGTGTTTAACGGACTTTTCCGCTGGTGGGACGGCATACCAGATAAGGAACTCCGGGAACATACAGGCGGAGAACTCTGGCAGAGTTATCGGCACAAGGTGGAAAACGGCAGTGCGCTGGAACAGGCCGCCGGTATTCTTTCCATGGAAACTAACCCGGCCGTCGATTACGAGGAAGAGGCGTTCCGCCGCCGCATGAAACGGAAAAAGAAACCTGCAAAACGCAAGTCGCGCGGCATCTAAAAATTATAAGTTTAACCCGGAATACCTGTCCGTTTCCATTCGGACAGGTATTCCACAAAAAGGAGATATTTCTATGCAACAGGAAGACGATTTGAGGGCGCTTGCCAAAATCATGGAGTTTGGCCGTGCCGTAAGCATATTCATTCTGGTGGTACACGTCTATGTGTATTGTTATCCGAGCGTGGTAGCCTGGCACTTGAATCTGGAGGTCATAGACCGCATACTGCTGAATTTCGACCGGACAACGGGCATATTCGGCTGCATACTCTGGACCAAGCTGCTGGCGGTACTGCTGCTGGCAATCTCCTGCATGGGAACGATAGGCGTCAAGGGGGAGAAAATCACCTGGCCCAAGATATGGGCATTCCTGACCGGCGGAGCCGTCCTTTTCTTTCTCAACTGGTGGCTGCTCAATCTGCCGTTTCCGCACGAGGCGGTCACATCGCTTTATATCATGACGCTGGCAGCCGGTTATCTCTGCCTGCTCATGGCTGGACTGTGGATAAGCCGCCTGTATAAACACAACCTCATGGAGGACGTGTTCAACGAGGAAAACGAATCCTTCATGCAGGAAACACGGCTCATTGAAAACGAATATTCCGTGAACCTGCCCACCCGTTTCCAGTACGGGGGAAAGCTCAACGATGGATGGGTCAATGTGGTTAACCCTTTCCGGGCAACTATCGTCCTTGGCACGCCCGGCTCAGGAAAGTCCTATGCTGTCGTAAACAACTATATCCGACAGATGATTTCCAAAGGATTCAGTGTTTATATATACGACTACAAATTCGATGACCTCTCTACGATTGCCTATAATACGTTACTCCGCAACACAGACAAGTACAGGGTCAAGCCGAAATTCTATGTCATCAATTTCGACGACCCGCACCGTTCGCACCGCTGCAATCCCATCAACCCGGAGTTCATGACGGACATTTCCGATGCTTACGAGGCGAGCTACACCATTATGTTAAATTTGAATAAGACCTGGATTGAAAAACAGGGGGACTTCTTTGTCGAATCCCCGATTATCCTACTGGCGGCCATCATCTGGTATCTTAAAATTTTCAAGGACGGCATCTATTGTACCTTTCCCCATGCGGTGGAACTGCTGAACAAACCGTATTCGGACTTGTTTATGATTCTGACCTCTTATCCGGAACTGGAAAACTACCTTTCTCCCTTCATGGATGCGTGGAAAGGTGGGGCGCAAGACCAGTTGATGGGGCAGATCGCTTCGGCAAAAATCCCCCTTACCCGTATGATTTCGCCACAACTCTACTGGGTAATGACCGGTAACGACTTTTCACTGGACATCAACAATCCGGAAGAACCGAAAATCCTGTGCGTGGGTAACAACCCCGACCGCCAGAACATTTATTCCGCAGCGCTCGGACTATACAACTCGCGTATCGTGAAGCTCATCAACAAGAAGGGACAGCTCAAAAGCACGGTCATCATCGACGAGCTGCCCACGATTTATTTTCGCGGGCTCGACAACCTGATCGCCACGGCCCGGAGCAACAAGGTGGCGGTGTGTCTCGGCTTTCAGGATTTCTCCCAGCTCAACCGTGACTACGGTGAAAAAGAGTCCAAGGTCATCCAGAACACGGTGGGCAACGTGTTCAGCGGGCAGGTGGTGGGTGAGACCGCCAAGACGCTTTCCGAGCGCTTTGGCAAGATACTCCAGAAACGCCAGTCCGTTTCCATCAACCGGCAAGACGTTTCCACCTCCATCAACACGCAGCTCGACGCGCTCATTCCGGCCTCCAAGATTTCCAACCTTTCACAAGGTACGTTCGTCGGTTCCGTATCGGATAATTTCGGGGAGAAGATAGACCAGAAGATTTTCCATGCCGAAATCGTCGTGGACCATGCCAAAGTCAGCGCGGAGGAGAAAGCCTACAAGAGGATACCGGTCATCAATGATTTCAAGGACGAAAGCGGTAACGGCATCATGCTCCAGCAGATACAGCGCAACTACGATCAAATCAAGGCGGACGCACAGGCTATCATCAACGAGGAGATGGAACGTATCAAAAGCGACCCCGAATTATGTGAAAAGCTGGGACTGAAAACAGAAAACGGGAAAAATAGAGAGGACGGTGATAATTAAACAGTAACCATGGAAGCCGCTTTCAACAGAGCGTCTCCGCACAAAAAGGCAACGCCCATAGCCGTTCAAAGAGTATACGGCAACGACAAAGAGTACGCTTATCCTGTCAGAACATGCCATAAAAATACGAGTATGCCTGCCGACTTTCCTATGATGCATTCTTCGGATCCACCTGCTAACAAATATACGGCAGAAATCAAGAAAAGGTTCACTTGAGGCCATACTTCCGCAGCTTCTTGTACAGGGTAACCCGGCTAATTCCCAATGATTCAGCGGTACGGCTGACATTGTCGCCGCATGCCTCAAGTACCGCCTCGATACGTTCCTTTTCATCGGTTTCATCCGACAGTATTCTCCATGAACTATTTCCGCCCTCACAGGATGTTCCGTCAAGTCCCAGATGCTCCTGCCTCAAATACGAAGATTCCGCAAGCAGAACGGCGCGCCTAACCCGATTGCCCAGTTCACGCACGTTACCCGGCCAGGAATAGGACAACAGTGCAGACTTGGCGCTTTCGGTAAACCCGGCAGTACCCAGCCGCATTTCCTCGGAATATTGAAGCCGGAAAAACTCAGCCAACGGAAGAATATCTTCCGGACACTCGGACAGTGAAGGATGATGTAGCTCAAATTCGGCAAGACGATGATACAGGTCCGCACGAAAACGGCCATCACGTATGGCACGTCCCATATCATCGTTGGTGGCAGAAAGGATGCGCACGTCACCGATACATTCCTTGCGGCTGCCGATGGGAGTGTACACCTTCTCCTGCAATACCCTGAGAAGCGATACCTGGATCTCAAGGGGCATGTTACCGATTTCATCCAGGAAAAGCGTGCCTCCCTGTGCGGTTGCAAAATAACCAGGAGAATCCTTATCTGCACCCGTGAACGCTCCCTTTACATAACCGAAAAATTCCGAAGAGGCAAGTTCCCGGGGCACGCAACCGCAATTGACGGCTATGAAAGGCTTGTCATGGCGTCTGCTATACCGGTGAATCATCCGCGCAACGGACTCCTTACCGCTACCGTTCGCACCGAGAATCATGACGGAGCATTCCGATTGCGCAACGCGGCGAGCTATACGTTCCGTCTCAAGCATCGCGGAGCTGCGCCGTTCAAGCATTTTTCTCTCACCGCCCCCAAAAGGTGGCCGTCGCCGAAGTCCGCGAAGCACTGCCAGCAACTGCTCCTCATAAACGGGTTTAGGAAGATAGTCCGCTGCGCCCGACTTGACGGAGCGTACAGCATCCGCTATCGAAGAGTATTCCGTCATTACCACAAAGGGAATATCCCATTGCTGACCAGCAGACCACTCCAGCAGGCTGATACCGTCACCCGCGGGAAGACGGACATCAGTAAGCACCACTCCCACGTCATGTTTACCAATGAGACGGCGGGCAGAAGGTTCATCTGTAGCGGTCACCACGTCATAACCGGCTTTCAAAAGCCATTTCTTCAAGATGCCGCAAAGAAGCAGATTATCCTCAACCAATAACAATTTTTTTCCCGACATTGTCCTTATGCTGTTTTTGTCTCGCCCCGGCAATCAGTTGCTCAAGCAGCTCCATTATTTTCCAGGTTTGTGTTCTTATGATACCGTCATCGGCCGTAGTGTCATACAGGATGCTCCGGTAGGCGGACAACACGTCCGCTGTTCCGAGCAACTCCCAGGCAGGCATCATCCGGTGAACCGTCTGGCGCATAGCATCGCGATCGTCTGTTTGCAAGGCGCATTTCAAAGAGGCCAGGTTCTTTTCCGATTCTTCCGCAACAAGACCGAACATCTGCCAGCAGTCATCCGTATCCGACAGCAGGCGGGAATAGTCGAATATGAACGGACAACTCGGAATTCCGACCGTCACGGAAGAGATGAAGGACAACAGTCCCTTCATGGAAAATGGTTTGTGGAGACAGCCGCAGAAACCGTACTTCAGATACACTCCGGAATCACCGTCACCACGAGCGGTCATCACGGCGACAGGAACAGTACGGGAGTTGGCGATATCAGAACCGCGCAACAGCTTAAGAAGTCCGAAACCATCGGTAACCGGCATCTGAAGATCTGTAAGAACAAGGTCACATTCCGAACGGGCAAGGGCAGCCACAGCCTCTCCGGCACTCCTGCAAGTCACACATTCAACGCCGTTCCGCCCCAGCATGTCACCGGCGATCTTCAACAAGATGCCGTCATCGTCCACTACTAGAACACGTTTGGGAAGCAATACGGGAGACTGTATCGGAAACTCCTCACCTTCAGGTTTCTCTGAAGTTTCAGGAAGAGGAAACTCCAGACGGAAAGTCGTACCCTTGCCCGGAATGCTATCCACACTCATAGTGGCGTCCAGAACCTTCACGAGAGCCTGCGTGATAAAGAGTCCCAAACCGAACCCCTCGGAGTTCACCTCCTGCGCGGCACGCTCAAAAGGACGAAAAACACGTTCCAGCGTTGCCGCATCCATCCCGATACCCGTATCACCGACCGTTACGAAGAGCCTACCGGAAACATACTCGCTCTGAAAGTGGACAGTACCGGAAACCGTGAACTTCACGGCATTCGTCAGAAGGTTGTCCAATACCCGTTCTATCTTATCGGCATCCCCTGTCACCGCAACCTTCGCTCCACCATGAAAAGCCTCAAACGTCAGCGCCTTCCTGTGCGCATTACGGGCATGACCGGCTGAAATTCCATCAAGCAAGCGGTCCAAACGGAAGGGGACCTCATTCAAGGTATCGCCAGCCTCATTGATCCTATAAACATCCATCAAGTCATTAACCAGATGCAGGATATGGCGGCAGGAATGGAGAATATTATCCAGATAGCCCACACGTTTTTTCCTTTCACGGGTATCCAAGGCAAGTTCGGCACAGGTGCTTATATTGCCCAAAGGACCGCGTATGTCATGGGAAACGGCCAAAAGCACCTGTTTGCGCATCTCAAGCAGTTCTTCGTTTTCCCGGATTATCCGTTGGAAGCGAGCTTGCACTTTTATGGATTTTTTAATATCATGCCGAATTATCAGAAAGGAAACGACCAGCAATACCGAAGCCGAGGAGATCACCAGTACAAACAGACGGTACGAAAACGACCGAGCTTCCGTTATCTCCCGTTCACGATTTGTAAAAGCCGACTGGACATTGGCGTCAAGATAGGATATGAACGCATGCAGTTCCTTATTCAACAGACTGTTCTGTCGGCGCAGGCTGTCGGCGAACTCATCCGTCCGTTGCTCCCGTCTTCGCTGCACGGTTATCAGCCGCTCGTTCAAGTCCTGCAGCTCTTGTGAGGGAAGCAGAGCCTGCACGCTCCGTCTCCCACCAAACCATCCGGCTATCCCCTTTTTCTTTTGAACGACGGCCCGAGAGTTCAGCACTTGTCGGGTAACGGCAGACAGGTTGTTGACCAGCAGACTGTCGCCCGTTTTCCGGCAGCCGACAGCCTCCATGATACGGAACAGATGGATCTCCTTCTCCTTCAACAAAGTACGCAGGCGGTCTATCTGACCGGGACAAACAATATCTCCACCAATCATCTTGATGGCAAGAAGAAAGCTGTCCGTGCACAAACGTTTTTCATGATATTCCTGATAATCGGACTCTTCCCATGCCATGACTGTTTCGCCAAGGGTCGCAAGTTCCATTATATAACGATGCGCCACGTCAATATCATGGCGGACGCTACAATTCCTTAAAGTCTCCGCCTCTATCCCGCCTATCCGTTTACGTTCATAAAACAAAATGGCTGTCATGCTGCCAATGACAACAAACAATATCAAATAACCCAAAAGTATTTTATGCTGTAACGGCACGTTGATCCATTTCATCTCTGTGAATCAATTATTTTTATATATTCTGAATATATTAAAAAGCATAGTGAATAAGACGTCAAGCCATCGGTTATCAATAATATCATTCATAATTCTGTATAAACTCCATTCATAATTTGGATTCTATTAATATATAAATTAGGCTGGTCCTATGGTTATTCAGGAGCTATCAACCGCTAAATTCATTTTATAGTACTTTCCCTAATTTACAAATGGGTGGGAACAACCACTTATTTAATGCTCTTGTCTCCTCTTATTTGCTCTATCAACAAATGGCAGGCTGTCTCACCCATCAGATATGTCTGGTGAGAGATGGCCGACAGTTTGGGCTCTACATAATTGGCATGCTACTCATATACTTACTTAATTCCCTAATAACCTAACACTTTACCTGAGAGTACTCATTTTTCACATTTTTATCCTATCATTATCTATTTCAGAATCTTCATAATAAATCCACCACCGGATACCATATGAATTTTTAGCTTTCTATCAGCGGGAATCTGAATAACCTTATGCTTATAATCCTTACCTACCCTATCTGCGTTAATACCGTCTTCAAATATCTCGGCTTGATATACACCGGTACCTAAAAAAGAAAGGTCAAGTTCCATGTCTCGAGCCTCCCAATTAGTCAATGCTCCCACATACCAAACATTATCTTTCTGGCGGGCCATTGCCAGATATTCACCGACCTTTCCACATAAAGCTCGGGTTTCATCCCAAACAGTCGGAATAGATGCTATAAATTCTGTACACTTTTCTTCTCTCAAATAATTTGTAGGAGCATCACACAACATATTCAACGGAGAATCAAATATGACGTACTCAGCCAACTGACGGCAACGCGTACCTTGACTCATCGGCTCCGAGTATACTGATTTAAAATTCTTTTTATTAGCATTGTGCATAGCTCCTTGCGTATAATCCAACGGACCGGCAACCATACGGATAAACGGCATCGTTACATCATATGTTACCTGATCTGTCCCCGGTTGTGCCCATTTCATTTCTTCCAACCCATGAACTCCCTCAAAATTGATAGCATTAGGATATGTACGTTGCAAACCGGTAGGCTTGGATGTTCCATGCAAGTCTATTAACAGTTTATATTTGGCACCCGTTTCTGCACAACGCCGGTTGAAGTCAATCATATACTGATCATCCCTGTCCATAAAATCAATTTTGAAGCCTTTGATTCCCATAGCTGCATAATGTTTGCAGACACGTTCCATATCCAAATCAAAAGCCCGATAACCGGCCCATAAGATGAGACCTACCTGTTTACTGTCAGCATAACGAATCAATTCTTTCATATCTATATCAGGTACAATTTGAAACAAATCAGCCGGACCGGCAACAGCCCAGCCCTCATCCAATATCACATACTCAATACCGAATTTGGAAGCGAAATCTATGTAATATTTATAGGTTTCAGTATTTACACCTGCCCGAAAATCCACTCCATACAGATTCCAATCATTCCACCAATCCCAAGCAACTTTGCCGGGTTTTACCCACGAGTAATCTCCTTCAGCGGCAGGAGTGGCCAGTTTATATACCATGTCGCTGCACAGTAAATCCGTATCTTGCTCCGATATTATCATAACACGCCAAGGAAACTTCGTTTTCCCTGCAACTTTTGCTATGTATGGTTCACGTGTCTTAACCACTCCTTTTAAGCCTCTCACTTCTACCGACACATCTTTAGGATAAGCGGCAAACTCTCCATAAAAGCCCTTATTGTCCGGAGAGACTTTCAAGAACATACCCGGATAATTCAATAAGTCCGCCTCCGTAATACATATCTTCTTTTCATTCTTACTTTCGGATAAGACAGGCAAGAAGGCCAAGCGGGATTTATCCCATTCAGAAAGAGCAACATGCCGATAAGTATTCTGGAAAGAGCTATGATATTGATTCTCTTTACCATCAATCTGACGGCCTTTCGGCGTCGCCGCAAAAATTTTCGGATTATTCGGAAGATTAAAAAGAGCCTGCTCGCTTTCCACCATAAAAGGCTTGTCCAAATGAGAAACAAAACGATAAGCCACACCTTCATCGTATGCTCTGAATATCACACTATAACCACCTCTAAAGTCTAATGTTACTTGATTATAACAATCCTCTATTGATTTCTTCTTATATACAGGCGGATAAAGCGTCTGTTTTTCGGACTCGTATCTCTTTTTCTTTAACCTCGGTTTTTCACCAAAAACAGTTCCGTCGGTCAACTTCATGGAAATAGAAGAAGGTTCAATCATTACATCTCCTTCGTGGAGCACTGAATACGTAAGATTATCTCCTATCACTACTTTTACCTGAACTTTTCCTGCAGGAGCTTTCAACTCAACCGTTTTTTGGGCATTGGCCCAGAAAGGAGCGGCTACCAATAAGATAGCCGTCCATTTTTTACATAATAAATTCATACGCTGATTTAGATTTTACAATTTAATGCGGTTCCGCTTTGCACTTTCTTATTCAGAATCACCTTGCCCGCCTTTTTCACAAGGACACGGATTGTTTGCCCCTTTACCCGTTCCACCTCAATATCAAAATCGGCTCCAAAAGCCTTAATGTTGCGAAGAGACATATTATTCCATGCTTTAGGCAACTGGGGTATCATAGAAAACGAATGAAGCCCTGTAGGACGGATACCGAACATACCCTCTGTGACGATTCTTCCGTACAAAGCGCTTTCTGTGGAAAGATGACGCTGTCCTCCTTCCGGCCAAGCCTCAACAGCATAAGGAACATGAGCACCCAATAAACGGGTCGCCGAATAACGTTTCATATATTCCAAAGCCTTTTCCGCTTCCCCCGCCATGAAGACACCACGCAGAGCATATAGGGTAGAACGGTCCCAGAATGTATTACTGCCGGCTTGTGTCAGCAAACCGTTCTCCGTCCACAAACGAGGTGAAAAAAGAGCTTTGATAGTACCTTCGGCACGTTTGTTTATTCCTACTGTCAGCGGAATGCAAATCCATGCACGCAACACATCATTACCTTTATAGTAAGCATAAGTGTCAAAGCCTTCCACTGTCGCAGCAAAATAATCATCCATATTCCTTTCCAGTTCTGCTGCCTGTTTCCTGTAATTATTAGCAACAGATTTACCTTTTCCCAAATCCTCGGCCAAATAAGCCGCAGACAAAAGGGCATCATAATACAGAGAAGAGGTACAAAGATTGGCTTTTCCCGCCGGAAAACGTCCTTCCAGTTCATCCGAATCCGACGTAACCACGCCGCCTTCATTGATTTTGCGATGGTTATATTCAAGACACCACTCGATCAAAGGCCATAGTTCTCTCGCCTCTTCTTTATTTCCACTCGCCAGCGCATAACGGGCGGCGCCATAGGCAATCATTGCCGCATCTCCACGGTCGCCTGCGCCATTCCAGATATCATCACCTTCCGCTATAATCGAGCTCGGAATCGGCTTCCACTCATCGTTCATGAAACGCGCGAAGTGCTTGAAAGAATTCACAGCCGATGCATTCCCATAAGCATAACCTACGTATGGGAAATAAGGGTTGATGTATTCAGCCTGGTCATTCGCCCAAATAGCGGCATAATACGACTCGCCGCCAGGACCATGCAACGGACCACCCTTCGTGTCATAAATAGGTTCGCAGGCACGTATTTTAGAGAAAGCAAACATCTCGTTTATCACCGGATCGGGCGTTTCCAACACAAGGTTATTCATCCAGCCCGAAACAGCCGCTTTGCGCTTTGCCAGTTCCTCGGCAGAATCACAGACAGGCTGTTTTCCATCCGACACCTTATATCCGGAAATCGAAGCAGAAAAGATATAGGTTTTGCCCGGCATCAATGTCACCGCCTTTCCACACCCGGACGTCTGAAAGGAAATGGCATATGCACCATATACACCTTTCTTTGCATCGGTAAGACTTTGGCTATTCTCTTCTGCAATTTCAATGTTTACACTCTTCTTTCCAGTATTGGTGAACTCATAAATTTCCACTAAAGACGGTTGGTCCATAGACGGGAAATAAGTACGCTTCAATGAAAGGGAATTATCCTTTCCCAACCGGATGTCACTGACCACTTCCAACGTACCATTCAGCGTGATAGCCTTCACTTGTTCACGCATACTGCGCCCGTTGATTGTCATCGCATCCAGCGGATTCCAATCATAACGACGCATCAGGCTGGCATGCGTATAATTTGGAATCGTACGCAGCATAGGCCATACCATACTCTTGTTCAGCACAAAACCTCCTTTTTTGTCCACACCGTATCTGAATACCGTAGCAACCTTTTTGCCCGACATTTCGATGTGGTCGTGATGCACATCGCCTTTCTTTACCTGCCATGTAATACTATTACCTTGCTTGTCGATATTCCAGTACTGTTGAGCTTTAGCCATCCCCATACAAAACACGGCAGCTGTCAATAATACAAATTTCTTCATGCTATCAAATTTATCAAAACTAAAAATTATTTTCTCACCACAGACATCGCAAAACCACCTCCGGACGCCATGCGGATTACTTTCTTCGAATCCTTAGCCACGGTGAATATTTCTTTCCGGTAATCCTCTGCCTGCTTGTCAGCGTTCGCACCGTCTTTGAACAAAGTCACCTCATAGCTTCCCTCATCCAAAAAATCAAAATCCAAGGTTATCGTCCGGGCATTCCAATCGGTCATTCCACCTATATACCAGTTATCTCCTACCTTGCGTGCCGTCACGATGAACTCTCCCATCTTGCCTTGCAATACGCGGGTTTCCATAATGCCTTTATTAGGTATGCTGACGATAAAGTCCGTGCACTCTTGCTCCCTTTTATATATCGTAGGATTGTCGGCAAGCATGGTCAACGGAGAATCGTGCACCACATACGCCGCCAATTGGTGACAACGCGTACCCTGACTCATCGGATTGTAATAAATATCCTTGAAATCCTTCTTCGAGGCATTGCGCATGGCACCCGGCGTATAATCCACCGGTCCTGCCATCATGCGGATATAAGGCATCGTTACATCGTACTCCATCATATCCTTTTTCACACTGCTCCACTTCATCTCTTCCATTCCAAACACAGCCTCATAATTGATGATGTTCGGATATGTACGATTCAATCCGGTAGGCTTATAGAAACCATGCAAATCCAGCGTTAACTTATACTTGGCGGTCATCTCCGCAATACGGTATGCCATCTCAACGGCAGTCTGGTCATCCCTATCCAGAAAATCCACCTTGAAGCCGTTGATGCCCATCTCCGAATATTTCCGGCATGCCTCTTCCAATTGGTCGTCCAGCACATTGAATACTGTCCACAGAATCAAGTCCACCCCCTTGCTTTTACCGTATCTCACCAGTTCTTCCAAATCCAATTCCGGAATCACGGTCAGCATATCCCCTTTACCCGGATTGTACCAGCCTTCATCCAATACAACGAACTCTATGCGATTGTCTGCGGCAAAGTCTATGTAGTATTTGTAAGTGTCCATATTGATGCCCGCCTTGAAGTCTACATTATATATTCCCCAATCGTTCCACCAATCCCATGCCACCTTTCCGGTCTTCACCCATGAGCAGTCGCCGATACGGTTGGGAGAGGCAAGCGCATACACCAAGTTATTCACCGGCATATCCGTATCTTTCTCTGTTACAGCCCATATGCGCCATGGATAACTGCGCGTCCCTTTCGTCTTCGCCATATAGTCGGCACGCTCTACCACGCGCTTCATGGCACGCGGAGGAAAGTTCTTCAATGCCGTAGGATACTTGGCGAATGTCCCTTGCAAGGAGCAGCTTTTGCCATCTCCTTTGATGAACATCCCCGGATAATTCTCCAAATCCGACTCCAGTAACGTCATCTTCAAGCCGTTGCCGCAATCCACCGTCAGCGGAAGGAAAGCTATGCTTTCCACATTGCAGCCCTTCACTTTCGCCTGGGTATAGATATTCTGAAAAGCCATCACATACTGGTCTCCTCCGGGTTTCACGGTAGAGTAAGACATGTACGTATCATAGTTCTCCGGAAAGTTCATCCGCACAATTTCATCCTTTATGATTAAAGGCGCTTTCGCGGATGTATAGAATCGGTAGGCTATGCCTTCATCATAGGCTCTGAAAATAATGCCATAGTTGCCTTTCAACTTCAAATCCAGTTCATTGTATGTAACGTCAAACGAAGGGCAACGGTAATGCGGTGCCACAATGTTTTCCTTCACCAGCGAGCGTTCTTTCACACGGCTCACCTTCACATTCTCACCGAGTGCCCTGTCTTCCAGAACCAAACCGACCGGACTTTCATCCAGCAACACCCGTCCGTTGTGCTTGACGGCATATGACAACTGCCCCTCCGTCCGTATGGCAACTTCCAACCGACCATTAGGAGATTTCAACGTAAGATAGCGGCCTGCCGCCTTCATAGGCAGGCAGACCCATATCAACACACTAAATAAACAATAGAACTTTGTAATTTTCATCTCTTCCTTTTCTTAGTTATTCATACAAGAACTGTGCGGTAGCCCGACAATCCTTATCAGCGGAAAGCGAAGCCCAATGCGCACTAAATCCTTTAGGGAATACATATTCCAGTTCCTCGCCTGCCTTCAAGGTAAACTCTTTATACTTCACCTGTTCTTTCAGATAATGAGAAACGGACAGCCACAACGTCATCTTTACATCTTGGTCTGCTTTCAAGGTCAACGTCTTCTTGTCATAACCGGTCATCAGGTACGGCTCGCTCATTGCACCGGCTTTCACGTCCGTATTCATCCACGGGCCACCATGTCCCATCGGCTTACCCAGTTTCCACAAATCATCGATGCTTCCCATCCACAATCCGGCAGTCTTTTCCGGATTCATATAGATGGAATTGGATGTCTCGGCATCCCGTTCAATACCCGACATTACCAGCAATCCATTCCACGTGTTGTAGTCAGTCACATAGTAACTGTGCGAAGAAACCGGACGCATCATCTTGAACAAAGGCTCCCTTCCGACATGAATCAATGGCAATTCATAAAAAGTCCCGTGAATATTGGCAAGCTCCCGTTCCGATTCCACCTCGCGCACGCAACGCACATCCTGCATGGTATCAAATGCCGCGTCACCCTTAGGCAGGCGCAGATTGCCTTCCGAAGTATGAAGTATCACAGAAGCCTCATCCACACTCCACAAATTCTTCAACAGTTCCTTTTCAGCCTCTTTGGCATCAAACTGCATCTGTTCGGAGTAATGCACTTTCGTTTCCAATGCCCGTGTAGCCTGCTTCTCTACAATTCCGGGAGTGAAGTCAAACATAAATTTACGGAATTCAAACTCTCCCTTTTCAAGGGTCTTTCCCTCCTTCACAACAGATGTGTAACAAGACATATTATAGTTGCAACGGTTGCTATACAGCTTAGCGGCCAGCACCTCATCCTCCGTTCCCACTTCAGCCAATCCGGCAAACAGTTCCGCAAACTGCTTCTTTTGAGCAAAACGGTCTGTAGTATAATGCAGTATAAAAGAAAGTTTGCCATCGGTCAGTGTCTTCAGGCGTATCCATTCACCTTCCACGTCTTCCGGAAAGATATAATCCTTATATTCATCGCCACTCAGTTCGAATGTCTGCAAATCCTCCCACCGGTTATTTCCCTTCCTATCCACCTGCACCACAAATGAAAGAGGCGCGGAAGAGTGATTGATGACATGCGCCGTTCGGTTGTCGAAACCGGCAAACAGATAAGGTTCGCTTATCGCTTCAGCCGACACCGTATCATTCAGCCAAATAGCTCCGTAACCGGTAGCCGGTCCCCAATCCTGAAAGTCCTTTTTCGTACCGAACCACAGGTTGGATTGCGGTTGTCCGGTCAGGATATTCCCTTGAATGCTCGACTCATCCGTAGCCAGCACAATCTGTCCGTTCCATGAACAGAAGTCGGGAATGTAACGAAGATGGGAAGCTATCGGGCGGATACCGGCAGTATTCTCTTTGGAGAACGTAGCGGGGAAAACGAAGAACATGCCGTGCATATCCATCATCAGTTCATCATTACCGATTTCCCGGATACGCGGCCACTCGGTGAACCAACCGTGCGAGGGGTCATTGTTGTAAGTAGCTTTGGGTAACAAATACGTACTCCAGCTACCGTTTTCCATCACTTTCAGACGTATCGACCTCTTGTCCCAGCCCATCGTCCATAAAGGGGAATTATCATCAGGCACCGCCTTAATGCCGTTCCGGGTAGTGACATCCGTAAACTGCTTACGCTCTACAACCGTAAACCGCTTTCCGTCATATTCCGCCAATACACCATACTTTTCCGCACCTTTCTGTTCTTCAACAGGTACCTGCCAGTCTTTCGTATTCTCGCCTGCCTCGCCGTTATTGGCCAGCACCAGCTTACCCTGCGCCGTATAGCCGCCTTTTCCGTGCCAGCCCGGCAACGGATTATGATACAGTTTCTTTGCTTCCAGCGTATGTACATCAGCTTCGTAAAGCATACCCTCCATATCATAGTAATAAACCTTGTTCACCGGGTCTTCCAAATGGCGGGCAATCGCCGTAATACGCCCCGGCATACTCTTGATAGGGATGGTGCGGATATTTCCCTCGGCATCTATCAGATAGTGCCCTATCAGCAACTGGTTCGATTCGGCGTGAATCATACGGGCTGCGGGTGTTCCGCCCACACTCCCCGGATAAATCTCCATATTCTTGTCCTTATCCACAATATAAAGCTTGTGTTCGCTCCCATAAGGACGGTGTGCCGCATAATTCACCATGTACAACTTGCCCGCCCAAGGCACGATGGCACCGATGCCACACTCATCGCCAAATCCATATTTACCGTTAATGCGGGCATGCGAATAGGTAGTCAAATGCGGATATACCCCACTGATATGGCGATTTCCGGAAGTGGCCGCAATGTTTACACTGTCTTTGTCAGAACTGAAAGTGGCCGTAGCCTTATTACCTGCACAAGCGGATAAGACAGTAAGACCTACCAACCCTAAACAACTTTTCAAGATATAATTCATCTTATTTTTTATATTATACATTAACAAATACATTGTATTACTCACTTCAAAATTCCATCATTCCACATCGATGCCCGGCACATAAGGGAATGTATCCACATCTTCCGATAGCAACAAGATGGAGAAAGCGCTCGACCAACCGAAGTGCACGGCAGTCATTCCCTCTCCTGTAGCCGAATTCCAGTTTTCGCGGATAGGATAACCCGGTTCCGCCAATCCTTTCAGTCTATCCGGCAACAGGCGGGTGTATTTTTCCGCATCTTCCGTAAAACCATAATTCTTCCATCCCCGGATACCGAAGTACGTATAGTTCATCCATGTCTGCCCACGAAAATATCCCTTGTCCGGACGATATAACGGATGTTTATGATTCAGACTGGAGAAGGGGAAATAGGTGCCGAAAAGTTCCGGGTCGAGCATGTTTTTCTTCACAGCGGCTGCCTGTTCCGGGGTCGCCACCATCATCGTCAGCGGTAACCATCCTGAAATGTCAATCACCTTCACCAATTCGCCGGTCAGCTTGCGGTCGTAAAAGAATCCGGTTTCTTTGTCAAAGAACTTCTCCTGGATTGTCTTCTTCAATTTCCGGCCTTCTTCCCTGAAGCGTACCGCCTGTTCCTTGTCCCCGATTTCATCCAGCATATAAGCCAGATAGAACTTCTCGGCACATAGGTAACTGTTCAGTTCGATGGATTCCTGATCGAAAGAATAAGCGCCTTCGGCATTCTTCAGCATTTTCACGCCGTGGAATTTCACCGCCACGTCCATGCCGCTTTCCCATTGCCCCATATATACCCGGGGAGCAATGCCGCCATACTCGCACAATCCGTTCTGGTCATGATCTCTGTATTTGTATCTCCATGCGTGATACTTCAGTAACTTCGGCAACATTTCCTTTATAAATGCCTTGTCCTTGGTGCGTTGATATACCATATACGTCGCCCACCCGGCAATAGGCGGTTTGGAGCATGCCTTGTTATTATCTTTTTCAAATAAAGAAACCAAATCAATAATCATCCCTTCCGGTGTCTGGAAATCAAACATTGTATACATTTGGTCCTTCGCCAGTTCCGGATTGAAGATAGACAAGGCCACTGCATGCTCCCAACTGTCCCACGCCCAAAAAGCATTGAAGTGTCCTGCTGCCGGCTGCACACCGGCATGTTTCAAGTCGCCTGCCGCACTGCGCCAATTAGTATGTAAAGTCATCAAAGCCTTTACTGCCCATTTCCGGTTACGGTCGCTTTCCAAGTACACGGTAGGACGTTCCAGAATGCTATTGATATAGCCCTCCCATCGTTGCTTGTTCTCCTTAAAATATTTTTTAGTATTCTTCACCTTCAACGTCCGATGGACAGCCGCCGTTTCCACCTTATCCGTAGCCGGACAATAGGTAGTAAACGTATGGAATGTGTAAGCTTTTCCGGGGCGCAGTTCTTTCCTGCCAATCAAAGCCTCATACGTATTCTTTTCCTTCATGTCCAACCGGCTGTTTTCTGGGAATGAAACGACGAAATGATGTTTACCACCTGCAACACCCACAGTCAGAGAGTTTCCAGACAACTGCTCGCATTCCGCATCCTTGTAAGTTGCTTTCCCGCTCAACATGGCACCGATTGTTTTAGTCGCAGTACCCCGGTTAACCAACGTGTACTCAATCATCGTGCTCCTGTCCGATACGGCTATTTCACGCAACTTCACTTCCACATCCCCCGCCTTCAGTTGCTGGCGCAACATACCCGGCAGGTATTCGTTCACCGGAGACCCCGTAAAGGGAACAACCTTTGCATCCTCCCCCGAAAACTCCAATACGCTCAGTTTCTCAAAGCAATCCGACAGCCATTGCAAACCCAAATTGCGTTCTCCCACGAATGCCGGTCCTCTGAAGCCTCCCACAAGCGATTGTTTCAAAGGATTATTAAATCCATATCCGTGCCAGTCGCCCAAATCGGAAAAGAAATAACCGTTGGGCGTCACTTTATAACCCACCTCAATGTTTAGCAGATTCACAAATTCATCCTGCTTGTAAGTTTCTTTTCCCCATCCTTGAAAAACGGAGAATGCCAAAGCGGCAATTACTAAATATACCTTTTCTCTCATACGTCATTATCTATTGTTACTTATTTTACTTCCCGAAGTTCCAAAGCCACACTGGAATACTCGCTTGCCAACAATGTATGCAGAGCGACACCTTCATTCATCAGCATCCTGCCGCTGATAATCTTTCCGTCCAGCGCACAAGGCTTGTCCGTTTTCACAGCCGTCAGGTCTGTAATCCTGTACTTTTTCTGGGGGTCAAGCCCCGCCATGCGCACATTCGGAATTACCATATTCAGGAAATGGGAAATCTTGTACGCATAGAACACTGCCCTTTCCTTCCCCGGCGTCACATACATCAAGGAAGAGATTCCCTTATGGTCGTACGGAGAAACCAACCGGTACAAATCACCGAACTGCACTACCGGACGGATGCCCTTATACGCAGTGATGGCACGTTTTGCAAAAGCCTTGTCCGCCTCGCTCATATCCTTGGGTTGTATTTCCATTCCCAGCCGTCCCGACATAGCCACGTCAAAGCGGAATTTCAACGGAAGACGGCGACCGGTCTGGTGATTCTTATCCGCACTGACATGCGATGCCATAGCCACCGCCGGATAGAAACTCGACACGCCCCACTGCATATAGATGCGTTGCAAAGCATCCGTGTCATCGCTGGTCCAGAACTCGTCGAAGTAAGGCAACATACCGTAGTTCACACGCCCGCCACCACCGGCGCAAGCCTGCAGCACCAATTTGGGATACTTCGCGCGGATGCGCTTCAATACATTATTCAATCCCCTATGATAATCAATGTAGATATGCGATTGCCTGTCTTTAGGCAGATAAGAAGAGCCATAATCCATCAAGCTGCTATTGTCATCCCATTTCATATAGGCTATTTCCGGATACTTGGTCATTAGATTGTCCACCACTCCGAACACAAAATCCTGCACTTCCGGATTTGTCAAGTCCAGTACCACCTGCGTTTTGCCACGTCCGGTAGAGAGCGGACGGTTCTTGATGCGCATAATCCAGTCCGGATGCTTCTCGAATAGTTCGCTTTTCGTATTCGCCATTTCCGGTTCAATCCAGATACCAAACTTGATATTGTATTTCTTGGCGGACTTCAACAATCCTTCAATGCCTTCGGGCAGTTTTTCCTTACACACTTCCCAGTCTCCCAAGCTGCTAGTCGAGTTGTTGCGGGGATATTTGTTGCCGAACCAACCGTCGTCCATCACAAACAGCTCACCTCCCATGGCAGAGAAAGCCTTCATCATGTCATTCATCCCCTGCTGGTTCACATTGAAGTAAACGCCTTCCCAACTGTTCAGCAAGATGTCATGCGGCACATTTCCCTGATTCAGTTTATATGCCCGCGCCCAGCGGTGGAAGGCACGACTCACTCCGCCCTTTCCGGTTGTACTATAGGTCATAGCAAACTCCGGAGTGACAAACTTCTTCTTGGCATCCAATATATAATGGGCGGTTTCCTCGTTGATACCCGCCGATATGTTGAATCTGGTATTCCGTACATCCATCTTAATCAGATACGTACCAGTCCATGCCAATGTCCCGCCAAATACATTCCCATACTCTTCCTGCGGTTTTCCGTCCATGGTCAGCATAAACGAAGGATTATCCGTTTCCGTATTGGCCAAACCATCCTTATTTGAAATCACTTTCTGCCCATTCGTCAGTTTTTCCTCATCCATCGTATGTTCAGCCCCCCAAAATCCATGAAAGTGTGTCATCCAGTTATCACCCCGAGAAATAGGCAGAAAGGCGGAAGCAAAACGATAAAGAGTCATCGCTTTTTTGCCATTATTCTCCACCTCCACCCAAGTGGAAATAATATCCGTTCCTTTATAAGCTTTAAACAGTTGCTTCAACACAAAAGGATACACCCTATCTTTCATGCAGACTTCCGTCACTTCCGCCTCATCCGAAACATATTGATACACTTGCTCCACCACCAAATCCAGCGACATGTTTCCGTCCGGATGCGCTACCGCCATTGCCCTTTCGCCTGGCGTGTTCAGCCCGAACACCGGATAGCTTTCCACTCCGAAAGCCAGCCCGCTGTCATACACTCCCTGTATGTCCTGTTCCGAAATACGGCTTCCATAATATTGGAACTTCGACTTTTCTCCGGGCGTTGCGGTAATCAACAAAGAGGTATTGGGTGTCGAAATCAGGTAGTCTTTCGCATGCAACCCGCACGCACAGGTTCCCAATGTCAATATCAAAAGTAGTTTTGTTTTCATGATATATAGATTAGAATAAAATTACTTCTTTGCTTTCAACACGGTAGAGTGAGGAGAGGTACCCCTCACACAAATCTGATAAGGCCATTGTGCATCCTTTCCCAATTCTTTTTTCGGCGTACTCCACGGCTTCACGAAATCCCAATGTTCCTCCGGAGCACCTGTCACCACTAACCACAAAAACTGGGTATTCTTGGGAACCTCAAAACAAACAGTTCCGTTTTCCCCGTTCCTTGCCCTATGCATATCACCATAAATACACTTTCCCGATTTATTGACAGCTACAAATCCATATCTCCATCCCGCTTTATCCACGCGTTCCGAACGAAAACCTTCATTGCCGGCAATGCCCTTGAAATCCACGGAAACAATCTTCCCACCTTCCGGTACGTTCATCCGAATGGCATTGTAGCCGTAGTTCTGCGGACAACGGGTCGAAGCTATCTGATACCACTCACCCGCCATTTTATCCAATTTACAACGATGCTGATTGGCATAACTGCTGCATACACTCTGTATACGCGGAACATCCCAAGCCACAAAGTGCGATGCCGCCTCGTAAATCTCATCATTAAACTGTTGCTGGTTAAGCCCTGCCAGCCGTTTATAAGTAGCGACCGGATCTTCCTTGCCTTCTGCTTCCCGCCATATCCGGGCTATGATGTCTTGTCCACGCTTGTTGGCCCAATATTCCATAATCTGGGGAGCATGATACATATTCTCTACATTCAGCAACGAATAGTGCGTCTTATCCATATAGGCCTCCAAGTGATATTGCTCTATCGTATTCCAATCGGAATATACCTGCCACAACATCCATTGCGAAGAATATTCCACCAACGGGCTGCTCACCGGAAAACTGCGCGCACCGTCGGCTCCTACCATGTACTGGAAAGAATGCCCCATCTCATGCGCCAATGCACAATAAGGATAAGATTGGGCACGGCAGGGACGCATCCACATCATGCCTACCCCCTCGTCACCCCAGCCGAAGGCGGATGTCTGGTCATCGTTATACATCCAGATAATCATCTTATATTTACTCGAATGAGATTTCTTCCTGTCTACAAATTTCAAGTCTTTCGAGTAGCAATTATAGAATCGTTCTCCCTCCCGCAATATCTCTTTCGGATGGAAACGTTTGCTTTTATCGGCATACATTGTAGGGTTCTTTCCAAAAGACTTCGCCCAGAACAGTACCAGATTTTCCGATTCAGCCATATAGTCATAGTTAAACTCTCCGTCCGGTTGGTTAAATTTATTCTCTTTTGAAGCCTTGGCCGGAATCTTGATTTCTTTCGTTACAGACTTTGCCTGGACGACCGTTCCACTAAAAAGGAACATAAACGAAAACAGCAGTGTTACGTAAATCTTTTCCATGTATTTTCAAATTCTTATTGAAATTAACTTTATCCGGTACAAAACTACACCCCAATCTCTTACCGGACTTTGTTTGCCGTTCCTAATCCTTTGTTTTCCGTCCCACAGACTGTTCTTTCCGTCTATTTAACTTTTGTTTAACAAAGAAAATGCCCGGAGAGCGTTGTTTTTAGAATCTCTCCGGGCAGAACGGACAAGCCGTATCACCAGACTTATTCAAATATGCTTTGCGGAACTTCCCCTGTCCATTCCTTCGGTTGCTCCACCCTGAACAGCTTCAAGAGTACCGAAGCCGTATTAACCGTATTGCTTGACTCAGTCATTTTTTTCCCTTTGGCTATGCCGGGGCCTGTAATTCCCCAAGGCACGACCATCTCATCCACGCTTACACCGCCATGTCCGTGCCCAATGCCACCATGATCGGTCAGAAACATAAAATGCGCATCCTCGTACAATCCCTCTCGCTTCATCCTGTCCAAAAACTTGCCGATTTCCACATCCGCCTCTTCAATGGAACGAATATACTCCGGCGACATCCATTTATATTTATGTCCGGCATGGTCTGTATGCACGGAATAAAGGAAAACGAGTGTCGGGTTCCTACGGTTCTCTGCCAGAAAGTCCAGCGCTTTCTCATAATTCGGCACATAGGCATCATTTTTAAAAAAACTGACCTCGTCCAAATAACGTTGATTATAAGGATAAACCAGATTAAGCCAATTATAATAGAATGCGGTTTTCATCCCCTTTACATTATCCTTCAACACCGTAAACACAGAAGGGTAATATCCTTCGGCATCCGTTACCACTGCCGGCAGTTTGAATTTGGAATGCATCCAGCCGTTGTCCACAACCCCGTGTTGTTCCGGTCCGCTCCCGGTCAGATGGCTGGTCCAGTTGGGCAAAGTAACCGATGGCATCACTACCCGGGTCTGTTCCGACAGCACGCCTTCTGCCAACAACGCATCCAAATTGGGAGTTTTCGCCTGACGGAATCCTGCCAGGCTGATACCATCCAAACTGATTAATACAACACGCCTGGCTTTCGCTTTTCTCACCTTCAACGCATTCTCCGCCTCCACCGCCATAGCCGCCAAGGGCTGCGGCAGAGCTGCCGTCCCTAAAAGTAACGTACCGGCCAGTCCTTTCTTCAAAAAATTTCTTCTTGTAATTTCCATTTTATCATATTGTCAATAAGGCATATCTGGAAAAATATATTTTTTCCACATCTCTTCATTTACTTATCATTTCTTGTTCAACAACTTTAAAAAAATGAGATAACCTCACCTGTTTACATATACATCACCATGACATTACCACTCATCTCCACAAAGAGGATGAGCCTTAGAATGTCATTTCATAGTTGAATTTTCCCGAAAACAATCTTTTCACCCACTTCTGTCTGCAACCTTTTTACCTTAGCAGACACCCTTTTTCCTTCTCCTTCTCCAGCAAACCTTTCAGTTCCTTTACCTTTTCGGGATACTCGGATGCCAAGTTGCGCTGCTCGCCGATGTCCTCGCGCAGGTTATACAACTGTTCTTCGCGAGAAAAGCCGGTTTCCGTTCGTGTGCTTTTATAATAAGGGGTGCCGTTGCATGGCGCTATGTACTTCCACTCACCGGTAGAGATGGAAAGTGTGCGCGCGGCTTTCACCACATAATCACGTCCTTGCCTGTCCGTACCCAACAAAGCATCCAGCTGGTTGCAGCTGTCTGGGGCTATACCTTCCTTCAGGTTCTCGCCCGTCAGTTGCGCCATGGATGCAAACAGGTCGATGTGCGACACCAAGGCTCCGGAAACGCCCGGGCTGACTATCCCCTGCCAACTGACAATGAAAGGCACGCGGGTGCCCGCCTCGAAACTGCTGTACTTGCCGCCACGCAACTCGCCCCAAGGACGGTGCTCGCCCAGCAGTTCTACAGCCTGGTCAACATAGCCGTCGTTCACCACCGGACCGTTGTCGCTCGTCAGAATCACCAGCGTGTTCTCCAACAACCCATTCGCCTTCAGCGTCTTCATTATCTCGCCTACCGTCCAGTCCAATTGCAAGATGGCGTCCCCCCGGTATCCCATGTCGCTCTTGCCTTGGAAGCGGGCATGCGGATAGCGGGGTACATGGATATCGTTTGTGCCTACATACAGGAAGAAAGCCGTATCCTTGTGCTGTTCAATGTAGCGCACCGCCTTGGCGGTGATAGTATCGGCTATGTTCTCGTCCTGCCACAATGCCCTGCCACCACCTTTCATATAGCCGATGCGGGAGATACCGTTGACAATCGCCTGATTATGTCCGTGGTTGGGAGCGGGTTTCAGTTTGGTCAGCTGTTCGGGATGGGTCTTGCCCAATGGCTCGCCGGGGAAGGGAACCTTATAGCTGACGGAGATGGGGGCATCGACATCATAGCCAGCCACCCGCTGGTTCTCAATCCACACACAGGGCACACGGTCGCCGGTGGCGGCCATCAGATAGGAATAGTCGAAGCCGATGTCCTGCGGTCCGGGTGTAATCAGCCCGTTCCAATCCTGCGTACCCACCTTGTCACCCAGTCCCAGATGCCATTTTCCAATGGCGCCGGTAGTGTATCCCGCCGTTTTGAACAAATCGGCAATGGTGGTCTGTTCCGGACGAATCACCATGCCCGCATCGCCTGCCGCAATGCCGGTGTCGTTCCGCCGCCAACTATAATGCCCCGTAAACAAGGAATATCGCGAAGGAGTACTTGTGGCAGCCACCGAATGGGCGTCCGTAAAGCGGAGTCCTCCTGCTGCCAGCCTGTCCATGTGAGGTGTAGCTATTGCGGACGCGCCATAGCAACTCAGGTCGCCATAGCCCAAATCATCCGCCACGATAAAGACCACATTCGGTTTATGCGAGGACGCCGCATTGTCCGCCTTTCCTGCGCCGCATCCGGCAAGCAGAAGGGAGCCGCCAAGTCCGCATCCGAACAATAAGTTTGCATTCATAAAAAATACCATTTTTAAGGTTATGGAAGAATTGTGTCTTCGTTTACAAAAGTAGGTGATTAGCACATATCCCGCTTTGCTTTCCGTCCCTAAAACTTTGTTTTCCGTCCCAACTGCTGTTCTTTCCGTCCATTTAACATTTTCAAACGGTACATTGTGTGCATTTTTAATATATTTGCAATCGGGAAAATACAACTATATTACTATGAAAACCTTGGGGATATTACTTATATGCCTGATTGTTTCGGCTTCCGGACACCTTTGCGGAAACGAAATCTTCAAGCAACTGACCATCGAAGACAGGCTGGCGCATACGGACGCCAACTGCATTGCCCAAGACAGCACCGGACTGATATGGATTGGCACCTATGCCGGACTGCAAAGCTACGACGGCTATTCGCTGCAAACGTTCAATTACTACTCGCCGGAAGATAGGATATTCCGGTCGCACAACCGCATCAACTCGATGGCTTGCACCCAAGACAAACTGTGGGTGGGTAGTGAAAGCGGACTGACCTGCTTCGATTTGGTCACCCACAGCTATATACCTTATTATATAAAAGAGGAGGCAAAGGACGCTTTCGATTCATCCATATCCCGGGTATTCCTGGCACCCGACAATCGTTACCTATGGTTCAGAACCGACAAAGATATCCATGCCACACAGATTCACAACGACACCATCACGCCTTTGAGGTGGAACAGCGAAGAAGAAAGACTATTCGGGAAAAGCCTTGAACACCTTCAGTTCCAAGGAGAAAACATTTGGAGCACCAACGGATCGCACATCGTGCAACTGACAGTGCGCAATGGAAAAATACATATCCTCAACGCCTATCAAAGTTCCCGGCTACTGGGAACCGATGAAAGCATACAAAACATTTACGTTCTGTACGACTTCCTGTATATACGCACCACAAGCGGATGCTATCGGGTATCCGTCGGCAACGACAAACTGTACGCATCTACCTTGGCCTACACCAATTTCCACGCCGTGAACGCCCGGATTCCGGTTTACACGGAAGGGAAATTCACGGTCAGCAAGGAAGGCACGCTATGGTGCGCTTATGCGGAAGGCATCTTCGAGGTGCAGTATCCGTTCTCCGAAAACCCTTCCATCCGCGAGTATCTCAGGAACAGCAGGAACAACAACCTGTCGGCTCAAAGAATAGCCGATTTGCAAATAGACAACTACAACAACCTGTGGGTGGCGACCTCCAGTTGGGGCATATTTCACCGCACCTTGTCCAAATCGTTTTTCAAGAATATCTCCCGTCCAGACTTCAGGGAACTGGGATTCTCGCAGAACGAAATTTCTTCGGTTGCCGTGCAGGAAGACGGCATCATCTGGATGATTGTGGAATATGCCAGCCTTTTCCGCTACGACCCGCAGACGGAGGCGCTCTCCCTTATCCCGCTTCCCAAAGACAACTCCCGAACCGTGTATTACCAGAATCTGGAGATAAGCCGCAACCAGCGGCACCTGTATATCGGAACCAGCCGAGGCATTCTGATATACGACCTCCACACCCGACATGCCGTTCCACTCATCCCGGCTTCGACTTCCGATGCCCAAAAGCTCAGCGGCAGCGTATCCGACCTGCAAGAGGACACGTTCGGCAGGCTATGGGTAGGCGGTTGGGGAAACGGACTTACCTGCGTAGAACATCCGCTGACGGCTCCCCGCATCGCATTCCAACTGAAGACGGAGTCCGATCCCGCCATCCTGTCCAACCAAGTATCGCAACTGCTCATCAAAGGACAGACGGTATTCATAGCCACCACCAATGGTCTGAACCGGCTGGTGCTGACCAATACAGGAAGCATCAAGACCCTTTCCGCCTATCAAGTGAACCCTGCATCGCCCGCCACGTCCATGTCCACCAACTATCTGGCGAGTATTGACTGCAACAACGACTCCGTGTGCTGGGCAGGAACCATCGGCGGCGGGCTGAACAAAATAGCATTACACTCCGACCGCAACAACGACTATACCGCCACCTGCTACACCACACAGGACGGGCTGACGAACAACGATTGCGAAATCGTCCTGACGGACTATTCCGGCAACGTGTGGATTGGTGGCAACGGCATCGCACAACTGGATTTGACAAAGGACAAAATCTATATGTACGGCTTTGCCGACGGCCTGCAAAACAACGCCTTCAAAGTGAACGTGTCTTACAAGGGCAAGGACGGCACGCTCTACATGGGTGGCCTGCACGGACTCAGTTACTTCCTCCCCGAACACCTGACACACAACACCGGCGTTTACACGCTGGCCCTTACCGGCATGACCGTCAACAACCGCCCGGTTACCCCGAACACCGCCTACAACGCCCACATCATATTAGAGAAGATACTCGACAAGACATCCGCTCTGACCCTGAACCATTTGCAGAACAACTTCAGCATCTCCTTCGCCGCGCTCGGCTATGAGATTTCGGAGCAGATTATGTACCGCTACCGCCTGCAAGGCTTCCAAAGCGAGTGGACTACGCTACGCTATAACAACAACGAAATCTTCTTCTCAAACCTGCCCTACGGCACGTACAAGCTGGAGGTACAGCTTTCCACCGACCGAGGATATACTTGGCAGGAACCCGGTAAACGGCTGGAGATTGAGATACTCCCCCCCTGGTGGTGGTCCGGCTGGGCAAAGACCTTGTATGCGCTTATTGTAATGCTGGGCATCTATATCGCCTTGCACCATTACAACAAGGAACAGAACCTGAAGAAGGAGAATGAGATACAAAAGATCCTGATAGCGCAGGACGAAGAGAAGTACCAGTCGAAGATGCAGTTCTTCATGAACGCCTCGCACGAACTGAAGACTCCGCTCACCCTGATTCTGCTCGCCGCAGAGAAGATGCGCGAACACAGCGGCGCAGAGAACAAGGAGCAGCATAGCATCCTGCACAACGCCCGCAAGATGCTGAAGCTCATCACCGAGCTGGTGGACATCCGGAAGCAGGATCTGGGCATCGCCACCCTGCGCCTACAGCCGATTGACCTGTCACAGATAACCCGCCAACTGTTCGACGAGATAAGCCCGTGGGCAGAAAACAAACAAATTGCCATCACCTACACCGCTACCGAGGAAACCATCACCTTAGACGCCGACATCAACAAGATAGGAAAAATGATTTTGAACCTCTTCTCCAACGCCGTGAAATACACCAACGAGGGAGGCAGGATTGACATCTCCCTGAAAACAGGGGCGCGGGATGACATCATCCCCCAATATGGCACCGTACATGCCGAAGGAACGACAGACCCCGCACAGCCGCTCTGCATCCTGACCGTAAGGGATACGGGCGTGGGCATATCCTCCGAGTCCATCCGGCTCATTTACGAACGTTTCTTTCAGGTGAACGACAAGGCACAAGACCACTTAGGCTCCGGCATCGGACTTGCCATCGTCAAGAGCACGGTGTTGCAGCACAAGGGGATGATTATCGTCAGCAGCGAACGCAACAGGGGAAGCGAGTTTATCGTGGCGTTGCCCATTCATCATGCCTTATCCGGCACGCAACCTACCCCGGAACAGCTCACCGACGCGGAAGAGTTTATCAGCGAACAGTACAACGAGTTCTATCCGGAAGAGCAGCCGGAGCAGACAGAAGCATCCATAGAGATACCCGCCGACAAATCCAACCTGCCCACCCTGCTGATAGTGGAGGACAACAAGGAGTTGCAAACAGCGTTGAAAGAGCGCCTGTCCGCCTCCTACAACGTCCATGTGGCGGACAACGGCCGCATAGGCTTGGAAACCTGCCTCTCCATTTTCCCCGACATCATCGTGAGCGACGTGATGATGCCCGAAATGGACGGCGTAGAGATGTGCAGGCATATCAAAAACAACCTCTCCGTGGCGTATATACCGGTAGTAATGCTGACTGCCAAAGACAATGTGGAAAGCCAGATAGAGGGTTACGAGTCGGGCGCCGACCTATACATACCGAAACCTTTCTCCATGAAGCTGCTGGAGGTGAACCTGCAAAGGTTGCTGAAGCAGCGCGAGCAATGGTTCAAGGACTGCGGCAAGCCTGCAAAGCCTGCCGCAGAAAGCAGTCCGGCCGCAACCGAAGGCAATGCGGAGAAGGGCAAGCCTGCCTCCGACGGCACGCATCAAAAGTCTTCGCTAAACCCGGAAGATTTGCAAGAGATGACCGAAAAGCTCAAGCAAATCATAGACGACAACCTCAGCAATCCGAACCTCTCGCCCGACCAGTTGGCAGCCGCCTTAGGCATCAGCCGCACCAAACTGTACAGGGATTTGAAACGGGTCGACGGCCAGTCGCTCTCGGACTACGTGCGCAACGCACGCCTGGAGAAAGCCGCCTACCTGCTTGTCAATACCAACATGAATATTCAGGAAGTGATGAATGAAGTGGGATTTGTCAACAATTCGCACTTCACCAAGATATTCAAGTTGAAGTATGATGTGCCGCCGACGGAGTATAAGAAGGAGGGGAAGTAAGAAAGAATGCCACCTTGGTTTTATACAGAGGCTACCTCGGTCGTATACTCAGGGTATCTCAGTCGTATACTTAGGGTACCTCAGTCGTATACTTAGATACCCCCTCGTAGAAGGTGTTTTGAGAGAGGTATTGAAAAACCTTCTTCATTCCGGAAAACGAGGGATGTCATAAATAGAAAAATATCTACCAACACTACTATCCCGCTTGTGTATCTGCCTATAAAAACATATTTGAATTTCCGAAGGGGCACCGGTAGCCCCCATAATAAACGGACACGGTACAGATGCAGACCCTCCCACTCTGAATTTCCTGCGTATGGGGAAACAGGCTGTCTGAACGTTTTTTGAAGTTTTTTCTAACTATTTTTGTTCTTTCCGTCCCACTAGCACGGAAAGAACATAATTAGGCACGCAAAACAAAGTGGCCTATTCGAATTACACTGATATTTGCCGGTGCAATAACAGGATTTAGTTAACGACAAAAATCTAATTAAAAACTCATTCCAATGAAAAAGTATTTTAAAAAACTTTTCTTGCTCTGCTTAGTGGCATTAGCAATATCCGGCAGTATACAGCCTGTGTTTGCCAATCCGGCCGGCAATGAAAGCGAAAAAGTGATGTCGCCCCAGCAACAGAAAAAGGGACGAACAGTAACCGGTACAATTACCGATGCAGTAGACGGTTCTCCGCTGATTGGCGTCAATATTACATTGAAAGGCACGACAACGGGAGTTATTTCCGATATTGACGGTAATTATTCCATTCATGTAGATAACAGTAGAGCTGTACTGGTGATTTCGTATATCGGATACAAGACACGCGAAGTTCCGGTTGAAGATTTGGGGGTTATTAACATTAAAATGACATCAGATAACGAAGTGCTGGACGAAGTCGTTATCGTAGGTTCGGGTACACAGAAAAAAGTCAGTGTAACCGGTGCCATTACTTCCGTAAAAGGAGCTGCCCTGAAAATGCCGAGTTCTTCTCTGACCAGTTCCTTGGCAGGGCAAATGGCAGGTGTTGTAGTTAACACTACCAGTGGAGAGCCGGGCAGCGCTTCCGATTTTTATATTCGTGGTATTTCCACTTTCGGTGGACGCAGTACCCCTTTGATTTTATTGGATGACGTGGAAATCTCCACCGATGACTTGAACAATATTCCTGCTGAAACCATCGAATCTTTCTCTATATTGAAAGATGCTTCCGCCACAGCCATTTATGGTGCACGAGGCGCCAACGGTGTAATGCTGGTAACTACCAAGAGAGGTCAGGAAAACACTAAAGCCAAAATAAACATCACATTGGAGAATGCCATTCAACAGCCGATAAACTTCCCAGAATTTATTGATGGCGCTACCTGGATGGAACTCTATAATGAAGCTGTAACTACACGTGGCGGACAAGCCCGGTTCAGTACAGATATTATTGAAAACACGCGTAACCATGTTAATCCGTACGTTTATCCGGACGTTGACTGGCGCGATTTGCTTTTCAAAGATATGGCAATGAGCCAGCGTGCCAACGTCAACATTCAGGGTGGTGGCTCTAAAGTGACCTACTATATGAGTTTGAATGTAAACCATGATGCTGGTCTGATTGATTCACCCAAATATTACTCTTTCGACAGTAATATCAACAATATGGCCTACAACTTCCAGAACAACATACAAGTGAAGGTTACCCCTACCACCAAAATAGGTTTGAATATGAATGCCCAGATACGTGTCAACAAAGGTCCGGATTACAGTACGAAGGACTTATTTGCCATGACATTATACACCAATCCTATCTATTTCCCGGCTACATTACCCGCACAAGAAGGTGACGAACACATCCGTTTCGGCAATACCTACTTAGAAGGAAATACATTACGTACCAACCCGTACGCCTATATGTGCAGTTCTTTCAAGCAAACGGACTTGAATACACTGAACACTTCTGTACGTATCGACCAAGATTTGAAATTTATTACTCCGGGATTATCCGCCAACGCATTGATCAACTTCAAGAGCTATTCACAAATGTCATATACCCGGAGTATCGATCCATATTATTATAAAATCACAAGTTGGAACGAGGCTACAGATACTTATACGATGGAACGTTTGGGTACTTCTGGTACACCCTACATTGAAACCTCCGACGCAAGCCGCTGGAGCGATCGCACCATCATGATGCAATTCCAACTGAATTATCAACGTCAGTTCGGACTGCATAATGTAGGCGGTATGTTGATGTACATGCAACGCGATTTCAAGGAGTATCCACTGCCAAGCCGTAATCAAGGCTTTTCTGGTCGTTTCACTTACGACTACGGACAACGCTATCTCGCTGAATTCAACTTCGGTTACAACGGAACGGAACGACTCGCCAAAGAAGACCGCTTCGAATTCTTTCCCGCTATGTCATTAGGGTGGGTAGTAAGCAACGAAGAATTCTTCGAACCTTTGCGCAACGTTATCGATAATTTAAAAGTCCGCGGTTCATTCGGTATTGTCGGGAGTGACGAACTGGACTATCCCGAAAACTTTGTCTACATAGATCAGGTGACTTTATGGAATCAAGGCTGGACCGCCGGCGACAATTTCAACACAACCAAATATGGCCCCTTGCTGGAAAGATATGCTGTAGCCAATGGTTGTTGGGAACGTTCACGCAAGCTGGACCTCGGTTTGGACCTCACACTTTTCCGTAACTGGAACATCGTATTCGACTACTTCCATGAAAAACGTTACAACATCCTGATGATGCGTGCTTCATGGCCTAACATGCTCGGTTTCTCCAACGCTGTTCCTTATGCGCCTGTAGGCAAGATGAGTAACTGGGGATATGAACTCAGCACCACTTACAGCCAGCAGATTGGTAAAGATCTGCGTCTGGACTTCCGTGGCAACTTCACTTTTACCCGGAACAAATACGACTATAAGGATGAAATCTGGCACGAATATCCATGGCAGGTACAAACCGGACGTCCGCTTAGCACGCAATATGGTTACGTGGCAGAAGGCCTGTTCACCAGTGACGAAGAGATTGCCAACCACGCTACACAAGAACTAGGTAGCACTCCGATGATTGGTGACATCAAATATCGTGACTTGAACGGTGACGGTGTCATCAATGACTACGACCAAGGATATATTTCCGAACTAGGCAAGCAACCCCGTATTCAGTACGGATTCGGATTGAACGTTATCTATAAAAAATGGGACTTCGGCGTTTTCTTTAATGGTTCCGCTATGCGAAAGATTAATGTAAACAGTTTCCACCCCTTCGGAGCCAGCGACTATAACGTATTCCAATATGTGGCAGAAAATCGTTGGACAGAAGAGAATCCCGACCCAAATGCCGAATATCCACGTCTGGGGCTGAGAAATACTGACAACGACAATAACCGTGTAAACAGCACTTACTGGTTACGCAACGGTAACTTCATACGTCTGAAACAACTGCAACTTGGTTACAGTTTCAAATATGGACGCATATATTTGACTGGTGACAATTTGGCCGTATTCAGTCCTTTCAAGGAATGGGATCCGGAATTAAGCTGGAATGCTTATCCATTACAACGCACCATTAATCTTGGTTTACAATTAAACTTCTAAAAGCATACAATCATGAAACTAAATAAATCTATTAAATATCTAAGCGGCACATTGATGTTATCGGCAGGATTGATGATGACCTCCTGCGAATTCCTGGACATCGTGCCACCCGAGCAGGCTGGGTTGGAAGACGCTACAGAAAACGCCAATGCAACCGAAGGATTTCTCTACTCATGCTATTCCAACGTAAAATCACTTTGCGGCTATGCCGACCATAATAACTCCCTTAATTCAGGCGCCATGGCAGATGAGTTCGCATTGCCCGAAATATGGGGCGAACAAGCCTTGCGGTTCTCCTACGACCTGATTACTCCAAGCGACGGTGTGCAGTTCTGGAACTACAACTATAAGTATATCGGACAAATTCACCTCTTCTTAGAGAACTTGCAAAAGGCAAAAGGCATTACCGAAGCGCAGCGCAGTGAATGGGAAGCAGAAGCCTATTTCCTGCTCGCCTACTACCATTTCCAAGTATTGCGCGCCTACGGTCCGTGTCCTATTACGGAATCACGTATTCCCCAAGAAACCCCATCGGAATCTTATGGCGGACGCGTACACTATGATGGTGTGACCAACTGGATTGTAGATATTCTGGACAAGAAAGTGATTGAGGGCTACAAACTTCCTACAGAACGCGACACCAATACCCGCGGTCGGGCCACACACGCCATAGCCTGCGCCTTAAAAGCGCGCGTACTGTTATATGCCGCCTCTCCGTTATGGAACGGAGGCTTCCCTTATAAAGACTGGAAAAACAAAGTTACCAGTTCTTATGGCGATGTGGACTACGGCTATGAACTGGTGAGCAAAACGTACGACCCGCAAAAGTGGGAACGCGCCCGGATTGCTTGCGAAGAAGCTCTGAAAGAAGCTAAAATTGCCGGTCATCGACTTTATGGAACAGTTGAATCGGACCTTAATTTCTCCGAAACGAAAGGCATTACTTTAGACAAACTATACGTACCGGGAGAAAACATTACAGACGACTTCAAGAAGAGAGTGCTGATGCTACGCTGGATGGTAACATCCCGCCAAACTGAAGGTAACTTCGAATATGTTTGGGGAGTATCGGACGATAACGATTACACGCCCTACGATTGTATGATGCCTTACCGCCTGTTATTACTGAATAATGGCAATTATAAAGAAGGCTATAACAGTTACTCTCCTTTCCTCGGTACCATAGAACGTTTCTATATGGCCGACGGACAGTTCCTTGATACGAAAAGAACCGATTTGCTGGAAAGAGCAGGCATCACAGACCCCAACCGTGAAGATATTATCAAACTTTGCGTGGATCGCGAACCCCGCTTCTATGCCTGGATGGCATTCGACCAAGGCGACTGGGGAACTCTAGTCGCTAATGGAAGCGCGAAAAGGCTGGAGCTGAAAGATTCAGAGGAACAAGGTTTCGACAATGGAGGTACACACTACCGCAACCACTGCGTAACGGGCTTCCTTGCACAAAAGTTCGTACGTCCTGACCGCAAGTATGACAGTAGCGGTAACGGAAACTGGGGTGAAAAATATCAACGCCCGCTGATACGTATGGCTGAACTCTATCTGAATCTTGCCGAGTGTTATGCCATGCAGGATAATGTGACTGAAGCATTGAAAAACCTGAATGCCGTACACGAACGTGCAGGATTACCGGCAATTACGGAAGCCGACATACAGGCTTCTGGCCGCACGCTTATGGAATGGGTGCAAAACGAGCGTTTCATTGAACTGTATGGCGAAGGCCACCGCCATTACGACGTACGCCGCTGGATGATTGCTCCCGAAGTATTGAAGGAAGGCGTCCGCGAAGGACTGAATGCGGAAACAATTGTAAACCCTACATTCGAGGAATTTAACCAACGTATCAAAGTGGACCAACCCTACAGATGGAGTACCCGCATGTATATTGCTCCTATTCTGCAAAGCGAAATCGGAAAAAATACAAATTTGGTGCAAGCACCGGGATACTAAAAATAACAGGATTTAAAATTATAATAACATGAAGAAAAACTTATATATAACATCGATATTCTGCGGGATAATGGTGCTTGCCGCCACCTCTTGCGAGAATTTGGGTGAGCCACAGTTTGAAGATGACCAATTTTCATCAACACTCTATCTAAAAGACACCGGACTCACAGAAATTGAGTTTTATAACATCAACCAGGATCTTACTTTCACAACCTCCATCGGTAAGGGTGGAACTGCCCCTGAAGTTCTGCGTACAGCTGCTGTAAGAGTATTTACACAGGAAGAGCTGGACACGTACAATCAGGAAAACGACATGCAATATGTAGCCTTACCTGCCGATTGCTATACCTTTGACAAGCAATACAATTTTGAACAAGGAATAGAAAAACGCGATCTGACTATTACTCTGAAAGCTAAAATCGGTGAATTGGACACAGACATTGATTATGTGTTACCTCTAAAACTTATCAGCGACACACATAGCGTAAACGACGATAAGAGGCAACTGATTATCAAACCCAACATCATTACCCCACAAGTAATGTTAAGGAACAGCGGTTTGCAGGAAAAACTCAGCGTGCACAGCAAGAACCAATATCTGCAAAGCGCCACATTCACCACGATGGTCAAGCTGGGAATGCCCAACAATGGCTGGACATTTACCGCCAAATTGGAAAGCGACCTTGATGCGCTACATTTTTTAGTAGACCAATACTCTATCCAGACTGGCAAAATTTACAAATTGTTACCCGCTTCCATGTACACTTTGCCCGAACTGACCTTTACAAATGTTGAAAACGAAAAAGAGCTGGAAGTTCCCATACAATACGTAGAAGGGATAAAAGAAGGTGAATACCTATTGCCCATTGTCCTTAAAGAAATAGAAGGAAAACCGTTTGAAATAAACAATACGCCATGTTATGTCCTTGTTGACGTGACAAGCGAAGGAATACAAATCAAAATAGAGAAAAGCGACATTTCTGCAATCAGCAGTGCAGCCCCTATAGAAAGATTGATAGATGGTGGAATAGGTGAAGGAAAATTCTGGGAATCGCAATACGGAAATGCCGAAGAGGGTAAAACTTATACCGACCCGACTTATGGCATTTACATAGACATTGTAAATTTCAATCAACGAATCACCCAGCAAATGACAATAAAATTGTCCGCTTATGCAGCCCATACACGTCCGACAAGTCTAGCCATCTACGCCAAGAAAGCAGGAAATGACGAGTGGGTACAAATACAAGAACCTGTAACTCCTTTCCCTAATGCGAAAGAACAATCCCAATACCTATTGAAATTAGACGGAAACCATATCAAAGAATTCACATTCAACGATTGTGGTGAAATCACAGCAATTCGAATCGCTCTCTTGAAAAGCAAGAACTATGGTGACCTGACTAAAACTGTTAATACCGGCGAATCAATACCTCTTGTCGGCTTAGGCGAAGTAGAAATCTTTGGTTATTAATAAAAAACATACTATTATGAAACATTTATACATATCATTCATGTTCCTATTAGGAATGCTTTGCGTAAGTTGTTCAGACGATAATAACAACGACCCGCAACTTCCGAATGACGAACCGGAAACACCAGTCACTCCCGGTGAAAACGGAGATATTGATTTTAGTAAAGTAGGACTGGAATATGACGATGGCAAAAACATCGTAGTCAACGTAAAACTTGCCATCGACAAGGAAGGTTGGGACATGCGGGGAGGCGAAGCATTCTTCAAACCCCGTCTGGAAAAGCAATGGAAACAAATTAACGAACGTTTCAACGGTTTGGACAAAAAAGACGAGTTGAAACGTCACTACATCTTCGTACCCGATTTGGATGACATCATTATCTATGAAAATGATGAGGAGGAGCAAGAAACCATGCACTGGGGAGGAATGTTAGAAAAATATCCGGATTGCTTGGACTATAATAAATATCAAGTAATAGTAAGTTACGATTTCGTGCTTCAAGAGTATGAGATAGGCGGAGGTGGCGGTTGCGGTGATATCAAAGGCTTGTCTACTGTTTTGGTAATCCATGCGGATGAAGAACCTGGCAAGTTTATAGACTATTTTGAAGACAGCAGAAAAACCGTAGAATCCATTACCCACGAATTGGGGCATACCCGCGGTCTTTACGACCTTTATTTGACAAACCTCAGCGGCAAGAACAACCAAGTGAATGGAGAGGGACATCAAGCTCCCGCAGGTGTGATGAACAACAACACCTATGACCCCTTGGATAAATGCTATTGGAACGATTATGAGATACTCTGTCTGAATGCCAACCTCAACAAAATGGAAAAAAGCGGTAGCACGCTTTGGAACACATGTATGAGAGATTACTTTACAGACCTGATTGAAATCAATGTCACCGAAGGCGGTAGTCCGATAGAGGAATGTACATTGAACTTCTACAAATTCAGCGATTATAAGATTGACAGCAATGTAGATAAAACGAGAGCTGCCAATGGTGGAACTGCCCGTATAGATGCCTACGATTTGTTTTGGGATGGTAGAACCAGTGCCGGAGGATGGGCACTGATGTTCCTCGTAGAAGCGGTAAACGAAAAAACCGGGCAGAAAGGTTACCACTTCCTACCGTATTTCGAAGCTCATGCACAAGGTCTGAAAGACAAATCGGCGAATCCAATCAACGGGAAATCCACCCTGAAGATAAACATTGACATTCCAACCAAATAATTCGAGAAAAGTTATGCATACTAAATTAATCGCAATAGCTCTACTGTCTGCCTTATCCATCAATTGTCTGGCATGCTCGGACGACAAAGCGCCCGCAACAGGTGATACGGACAAGGACGATGCCGGTTCACAGCCAAACCAGGAAATGTCGTTCTCGTCTTCAGACAAGGATTTGGAGCAGACCTTTTACTGGGCTAAGAAAATGGCCCTATCCTATGCGCACGATGGCAGTGATCCAGTAGGTCACTGGTACGAAGCCGCCCTGCCCGGACGGAATGCCTTTTGCATGCGAGACGCTTCCCACCAAAGCATTGCAGCCGAAATACTAGGGTTGTCGAAGCACAACTTCAATATGATGCAAAAGTTTGCCCGCAACATCAGCGAGTCTAAGGATTATTGCACCCATTGGGAAATAGACAAGGACGACAAACCCTGTCCGGCAGACTACGTAAACGACGCTAACTTTTGGTACAACCTGAACGCGAATTTCGATGTGATGTTTGCCTGCTGGCGTCTTTATGAATGGACAGGCGACAAACGTTATCTCAACGATGATTACTTGGCATATTTCTTCAAGTTATCTGCCGACAATTACGTGAAACGCTGGAAGTTGGAACCGGAAAACATCTTGCTCCGTTCGCAACACATGAATAATAAACCCACCACACAAGGGCGTTACCGCGAAACACGCGGTCTGCCCTCGTACGTGGAAAATTATCCGGGATTGACCAACAGTTCGGATTTAGTGGCAAGCCTTTACGGAGGTTTCGAAGCATACAGTAAGATGAAAGCCGCATTAGGACAAATAGCCGAAAGCGAAGCTTTGCACTTGCTTGCCGAAGACTACCGCATGCACTTGGAAGACAACTGGTGGAACAACAACATCAATGCCTACCACACATTCTGGACAGTAAAGAATGAATTTGCCGACGGTGAAGGACTGACCTACATGTTATGGTTCGATGCCGCACAGCAGACCGACCGTATCCGCGGTACCATCAGCAAGATGATGGCACGCAAAAACTGGAATATTGAGAACATTTCGCACTTCCCCTTGCTGTGGTATCGCTACAATTACGTAGCACAAGCTTACGAAATCCTGAAAAACATCAGTGACATGGGGCGTTGTGAATATCCGGAAGTATCGTATGGCATGATAGAAGGTATCATAAGCGGCACAATGGGCATTGTACCGAGTGCATCACAAAAGAAAGTGACCACGCTACCTAAAATTACAGGCGAACACAACCTGCGCATCAACAACCTACCCATGCTGCAAGGACACATTACGGTGGAGCATGAAAACAACCAAAGCAGCCTCTTTATCAACAACACCCCAAATGAGCTGACTTGGGAAGCCTCTTATATGGGCAAGGTAAGTGGAATCAGTGTAAACGGAGAGCAGCAAACAGTACAGACACGCACCGACCGCATGGGGCAGACTATTTCGTACATAGAAATAAAAGTACCGGCCGGAACGGAAGTGAAAGCTACAGCACAAACATTATAACCCTATAATGCAACTCAATTAAATTGATACATTAATTTAAAATGATTAAAACCATGAGAAAAAATATATTATTCTTATCATTACTTTGCAGTTTTTCTTTGTTATCCGCTTCTTGCGATGACGAAGACACGCAACTGATGCCACCGCCTGTGGAAGTGAGTGACGCTGACGGTGACAACGCAGTAATTACAACCCAATTGGCATGGAAAACAAACAAGCAGACTGTGGCTTTCCTGAATGATGCAAAGGACATCCCTGTAACACTCTACCTGAACAGGATGGGCAATACCAACACAGAAACGGTAAAAGCCCAATTCGGTACACTGAACGAGGAAGAGCTGAATGCCTATAACACCGCCAACCGGACAAGCTACACGATATTGCCCGAAGCGTATTATACATTCGACGAGGAGATAAAAGTATCGGGAACCGCCAAAAAGCAGGAAGTAACCATGATTGTGAAAAACACTATCGGAGCATTGGATTTGAAAACCAAACAATATGCCATTCCGATGCGTGTTACTTCGTCTGACTGCGAAGTGAAAGCAGGAGCTGACGTCATTATGGTAGTGATGAGTGCCACTACGCCTGAGTTCAGCATAACGATCGAGAACGAAGAAGAGGCAAATGCCGTAGTGGAGTTAGTGCCGCAACAAGTATTTACAAAGGAATACAAGATGTTCTTGAACCTCAATGTAGACAACCGCTGGGCGAACTCCGTAACGTTTAAAAACGAAGAAGCCGACCTCAACGCATTACTTGATGCCTACAAAGCCGAAACCGGAAAAACAGAAGCCAAGCTGCTGCCTGCCGACTTGTATGCAATCAACGACGGACAGAAAATTTCTTTCGCTGCCAATGAAGAAGGCAGCAGGGAATTTACCGTCAACGTAACAACCGGGAGCTCGCTGGAACCAGGTGAATACGTATTGCCGGTAGCTTTAAGCAAGTGCGAAGGGATGCCGTTCTCCGTAAGCGAAAAGGTGATTTATTTGCAATATAACGTACTGGTTCCTATTTTCTCGTTAAAAGAAACCGGTTTACAGCTGCAAGCCACTGCTACCCGTACAGATCAAACATTTACAAAGGTATTGACTCTGAGCCTGAACATAACAAACAAGTGGGAAGCGAATATCAGCTTCGAAAACGAAGACGAAACACTTTCTACACTTGTAAACCAGTACAATGACGATAACGGAACATCATATACTTTATTGCCTGTCGCCAATCGCATTCTCAACGAAGTTAAATGTACCGGAGAAACCAAAGAGTTTAAGTTCAGTGCAGGAATTAAGTCGGAAGGCTTAACAGACGGTACAAGCTATTTGTTCCCGGTAGTACTGAAAGGAAGCTCAGAAAACATTTGTGAAGTGAACACAGAAACTGTAAGCTACTTATTGATTTCCAAAATCGATGAAAATGTTACAATGGAACAAGTTGCACTGACAGCCGATAACATACACCCCATCACTTCAGAGAGCGACAGCCAAATAGCCTTGCTGGTAGACGGTAACGTAGAAAGTGGTCAAGAATGGCAATCTGCATGGAATACAGCATTACCTATGGATAAAATCCGTGATGCAAAATATGGCATTTATATTGACATTGATAACATCAGTATTGATAAATTGTTCCAAATAAAGATGAACAGCCAAACAGTTTCACACAACGGTCTTAAAAAAGTAGCCATTTATGCCGGAACTTCTGTTGATGATTTAACTGAAGTTTGGAGCACGGACGATGCCTATCCTGAAAAGCAAAATGGCGTATGTGCTACAAATATACTATCTACAAATGGAAAAAACATCAGCCTAATCCGTATAGCAGCCCTTACCAGCTACCAATCTGGCTCCAATGGAAAGATTATACCGTTAACCGGAGATGAAGTATATAGAGGTAAATATAACAACAAAAATTGGGTTTACAACATCGGCATGAACGAAATTGAGTTATACGTTGAAAAAGCCACAGAATAGGTGTACAGGATTTAACTATTTATTTACCAAGAAAATATAAATTATCATGAAAAAGAATTTATTATATCTTTCATTGTTCTGCAGCATGCTTTGCCTCGGTACAGCGTGCAGCGATGATGACGCTCCGACAAGCGATCCGGATGGTAACGAACAGCCGGGCAGTACCGACAAGACTCCCATACCTACCACCATTGCCTGGGAAGAAGTGGAAAAGACCGTAGCCATCCTGTATAGTAGAGCAGAAGCAAGCATTCCCGTAAAGCTGAACGTGGCACGAAGCGGCAACAGTATCACCGAGGCCGTGACAGCAACAGGCAGTGCGCTGACCGCCGACGAGTTGACAGCCTACAACACACAAAACGGGACCAACTATACCCTGATGCCCACAGATTGTTACACGCTTGCCGACCCTCTTGAAGTGGAAAGCGACATCACTTCTCAAATCATGAAGATAAAACTCGACGGTATCAAAATTACCGCATTACCTAATTTGAGCAGCACGAACTACGTGCTGCCCATCCGCTTGAGTTCAGCCGATTGTGATGTAAAATCAGGTGCGGACATTGCTATTATTAAACTAACGATAGGAACGACTCCTATATTCACGTTAGGAAAAGAAGGCAATGTAGGGGAAACACAAGAGATTGTTGCTGGATTGAGTAGTGACATCCTTACAGAAATACCTATCTGCCTGAATGTAGAGAACCGTTGGGAAAGCAAGGTTAAATTTGTGACAGAGGAAACAAAACTCAAAGAGTTGGTTGTAGCTTACGGAAATGGCGCTACTCTGTTACCTGCGCCCTACTACACCATCGGTATAGACAATACATTGGCTTTCAATGCAGAAGATGACAAAACCAAAGATGTTACTGTTACTGTAAAAAGCAGTGCAGAAGGCGATGCTCCCACTCTCAAAAATGGGACGGAATATGTATTGCCGATAGCCTTGTCTGCTTGCGAAGGGATGCCCTTTGCCACAGATGAAAGCAAAGTGGTCTACTTACGCTACAAAGTAACAACTCCCAAGTTGACATTATCGGCTGAAAGTTCTGACGTTGAAGTTATCAATAACGGTTTCGGAACAGCAAAACTTAAACTGGCGTTGAATACTTCGTATGCAGGAGAACCATTCGAGATAACCCTTGCAACAGATAATAATGTAGAACCAAACGAAACTCTATTAGACGACAAATACTACACACTTTCCACCGTATCATTCACAGAAGGAACAGAAGTGGAATACGCCTTCGACATTAATCGTATCAATGGAGATGATAAACTTGCAGTAGGAGATTACGTATTACCAATAAAAGTAACAACGGTTACCAACAATGCTATCTCCCCTTCTCAGGAAGTAATAAAATTCAATATTTCTGTAAAAAACAAACTTACAGAACAAACATTAACAGGTGATATGCTGTCTACAAACAATGCGGCAAATTCAAAATGGGCAAGATTATCTGTCGCAAATTTAGCCGATGGAAAATATCACCATAATAGTGACTTTTCAGATACTTGGTCTACCGAATGGAACTGGAAAGACAGAGAGAATGATGAGGGTAGCACAGACCCTCAAACTGGTCATGATGCAACATACGGTGTTTACGTAGATATAGATGTCAGCACACTAAATCTTACTACCAAAGCACAGATTGTGTTGCATGCTTCCAATAAAGACGCAACCAGAAATCCCAAGACCTTACAGATATATACTTCTACTGAAACAGAGGGAAATAATTGGACAAAAAACGGAGAAATTATTGAAAAAACTTTTAACGGTCAATTCCCAACAACTGTACCCGATGGTTATGGTAGCAGTATTCAAGTTCAAGAAATTAAAAGTCATGAAATGAATATTTCTTCTGATATCAAAAGAATCAGGATTTCCTTCTTATATAACCAAAACGGTTCGGCATTGCAAACAGCCCTTGATAGTAATGTTCGTGCAGATGAACTCTACCTATACGGCTATTAAATAATTAAGGTAAACCCATGGATAACACGACACCGTTTTCAATAGGTATTTTACAAAAGACTCTTTTCATTGTTTAATTTAACTCTAACCTTCATTCAGGTAGAAGGGAGTTTTCCCTTCTACCTGTTTTTATCGCGAACTAATCTATTACTTCAATAGGTATTTTTGATAATAAAGCAGGGCAGACATACATCCCCCCTTCCTTTATTTTACTTTAAATGGATAATAATTATGAAAAAGTTTTTTTGCATATTCTTTTTTTCTTTGGCCGCCACCGTTTGTTTCAGCTGTTCAGACAATGGGAGCAATGAAACCATGCTTCCACAAGAACCTGATTCTGAAGAAAGCATCAACCCGGGAGCAGACGGCAACTATGATAATATCGGCATTGAATACGACGACGGCACCAACATCGTGATGCACGTAAAGATTGCCATCGACAAAGAGGGTTGGGACATGCGCGATGAGACCTTCTTCAAAACAGGCCTGAAGAAGCAATGGGAAGGCATCAACGAACGCTTCAACGGACTTGACAAGAAGGGGAAGTTACAGCGGAACTACATTTTTATCCCTGATTTGGATGATATTATCCTCTACAACTTCAACGACAATAAAGAAGCTCCCGCAGGAAGCCACTGGGAAGTGACCCGATGGCATAGAGACCGCATTGATTTGAAGAAATTCCAGATTCTAGTGTCGTACGACTTTGCCATACAAGAAGAAGAAGTAGGAAAAAGCGGAGGCCATGGTGACAGCAACGGACTGAGTAATATCCTCGTCATCAATCCCGGCGAGCAAAACGTAGGGAAATTCTACGACCACTTCAGTGATGCCGCCAACACCGTAGCTGCCATTACACACGAGTTAGGCCATTGCAGGGGAGTAATAGATACCTATCTGTGCCGCGTCAACAGTAAAAATAATCCGGTGAGCGGACAAGGTTTTGAGCCGGAGAAAGGCAATATGAACAATCCCTACCCTTCGCTTGACAAATGCGAATGGAGCGAGTACGAGATGAGAGTCATCAACCTGAACGGGGCAAAGAAGCAACAATACCTTTGCTACTATTGCGTGCACGACTGGTTTCCGGACATAATAGAATTCGACGTTACGGAGAATGGAGAACCCGTGACAAACTGTGTTCTGAATGTCTACAAAATGAGCGATTACAAGATTCACCCCACTCCTGTCAAGACTTACGCTTTCAGCGGCGGAATACTCAGAAAAAACTCCAAAGACATATTCTGGCATGGAAGCGCCGCCTGGAGTTACTACAACATGGTGCTTATAGAAGTAATCAATGACAAAACCCAAAACAAAGCATACAGCTTCATGCCCGCCTATGAGCTGCACAACCAAGGTATCATCGACAAGTTTGAAAACAAGTTAACGAATTCCATATTCAAAAGGAGCATTGACATCAAAAAGCGGTAAGGCACTTTGATGAATTGCAATTCGTATCTCACAAGAACCTATTAATATTATTACATGAAAACATTAAAAATTTACCGAATCGGAATAGCTGCTTTAATGTTTGGCTTATTCTCTGTCAGTTGTTCATCTGACGATGATGAAGGCAACGACAACAAGAAAAAGACTTTCTCCGTAAGCCTTGATGGAGAAAAGTATGCAGGGACCTCACAACTCGTAACCGTTCCGTCCACCGGAGCCGAATACGAGCTGGCCATCACCACCGACGAGGAAGTGACATGGGAAATCGCTATCAGCGAAGATACCCCCGAAGGCTTCCTTAGCGTATCTCCCACCCAAGGGAAAGGAGAAGCCACCGTACAGATTACCGCTTCCAAGAAAGCAGAAAACGTCACCAGCAGGAAGGGGGAAATCAGCATCAAGAACAGTACCAACAAGGCTGTCATTGTATACAGCCTGCAACAAAGCGACAAGCAGGTAGTATTTCCGGAAGGAACGGTAAATCAGACTACAGCGGACTTCCAGGACAAGAACAGCAAGTTCAACGTGCACTACATGGCCGAAGGACCGAATGTAGCCATTATGTATGAAAAGAGCTGGGGAGAGAACCCGGAAAGCGACCCCAACCTGCCGCTCGACCGGAAAAAAGCGGTGGAATATGCGGAAGACATCTACGCCTGGCTGATAGACAAGGCCGGATTTGCCAACTGGACCACTTCGGAAGCTGCAAAATACAAGATACTGATTTTTGTACACCACTCTAACGAAGGTGGCGCAGTGGGCTACGGAAAACCGAATGTCGGCATTCTGGAAGTGAAGCAGCCGGGCATTATGAAAGTGAACAAATACGGAGTGCCGGGGCTTCTTCAACATGAGATGATGCATTGTTTCCAGTACATCAGCCACTATGACGGCGCCTATAATTATGGCTGGTCCGGTCCTATCTACGAGATGACATCGCAATGGGGGCTCCTGCACCGCTGGCCCGACTGGCCTGACTTGGAATACGGACACTTTAAGGATTTCATGAAAAACACCCATAAGGCATTCATGCACGAAGACAACCAATACCACTCGCCCTACGTGCTCGAATATTGGGAAAGCATACACCCTAAAATGGTAAGCAAGCTTTGGCAAAGCAACATTGAAGATGACGAGAGAGATCCGGTACAAACCTACAAGCGCCTGAACAACCTGACACAGGAACAATTCAATAACGAAATGTTTGAGGGTGTGCGCCGCTTCGTAACCTGGGACATTCCAAGCATGAAGGAAGCCAATATCAAGCACATCGACAAGCACCAATACAGCTTGATAGAGGTTGGAGCGGGCAAAAAAACTTACCGTGCAGACCCGAAAACCTGTCCGCAAAACTACGGCTACAACTGCATCAAGCTGAAAACGCCGAAAGCCGGAACAACCGTGACCATCGACTTCAAAGGAGAACTTAGCATGAGCGGCTATAAGATAAAAGAGCGCCAATATGCCGGATGGCGTTGCGGCTTCGTAGCCTTGAAAGAAAACGGCGAACGCATCTACGGAGAGATGAACAAGGAAAAGGAAAAAACACTTTCGTTTACAGTGCCCGAAAGTGGTGTAAAAAATCTTTGGTTTGTAGTGATGGGCGCACCCACCGAACACTGGAAACACAAGCAAAGCAAGAAAGACGAAAGTGGAAAAGTGACCGAGGACAACGAAAACAACTGGCCGTACACTATTACAATCAACGGCACGACGTTGGATAAGCCAGCTGAATTATAAATATAACCTTATATCAATTATCCACCGAAAAACTTTTAATTTATGAAGACATTTCAGTACATGCGTCAATTACTGCTTGCCTGTTTTATTATAGCTACAACAAGCGCATGCAGTGACGACCAAAAGGCAGAGGAAAAGCCGAAAGCATCTATCGAGTTTGAATCCAATAACATAGACCTTTCCTCAAATCGAATAATCCTTCCTATAAAAATGGAAGGATGTAGTTATCAAATTGCTGTCACTTCCAGTCCGGAAGTAACTTGGGAGGTTCAAGTCACTGAAGGAGAAAATTTTGTCACGGCTACTCCTGAAGGGAAACAAAAAGAAGGGGGAAATATTACAATAACAGTATCTGCCAACGACATCCCACAAGAACGAATCGCTAAAGTAATCATTTCCAGCTCGCTAAGCACTAATAACAAAGAATTGGTACTGAAACAGGAAGCTGTTGCAGAAGTGGAGGGTGAAATGAGCTTTGCTGTATTAGCAGACTTACACTATGGTCGAAGAACAGGAACAGAAGATGCCACCATAAAGATACCTCGTGCATTGGAAATGATTATGACAAAACAGCCAAAAGTAAAAAATATTTTTATTTGTGGAGATATGACAGATGGAGGAAACGAAACAGAATATCGAGCTGTTGATGAGTTATTTAACAAGAATCTTCCTAAAGATGTAAATGTATACTTCATGTTAGGAAACCATGAACGTTACAACCAAAACACCCAACAGTATTTCAATGATATATTTTCACAGAATATCCACCAATACATAGAGCAGGGTGGTTACCCTTTCATCACTATCAGCGTTGGAGATTCATGGGCAGGATATGATGATGAAGCAGTAGAATTCCTTAAAAAACATTTGAGAAAAGCAGCACAAGATTATCCTGACAAACCGATATTTGTATTTTCACATGCTCCCTCTGAACATGAAACAGCTTGGGGACCATGGTTAACCCAAAATCAACTTCACGAAACACTAAGCAACTATAGGCAAGTCATTCATTTTACTGGACATTCGCATTTCAGCATAGAGGACGAACGTTCTATCAAGCAAGATAAGTTTACATGGATAAATGTAGGTCCCGGTTACTATGGAACTGTTTCCGAACTTGATGTCAATGATATCTATGAGGAACGTTATCCTGCGACTGGAGAAAACGTGACTGAAGGTTTAATTGTAGACTGCGGTGCTAATGCGGATGTGCAAGTGACTCGATTAGATACCAAACATAACACAGAAATTAAAACTCCATGGATAATAAAAGCCCCTCATGACGGTTCACAATTCACTTATACAGATAGCCGTACCGGTGGAAGCTCACCTGTATTCTCCAACGAAGTAACTATAAAAGATCTAACGGACCACAGTTGTACCGTAGTCATTCCCCAAGCTACAGATGATGATTTAGTGGCAAAATACAGAGTAGAAATCAAGAAAGATAAAGCTACCTCTAATGAAATAAAAACATATCAAGTATACTCTCAATGCTTCTTACGTGAAGATATGCCACAAACGATAGAGTGGAAAATCAATGGATTGACAGACAACACTCTATACACCGTCATCGTAAAAGCCATTGATTCTTTCGGTGAGGAATCAGCCCCTAAAGAATGCAACTTTACTACTCCGAAATGGGTGGCAGATGCCGGCACTATGGCACCTACAGCTGATCTTATTGATATTATGTTCCAACCCGGTGGAGTAGCAAATAATATCGCAAATTCTTCTTTAAAAGCTGTTCCCGGTAATGCAGATCAAAAGCCTGAGATTGTATACAATGACGAATTAAAAATGTATGTCAGCAAATACAACAATAACGATAAACAATTTTTCAAAATAGACTATCAGAGCAATAATAATTTCAAGGATAAAATAAAAGATAAATTTACTTATGAAGTATATTGCAAAACAAATAATACAGCCAGGCAATGCCCATTCAGCGGACTCCAAACTGCTTTCCTTGGTCTACAAATGAACGAAGATGGATCTAATAAATACTATGCCATGTTTTACTGCACCAAAGGTGGATACCAACGTATCCTCTATCCCAGTGTGGAAACGAGTCTTTATTATCATTATATATTTACTTTCGATGGACGCGACATGAACGCCTATTTAAACGGCAAGTTAATTGGAAGTATAGAAAAACTTAGTGGCGATGTAAAAATCAGCAGTAATTCTGGAGAACAATGGATGTGTATCGGTGGTGATACTCCCGCACCTTCTGCCAATGCCTATGCCCAATTCCCTTTCCAAGGAGAAGTGGCTTTCTGCCGTATACATAGCAAAGCGGTTTCGCGCAGTGAAGCTTACAGATTGTATGAGCAAATAGAAAAGCGAAAAGGAACCAACAAGTTTGACGATTTAAAAGATAAGCTGTCTTCTCTATCCGGCGACAATCTAACCGAAGGTTGGAAGTTAATGAATGACATAACTACCACTGAAGCAGAAATAACAACATTCCTCAATAAAATTGGCCAGTAATCTGAATGACAGATTTCAATTGAATAATCAAACATTAGTTCTAACAATAATTAAGTAATATGAGATTTTTAACGATTTGCTTATATGCAGCTTTGGCAATACCCGGAAACGCCCAGTCTTTCAACGAATGGCAAGACCCTGAAGTTAACGCCGTAAACCGTGCCCCGATGCACACCAACTACTTTGCCTACGAATCGGCACAAGCAGCGGACAACGGCATCAAAGAGCAGTCTGCCAACTTCATGACCTTGAACGGTACCTGGAAATTCTTCTGGGTGAACGATGCCGACCAGCATCCTACCGACTTCTGGAAAACCGATTTCAACGACAAAGGCTGGAGCAACATGCCCGTGCCCGGCGTGTGGGAACTGAACGGCTTCGGCGACCCTATTTACGTGAATGTGGGCTATGCCTGGCGCAACCAGTTCCGGAACAACCCGCCGCAAGTACCTACAACTAATAACCATGTAGGCTCCTACCGCCGCGAAATCACCGTTCCTGCAGGCTGGAAAGGAAAAGAGATTATCGCACACTTCGGTTCGGTGACCTCCAACATGTATCTGTGGGTGAACGGCAAGTACGTGGGCTACAGCGAAGACAGCAAGCTGGAAGCCGAATTCAACCTTACCCCTTACCTAAAGCCGGGGCAGAAGAACCTGATAGCCTTCCAAGTGTTCCGCTGGTGCGACGGCACGTACCTGGAAGACCAGGACTTCTTCCGCTACAGCGGTGTGGGGCGAGACTGCTATCTCTACACCCGCAACAAAAAACAAATAGCCGACATCCGCGTGACTCCAGATTTGGACGCACAGTACCGCAACGGTTCACTCACCATTGAACTGACCATGAAGGGTAGCGGCACTGTGGAACTGGAACTGCTGGATGCAAAGAAGCAGAGTATAGCCACCCGCTCACTGAAGGCATCGGGCAAGGTGAGCACCACCATAGAGGTATCCAACCCCGCCAAATGGACAGCGGAAACGCCCAACCTCTACACCCTGAAAGCTACCTTGAAATCAGGTGATGAAGTAGTGGAGGTGATTCCTCTGAAAGTAGGCTTCCGCAAAGTGGAGCTGAAAAACGCGCAGATTCTGGTAAACGGACAGCCGGTGCTCTTTAAAGGTGCCAACCGTCACGAAATGGATCCCGATTATGGCTATGTAGTATCGCGCGAACGCATGATTCAAGACATCCAAATCATGAAGCTGTTTAACCTGAATGCAGTACGTACCTGCCACTATCCCGACAACAACCTGTGGTACGAACTTTGCGACCAATACGGCCTCTACGTGGTGGCGGAAGCCAACATCGAATCGCATGGGATGGGCTATGGCGAACGTACCCTTGCCAAGCGCGCCGACTACAAGCAAGCGCACATGGAACGTAACCAGCGCAATGTGCAACGCTGCTTCAACCACCCCAGCATCATCTTCTGGTCGCTAGGCAACGAGGCCGGATACGGTCCGAACTTCGAAGCCGCTTACGACTGGGTGAAAGCGGAAGACCCAAGCCGTGCCGTGCAATACGAGCGGGCGGGAACAAGCGGAAAAACCGATATCTACTGCCCGATGTATGCCGACTACGAATGGAGCGAACGCTACTGCAAGGACAACAAGTATCAGAAGCCGCTCATACAGTGCGAGTATGCGCACGCCATGGGTAACTCTCAAGGTGGTTTCAAAGAGTACTGGGACTTGATTCGCAAGTATCCCAAGTTCCAAGGGGGCTTCATCTGGGACTTCGTGGACCAGTCCGTGCGCTGGACCGGAAAGAGCGGAAAGATGATTTACGGCTACGGCGGCGATTTCAACCGCTTCGATGCCAGTGACATCAATTTCTGTAATAACGGACTTATCAGCCCTGACCGTGTGCCGAATCCACATATGTACGAGGTAGGCTATTTCTACCAGAACATTTGGACTACGTTAGGAGCCGTGCCTCTTGTCCCGGCATCCAACGGTAGCTCTACCACCAAATCCTTGCCAACGGAATTGGAACTGCGTGTCTTCAATGAGCATTTCTTCCGTGACCTCTCCGCCTATTACCTGGAATGGGAGATATTGAAAGACGGTAAAAACATACGCAACGGCCGCATAGAGAATTTAGACATCGCTCCGCAGCAAACCGGCAGTGTGAAGCTGAATCCGGGAAGTATCTGCCCGGGTGCCGAATGGCTGCTCAACGTATCCTACAAACTGAAAACACGCGAAGGCCTGCTACCTGCCGGGCATGTTGTCGCCAAAAACCAATTATCACTGGCTCCTTACCAGGCACCCGCCATGGAGTTGAAAAACGAAGTAGCAAGCAATATCGATGTCACCGCCCCGGAAGTGCAAGAGAATGACTGGAACTACCTTATCATCTCAGGCAACAGTTTTCGCATGGAGTTCAACAAGCACACCGGCTATCTGACCAAATATGAAGTGAATGGCCAAAACATCATTGAGGATGGTGCATCCTTGACACCCAACTTCTGGCGTGCTCCTACAGATAATGACTTTGGCGCCAACATACATCGAAAATATATAGCATGGAACAAACCGGAAATAAAACTGACTTCTTTCAAACAACATACTGACAACAAACAAGTCATCATAGATGCTGTCTATGAATTGCCCAAAGTATCGGCTACGCTGAATTTGACCTACATCATTAATAATATAGGCAGTATAAAAATTACTCAAAAGATGACAGCTGACAAAAATGCCAAAGTTGCCAATATGTTCCGTTTTGGAATGCAACTGCCCATGCCGCGCAGTTTTGAAACGATTGAGTATTATGGCCGCGGCCCCATGGAAAACTATATAGACCGTAAATATTGTGCCGACCTGGGCATCTATCGCCAAAGCGTATCGGAACAATTCTATCCGTATATCCGCCCTCAAGAAAACGGTACTAAAACAGATGTCCGCTGGTGGAAGATGCTGGATGCCGCTGGTAATGGAATTAAAATAATCTCTGCTGCTCCATTCTCCGCATCGGCTCTGCACTATACGATTGAATCGCTGGATGAAGGTTGGAGTAAACAACAAGGTCACTCCCAAGATATAGAAGAAGCTGACTTAACCAACCTCTGTATTGACAAAGTGCAGGCTGGGTTAGGCTGTGTCAACAGTTGGGGAAGCATTGCCCGTAAAGAGTATCAAGTACCTTACGGAGACTATGAATTTACATTCATAATTACGCCAATACAACACAATATAAAAATACAATAACTATTTGAATCGAAAAATTGTCATTGATATAAAGTAGGACAGAAATCATGTAACCTTGACTAAAACATTGTTATAACAGACAATCTATAAACGTGTTTTATTTGGAGCATGTATTTCCTTACCTTCACTTCTTTTAGATCAAGCTTTGATAGGTAACTATTTTTATGATAGTTGATATTAACTATATACATAAAATTGAAAGTTGTTGCAATGTAATTATTTTTACCTTTTCAATAGCAGATAAATCTACAGTTGAGCCTTGGGAACAAAAATGAAGAAAAATCTTCTATATTGTTCTTGTTAGCACTGTCCAGTATTTACATAAATGCAGGACAGTGCTCTTTTTACAATAGTTAATTGTAAAAAGAGAAATATATGCATTTTATTCACCAAGGAATCTAATATTTTAGATATTAGTCCTTTCCTTTTTTATCTGTCAGCATTAAGCTGTAAACTATTATTTCTAATCAATAAATGTTTAATATCATAAAAAGTCGTAGGGAAATTACAAAAATATAACTTATAGCAAAAACCTTGAACGTCTTTTGTATATCTTCGATGTAAAAACAAAATGAATATTTTTACTATTATTCGCTAATAATTACAATTTCCCCTTACATCAAAGGAAAATCATTTTGGATTTGCCAGTCACATTTCCTTCGGTTTTCAAATAAATTTTCCTTGCAGCTTCGCTGGGGAAAATTCATTTGAAAAAAAATGTGTCAGCAAATCCAAAGTGATTTAAAGGAAAGATTACAGGGGCAAACTGTGACCGACGTGACGCATAGCAGTCAAATCGCAGAACCCTTTCATTATACCACAAACTCCAGTCGCCTTCCCTCCGATAAGCAAACAATAAAACAATAAATAACGAAAAAAGTGGATTTTCCAAAAGACAGAGGGCCTCAGTTCCCTCTGCTCTGCATAGAGCCGTGGCTTGCGCTGTGTTTGCTCCTATTTTCTTTTTCCTTATTATGTTTTCTCCCTTGTCCCCCCTGCGGACTGGAACTTTTTCCGCTTTTGTCTCCTTATTTCAGGGCCTTCGGGCTATGTTCACTGGACATCTCATGCCACCTTGCGACGCGTAATGTCATCCATTTGTAAATCAGATTATTATTCAGATTTACATTCTACTTTTGAAGCGGAAAACCAATTTATCAACCGCTAAAAGCAACAGCTATGGCACAAGAAAAGGACAAGAAAAAGCCGAAGCGGACACCACGTTCCAAGAACGCCGCTGCAGAAGAAAAGCCCTATGTGGAGCAGTTCAGCGAGCTGCTGATGGTCCACAACAAGAACGACCCGAAAGCCGGCCTCGGAGTGGTCAGCCGGGTGAACAGAAAGGGAAACTTCAAGACAGTCCCTCCCGACGGAAAGAACGAGAACTCGTTCCTGAAATTCGACAAAAATTCGAGCATCCTCGAAAACTTCATCAAGAATTTCTGGAGCCAGCTCAAGGAGCCGACACATTTCCGCCTTCTGCGCATGACCTACAACGATTACAAGCGGAACAGGCAGGCTATCAAGGACCTGGCGGAAGGCAAACAGACGGACGCAGTGAAGGAGTTCCTCAAGCACTACGAAATCCGCCCGAAAAAACAAGAGGAACAACAAAGTACCAACGAAAAAGAAAACGCAAGTATGGCAAAAAAGAAACAACAGGAAGAACCGCAGCAACAGCAACCGCAGCAACAGCCCGAACAGCACACGCAGGTGGAGCAGGCGGCGCAGGGCATGGAAGGACAACCCGCCGGCGAACAGCAGGCACCCGTCTACCGCTACAACGAGAACATGATCGACTGGGAGGCACTGGGCAAGGTCGGCGTATCCAAGGAAATGCTTGAGCAGTCGGGAGCACTCGACAGCATGCTCAAGGGCTACAAGACCAACAAAACCATCCCCCTGACACTCAACATCGACGGGGTGATGACCGCCAAACTCGACGCGCGCCTCTCTTTCATCTCCACTGACGGGCAGGTCATCCTGGGCGTGCACGGCATCCGCAAGGAACCGGAACTGAGCCGCCCCTATTTCGGACACAATTTCACCGAGGAGGAAAAGAAGAACCTGCGCGAAAGCGGCAACCTGGGGCATCCCGTGGACCTCAACCTCAGGGGGGGCACCTACGAGAAGTGCCTCGTGTCCATCGACCGCAACACCAACGAACTGGTGGCGGTGCGGCAGGAGAATGTGCTCATCCCGAACAGCATCAAGGGCGTGACGCTTGACCCCGACGAGATTGCGAAACTGAAGAACGGCGAGCCGGTCTTTGTGGACGGCATGACCTCCGCCAAGGGCAAGGAGTTCAGCGCCACGCTCCAGTACAGCGCAGAGCGCAGGGGCATCGAGTTCATCTTTCCGAAGGACCAGGGCTTCAACCAGCAGACGCTGGGCGGTGTGCAGCTGTCACCCAACCAGCTCAAGATGCTCGGCGAGGGGCACACCATCCTCGTGGAGGACATGAAGCGCACCAACGGCGAGCTGTTCTCGGCATTCGTCACGCTCGACAGCGTGACCGGAAAGCCCAACTACACGCGCAGCAATCCCGAAACCGGGGAAATCTACATCCCCAAGGAAATCAGCCAGACACCGCTGACACCGGAAGACCGCGAAACGCTCCGCAAAGGCGGCACGGTCTTCCTCGAAAACATGGTCAACCGGCAGGGACAGGAGTTCTCCTCGTTCGTGCGCCTGAACATGACGACAGGATATCCGCAGTATTCCCGCACACCGGACGGCTTCAATGAACAGCAGGTGCCCAAGATACCGGCAGAGGTTTACGGTCACGTATTCACAGCACAGGAGAAAGCGAACCTTCAGGACGGCAAGGCCATCCTGGTTTCCGGACTTAAAGGGCGCGGGGGCAAGGAGTTCTCCACCTATATGAAGGTCAGCCCGAACACGGGGGCACTCAACTTCTTCCAAGAGAACCCGGACAAGCCCCGCAATACCCAGCGTCAGGCGGCACAGACCGACAATGCCCAAACACAGCAGCAGGAACAGAAAAAGGGGGCGAAACAGGCGGTATGACCCGGAAGAAAAGATATTCGAATCATGAACAGCTAAAGAGAAGAAAGATTATGGAACAGAAGACAGATTATGTATTCAAGGAAGAACAGATTGACTGGAAAGCCCTGGCAAAGGTGGGCATCGGAAAGGAACAGCTGGCACAGGACGGCAACCTCGACCTGCTCCTGCAAGGCAGGGAGACCGACATCCTGCCCGTCCGGCTGAAGACAGCCGTCATCGACCTCGCCACCGACGCCACGCTCCGCATCGTGGAGAATCCCGCAGGTATTCCGGTAGTGGAAATCAACGGCATCAGCAGCGGGGACAAATAAGAAACATGTATAACCCGTTTCCCCATACCGGCACCGTCCGGACGGGGAAACCTTAAAACAAGAAACGAATCATGATAGCTATAGTGACTGACAGACCGAATGTAGGAAAAGAGATTGCAAGAATCGTGGGAGCGCACAAGTTCGAAAAGGGATACATGACCGGAAACGGATACATGGTCACATGGACTTTCGGCAACATGCTCTCGCTGGCCATGCCGAAGGACTACGGCAACGCAAAACTGGAACGGAAGGATTTCCCCCTGGTACCCGGCGACTTCCGCCTGATGGTCAAGCACGTCAAAACGGACGACGGATGGATTCCCGACATCAACGCAGTGATGCAGCTCAGGACGGTGGAGAGGGTGCTTGCCGGGTGCGGTACCATCATTGCCGCCACGGAAGCCTCACGCGAGGGGGAGATGACCTTCCGTTACCTCTACGGGTACCTGGGATGCAGACAGCCGGTACTCCGCCTCTGGATTTCATCCCTCACGGACGAGGCGGTACGCAAGGGAATGGCGAACCTGCTGCCCGCCGGGATGTTCGACCGCATGTTCCAGGCTTCCGACAGCCGCAACAAGGCGGACTGGCTGCTGGGAATGAACGCAAGTTATGCGCTCTGCAAGGCAACCGGGCTGGGCAACCACTCGCTGGGCAGGGTGCAGACCCCCGTGCTGGCTGCCGTCAGCAGCCGCTACCGCGAACGCGAGAACCACATCGGAACCGACAGCTGGCCGGTATATATCAGTATGCACAAGGGCGGTACGTTGCTGAAGATGCGCTGTACCGACGAGTTTTCCGACCGCGGCACGGCACAGATGTTCTACAACGACTGCAAGCATGCGCAGCAGGCACGCGTCACGGCGGTACGCCGGCAGCTGGTGGAAGTCTGCCCTCCGACCCTGTACAACCTGGCCGAACTCCAGAAGGACGCTTCATGCCTTTACGGGTTCACGGCGGGACAGACGGGTGACATTGCCCAGAGCCTCTACGAGAAAAAGCTGGTTTCCTATCCCCGGACCGCCGGACGCCACATCTCCCGTGACGTGTACGACACGCTGCCTGCCGTCATGGAGAAGGTGCTGGCATGGAGGGACCTCCGTCCTTACATGCATCCCATGTGTCCGGACACCTCCCGCCTGCCCGGACATGTAGCCGGAAACGACAGCCTCACGGAGCATCCGGCCATCACGGTCACGGGGGTACGTCCCGAAGGGCTGGGCAAGCAGGAGATGCAGGTGTACACGCTCATTGTCGGGCGGATGCTGGAAGCCTTCATGCCGCCCTGCCGGGTGGAATGCACCACGGTGGAGGCCGTATGTGCGGCGCGCACGTTCCGCATGCAGGCCTGCCGCATACTCGACAAGGGATGGAACGCCGTATTCGGACGGGAGAATGCCGTCCTGCCGCAGGGATTCACGATGCTGGAACTGCCCGCCCTGTCAGTCGGCGACGCGCTGCCCGTATCCGCCTGCAACCTGGTGCGGAAAAAGGACCTGCCGGCAAGTCCGTTCACCGATGCGGAACTGATCGGCTACATGGAAGCGGCGGGACTGGGTACGCCCGCCACCCGTGCGGGCATCATCCAAACGCTGATCGACCGCAAATACATCCGCTATTCGGGACGCTACCTCATCCCAACCCGGAAAGGGCTCTACATTTACGAGACGGTCAGGGGCATGGGGATTGCAAGCGCAGCGCTGACTTCGGGTTGGGAGGCCCGGCTGGCGCGCATGGAGAGGGGCGAACTCACGCCGGAAGTCTTTCTCGGGGAAGTGGCTGACCTCACCGGAGAGGTTACGGACGAGATTTTCCGTACCTGCAAGCCGGAGGAATAACCCCAAACAGGAGAATATACGCACAGAAAGGATGCAGACCGGAAGGTTCGCATCCTTTTTTTTATCTCCTGACAAACCGGGAACAACTCCGGCTCCGACGGTAAAGACGATGTTTTTCCATTTTTACAAGGCAAAGGTCTTGGATTGCATTTTTTGTGCAAGGCGGCCCTTCGGGCCCGGTTGGCAGGAAAAAAATCATCCTCGCTGCGCTCCGGTATTTTTTTCCGCCAAGCCTTGCCACAAAAAACGGCCAATCCAAGGGGATGAAGCCTGTAAAATCGGGAAAAACCATCCCGATGGGATTATTCATCTAAAAAATTAAAAATATGAGGCTACGAACCATCACCCGCACCGTCAGGCTGGCGGCGGAAGGATTCCTGCTCACAGGAGTCATCCTGCTTTGCAGCAAAGGCATCGTCCCGGTCTGCACAATCGTATTCCTGCTTATGACGGGAGAAATCACAGGCAAGCTGTTCCGCATCGTCGGAAGACCGTTCAAACTACTGGTTGTCATGCTTTTACTGGCAACATTTTTATAACCCCTTAAAATAAAGACCGAATATGGAAACAAGAATCCACAACACATCCGCTCCGGCAATGCCGGCATTATGGCCCTCCACCGGACAAGGCACAACGGACAAGAGAGACCGTCCCGCCCATACGGACAGACCGAAAACCGTCGGCTGGTACCTGCAACCGTTGGCAGGCATATCCTCGCGTCCCGACAGGGCTGAAGTCCTGCGACGCTATTTTTCAGAAACAGTTGTATAACCTATAAAATATCAGAATTATGTTTTTTCAGACCATTTATCCGATGCTTGCCGCAGGTGCGGACCTGAGCATCAACATCAAGCGAGTGAACGACAGGCTGAGTGTGGCGGTCATGCCACGGCACAACGGTGTAAAGGACGAGGCGCAGCAGCATCTCGTGCCGCTAATCCTCAACGGGACGGCTGTCGAGCTGGACGCGGAATTCCTGCAGGCCATCATGATGCCCGTCAGCCGGACAATGGGTGTCCTGGCCAACCTTGAAACATTCGAGCGGCAGGCGGCAAAGGTGTCTTCGGAAAGCAGGCCGGCGAAAACGGCACAGGAAAAAGAATCAAAAGAAGCCCGGGAAAAGCGGGAAAAGATGGAGAGGCTGTTAAAAAAGACCGACGAGGCGGTAGCCGGCCGAAAATATTCCGAAGCCCTGATCTGGCTGAAACAAGCAAGGGTGCTGGCTCCGGCAGACAGGCAGAAGGAAATCGACGACCGTACCCTGGAGGTGCAGAAAATGGCCGATGCGGGAAGCCTGTTCGCCGTACAGCCCCAACCAACCCCCGCAGCACAGCCGCAGCCGATACCACAACCGGCCCGACCCGCATCATCCCCTGCTCCGGTCCATGGAGGACGGCAACCGACTTCCGCACCTCAACCGCAGGACGGACAGATGCGGATGTTCCCACCGCAGCAGCCGGTACAGCCGGAATACGGGCAGCCCGCACAATATGCCGCACCACAACCCGCATATCCGCCACAGATGCAGGGCGCACAGCCCTACTTTCCACCGCCCGTACCGGGAGGGCAGCCACCGGTGCAGGCACAGCACGCCACGGGACGCGAGTACCATACCCCGCCACAGGACACGCCGGAAGCATACAGCTTCGACAAGGACGACGAGAGCGACAGGGAACTGCTCCGCAACGACCCCTATGCGGAATACATCGACTTCCCGGAAGAATACCGGGTGAGGGACGAGGCGCAGATGGAACTCGTATGCTGCTGACCTGACAGACCAAAATATGTTTAACATATAAGACAATATCAATATGGCACTTGAAATCAAAGGACTCAAAAGAGTATTCAAACTGAAAAAAGGGAACAATATGCTTAGACTGGATGACCCGAATCCCGACATCTCCCCGCTCGAAGTGATGGACTTCTATTCGATGACCTATCCAGAACTGACCACCGCCACGCTGGACGGACCGGTCATCGAGGACGACTGCACGGTCTATGAGTTCAAAACTACCGTCGGAACAAAAGGATAGAGGAACATGAAAGTAAAAAAGAACGCAAAAAAGGAAAAGACATGCAGACAATTGTCAGAACAACAGGCACGGGAACTGGCCCGCTGTATCATCAGCGAGGCGGAATCGGCCACCGACATCAGCCGGGGCGTAAGGCAGAGGAAAAAAAGGCTACTCCCACCGCCCGCAAGCGTAATGATTTTCTGACGGGAAGATTTCTTCCCGTCGCTTCCGACTATTATGCGGAATGTCCGGAAAAAGGCACGGACACCAATGTGACCACACGGGAAGCCTTCGACTACCTGTACCGTTCGGCAGCCAACTATGCCGCCCTGCTGGGAGTCGGCCTGCCGTTTCCAAAGCGCGGGAGGTCGCCACATCCGCGGCAGGACATTGTCCGCCTCTACGAGGTTATGGATAATCTCCTTCCCGAGTGCGTCAATCTGGAACTGGTACAAGGCAGGCTCACGTTCTGCCTCTACCGTTTCCACAAATGGCCGGACTACGAACTGTTGTGGCTCCCGCTGGAGTTTACCGGACGGCTCGGCACACCGGTCAGGCGCGTCGTGCTGGAGTTCATCCGCCGGTTTGCCCGGCATCACAGGATGGGGGACCTGACCGACACGTACTATTACGAGATGGCGGAAAGCTACATGGAAAGCTGTCTTGACGATCCGGAAGAATATACCCCGGCAGACAGGCTGCGGATTACCCGGCTCATGGCATCCTACAGGAAAGGAAATATCTCCCGGCTCTTCAAACGGATGAGGGGAAGGGCGTTCTGTACGGGATTGGAAAGGAAACTGGAAACCTGCCGCCCTGAATCGGAAAGCGAAAGACAACTGCTGGAACTGGTACGGGAGGGCATGGCGCTCATGGGAAAGGGAGTCCCCTGCATCATGGACTACCAGTACGACTGGCTCAGCGAGAGGGAACCGGATTTCATGCCCGCCCTGCTGGAATCCCAGATTGCACTGGCCTATTCCACGGATGACGAAATCACCCGGGACATGATGGGCACCTTCAGTACCGACATGCAGGAAGCCTACAACCTCACACCGGTCTCCATCATGCTCCTCACCCCGGAGACGGACCATATCTTCAGCATGGATGATTTCCCGGAACGGTTTGCCGGCTGGTTCAACCGTTTCGTCTATCATGCCATACATGAAATCTGACGGCAACAGCCGGAAGGCAAGCCGTGTATAATAACCTAATATCGACAGAAAATGAATCAATTGACAAAGGAATTGCAGGAGATACTGCTACCCCGGGCGGTACTGGTGGCCTATACATACGAAAGCAGTCCCTATGGCGGCAGGCAGAAATTCCATCTGGAACTCCGCCCTGTGGACGGCGGTGGAAAGATGGGAGCGGCCGTACCCGTTTCCCACGAGTTCATGAACACGCTCGTGGAGAACTGTTCCGTGGAAACGGGCAGCATCCCCCACGGACAGCTTCCACCCACGATGCTCTGGTGTGACACCCGCAAGGGGCATGAGAAATACGTCTGGTACAATCCGCCGGGAAGACGGCGCATGTATTTCAAGGAGAGCCTGCACATCGAGGACGGGGAGTTCAACCTGCCGGGAATCATCTATGTGGTGGAAAAGGACAGGCTGAATGTCCATGCCTTCAAAGGGGAACACCCCGAAGCCGGCGACAGGCTCTACAAGGCACCGTATTTCAACACCAACGCCACAAGCGGAGGGGTCTGCCTGGGAAACGCCTCACTGCAAGCCCCGCAGAACCCCACGTTCAACCAGTGGCTGGAATATTGGGAGAAACGCTTCTGGATGAGCGAGTTCTCCCATCTGGGCGCAGGTGGGAACCCCACCAGAAACAACCTCGTCCTCGTCACGGAAAAGGCCCGCAACGCCCCCTTCGACGAAAGCGAACTCAAACTCTCAGGAAAACAACTCAAAGACTTGCTGACATGAAAAAGATACATTACACCGACAGTTACCTACTTTCCCCGTATCATCCCGTGACTGTACATGTCATCGGAGCGGGAGGCACCGGCTCGCAGGTGGCAACCAACCTGGCACGCATGGACATGGCGCTGCGCGCTCTCGGACATCCGGGACTGCACGTCACCGTTTTCGACCCTGACACCGTTTCCGAGGCGAATATCGGGCGGCAGCTGTTCTCCGCCTCCGAAATCGGGCTGAACAAGGCGGTGGTGCTGGTCACACGCATCAACCGTTTCTTCGGCGGCACATGGACGGCGGAAAGCCGCCGCTATCCGGTACGCAAGGCAGGAAAGGACAACAAGGGGCGCTGGGCAAACATTATCATCACCTGCACGGACAACATCCGTTCCCGCCTTGACCTGTGGCGCCTGTTGAAAAACAGCCGGAACGTCACCGCAACCGACCAGACAACACCATTCTACTGGATGGATTTCGGCAATGCGCAGTTCACCGGGCAGGTACTCGTCGGAACCATACGCGACAAGATAGCCCAGCCGTCCTCCAAGGAGTTCATCGCCATGCCCAAAATGAACGTCATCACCGAGGAGGTAAGCTATTCCACGCTCCGCGATACCGACTCCGGTCCGAGCTGCTCACTCGCGGAAGCCCTGCACAAACAGGACCTATTCGTCAACTCCACGCTCGCGCAGGCAGGCTGTGAAATTCTATGGAAAATGATACGCGAGGGAAGGACTCTTTACCGGGGAGCCTACCTGAACATGGAAACCCTCCGGCTCACACCCATACCTGTATGACCGCAGGCCAAAAGTGTCAGTTCACGGATGAATGTTATGGAAAAACAATTGTTTGTTGCCCATAAATACAGACAGAGCCGTATCAGGTACCTGTTTACGGTCATGATACGGCTCTCTTTCATATATACTGTTCAAATTCTTACGAAACTACTTGAGGACAGGCAACCGATGCAGCAAACGCGGCCCGGCATACTGTATCCATAGTTTCACGAACTATACAATTCAAGTCTTCTCTTTTCCTTTCTGCTTGAGGAATTCGCGTATCTCGGAGGCAAGGTACAGGTTCTTCCCGTTCTCGTTCATGCAATAATACCGGATGACTCCCTTCTCGCGATAACGGGCCAGTGTCCGTTGCGATACGCCCAGCAGTTCCGCCAGGTCCACATTATCCATAAACTTGTCCCCGTCCAGACATTCCTTCAGACGGTTCATGTGATCCAGTTTCTTTTCCACACGGGCAAAACCTTCCACCATGGTGCTAATCAATCTTTCCAATATCTCATTTTCTATGTATGGCATAATCTCTTCATTTTTTAGTGAATAACTCATACCCCTTTGTGCGCACAGGAAGAGTATATGCCTTATTACAATGAAAAAACAATGCCAGCGAAAATTCTTATCAGGATATAGCACGCAAAACCACTTGTAAATCAGTGGAATATTAATAAAACTTTTTGAAGGGTGCTCCCCAAAAGTGTAAACAGAAAGTGTAAATCCGATGTAAATTATTTACAGCAAACTTACACCTTTTATTTACACTTTTCCGGTTATGCCTCGCCACACCTCAAAGCTGAATTCCGACTTTCGTCACCGTTTTCCGCCCGCCCATGTAGCCAGTCTTCTTTTTCCATGCCACCCACCGAATTCCGAACGATGAAAGCATGTGAAAAGTCCGGATAAGGAAAAATGCATCAGCCATTTTTGCACGCTTTTCATCATTCTCCACAGACATCTGACGTAATATGATGCCACCTGTACCACAATCTTTGGAAATAGAGGCCTTCCCGTTTTATTTTTGCCACAAACGAAAGAAAAGCCTATGGAAATCGTGAACATTGAGGCCGTTACATTCAGCAAAATGAAAGCGGCGCTGGAAGAACTGGTCGGTAAGTTACAGGACGGAAACAAGGTAGATGGAAAATACGGGTTGGAAGAGTGGCTGGACAATCAGGACGTATGCCGTCTGTTGGACATCTCCCCCTCCAAATTGCTCACCCTGCGCAGAAGCGGAGCCGTCGCCTACAGCAGGATCGACCGAAAGATATTCTACAAGCGGGAAGACATCCGAAAATTCATGGAACGGGAATTACAGCAACAAACAACAACATGATTATGATACACACACTGCTCAACGGCGATAGCCCCGAAGTCATCCGTTACTTCCGTCATTTGGAATACCTCGCCGCCCTATGGGAAAAAGACAAGGAGAAATACCGTCCCGTCCTTAACGGGGAACGTTATCTCACGGAAGCCGAGCTTTCCGGACTGCTCAAGGTTACACAACGTACCTTGATAGAACATCGGACCAACGGAAAACTACCCTTCTACAAATTCGGGGGCAGGATATTATATAAGGAGAGCGACATCATACGGATTCTGGAGCAGAACCGGATGGAAGCCTTCAAGACCGGTTAATTCGACACTGTCCACAATAGAGATAATTTATACATTATTTACGTTCAATCTTTTACAAAAAGGACAATCTGCTTTCATACCATCAGGGGTATCAGGGTGGTTGGTATTTAACAGTTTACCTCTATCACCACCAAAATCATGATAATTCTTACATTCCTTGATATATGCTTCCATAGGTGTGTCTGCATAACTAAATTTAAACCATTCATACCGATATTTTGTTGGATTAATATTTCTGTCTGTAAGCCCATGCTTTATTCGCGTACGTAAATCCGTATCAGAACGCCCTACATATCTTACAACAAACACTCCTTTGTCATTTAAGTAACCAAATGCATAATTACCAATTCTATCAGATTCTATATTAGCATTTACTTCGTTCTCTGTTAATATGTAAGGTCCAACCATATTTAGCGATGCCATAATATTACCATTTTAAATTTTGTTTCAATTTATCTTTCACTTGTTCTGGTATAATTTTATGTTCTTCTTTGTATCTTTCAAGCAGCTTTTTCACTTCACTGGCAGAACAATTTTTTCGATTATTTTCATCCTTAGCAAGTTCTGTCAGATGTGCTGCTATATATCCAAGTCGCCAATAATCCAAATCTATCAAATCACGATGTTTGGTTAAAATTTGACTATCCAACCCTGCAGCGACCCCTGCTTGCTTATCAGATATCTTAATTTCCATCTCATCCAAATCTTCTTCTTTTAAAAAGAAGTAACTCAGTTTACTCACAGAATCCCTATTTAAAGCTAATGCAACAATAGCATCATTAATATCTTCTTGAGTATCTGCCTTCCAAACACTCAATTTATTATCAGTAGTACGCAAGTCACCAATGGCATCACCACAAAGATACGAATCTTTGCGATTAATAATTTTCGAGCCATCCCACTTACTTATCCCGGAAATCATTCGTATTAACATGACTGCAATTCTTCCTTTAACTCTGATTTAATTTGTTCTGCATAGTCGCGAATCCAAGAAGAACTAAAAGCCGGAGCGGTTTCTATGGCAGTCAAACAATTCTGTGTCCTCCATTGCTCTATCACCATTAATGCTGCTTCTTGCGTTTTGGATTGAGAATCGGATAATCCAGCTTTCACCATTGTCAATAGCATATCCGTATCCTCCTTTTCTATTGTCATTCCTATAATACGTAATAGACCTGCCAAAATATCAGTATCTTTCTGATTATTTGAATAGATTGAATGCAACCATAAATAAGTTACAAATCTATTCGTTTTAATATAATTTTCTACTTCCTTAATTATATCGTTTTCTACACCATCCTCAAAATCAGTATGCTTCAATGTCCATACAAATGTTTGAGTCCGCTTAGATAACGACGAATGAAATTCTTCATTCATTTGATTTATATCTGCGCTACTTGTAGAATCCTTAGAGGTCCTTTGTACAATTCGACCGCTTGAAACATTACCGCTATTGGTAATAGGGACACAATCTTCATTAATTTCATCTTCTGTATCAAGCGCTACATATTGAGAAGATTGGGAATTTCCTATCGGAGATCGGAATGTATTTAGCCGTGACAGATTTGACATTACAGCCTGCTGAATCTCTGTTAGATTTAATGTTTGATTGGATATATCTATCAAATAATTCCTCAATAAATCTGTTGGGTATTCAGGAGCAAACCTAATTTGTGATTGCATTTCTGTAAGTTGCTTGGTAAAGTCATATAGTGAAGTTACTCCCATAATATCCTATTATTCTTTTAAATACCACGACAAAAATTCCGAGCAGAAACCAATAGCCTTTTCAAAGAAGTCATTAACTGCACTGACATCAAAAGAATAAGTAGGATTTACAAAAGTATTGATATCAAAATCCAACATATTAACTTCTTGAATGGTATTAATGCCATTAACAACTACCATAGGGGTAGCCACATAAAATTTAGATAAATAATTTATGGTAAAAGTACCACCATTTATTTCTTCATCAACACGAAAAACTTGTGAGAAATCACAATTATCGACATTAGATTTCTTAAATGTGTTCTTTGCGTAAACCCTATTTATAAAAGTCTTCAATGAGATTACATCACCTACATATTTCAACGTAGGAGCAATAGCCAAACGACTTGCTTTTACATTTTTTACTTTCATTATTTTTTCAAACACTCGACTACAATTTTTTGTAAGTGCCTGAACGTTTTCCTGAGTGTATGGCATATTGGTATTAACGATAATATAGTCTATTTTTTGTGCTTGAAACACAACTCTTACATTGTTATCAGGAGAAACCAACATCCAGTCTCCGGGGGAGAGGAGCATACCTTTTATCACTTGTGGAGCATCAGACACTATGAAAGGGATATAATTAGGTAATACTTCCTGCATTGCTGAAATAAATTCCCAATTGGACACTATCTGCGGTGTAAATACACTTCCGCGCAATCCTTCTATGATAAAATCAAGTTTCATAATATTTAGTCTATATATCTTCTTAAAATTTTATTCTTAAATCATAATCTGCGCATATCAAATACACAATATATACAAAAATACTCTTTTCCTACTAGTTAGCGTAATATAATAGCTCTAAAGTGCATTTTTTTTGTTTTTTTTATATCTATAATCACTCCCACTGACTATTCATTGAATTATTATCTTCAATTTGCAACAATTTACAACATTAAAAATACCTACATTTATGTCAAATTATCTGTTTTGAGTCAAATATGTTTGCGGCAGCACCTCTCCCGCCTTCCATCCGCTTTTCGTAAAAACAAGCACTTCTGTCAGAAACGAAATGAAGTGCAAAACAGCAACATCAAACTAGTTGCCATTAAATAGTTTCAAAAAAAAATGCCCTAATCTTTTTGGAGGAATTGAACCTTTTGCTTATCTTTGCAGCGTCAAAAAGATGACGATATGAATTGTTGAAATAAGAAGAAGTTTATGTAAGGCTGATTCAGTGGTTTCAATAATTTCAAGATAAAGAAATAGGTTGGTGATCAACTACTTATGAACATAAAAATAAAGACGTTCATTTCCTGGTGGCACCACTTTTCGAAAAAGGTATCGGAATGTAGCGCAGTTGGTAGCGCACTACGTTCGGGACGTAGGGGTCGGGCGTTCGAGTCGCCTCATTCCGACACACAAGGCTTAACTTTCAATAAGTTAAGCCTTTTTTGTTCCGTTTTTGTTCCGCTAAATCTGCAATAAATAAAAATAATAGGTATTTCGCAAGGGGTTTACCTCTTTCTTCGTATCTTTGTAACAAATGCTTTCGGAAGTGTCCGGTATAGCTTTTAAATCCAATTAGGGACATCTGAATAAAGATGCCCCTTTTTTATCTTTAACGGTGGGTAAAGAAAGAATACCTAAATAAGCCCCCAGGTTACGGGGTTACGGTTGCGGTGTAATATAAAACACTAATTTAAAGCATTTTATAGCAAATATTACCGTAACCTGTATTTTTATGGTACTGGTTGACAGGTTGACGGTTGACTATGATATAATATACTGTTTATCAATGCAATATAGCATTTTTCTCGTCAACCTAATTCGTTATGGTATTGAACTTCTTAAAAATACTAAGAGGTTACGTGGTTACGGGTTACGCCCCATGTTAAACGCTGATAATGAGAGCAATAACAAGAAAACAGCCGTAACCACCTAATTTGTGATATTAAGAAAGGGAACCTCATCTCTGAAACTCCCTCTCTTTGCGTTTTCGCATTATAACCAATCAAGCGACTTTCTTATTTCCTGTATCTTTTCAATCGTAGCTTTGCCCACATTGCGATACCTCATAAGTTCACCATCCGGGATTGTACGCAACAGACTTATATCTATTATTTCGTGTCCGTCCTCGTAACGGATAATGTTCGCCAGCTTTAGCGTACTTTTCGCCATTGTCAAAACTCTATCTTTGTTCATACTGGTATATTAATTGCCCTTTTACAGCTTTGGGCATTGCTTTTTATAAGATTTTCTTACGGTCTTACATGCGTACGCAATACTCCAACATCATAGCCCGTAACAAATAGGTTTTCCTTGTTTCTGAATGATCCTGTATATCTTAGTTATATCTTCAATCTTGATAAGAATATCCGGGTATTGCCCGTTAAGATTTAAGGAATGGCATTTTATCACATTATCGGCATACTCTACAATCTGTCTTACTAAAATGCAGGTTCCGACCTGAATTACCCAAAAACTGCCTAAATCACTGCCTATGCTATCTTTGAAATCATTGATATTAAAAGGTTCAACAATTAATTTATCTCCGGGGGAAAAACTGCGGCGTGTACCGTCATCCATGCTATCACCCAAAATTTCAAAAGCCGATAAATTCGTTTCCATGTCTTTATATTTATTTACAGTAGGAGTATTCTCAAAGTGTACTCCACATGGTTGATACTCATTTTCATCTTTCATATTAAATTTTATTAGATGGTTATCAGGTTATCGGTTATACTCCTATTAAAGCATTTGTTATAAATATATTAAGCTCGAAAATCTGATAACCTCTATGTTTGTGTTATTGCAATACCATAAATTATTATTTAAAGTGAATAATAAAAGTATCCCTAAAGCCGTGCGAGATGCCTTTTGATAATCGTGTGTCAATTTTTGAATATCAGCTTATACAAGCCTGTGGTTGGGTCTCCAAATACTGGAGCGCTACCAGCTATCGCCATTCGTTTACGTTCTTCAGGAAATACATCTTTGAGTTTCTCTATCTTACTCTTCAATCTGCCCTCTGATGAAAAGCACCCACTTGCTTCTTCAAGCATAAAGTCGTTAATCACTTTGATTAATCCTTGTACATAGAGGTTGTTTGCATCAATTACTAATTCTCTTGTTTTCATGTTCATTCATTTTATGTGTTAGTACTATAAGTTCTATTTTATTTGCCACACCCACCGCCCGTATTGACGGTGGGGCATCAGTCCAACGTGCAGTCGTCCTTGATTTTTATGTAGCAATTGTATTATCTGTTTACGCGGCAATCATTTCCTAATCTTTTCTTCATTTCGGCTATTGAACTATCCAGAGCGGAAATCATCCTCTCATAGTCCTTATGTGATGCGGCTACATTATTTGCTATCACATTGCCAAGTTCTTCAATAGAGGCGCAAATACTGTCTACAAGTTGTTTGTTTTCTTCCATGATATTAATAGTTAAGTTAGTCACCTACGTAATGAGAACCGAAACGCCCTTTGCTGTTATTGGTATAGTAAGCGGATGCCGGGATTGACAAATCATCACAAGAACTGCGCTTTGCAGGTTCGGCTAAAGAAACCTTCATAGCTTCTTTCTCTGCGTTTATCACTTCCTCATCAGATACACGCTTCTTTTCGTTAGCCCAAGCAAGTTTAAGACAGTCCGCCCAAGTCTTTACTCCATGAGTGAGGGAATACAGTTTCATGTACTTCTTTATCTGATGGGCTGATTTCATTATCTTACTTAAGTTGTAGCGTTTCATAATCGTTATTAAATTATCGTTTAATTTTAATTTGATGCCGCAAATATACATTAAACGATAATTTCCACCAAATAAAAACAAAGAAAAATTATCGTAACATGTAAATTTAACATTTTATATTATCACCTGATGTTATTTTGTGTATCTTTGCATTAGAATAATGATTAACATCAAATGTATATGAAACTAAGAATTAAAGAGGTTTGCCAATTGCGCAATACCACACAAAAGGAACTTGCAGAGAAATTAGGCGTTTCAGAAGTAACATTAAGTCGTGCATCAAATGGTAACACTTCTTTACCATTACTTGAAAAAATAGCCAATATTCTCGAAATTGAAATTTCAGAACTATTCGCCCCGTCAAGCAATGAGGATGGCATAACTCGCTGCCCCAACTGTGGCGCCAAACTTGAACTAAAGAAAGTAGAATGAATATGAACGAGGAATTGAGCAGTTTGTTACACGATTGCGACACGTTGAAAGAAAGACTGTCCGGATTGCGCCCTTTGCCCTCTGATGCCCTGCAAAAGATTGAGGAAGCATACAATATTGAATACACCTACGAAAGCAACCGCATCGAGGGGAATACGCTCACGCTCCAGGAAACGGAACTTGTAGTGAATGAAGGTGTCACCATTGCCGGAAAATCAATGCGTGAACACTTGGAGGCAATAAACCATGCGGAAGCAATAGACTATATCCGTGATTTCGCCAAAAGCGACATAGAGATAAGCGAACGTACCATTAAAGAAATACACGCCCTTGTACTTCATGGCATTAACCGGGAAAATGCCGGGCGGTATCGTACCGTTCCCGTTATGATTTCCGGTAGTACCCATGTTCCACCCCAACCGTATTTACTTGAAAAGCTGATGGAGGATTTCATATTGAAATTTCGGGAACTTGAAACAAAGGGAACACACCCGGTTCTTATTGCCGCCTATCTTCACGATGAGTTAGTACGCATACATCCGTTCATAGACGGAAACGGGCGTACATCCCGGCTGCTTATGAACTTGTACTTATTGCGCAAAGGTTATACATTAGTAAACCTCAAAGGCTCTGATGATGCAAAATTAGGCTATTACAAGGCTTTGGAAGCATCGCACGTAGAGAAACACCCGGAAGCCTTTCAAATACTCGTAGCGGAAGCGGAAAAGGTGTCTTTACAGCGTTATTTGTCAAATCTTGGAGAAACAGTATAATATCAAACAAAATTGTATAACAAGAACGCCCGGCCATCCATCACGAACAACCGAGCGCAAATAATTGATAATGCAAAGATATGGAAGATTTTAAATATATCCTATTTCCGTTACCGCTAATCCAAGAAATATTCAAAAAGCCCAAGAGTGGATTTAGCGACATTTTCGATGTAGGGATATACCGTGTATCTCAAACTCTACAAATAAATGAGTATAACGCTTTAAAACAACTCATGTATTGTTATTATCGTGGTGGACTTACAAAGAGTCTGCAAAGCGAGCTTTATAGGCTTGAAGATGGTGAGGTGTTTTATAGCGATGAAGATTATAACGGCTTTAGTGGTTACGAATTTATCCCAGATACAGAAATAGAAAGTATCTATGAGTATTGCAAAGAACATCAAGAACTGAAAAATGAAATAGAAGAATTTCATCGTCTTAGGCAAGTAAAAGATGTCCTTGGAATAACCTTTGATATATCCTCTGTTGCTAAAACTTATAAAAGTTATCATGCTGCTTATAATGGGTTTCACAATCAGCCATTAGTATCAATCAGTCAAAAAATGATGTTTGATTTCTATAAGAACACAAAGACCGACTACGAAAAAGCATTATTCGCCATGTATGCCGGAATACGTTCTATTATCGGCAATAAGGATTTTGCAGAAACGACTGGCAGTATGATTAAGTGTCGAATGTTCGGGGCTAAGAATCAAACCGAATTGGAGCTTATTTTAAATGATAAGAAAGTGAAATCTGCATACAAGCAATATACAACTGATTATCACTATAAGAAGATGCTAAAGGAACTTGTAGTACGTGGGTTCTTACAGTCTGAAATAGGATATAATAAACGTACTTATGTGTCTTGCAAATTGGATATGCAAGGCTTAGAAGATGCTATTGTAAAGCATATCAAACAGAAAAATTTAAATTATAAAGTTAAACAGTTTGAATACAGAAGATTACAAGCTGTAAATTCAATAAATCGCCGTCTTAATAAGTAGCCTACTTAATTAAATTCAACTTTATACTCAACCTTATGTCCGCCCACATAAATGATATAATAAATAAATCTAAAAAAATAAATATACAGTATAGGGTACATGACTTTATGACTTTACGTCATGCCCTTTCTCTCAAGGGAAAAACTATTCTCTTATTTAAGGTGTTGTAAATATGCTGTTATGTTGCTGTACACAAAATTTTTCCACCAACATAGAAGAGGGGTGTCGCCAATTTTGGCGTGTCCTCCTTATATTCCTCACTTTTGCATTACATCGATTATCAGATGATACGGGAATTTATTTCAGCGAATCACTCAACGCAAAAATGCGTTTAGCTTTTGTTTCAACGACTTACGACGATGCAAGCGGCAAAGTAATCAGCCCTTATCCTGTTTTAGGGCATGTAAATCAGCCTATAACCCTTTTTCTATCTCCTGCCAAAGTGCTATTATCCCTTCTGTCGGTTCGTCATCCTTACCGATAAACAGGAAATCGCTTCTTTTGTATGGTGTACCCTCAAAGTTCACAAGGTCGAGAAGATAGTTTTTAGCCCTTACAGGGTATAGGTAGCACAAGCTGCGATATTCTTTATACTCCTCATACGAAATCGGCTGAAAAACGGTTGTTTTATAAGAGAAAATAATATCATACATCCCGCCACCTACATAAATGACACGGAGCGAAAAAGGCTTGTTTGTTTCGATTGTGTTTTGCTGCTTTCTCCCCATTTCGCTACATCCTTTTACTCCTTCAACATGCTTTCAAGCTGTTTCCGGGAAAGCATACAGTTCTCCAGCATGACATTAAAACGGTGTAGCTTGGAGTAGTACTTATTAACTCTCTTACCGTAAGGGGTCACTTTACCCTTGTACATTTCCTTGCCGTACTTGCGTTTTGGGCTATCGTTTTTACCAAATCTGGAAAGAAACCGGTTTATCCTGCTCTTGTTCTGATAACTGTAAACATGACAGAAAGCATGTCTGCCGGCTATAACCTTGCCATCGAAAAATAATGTCCGGCATTTACGTCCGGTATGAGGACAAAGGAAATACCAAACCCGCCCTTTCCCTAAATTGCTTGGTTCTGAACAGAGAGAAACAGTTACCTTTCTGTGTTCTCCCTTATAGTCCCAATAGAAAAGCATTTCATTCTTATTCAAGGAAAAAACGGCGGTATATTGGATGCCTTTGAGAGTGAAACGTGCACACAATGTTGCATCCGTTTCTGATTGCCGCTTTATCAACTCCTTTAAGTTTGATAATGTAATTCTTGGTATGTAATCTATAAATGTTGCCATATCTCAAATTTCCGCCTAAATACTTAGCGAATATCGGTTTTTCTTCATGTACATATACATAAACACCCTAACCAATGGTTCGGGCAGACTTCCCTATTATGGAAAACCCACCCGAAATAAAATAAATTATTGATAAGGATTTTGCCCTTTCATCGCTTAAGTGTTATTCCTTTAGTGTTTAATGTATCAATACCACTTTTCATTGCGTACATGTATTCTCTAATTTCTACAAGATTGGATGTATAGTTATCAATGTTAGCCAAATGGTTAAGAGCATCCCTGCTTTGGTTTTCAATTGCTTTAGCCGTCCTTTCTATATCCGTGGTTAATGAAAGTCCGGAAGAGGCATAATCCAAAAGGCTGTCAATGCCATTAGCCGTACGGTTGACATTTTCGTTGATGGAGTATGTATGTCCCATCATTGTTGTAACCATTCCGTCTATTTTGTCTACACTGTCTTGCGATGCTGTAATTCCCGTTTTCTGTGAAGCCTCACGGGTGGCATCAGGAGAGAACACATCAAATCCCATATCTCCCGCTGATTGGCGGAAAGCTTCGTATAGCCGGTTAGCCTCATCCTGTTTGGCGATGGCATCAGTTGTAAGTCCTTTAAGTATATTAGTCCATTGGGTGAATTTTTCCTCTTCTGTAAGATTTTGATTTTTCATTACGGACATCATATCTTCTTGCGCTTCTTCAAGTAACGGAGCAAGCGTAACGGAATAAATCATTTGTTCCGCTAAAGTCTCCAACATTTCAGAAACAGATTGCGTAAATGATTCGGCCGCATCTGTGCCATTCTTGAATGCGTCCACAAGCGCATTAGACATGCTATTTCCCAACTCTCCGAAAATATCCGTCATGTAGTCGTTCAAAGAATCGTATGCGGCTTCCGCCTGTTCTGCGAGGTCTATCATTCCCTGCAAGGCAGCTTTATCCTCATCGGACATTTCACGGGTATTTATGATAGATTCCGCTAATTCTTTATTGAACTCTCCGTTAGCATCTATTAATTTAGGATAGACATCAAGAACGGAAGTATAAACATCATGCTGTTTTTTCCAGAACAATGCGCCGGTAGTATAGCTTCCAGTCTTAATTTCAATATCGGCAAGACCGGAATAACGGTCTTTCGATTGGGAATAATTCCTATTAAGAACTTTGTCAAGAGCTGCACTGCCGGTTTTCCTGTATGCAAATTTCTTTTGTTGTTCCGTAGTTCCTGCCAATTCCCCGTTTAAATCTGATATGGCATCTTTTAATACACGAACCGCATTTTCTGCTTTGGCATAAGAATCAACGCCAAATATCGTACTCGCTTTCTCATACAAGAGATTTTGTTCCAACAAAAGCAAGTTATATTCCCTTTGCTGCGCTATTGTATCATTCATTACATTTTCAAGAACTTGCCTGTGCTTAGCCATTTCTTGTGCTCCTTTCCCTATCAAAGAGAATATTTCACCGACAGCCGCAAAAGCCCCAGCTACTGTGCCGCCCGTTGCAAAAGCCTGGCCGATATTGGAAATCGAGTTCAAGACTTCTCCCAAACTGCCTATAACATTAGCGGCACTGTCTTTGCCCATAGCTTCAAACATTGTGGCTATCTCTCCGGCCGCTTGCCCTGCCGCACCGGAAATCATACCGATAGAACCGAAAATTTCCTTAAAACCTTGTGCGCTCTTTAAATCGGCAAAACCCTTTTTGAATGTCTCGAAAATACTGTCCCATTTGTTTTGCTTTTTCCCAGCCCCTAACAGTTTGTCAAGCGCCTTTTTTAGTTTATCCAATTCTTCCGGACTTTCTTCTATGGCTTTGAGTTGTTCGGGGGAGATGAATGTAATTCCTTCCTTATCACCTTTTCCTGAAAGATAGCTCCTTAACTGTCGTGCCTGTTTCAGTAATTCGGATAAATCAGAGAATGCCATTTGTGAGACATCTCCGAAGAGCATCCTCAAAAAATCATTATCTTGGTTAGCCAAAGCCTTGTTCTCCTCATCTATCACTGCCTGAATGCTTTCTTTTGCCTTGTCTTTGGCTACCTGTATGGCACGGTCGATTTCTTCCGTATTACTCTCTGTACGCTGTGACCTCAGAAAAGATATATCATCATTCATCTGTTTCTCAATGGCAGTCCTTTGAGCCGCAAAATCACGGTATTTTGCAAGAGTATTGGATAGTAGCTTTGCGGTGGCATTCTGTTGTAGCTGATATGCTGCCGAATATTCCGTATCCAACTCTGTCCGTTTATCTTGCGGCAACTCCGTAACAGTGGGAATGAACTGCAGTCCCTTTTTCTGATAATCGGGGTTTACCTGTTTCCACTGTTCATATTCCGCATCCTGCAAAGTCCGTAAAAGTTCTCTTTCCCTTTTTTGAATTTCCGCAACTTTGGCATCATAGTTAGTGTTTATTTGTGCCAACTCTTTCACATTGCCGTCTTGCATCAAATCAGCCACCATTTTTTGCGCATTCAGTTGGCTTTGGGTAATGGTATCTAAAATATCCTGCTGGATTTCTTTATGGCTTTCTGCTGCAATAGGAATCAAGATATTTGACCTCTTTGCCCTTTTCAGGTGTTTTTGTTGGGTCAAAAAGAAGGTCGGAAATATTTATTGAATCTTCCAGCCTCTTAGTCGTTTCATCAATGCTTGCAATTTTTGTCGTTAAAACATCGACTTCTTTAGAGAATTTGTTTACATCCCCGGCTGCATCAGCAAGCTCTTTAGAACCTGCAGTAATCGGGGCAAATGCAGCGCCCGCCGTATTCCTTACATTGCCCGATTCCTGTAAATCTTGCAAACTTTTTGCTTCCTCAAGATTTTTCTTAGCTTGTACCAACTGTTCTTCCAGCTCTATGCGTTCTTCTTGCTTTTCAGTAATTTTACTAACATAAGCCCTCGCTTTGGCGTTATTTATTATAGATTGTGTCAGACTATCATAAGCAGCTTTAGCCTTTCCTAACATAATAGTTTGGTTGCTCATACTCTCAAAAGAAGAGGCAAATTCTTCTTTTAATGCTTTGACCGCTTTAGTCTGCGATTCCGTCCCTTTAGAAGCGTCTACGGCTGCATTGTACAATAGTCTCAACCTTGTTAGTTGTCCCTGCGCTTCTTTACGCCCTTCTAAACTCGCATTATTGTATGCAGTTAACGCCTCTTTAAGTACATCTATGTTCTCTTTCGCCTTGAATAGCCCTTTTACCCAGTCTGCAAGTTCGTTGCCATAAGAGGATAGCAGAGTTATACCGACAACCAATCCCGTTTGCCATCCTAACAATGATTTTGCAAGCTGTTTCCATACCGGAGTGCCTTGTTTCCCTTCATCCTTTAATGCTTTTAGACGGTCTTGCGCTAACTTGATTTCATCAATCAACATCGGAAGATTATTTGAAATAGCGAGAAAAAAGGTATTCATGGAAACAGCCAAAGACGGAAGTTCACGAGCCAGTTGTTGCACCTGTACATTAAGACCGTTCCAACCTGATGCATAGTTACCTACATTCCGGTAAAATCTCATGGATGCCTGTTCCGCTTCGTTAAGCTCCTTTGTCACCGACTGAATTTGTATAATCAGTTCCTTGCCGGTAGCACCGTTGCGCAAACCACGTGATAGATTGTCATATTGGAACGTCAGTAATGAGAGTTGTCTGCGAAGCTGGGTAATGGAACCATCAGCCGCCTTTTGGACTTTTATAATATTCTCCTGCTCCCTGGCAAACGAACGCATTTCGTCAGCCGCAACTTTCAACTGAGCTTTCAGCCCGGCATACTGTTTTACAGCGTTTGCCCCGGAAACCGAACTTCTCTGAGCCGCCGACATCGTATCTATTTCGTCAGTCACAGATTGAAGCTGTTCTTTAACTCCCCTCAAGGAATCCGCATAATGTTTTATCCTCTCGCTCGTTTCATCTGTTTCTTTCCGTATCTTTTGGGAACTGTCAACAACCCCTTTGGCTATATCCACCTGTGCCAAAGCCGTTTGGATTTCCGCAAACTTCTTTTGCATGGTGTCAAGCTCCGTCTTTATCTTTCTAAATTCTTCATACAGTTTATCGTATTTCGGAGAGAACTTTGCTAACTTATCCATCTCCTTACGCACTTCCTGTATACGTTTTACCAACTGTGTAAATCTTGTAATATCTGCGTCTATATTAAATCTCAATCCTGCCATAACTGATAAAAATAATGGTTATTTACTAAATTTCTTACCGGCTTCCGTAACGATGTGTAAAGCTCCCTGGGAAATGACTTTACGTCCTTTGCTTTCAACGTAAGATGCGTATTCCATGCCATCGGCAATGATAATTCCGTTTTGGGGACGCTTACCGTAAATCAATAGATTCTCCGTCTTGCTTTTGGCATCCTCATGTCCGGGTTCCGCCGGAACATACATATCTACGATTTCACCGTTTATCACAACAGCCGAACCGGGTGCACTACGTAGGTTATGGGTATGATTCTGGTAGTTTCCCGTTTCTTTTGAGTAGTCCACGCCGGCATGGGCTGCCTCTATCATACCTTGTTTGATTTCGTTCTCTGCATCTTCCAAGAACTCATCTAACCCGAAAAAATCAACTTCTACTTTCATTTTTTCGCCCTTGCTGTCATTTCCCCTATCCTCTGTGCCATAATTCCACATTTCTTAGCATTGAGCAAAATATCTGAAAGTAGGATTTGAAAGGCATCTTCAAGTTCAGTCCTTTTACTTAAAGAAAGGTCTTTCACCAAAGAGAGGTCTCCGGCAAGCAGAAGAGACAGGACATTGCATATTGTCGGTGTGTCCATGCTGTTACATAATTCCGTAATGTTGTTACAATGCAAAGAAAGTTCTTGTATCTCCTTACACGCCCTACTTATGTTGTTTACTGAAACAGACGTACAATCGTATGCACGTTGTGCGATAATTATTGTATTATTCATTATTGTTCAATTGTTTTATTCTACAATACGTAAATATCTCGTTTAAATATGGCTGGTTAGAGATGTTGGCTTATGGCTATTGTCCCGACAAAGCCAACATCTTTATCTTGCTATTCCATGTTAGGCAATCCGCCCGCCCACTGCTTTGCAAGTCCTTCCGCCGATACTGCAAAATCTTCCTTTCGATATTCAATGCCCAGATGTTTGCAAATGGCTTTGTTCTCATACTCCGACTGCAAAGCCCATTGTTCATAGGGGGTGTTTGCAACTGTGCACTCCTCATCCACTCCGGCAAAGAAACTGATTCTATTAGCCGGGCTTTCATTCAATTGCCGTTGAAAGGCATCGAATTTCTTCCGTTCTTCTTGTGTCATTTTTTTTGTTGGTTTTAAATAAATTCATAGCTTTCTTTCTCCTCGTGAAAATTGCCGTCTCCATCGAGCCAGCAAAGACATCTCCGAGAATCCAGTGATGTACTGATACCCTTACCAAAGAAACGGTTGTGACTGACAAATGCGTTAAGTTCGTCAATTGCCTGCCGGACATTATTCACAAGCTGTTGCGCTTGCTCTCTGTTCTCTGTCGGCAAGATGGTATATTCCGCATCTTTCTCCTCAATCCAACGGGAAGAAACCTGTACAACTCCGTCCGTAACCTCGTATGCCTCAATTTCCAACGGATTCAGCGTGTGGTAAAGCAACGCTTTTCTCAATGCGTCTGCATTTTGTGAGACAGCACCATTAAGATATTCCAGAGTTTCGGTATAGTCTGCATTACTCCGAAACTTGACTTTCGAGCGTGCTGATTCTTCCTTAGCCATATTTTCAGCCTGTTTGTACAGTTTGGAGCATACGGATGCCAAATCTTTCAGCTCATCGGTCGTAAAACAGAAACCGGTCTCAAGCATCGTGTTTACAATAGGCTGAATTTTGCTGCATTCCGCCTTATGACGGTTGATTACTTTCTCCAATCCGCTTTTTCTAATCTTTTCCATGAAATAAACTTTAATTTGTTAATAAATAAGTGTTTAGTTAAATAATATAGGATTCATTCCTACGAACATGAAATTTCCCTCTGCATCGGTTCTAATCCATTCCGGCACACCCCCGAACATCTCATTGAACTTTGCCTGACCGATAGTCTTTTCCGCCATATCTTCTACTGATTCATAACCGTTGGCTTTGGCAAAGTTCTCATCAACCTTTATCTCGGCTATCTGGCTGCCATTTTTCCAAAAACGAAAGGTTATAGGTATCCCTTTAAACTTCCACTGTACAATATCATAACGTTCATTACGTTCTATAAACTTCTTATGTCTCATACTCATATTATTGGATTATTAAACAGTTGTTTTTGCTCGTTTACTTCCAGTATTGCAAATTCGATGCGTGGGCGGTATTTGTCTAATTTCTTCTCCGCCTCTATCTGGAAGCATAGTTTATCATCAGTTATTGCGTCTACCATTTGCAAGCAATCGAGGAGCGTTTTTAGCGAGTTGTCAAGGTCGAACTTTGCCGAACTGTGGAATACCCGGACAAACAACCGGAAACGGGTTGCAATGCGTCTGTTCCGGTACACCTTGCACTGTTCTATGAAAGAGCGTTCATAAGCCCGGATTACTCCGTCTTTGATTATTCGCTTTTTCCCGAATTTACCCGGTACGGCTTGATAGTGGTTGGCTTTGGCGATAATCTGGCCGTGGATTACTTCTACTTCCATTCCTAAGCATCTTTATAGGTTATTCCATAGTCCTTGCATATCTCAAAGAACGAGCCAATTCCGATACGCTTCCCAGTACGCAATAGGTTGGAAAACTTCTTGTCGGTTTCAGAGTATTTGTACTTTGCGTTCTGTCTGCTGCATACATGGAAGAAGGAACGGCCGCTTTCACCCAATGAAGCCAACGCACAACCGACCGTAAACCAGTCCTTGTAATCGCCTGTAATGTCTATTCCGTTGGCTTCTATCTTCTCACAGCACTTTGCCACCTTATCCAATACGTTATCACCGCCTGAATATTGATAACTGTTTGTCGGACGTGGCTCTTTGTAATATCCATCGTAAGGAATTGCCTCAACATTGATGTAAGGCTCCGCATCATAGGACAAACAGCGCATCCGGGTTACGTCACCGCAAGCACGGTCTATAATGATACCTATCCGTGCAAAGTCCTGTTTTAGCTTCTCGAATTGCCCTTTGTGTGCGTGGGGGTATTTCAACGGAATAATGACAAAATAGCCGTTACCACTTACCGAAAGACTGATATAGGCTATTTCTTTCAACTTGCAAAGTTCCTGCTTTATTTCGTCCCAGTTATCAATATGTAAATTATCCTTTCGGTCAATATCCACGCAGATAAGCCCGGAATGTCTTACAAGGTTTTCCGCTTTCCGTGTCGGCTGGAATAATCCGCTTATGCAAGCCACCGGCAAACGCTTTTTAATCTCGTTCTTTTCTTCCTTTGTCGGCAAGGAGCGCAGGCGTTCAATTTCCGAAACATGCTTTTTGCTGAAAAGGAAATCACGGAGTTTGCAGGTTGTGCCGTACACGTCACGGACACCATTATAAACGGAAATCTCTACATTAAAAATATCTTTCTTCATAATCTTATAAAATTTATTAGGTGGTTACGAGATTACGGTTACGGCATAACTTAAAATATTTATACACAGTTGATTAGATATTTTTCATCGTAACCTATCTCTTCATGGTATTACAATACCACAAATTAGGTGGTTACGGCTGTTTTCTTGTTATTGCTCTCATTATCAGCGTTTAACATGGGGCGTAACCCGTAACCACGTAACCTCTCATACTTTTTCAAACATTTAGATATAAACGGTCGGCTAACTCCTATTGCATCGGCAAACGCTTGTTGGCTTTTAGGGCTGTTGGCATAGTACACACGTGCTATCGCTTCCTCATTGCCCATCGGCTTTATTTCCGGCTGTTTTCTGTTTTCCGACAGCTTCATGTACACCTTTTCCGCACATCTCTCGAAGTAATCCATACATCTGATTGAATACTCCATTTCTTCCGGCAAAATACGGCTCATACCCGGATTATTCCCCAACAGGTGTGTTAGCAAAGCCCAGCGTTCCACTATGATTTGTAGTTTTGAATAGACTGCACTCATGTAGCTATCATCCGTACTTTGCTTCTTTACCTGTAATTCGTTATAGTATTTGATATAGAGTTGTTTTGCCTCATCAATGATATAGACCGTATCGCATCCACCAGCCTTGAAATCTGCATCCAATAAGGCATTAATGTAGCTGTGCCATGCTTCCCGTACCTCTTTGCTTATGGGCTTCTCCGAATACATTGCAGACGGATTTTCATCCGGGTAAACGAATAGCCATCTTTGATTAAAACCGTTGTTCATAAGCAAGTCATTACCGAATGTCCCCGCAAGTACATCAGGCTGGATTGTTCCTAAAACACCCATAAATGGCTCTTCGACTAACAGTGTATCATCTGACTTTCGGTTTATTACAATGTTATCAGAATCAAAGACCGATAATAATTGGCTTACCTCGCCACTCTTGTTATATCGTCCTATATCGTCAAGAAAGCCCTTTATTTCGTCCCTGTAAAGCAATATCCCGTTATGGCTGGTAGATAACACTTGGTTTCTTGCTTCAGGTGTGGAATCGCTTAAAAGCAACTGTTTGAATATCGGTCTTTCCTTATGCTCATCCTTTGAATCCTTGAAAACCTTCAGCTCTTCCCTGTATACCTTGTATTCGCTTGCGTCCCTATCCTTTAAAGGTTGCAGAATGAAGCGTACAGGGGTGGACTTATTAGAACCAGATGGTGCAACTGCACACACCCAAAGACACGGATAGTTAAAATACTTGTTATCGAAAATCCTTATTTTTTTGCCGACTGCTACACCTACCGCACTAAACATTGCAGCCAGTACTATATCACGGCTGCATTGGTACACATCAGACACCTCTCTAATTATCTCTTGTGCATTTGCTGAAAGCCCGTCAATAGGGAATACAAGCGCATCGGACAAAATTCTGTTATTTATACTTATGTTCATGGCTTTAATTTTATACCGTTCCAGAAGTCGCCAAAAAGCGAAGGCTGTTTATCGTCTTTGAAGTATTCCCGATTGCTTGTATAGAATCCGGCTCGTCTGTGGGATATGGGACATTTACCGGATGATACCTTACGGATATTGCCGCTTTTCTTCATCTTGTCTATAAAACGACAAATGTTGGCAATCCTTACACCCGTTTCCCGTTCGGCCTGATACATGGTTTTAGGAGATTCCGCAAAGCACTCTGATAACAGTTTTATTTGGGGGATTTTACTTTCTTCACTCATTGCATCCCCCTTTCTCTGCCAGCCAATATAATTTGCAACCGTTTGATAACCGAATATCCTGGATATTCATACCTTCCTTATGGCGCAGTTCGGAGATAGCTTTACGGGCGTCATTAAAGCCCACCAATTCATTAATCCGTCTGGCTGTAAACTTCTCGCCTGATAAAAATAGTTTTCTGACAGCCCTGATATTTCGGGAAGAATTAGTATCTTTGCCCTCGTAGTTGGGGAGATTGGTAGTCGATGAGGCTACCTTTTTTCTTTTATCCATACTTAGCCCTCTCCTTATTTACATGCCTTTTTCAAAGCGTCATTAATATCCTTCTCTGTGTAGTAAATGCGTGTACCTATCCGGCGACCATTAATAATGCCAGTTCTCGTCCATGCGTCTAAGGTAGGTAAGGAAATTTGCAACCGTATGGCTGCATCTTTACGTTTATACAGTATGTCTCTCGGAAAGTCCTCTACTTTAGGAGTAGATTCTATTATATTAGCCAGCTTCTTATCAAGAACACGGCTCATCATGTTTTCAAGGTCACTCATTGTTGCGCCCTGAATTAACATTGCATTGGTAGATAAAGAAATTGCATCCATAAGTTACTTATTTTTAGTTCTTATGGATGCAAAAATATAGTGATTATTTTCGTGTAATATGCCGTGTAATATTACAACTTTGCTTTATTTACTCATTATTTATTTTCCCTTTGTCGTAGGTTATGCCGATGGATGCAAACTTTTCTTTTAAGACTTCTTCATTATTATATCCGGTATTCTTTATTATACCATTTTGCCGTATTGATTCAGCACTGCCACCACACAACCACGAAATAAATTCAGACAAATCTTTATCGTTCGAATACTTTATATTGCAGTTATTTAATAGAGTTGTTATTACGTCTACTTGTTCAGTTGCCTTTGCGGATGGTAGTTTTTTTCTTAATACTTTTTGAGATAGTACGTCTTTTGCTTTTCGCTGTATCATATCGGATGGAACTTGTAAAGCCGTAAAATGGTCATTCAAAGATAAATCGCAAGAGTTAAACAAATCCTCTATCTCAAGAATGAACTCCACCATTACATCAATCTCATTATCTAAATGAAGCACAATATCTTCTTCATCCGATATTGTATTGCTTTCATCAAAATCGTTTATTTCATTAAGCTTATTTTTTAATCTGACAAATCTATCATTGCTGGTCACATACGTTTCATTTATAGAACAATAATTATGCATCGAATCAAGATATTTTGAAATCATCTTTGCATATAATTCTTTGTTTGTACTATCCATAGTCAATAGCTTATTGGCAATTAAGCAAATGCATTCTTCTCTAATTGCTGCTAGTTGTTCAAATGATTCAAATTCTCCATAAACAGTTTCAATGTATCTTCTTATATTCTCCATATCATACGATTTTTAATAAATTACCATTCTTCTGCCAGTGCATCATCAGCATCTTAGCGTGTTCCTCTTTCGTCACCTTAATATATTTCAAGAAACTACTTTCTGTTTTATGTCCAGTTATCTGCATAATGCTTATACTTGGGAAGCCTGACTTATACAAGTTGGTAGCAAAACTTCTCCGGGCTGTATGAGATGAAACAAGTTGCCACTTTTCATAAATAGTAGTTTGCTTTTTGCCACCTTTGGTTATTGATTTCATCACATGCTCCGTTAGCCCAGCTTCCCGACATACATCTTTCAAATTATCGTTGAATTTCTGATTGCTTATATTACCTGGAAGATTGCCGTTATACTTCTCCCAAATACGTAAGAATACCGGATGCAAAGGAATGGTTACAAACTCATTCGTTTTCTGTTGTTGAATGGTTATCATCCCGTCTTTTATATTTTCTTCTCTAATACGTGTAAAATCAGAGAACCGTAATCCAGTCCAACAACCAACGAGAAACAAATCCCGTGTTCGTTCCAATCGGGGAGAATGCGAAAAATCAAAGGACGCAAGCGTATCAAGTTCATCCTCACTCAATGAGATAGCCTGGCTCTCCTCTGATACATTTTTGAATAGTTGATATTTAGTGTTATCTGTTAGTTCCTGCTCATTAGCCGCTTTCATTACAGCCTTAAGACTTACTGTTTTATGCCAAATAGTATTAGTGCTTAATCCCAGTTCTTGAAGGAAAGCGACAAAATCATTGAAAAAAGACTGATTTATGCTTCGGAACTCCAACCGTATTTTCCTTTTCTTCTCGTATTCTTGAATATAATAGTAGGTGCGGGCATACTCACGTTTTGTTTTATAGTCGATAGTCTGACCGCCTCTACGTGGGCTTACCCTTGTATCGCATAACCGGATAAACTCTTCAAAGAACGAATGAAAATCACGTGCAGCCGCCACTTTCTTTCCGAAGTGAATATCAAGAAAATTTCTAAGGCTATCTTTAGTAATTAGCTCACCTTTTGTTGTTGATTCCGCAATGAAAGAGTTTATTTTCCCTTCAATACTTTTAAGGGCTGCATTAATCTCGTCCTTATTGACACAATACTTTGAGTTTTTAACACACTCTTTCTTTTCATCCCAAAACAAAGGTTCTATTTTCAATGATGTGGCATACATGAGCTTTTCATTTCTGCCAAAGCGAGAAGTTATGTATATGGTTTGCTCATTGTCGGCATCCATATCACGGATGAGAAATTTTATATTTGCCATATTCTTCACTTTTAAACCCAAAAGCAAAGATACATGATTAGCGGAACAATTCCTACTTTTGTTCCGTTTTTGTTCCGCAAAATCTTTGTTTTATTTGTTTTATCTTTGTTTTTATTTGTTGATACAATTTTCATAATACACTGATAAACATACAATTTACACAAACAATAGCAAAATGAAAGAAAAAGAAGAAAAACAGGTTGCAAGTCGCCTCATTCCGACAGAAGGCGACAAACGAGCAAAATCGGTTGTCGCTTTTTCTTTTTCACCTTCACAAACCGCTGTAAATCTGCGGAAAATCTTAAAAACTTCATTCTCGTTTTCTGTTCGATAATC
>ENA-UONU01000099-UONU01000099.1-human-gut-metagenome-genome-assembly--contig:-CS51-NODE-99-length-121058-cov-23.484203_pt1 | contig 121058 bp, 130 predicted proteins | sample MGYA00242462_ERZ724009 | MGnify/ENA metagenome assembly ERZ724009 | reverse complement strand
AAGAATGCTTTGTGAGAAAAACGGGAAACAGGATAGTGCCACTGAGCGAAGAATCTATTACCCTGATGACGTCTTACCGCTTTCTTCCCTGCGGCAGATTTTTTCTGTGTTTACCTCTTAATTTCCACACGATACTTTTTCAGCTTGCCGCCATAGACCGGAAAGAAACTGAATTCACCGTAATCCTTTACAGGCTCCGCATTTTTCAGCAGTTCCATATCGGCATCGGAAATCACAAAATCAATATCCCCATTTTCTTTCATATGCTCCGGATCCGCCGTTTTCGGCAGCACCACCGTCCCCAGCTGCCAGTCATAACGGATGCAGAGCTGAGGAATCGTGACCCCGTATTTCTCTGCCATTTCCGCAAGGCATCCATCTTTCAGCGCTTCACCGTGCGCCACGGGAGAGTAGGCTTCCACTACGATATCCCTCTTCCGGCAGTAATCAATCAAATCCAGCGGACTGTTTCCCACATGGCAGAGAATCTGGTTCACCATGGGTTTCACACGGCAAGCGGCAAAGATGTTTTCAAGATCTCCCTCAAAGAAATTGGAAACACCGATTGCCCGCAGTTTCCCGGCTTCCAAAGCATCTTCAAGAGCACGCCATACTTCCCTGTTTTCTTTATAGTAGCGGTCCTTCGACTGGTTTACCTCCACCCAGGGCTGGGGCGAATGAATAATCATCATATCCAGATAAGCAAGTCCCATCGTTTCCAGTGTCTTTTCGATGGATTCCATGGCGGACGCATAGCTTTTATTTTCAGCCGCTACTTTGGATGTGACAAAGATATCTTTCCTGTCAATGCCGCAGGTGCGGATTCCTTCTCCGACACCACGTTCATTGCCGTACGCCTGTGCCGTATCAATATGGCGGTATCCGATATTCACCGCCGCCCGCACAGCCTCCGCCGCCTTGTCGTCATCAATAAACCAGGTACCCAGCGCCAGTTTCGGAATGGCTGCGCCATTATGCAGCGTATAACTTTCCTCAAAAATCATAATTGCCTCCTCTATAAACTGTTACCTGTACTTTAAGCTCAGGTTCAATTCGCAGTGTCATATTTCCTTTTGCCATGACAATTCTTTTCTCTTTGCTTACTCTTCAAAATCATTATATCCAAGCGCCAATCAAGCTACAAGTACATTGCACATATTTTTCTCCTAAAAACGGTTCCCCAAGGAAACTTCATCGGCGTACTTCATCGTCTCATCTTTGCATATTTCCCTATATAAAGATAAAATATAAAATCATAACGCAAAGAAAGGACGGACTTGTGAAAAGGATTTTATTTCTGGTTCCCCGCATGAACATCGGCGGCGCGGAAACCTATGTATATACCGCAGCAAAAGAACTCCGTGCCCGGGGCTATGAAGTTTTTCTCGCTTCCGGCGGCGGACGTCTGGCGGATAAACTGAAAACGGCAGGCATCAGGACCTTTTTCGTCCCGGTCCGGCAGAGCAGGTTCTTATCCGTCTGGCGCGTTTCATCCATCGTGAAGAAATACCATATAGACATCATTCATGCCAACTCGGGAGCTGCGGGCATCATCGCGGCAAGAGTAAAAAGGAATACGTCTGTCCCCGTGGTATACACGGCACACGGCATTTTGGGAAACATGGAAAAAGAATATGTCATTGACCAATTGGATCAAATCATCTGCGTCAGTGAATACGTCAGGCAGGACTCTCTGGCACGCGGCCTCCATGAAAATCATCTCCTTGTCCGTTACAGCGGCATCGACACGGAACGTTTCACCGCAAATGAAGAAGAGCGCATCCGGCTGCGAAAAGAATTCGGTTTCGATAAAGACACCCTCGTTCTTGCCATCGTATCCCGCATAAAAAATCTGGAACATAAAGGCCACGGACATCTTCTCTCCATACTGGACAAGTGTGGCCGTAAAGAAAACTGGAAGCTCCTTGTCATCGGAAAAGGGAACGGGCTCCCCCTGCTGAAAACGAAAATACGCGCCATGCACTTATCCGATAAAGTTCTCTGCCTCGGACACCGGACCGATGTGGAACACCTGCTGAACGCCGCAGACCTGACCGTCCTTCCTTCCCGCTTTGAAACGTTCGGTCTTGTCCTGGCGGAGGGCATGGCGATGGGAAAACCGGCCATCGCTTTTTCCGTAGGCGGCACGCCGGAAATCGTGAAAGACGGGGAAACGGGATTTCTCGTGGAAAAAGACAATGAAAAAGAGCTGTATGAATGTATCAAACAGCTCGACAGCGACCGATCTCTTCTTAAACAATTTTCAGAAAACGGTATCCGATGGATACGCTCCCGTTTCACCAACCGCCGGATGGTCGATGATTTGGAAGTCATCTATCACAAGTTGTCTCCTTAATTATTTCCTGAAGGTCTTTTTAAAACGCCGTTCCAACTGGCGGAGCCAGATAAAAATCAGATGAATACGGCTCACCTTTAATTTAAATTCCCACATCGGCTGCCTGGCAGGAATCGGAATACGGGGCAGAGCAAGCAGATCCTGTGTCCACAACGGGACATCATAGAAAATCGCCAGCCCCAGTTTATACCCGCACTTCTCCGCCTCCTGCATGACCTTTCTGTCAAAATCTCCGTAAGGATAGCAAAGACACTCCACCGGTTTCCCATTAAGATTTTCAAAAAAACGTTTGCTTCCTGACAGCTCATCATGAAGACGATCCGCATCGCAGCGGCTCAGAAACGGGTGATCCATGGTATGGGAACCGACATAATGCCCTTCATCCCGCCACAGGGCGAGTTCATTTTCATCCATTGTCCGCGTCGGCGCTTTCCCGAAATTTTCCCATTTGTTCTCCCTGCCGATCCAATTGGCAATAGGAAACACATTTCCCACATGGCGGTATTTTTTCAAAATCGGTAAGGCTGCGGAAAAATTATCTTCATAACCATCATCAAAAGTAAGGACCACCGGTTTCTTCGGCAGCCGTTTTCCATGAAGAAAATGCGCCTGCAGTTCCTCCACCGTGATGCTGTGAAATCCGTTTTCTTCCAAGTATCTCATCTGTTCTTCAAACTTCTCCCCCGGCAGCGCATTCCGATCCCCCGGGACAGAAGCAATGCGGTGGTACATTAAAATAGGTACCCGATCACGGAAATGGTAATATGTGTACAATAAAGCAGAAAAGATTATAATAGAAACGTATAACATAAATAAACTCCTTAATTTATTCTAATTATTGTATCACATATATTTTTCCTGATCAGAGGATTTCATGAAAACATTTTTAGTTTATAATACCTCTTATTTCGGAGACACTATCCTGACAGACGCACTGTGCAGGAATCTGAAACGGCTGTATCCGGAAAGCCGTCTGGTTTTCGTATCGAATAAACCGTTCACCGACATTTCCCGATACATGGACGGTGTCGATGAAGTCTGGACTTATGACAAATGGGGCATCCATAAGGGACTTGCCGGATGGTATAAATTTTATAAAGAACATAAAAACCAACATGTTTTTGATGCCGCTTTTGTCATTTACGGCAATGAGCGGGGCATTTTATTATCCAAATTTTTAGGCGCAAAAAAAATATACGCAGACAATCGGCATGCGATCGTCCGCCTGCTCCTCTCCAACGGAAAAATTAATTACGGAAAATGGATCCATGTGCAGGACCGGCATGCCTATCTGGCGGAACTGTATGCGGGAAAGCCCATGGAAAGCATGAAAATCAGGTACCATGTCCCTGATGAAGCTTTTGCATATATCAATGAACAGCTTTTAAAAGGAATCAGCAAACCGATCATTGCATTGAATCCGGTCACCAAGCGAAAAGAAAAAGATTTGAAACCGGACACACTCCTTACACTGGCAAAAAAAATAAAAGACGCAGGGATGATTCCCGCCATAATCGGTGCAGGAAAAGATTGTGAATCATATTATGAAAATCTTCCGCCTGCTGACAGACAGGTGCTGCTGAATCTGGTAAATAAAACCACCATTCCCCAACTGGGCGCCCTGCTGAAAAGCTGTGCCGTCCTCATCAGCGCCGACACCGGTACTGCCCACTTTGCTCTCGCCTTAGACGTTCCCGTGGTAGATGTTTTTTACCTGAATGATGAATCCAATCTCGCCGCCTGGGGACCGAAGACATTCTACCGCCACCGCCTGATTGCCCGCGGCGGAGATTTCAGCGCTGAAAACATTTGGAAAAATGCGCAGGATTTGATGGAGGAAAACTCTTCCCTGTAACCTTGTATATTTCCGGTTCGTATCAGGAAAGGATATTGATATGTTCTCACGGTATTTCACGGATAGCCATTCTATAAAAACGCTCCCGTCTTATCTTTTGTCTTCTTTTATTTTCATAAGCGTCATCTTTTTACTTTTCCATATTTCCGGATTTGAACGTGTTTTCGAATGGAATAAGAGTCTGCGTGATGCGGCCACAGGTTTTGCCGTCTTCAGCCTTACTGCATATACACTTAGAGAAAAACTGTATTCTCCCCTGTGGCGTTTATCCCTGTTTCCTTATCTAACGCAGCTTGTAATTTACGCCTATGTACTCATTCATGCCAATATGTCCTGGACGATTGACTACGACTTGATCCACCCCTATTTCCTGCTTTTCGTTTACGAATCAGCCCTCACGGCATGCTTCTTTGCCTTCTCACAAAACCGTCCAAGGAAATGGCGCTTTTCCATTTCTGTCCTTTATGGAATTATCGTCGCGGCAAGCCTTCTGTTTGCTGCTGTATACCTGGGATACTACCTCCTATACAATGACACGATACGCGCGGAAAATATGCTGCCCATCCTGCAGACCAACAAAAAGGAAGCGTTTGAATTTATTTCAGACCGCATCGGACTTCCCATTCTGTTTTCTTCCCTTATCTTTTTTGCGCTGCTCTTACCGGCCTCTTTCTTCTGCTGCCATAAAGCCATTTCCGTCGGCCGGGATCGTTACAGTAAAATGCGTATCCTATGGATAGGCATGATTTGCATTCTGTCCATCATCAGCATCCATAAATATATCCCGTCTCTTTTTCCTATTTCACAAACTTATGGCGCTTTCCACTATATACATGAAATGCGGCGGATCAGCCAAAAGCATGAACAAAATATAAGCCGGTTCCGTATATATACCCCCGTCAGCGAAGCCATGCCGCAAAAATTACCGGGTACCGTCATTGTCGTCATCGGAGAAAGCGCCACCCGTGACCGGATGAAAGCCTTTACCCCGTCTTATCCGTCTGAAACGACCCCATGGCTCTCAGAAATGAAAGAAACACCTTATTTTTACCTCATGGATAAAACATATTCCTGCTTTCCCGTCACTGTTCCCGCGCTTTCCATGTTCCTTTACGGGCGAAACCAATATGACCACCGGAACATAGATGACGTAGCCAATATCATAGATGTGGCACACCTTTCCGGCTATAAAACATGGTGGATGAGCAACCAGGGCAAAATGAGCGGTGAAGACAGTCCCATCGATTTCGTCGCGCAAAACTGCGATACGGAACAACGGACGCCGTTTCCGCTGGGCGACGATTATCAGCTGCTTGATTTTGTAAAGCAGCTTCCCAAAAATGAAAATAACTTTGTCATTATCCATCTTATGGGCAGCCATATCAGGTACAGCGACCGCACCCCGCCGGATTTTAAAGGAATCGACAACCCGCAGCACGACAAGCGGACCAACCAGTATGACACCACGTTGCTCTATACGGATCATCTCCTCCGTGATATCTATACGTATGCCAAAGATCATTTGAATCTGCAAGTCATGATGTACTGCTCCGACCATGGAGAAAACATGGAACGAAGCCATGTCGCCAGCAAAAACATGACTTATGATATGGTTCGGATTCCTTTTTTCATTTATCTTTCCCCCGCTTACACACGGCTCTACCCGGATACGGCACAAGCCCTGCGTCAAAATGAACACAAAGTATTCACCAATGACCTGATGTATGACACCATCAGCGGAGTCCTGCACCTGCCAAATACAGACTATGAACCGAAATTTGATTTAAGCAGTGACACATATGATCTAAAACCGGCAGATGCAAGAACGAAGTATGGAGAATGGACCATCCTTGATGATCCGGATTACAGATAAATATATTCCTATAATAATTTAAATAATTTCAATTCCCTAAAAATCTAATGGAGAAATACGAATAAATGAATATATTACTTTTTAGTTTGTCGGAAGTCATCAGCAGTTCCGATGGTATTTCCAAAGCGTTTTCCACTTTAGCTAACGATTTATCCACCCACGGTTACAATGTCACTGCTATATTTACAGACAAAAATACTTCTCCTTTTTTCCCTTATGACAAGCAAATTCATCTTTGTAATTTAGGTCTTCGGTACAAATGGGATATATTAACAAAAGCTAAAGCATTATTTTCTTTTAGCCTTACAGAAAAGCATAAGATTAAATACTACGGTTACGGACAAAAATTAGCCCCTAAAATCGCTCGAATTATTAAGAAACAAAGGCCTGACATTATCATTTGTTTCCAAATACGCGCCGCATTGATTATAAAAAACATACTCAAATGCGATATACCTACTATTTTATCTTGCCACAGACCACCCATAGAAATTATTGAAGATAATAAGGGCCTTAATGTTTTAGAAAACTGTGAAGCAATACACGCATTATCCCCCTGCCAGGCAAGCACTATTTCAAAAGAAATACAATGTCAATATATTTTCCCTATAGGAAATATCGTTCCGCAATACGACAACTCAGATTTCCCAAATTATACCAGCAAAAAGATCATAAATGTCGCTAAATTTTCCACTGATAAGAACCAGTTGCTTCTCATTGAAGCATTTAATCAACTTGCAAAAGAAAACCCTGAATGGACCATGGACATCTGGGGCAGTTCCACAGTTCAACCGGTTTATTACAAAAAATGTCTTAAATTAATAAAAAAATATGGCCTGACTAACAGAATATTTTTCTGTGGAACAACCAACCATATTCTCCCCCGATTAAAATCAGCTTCTATTTTTGCATTCCCCAGCATTTCTGAAGCCTTACCAATCGCATTACTGGAAGCCATGAGCATAGGCTTACCCTCAATCGGATTAAAAGATTGTGTTGGTGTAAATGAATTGTTGCAAAATGATATAAACGGTTATCTATGCGACAACACCGTCAAAAGTTTTGCTAATCAACTATCTATTCTTATGCAAAACCAGAATCTGCGAGAAAAGCTGGGGATGAATGCAAAAAAATATGTAAAACAATACTCACATGAAAAAATTTGGCAGGAATGGGACTCTGTATTAAAACAACTAATGCAAAGGAGAACGCATGAATAAGATTGCACTGCTTATTGCTACACATAAAAAATATTGGCTTCCTTCCAATCCTCTTTATTTCCCAATCCATGTCGGAGCAGAAGGAAAAGACCCATTGGGGCTTATCGGCGATAATACCGGGAATAATATAAGTAAAAAAAACCCAGACTACTGTGAATTAACCGGTTTATACTGGGCTTGGAAAAATATAAAGACAGACTACATAGGGCTCTGCCACTACCGAAGATATTTCGATTTTTTAAGATCGGATGACTTCTTTTTAGAGCACGAAGAGCTAAACCCAAACAACACACAAGAAATCGAAAAACACATACAAATTTCTTCAGAAAATCTAATTAAATATTTTACCGATGGATATGACATCATACTTCCAAAGGCATCTTATCTCCGAATAAGCTTTAGCGGACAATATAAAAGAGATCATGAACTTGCCGATTTGCACCTAGCTGCTCAAACTGTAAATGACTTATTTCCTGATTATAAAAAAAGTATAGATATCATCTTAAAAGGACACAAGATTTTTTTCAAAAATATGTTTATTTGCAATTGGGTACTCTTTGATAACTATATGTCTTGGTTATTTCCTATTTTGGATGAAATCGAGACAAGAAAAACAAAACTGCAGCTTCCGTATTATCCAAGGCTCTACGGCTTCTTATCAGAGCGCCTTTTTACACTCTATATTTACCACCAACATTTAAAAGTAAAAGAAATTCCCTTGCTTACTCTCAATGAATCCATTAAAAATCCTTACAAAAAGATCCTCAGCCCCCGAGCCATATTAGCAAGATGGGGCCTTCTAAATTGGTATTAACATCTAAAAAGATTTCCTGCAATGAGAGATGAATATATGATTGAGCCATAAAAAATTGTCTATTCCAACATAAATTCCACCATATTTATACTTCCTGCCCTTTTAAATATACATCATTATTTGTCTGATGCAGTTCCTGATAGATCATGCTTCCACACAAAAGTAAAAACGTATTTCTATCTAGCCGCATCATACTATCATCTATCATTCCATGCACTGCACATAAAGCCATGATCGTCAGAAAAAGGTAGTCTCTTCTTTTCCACCCTGCATAAGCAGCAAAAGTAAGAAATGCAAAGAATAAAGTCGCCACAATAAAACCATTATCAACATAATTCCTGATATACAAATTATCTATCCAATTATATTTTCCCGGTAATGGTTCCCCTTTTAGGGCAAACCCGCTGCCAATCCATTCTATCTTCTGATAAAATGGCTGAATTCCATAAATTTGCAATCCTTCATATCCTAAACGGAGACGTTCCAACAATAATGAATTTAGAAGGATTACCCACTGACTTTTTCCCCCATATGACAAAGTCACCGCAAAAGAGACTACCAGCCCAATCGGAAAACTTAATATGCTTAAAGAAAACCATTTATGCAGACGGGAAACATTTTTCTCCAAAAACTTTAAAATAGGTTCGCATACCAGAAAACAAGAGGCACATGCAAAGGATATTCTTCCATCACATTTAATATACACCAACATATTAAGCACGAATAACAATAATCTGCCACTATGCTTCATATCTTTGCGATATAAGTAGACGGCAAGCATTGTAATATTCATCAAATAGGCCGGCAAAAATAGTGGGTACCCAAATCCCATTGCCGTCCGAACCCTGCCGGTAAAAGAGTAATTCGGCAAGAATCCCATGTATGCGCAAAATACAATAAATAATACTACTGCCCCGGTAAAAAAAAGTGTAAATTTTCCTATCCGTTCAAAATTTATTTTTCTTGCTGTATAGACAAACAACATACATAAAAACATATTTTTGCTAATTATCGGTACCTTTAGCCAAATCAAGGAAAATATCCCTGCAGTAAAAAATGCCGTTATAATAAATGACTTTTTACTTCCTGTCAAATATTCATAAACCAGCAGAAGAACCGTGGACGTAAAAGTATATCGAAATGGATTATGAGAAGCAGCGCTGACATCCCATATTTCACTAAGCAACATAAAAGCGTAAGCAAACAAATAAATGCCATCTTTACTTTCTTTAAAGTATTTCTCATATTTCATTTTCAAATATGTTTTTATTTTTAAGTACATGCATTCTCCCAAATCTATTTCACCATAAAATAGCAGATATCTTTATCCTCTTATGCCACCTTTTAAGCGTTTCAGCACATTGCCGCCGATTTCCATATTCAGGTACGCATAGCAGTATGCATTTAAAATGAAGACGATTCCAAGCATCACCATGCCTGATGTGGTAAACATCGCTTTACCCGGATCAGGATCAAATCCGAAGACCGATGACAAGGGTGTCCATATCCAGCGAAGGAATGTGGTGAAGCGGTCAATCGCTCCGGTAAGGGCATCGGCAATGCCGAGAACATAAATAGAAAATATGATTTTATAAGACATTTCAAGTATATATGCAAGAATCGTAAGGCAAAGCGTTTTCCCGTAGGACAGTTTATGAAGAAATCCATAGCCCATGGCCATGCCGAGGGCACCCGCATAAAAGGCTGTCGTCAGTCCGATTTCAGGCCCTCCGATCATGGTAACGAGAATAACCACGCCCGCCGATGTGCCGAAGCCCCACTTCATCCCATGGAAATCGCAAATAACGGCAATCGGAATGGGGGACGCGGTCATAGTGACGAACACGAGAAACGGCGCCAAAAGTTTCAGCAGCACCAGGAGTGACGCAATGGCCGCCGCTGCCGCCGCTTCTGTCAGATATTTTGTTTTTCTCACTGATTCGTTCAATCTGTATCCTTTCCAAAAGAAGCCGCCAATACTTCTTTCTCCTGTTTTGTTTTCCGTTTCAAATAGAATTCACAGGACCGGGCATCATGACCGTTGTTCCATTCCCTGTACCACACAAGACGGACAGGCAGCCGGCCTTTCGTATACTTCGCGCCCTTCCCCGCGTTATGGACAGCCACCCGTTTTTCCGGATCATCCACGGTAAATCCCGTATAGAGTGTGCCGTCTTGGCAGCGCACCATGTAAGTAAAATATTTCTTTTCCATCTCTTTCTCTTAGCCGCAGGCGGCAAAAGGGCACCGAATTGTTTACATTTAGGTGTATGGTCTCCGCATGGTCACGCATGCCGTCGTCCCCGTTTCCAGACTGCTGTTTTATTACCCCTCTATTGTATACAAACAATAAAAGAAATGCCAGCTGCATTGATAGCAGCTGGCATTTCTTTTTTATTTCCACGTTTTTTCATGTCATTCCGATAACAGATTATTCACTGACATGGTGAGGAAATTGGTAGACTCTCATCAGAGTAATAGATTCTTCACTCCGTGTCACTGTTCCGTTTTCCGTCTTTCCCACAAGGCATCCTTACCCCCGTTCTGAATGACGGGATACGGTAAGGCGTCATAGTGAGGGAAACGGTAAGAAGATAAAAGCTATCAGCTGTGAGCTGTTAGCCGTTAGCTGTGAGCCGTCAGCTAAAAATGCTGAATGGCGGCCAACGTTAAGGCGTCATCCTGAACGAATGCGAAGGATCTGCTGCCATGGTGAGAAAATTGGTAAACTGTCAACAGAGTAATAGATTCTTCACTTTGTGTCCTATTGCTGCTCCCCTTTAATAAAAAGAGCAGCAGGGGAAATGTTGCATTTCTCTTTGCTGCACTTATATGGTACTAATGAAATGAACCGGCATTTAGAGCAGAGATAAGCGGGCGACTGCAGGCCGGAGGCTCAGTACCATTCATTGATCCAGTTTTTTTCAGAGGGAAGCATGTTTTCCGCCGTTTCAAGAACTTTTTCACGCTCCGCACCTTCCAGCCATTCGATGCGCCCCAGATCCGACAACTCTCTCAAAGACAGAGCCCCGAAAAAAAGCTGGGCAAGGGCACCTGCGGTCATGGTAAAATCCGGTTCGGGAATTTTATTTCCCAATTTCACGCCGGAAATATCTTCGATATGAAGCTTCAGTGTGTAAAACACATCATATTTCACAGCGTAAATTCTTCCTTCCTTGGCGGAAAGAACGTAGATGCCGCTGTTTTCGGGAAGGAACTCGTCCGCCAGCTGGAAAGACAGGAATCCTTTCATCTCTCTGCAGGGAAGTCCGTCAAATGCCATGACCGGATCCGTGACGCGTCCCATCATGGTTGGGAAAGAGGCATTATGTATATAGGTATGTTCTGCGCCATTCTGCCAGTAGAAAAATGCCCTGTCATCAAAAGGTTCATACCACACGCATTCATCCACGGAACCGCGGTGTCCAGCCATGTAAGCATAGAGCCCTTTCCGTCCCGCATCGGAGGCGTACGCCATTTCCGACACGATGAGTTTCCTTCCGTCCAGATGGTAGAAAATATATCCGGCCTCACCGTCCAGGTCATTAACGACAGCGATGTAACCGCCGTCACAAAACTGGGCGCCGATGTGCTTCTTCCATGACGCCTCATCACGAAAAGCCCAGCCGTTCCGCCCCTTCACATACCTGTCATAGACAGAGGCAAGAGTTTTCCATTCATCTACCGAGGCAATACTCCCTGCGGACTGCGCCCGTTTACCCAAGAAACTTAAATGCTCAGGTGCGGCGCTTCGTTTCCACTGGTGCGCATAAAATGAAAATCCCATAGGATAATAATACGATGCTGCCGAGGGCATGAGAATGACAGCGCCTTTATTTTCCATCCGCGCCATATGGAACGCGCCGCGGATCAGTTCAGTCGCTAGCCCTTTCCCTCTTGCGGCAGGATGGGTGGCTACCCCGACAAGGTAATCCACCGGCATCTTTGCACCGCGGACACATAGTTCATAAGGGCGGCGGTGAAGACTGCACGCTATTTTCTCTGCTTCTTCTCCCGCCAGTACATCTTCCGGGCGGTAGAGCTCCCTGAAATACCAGCGGAACCACGGGTCATCCTCTCTTTCAAAACAGTACGACCAAAGCGCGCGTATATCCTTTTCATCCGTCCGACTGCATTTACGTATTTTCATAACCGCCTCAGAAACAACTGCCGTCTTTTACGACGACATCATACTTTTCCGCAAAATGGTCAGGATTGTATTCCATTTTTGCCTGACGCAGGCCGGGCAGCCCCATGTCCTCCTCACGGTTTACAAATTCTGTTTCCGCAAATTCATGCATCAGGAAATCGCGGTTGATTGCCTGATACAGCCCGCGGATATTCGGATTTGCCTTTTCAAAGAAAATATGCGCTACCCGGGGATTAACCAAATCTCCGTTCGTAAAGGCCTCTACCTTTCCATAAATGCGGATAATGGCGCCTTTCAATTTCAAAGCGTCCCAATTGGCAAAACACCGCTGCAGCGCCTCTTTTTCTTCCGCAATGTCTCCATGCCGTTCAAACCAGTCTTCAATCCCCTGCCATGCGTCTTCCCTGTTTTCCGACGTGATGGACTCGTATGTATAATCACCGTACTGGCGGAGAAAAGCGTTCAGATGATTTTTCTTCATCCGGAGTTTCTTTCCCGATAAATTGATCATGTCTGCCGTACGGTATACATATTCCCAATTATCCCGATCCGCAGTGAATTCATACCGGTTCGGGCAATGGGCTTTGATCTGTTCCAGCACCCAGGGTGAAGCAGCCTTAATGATAAACGGTTTTCCCTCGCGCTCCAGGCATTCATGGATAATCTCCATGCCGCGGCCGAAAGACGCCCCTTCACCGGCAAAAGGGGGCATAAAAAACGTATTCTCCCCTTCCCCCGCACGGACGAATAAGATATTCTCCTCTACCGCCCACTGCGTATGGTACGCTTCCTGCCATAAAAAAAGTGTATTGAATGAACAGTCGATCCCCTCATAATGATGGACATGAAAAAAGCTGTCGATATACTCTCTTTTTTCAATTGTAAACGGTTTGAAGTCTATGATGAACATCTCCTTAAAAAATAACAGCTATATTGTAAATATTCTATCCTTTTTTATGCCTTTTGGCAAAAGCCGGAACGGACCTTCTAAGCCACAACATGGCATGCCGCTGAAATCAGAAGACAGATAAATACCGGCTCCGTCAATTTTCCGGTGCAAGAAAATAAATCTGCCGCAAAAGCAGTAAACAAAATTTTTTACAAAAATAAAGAAATTCTTTCCCCCTCTCATTTAAGCCTCTTTCTTGATAATGAGAAAACCGATATTATCAGAAACAGCAGATCTGGCTTTTTCCGATTTCCCATAAAATCAAGCTTCACCGCGGCGAACATGATTTCCCCGAAACTTCATTCGCTGCGTTTTTCTTTCGATAAAAATTACACTTATTCACATTATTCACAAACTTATTCACAACTATTCACATCATGTGGATAAAAACAATCTGTTTTTTCTCTTTTCGCGATAAATCAAAGCTTTTTTCCGCCTGTCCATCCCAGACAGACACACGAACTGTGCATAACTGTGCATAACCGTTTTGCCATTCTGTAAATGAGAATGGAAAACATTCCGTATTTATCGTATATCTTTCTCACTTTCACTCTCACAGGATACCCCCGATATGCATGTGAATAACTTTCTCTCCATCTGTCCCCCTTTCTTCCAATTATCCATTTTTCTTCCCCTCTTGACAACGAATACGTGCAAAATAGAAAGAAAAAAAGCGAATAAAAGAATTCATTTCAAATCTCCCCTGTATTTGTCCGCCTGCTGTGTACATAAGAAATAAAAACTTTCTAAAAGAAAAAATGATTTCCTTCCGTTCCGACATCGGCAGAAATGAAAATCATTTTCCCGTTTTGTCTCTTTCATTCCATTTTATTTGCAAACTCCCATTTCTGCCTTTTTTGTGCTAAAATATGACATGTACACGCGTCCATAGCTCAGCTGGATAGAGCAGCGGTTTCCTAAACCGTGTGTCGGGGGTTCAAATCCCTTTGGGCGCACCAGGAATGCACAGCTGCCAAAAGGCGGCTTTTTTATTTGACTTCAAAATGTATTTCCTATCGGGGTAAAATCCTTTTTTCCGCCCCATGTCGCCGCCGGTGGAGTCTTTCAGAGAAAAAATGATATAATATATATGGTAAATACTTTATAAATACTTTTTTACAGGGAGACAAATCATGGATACGGTACATATCAATTTAGGAAATGATTCTTATGATGTGATAATCGACTCAGGCGTCATCGGCCGCCTGGGAAAAGAAACCGCCCCCCTGTCGGGACACGGGCGCGCAGTCATTATCACGGAAGAAGGCATTGACGAACTGTATGGCCAGGATTTGAAACGCCAGCTGGAAAAAGAGAACCTGAACGTACAGCAGATCGTTCTTTCTTCGAGCGAAAAGAGCCGAAGCCTTTCTGTCGTGAGCCGTGTATGCGAGGCGCTGGCAGACTTCGGGTTCTGTGCAGGAGATCTGCTTATCGGCCTTGGCGGACGTGTCGTCGGCGATGTGACAGGCTTTGTTTCAGCAACTTACCGGAGAGGGACTCCCTACGTGCAGGTGCCCACTTCTCTCCTGGCACAGATCGGCAGCGCCATCGGAGGGAAAATCTCCATCGATATCAATGGAAGAAAAAATCTCATCGGTACATTCTACCAGCCCAAAGCCGTGTATGTAGATCCTGCCATGGTCCGCACGCTGCCTACCCGTTTCTTCCATAACGGTCTCGGCGAAGCGATTAAAATCGGCTGCGTGGCAGACAAGGACCTCTTTGAAATATTTGAAAAAGCCGCCTCTGACCAGGATATCCTTCGTGTTCTTCCAGAAATCATCCGCCGCTGCATTACCATCAAGGCACACTATGTGGAAATCGATCCCGAAGACAAAGGTGAGCGCCGTATCCTTGATTTCGGCCATACACTGGGCGGCGCGGCAGAAAGATACTACCGTTTCAATGATCTCCGCCTGACCCACGGTGAAGCGACGGCGGCCGGCATGTACATGATCACGAGCGCTTCTGAAATTCTGGGACTCACCAAGCGGGGTACAGCGGAACGGATCAAGTACGTCCTCCAGTCTATCGGCCTTCCCACCAATCTTGACGTCCCCCGTGATATTCTTGTCTCCCTTCTGGAACATGGAAAAAATGTAAAAGATGAAAAAATAGAAACACCCCTCGTTCTGGAAATTGGAAAAGGATATATTTATACGGGAGAAATTGAAACCTTAAAGAAATATATACAAATGGAATAATTGCAAACCTTCGAAAAAAATACCGGGAGTAAAAATAAACTTCCGGTATTTTTTTCGCCCTGTTTCTCATAACCTGTAAAACCTGTTCCTCATGGGACGCTATGCTATAATGCAGATAATAAAACGATCTGCCTGAAAGGTATACTATTTCAAACCGGAAACAGGAGTATAAAAATGGATTTCAGCAAAATAACAGCGGCCGTTATCGGCCTGGGTCTGATGGGCGGTTCCTTTGCCATGAGACTGAAGGAACTCGGAGCGGCAGTAATCGGCATCAATCGGACATTATCGACGGCAGAGGCCGCCCTTCGGCAGGGCATAGTGGATTCCATCGATATCAGTGACCTGAAACACGCGGACATTGTTATATTCTGCACACCCGCCAAAGCGACACTCGCCTTTGTGAAAGATCACCTGCCGGACTTCCGCTCCGACGCGATCATGACCGATATCGCCGGCGTAAAAGGAAACCTTGCCGATGATATCCGGCAAATACTTCCGCCGGGCATAGATTTCATTTCATCCCACCCTATGTGCGGACATGAAGGTGAAGGACTTTCCCGGGCGGATCCGGACATTTTCCGCGGAGCAAATTATATCCTTCTTCCCGATAAAACGAACCGCCCGGAGAGTGTGGAACTGCTCCGAAACATGGCGCTGGCTCTCGGCTGCCGCCATGTACCGTCAATCACACCGGAAGAACACGACCGCCACATCGCCTACACCAGCGACCTGACCCACGTCCTTGCGGCGGCGCTGATAAACAGCACTTCCCTGAAAGAAGACACAAAGTACTTTACAGGCGGATCATTCCGTGATGAAACAAGAGTAGCGGATATCAACAGCCCCCTTTGGACAGATTTATTCCTTGCCAACCGTGAAAACCTGCTTCTTGAAATCGACCGTTTTACAGAAAGCCTTTCTGCAATAAAAACAGCACTGGACAGGGCAGATAAAAATACCCTTCATGAACTTCTTGAAAAAGCAGGAAAAAGAAAACGGAACCTGACAGGCGCCGATAAAACATAATCGGACGTAAGCTGCCGGCTCCTGAAAACCGACAATTGTGAACCAGCTGCCCGCACCAGTAATGGAGGATACTCGCATGCCGTAGTGACTCAAACCGTAAAAGAATATTTAGCTTGCAGCTGACAGCTCACAGCTGATAGCTTTTATCTTCTTACCGTCTTCCTCACCACGGTAATAGATCCTTCACATTCGTTCAGGATGACGCTTAACGTTTCCCTCACTACAACAGCAGATCCTTTGCTGTTGTTTCGTATGACACCTAACGGAAATCATATGCTTCGGCTTTTAACTCACAGCTAACGGCTAACAGCTCACAGCTTGTAGCTGGCAGCTGTTAGCTGTTAGCTGTTAGCTTCTTACCGACTTCCTTACCACGGCAGCAAATCATTTACACGGTTCTGGCAGACACACTGCCATGAGTTTCACTTTTCGGCGGACAACGAAAAAGGAGCAGGCACCATCAGCAGTGCCTGCTCCTTTCTTTTGAGAAGTTCCTTACTTCTTGGCAGCGAGAGCTGCTACCTGGGCCTTCAATTCATCCAGCTCCGATCTCATCTCTTTATTTTCCGCCTGCATCTTGTCATTTTTCTCTTTCAAGTCCTTAATCTGGTTCGCCATTTCCACTTTGGAGTAACGGGTATAAACGTCGCCGCGTCCCAGTTTTACGGAAACGCCCGCATTAATCATGTTCCTGTCATCACCCATGGTCCAGCCGAGGCTCATCATCGTTCTTTCGTTCGGCCGATAGAAGAGGCCTACCGCCGCAGCGCTGGCGTTGCGGTAATTGCCGAAGCCTGCCGCGATGTCCCACTTGTCATGGGGGTCGAAGTCCAGCGGATGGAGGGCTGCCAGTGCTGCCGCCCCTGCTCCCACTTTACTGATCCGGTTGTCCAGGGTGCCCAGCTTTCCGTTCAGATTGTTGATAGTATTTCCCAGGTTGGTAATATTGGTTGTATTCTTTCCGACCTGTTTGTCCAGTATGGTCAGGTTGTCTCCGGCACTGTTCTCTTTCTTCACATAGTTGCCGTCATTCTTCACATGGGTTTCGTGGTACACCGTATTTCCACTGACAATCTTTGTATTTCCGTCTTCCACTTTTCCATCAGCTTTCACGTTGACCGTGTATTCCGTTCCGCCAAACGTATTGGGAGCTGTGTCAAGTGTCACATTTTCACCGGCTTTCACGGTGTTTCTTGTGTCTTTCGTGGCCACTGTGACTTTGTTTTCTTTTCCGTCACTGCCCTTTAAGGAAATAGTAGTGGTATTGTCCGCGTTTTGTGTGCCGCTCATGGTATAGGTGGTATTGGTATCAATCTGTCCCGCGATGGCTGACAGGTCTACTCTGCCCGTCACTTCATTTCCGGCAGTGTCCTTTATCTTCATGGACAGTTCTTTTCCGTTAAGGGTCAGCGCATTGCTGCCACTTACCAGTGTATCATTGCCATCTGCCAGACCGCTCATGTCGACTTCATAGTTCTTAGTATCGTCATTCTGTGTGAATTTAAGTTTTTTCGTGGTCGCGTCATAGGTAGCGCCTGTCGTATAGGTGTCCTTGGCGGAAATCTTGTATGTATTTGTTGCCGTATCATGTTCAACGGTCACATTCTTGCCGGCTGTCACATTGGTCTTAGCCGCTGCCGCCGTGGCTTCCACCTTTTTCAGCTGTGCCACATTGACGGCATCGGTATCTTCACTGCCGGCTGCCACACCTGTAATCTGGCGGGTATAGCCTTTCGTCTTGTCCCCCACAGAAGCGGCACTGACAGTCGATCTCCAGGCGGCAGACGTATCGGTAGAAGCCGCCTTGGTAGAGGGGTCATAGCCGCTCACCCCCGCTGCCGTATCCGCCTTGGAAAAGGCTCCAATGGCCACACCATCTTTTACCGCCGCACTGCTTGATACGCCTATCGCCACGGCATTATCAGCATCTTTTACAGTTGCCGAGGTTCCTATAGCTACACCATAGTTTGACTTGGCTATGGCGGAATTAGCACCTATGGCCGCACCGTATTCTGAATCATCCACAGAGGAAAGAGCGCCCATCGCCATCCCGTACGGTGATGTTTTAACTGCTGCCTTTGTGCCCATGGCCAAGCCATACTCCGAATTCACAGCAGAAGAAAAAGGAGACAACGCGGCAGCATAATTTGATGCCGATATATTTGAACCCCATCCCAAAGCTACTGATGTTTCACCATCCGCATTACTGTTCGCGCCGATCGCCATACCGCCATTGGTTGCTGCAGCATCATTGATATTTGTCCACTTAGTATCCACAGCCATGTATTTTAAGCCGATATCCACAACACCGTTTTCCTGCTTCAATCTGATTCCATTATCAGCACGAAGCGTTACTGTATCATTCGGCTTTATAACTTTCTTATTACCCTCCGCACTACCTGTATTCGTCGGAATACCGGGTTTAACTCCGACCTCCAGTGTCCAACCGGGAATCGTATCATTCCCGTTGAGGTCAATTTTCGAACCGTCAATGCCATATTTAATAGTTTTCCCATCACGGTCTACAGTCAGACCTTTATTGGCTTCCGCTACGTCAAAGGTAATTTCCGGCGCCGTATCTCCATTAAGGGAAATCGTTTCACCAACTGTTTCTCCGCCCTTCTTGATGATAAATCCCCGGCTAAGCTTAGTATCATACTTCGTATTCACCGCCTTCAACTGCGCCACATTAACGGCATCAGTGTCCTGCGTGCCGGCTGCTACGTTCGTAATCTGGCGGGTGACTGCCGCACTCGTCGGATCTGCCGCTTTACCGACAGAAACAGCAGCGGCTGTCGCTTTCCACGTGCCTGTCGTATCATTGGCATGATCACCGGCAGCCGGGTCATAGCCTGCGGCGCCCTTGTCGACAGAGGCAATCGAATCCGCACCGAGCGCTACGCCGCCGTCTTTTTCCACATCCGTATTGTAGCCGAGCATCACCGCATTGCTTATGTTCGCCGTATGCGATTTAATCGGTACATTTTCCGTCACCTTATATTTCTTTTCAAGAATAACATTGCCCGAAACATCTTTCATCGTATACGTTTTCTCCACAGTCTTCTTTTCCGTCGCCATGGATCCAAGGATTACATTATTTTTGCCGCCGTCCATATGGTGATAATCCCCAATCACTACATCAGCAGTACCATCGGATATATTATTCCCTGTCCCCATCATAGACATACGTTCCACATTCCTGCCTGTATTTCCATATCCGTTGATCGTATTATTGATGCTGGGTGTATTTGCTGTACCTGTAAGGATATTCCCGGAGCCGATGATCTGAGAATGGACAGCATAATCTGAAGTATTTCCGTTCCCCATGGTGACCACAGAGCCGCCGCCGGTCGACATGGCCAGTCCCATCGCTTTCCTGATCTCATCATGGCCCAGCGGTCCTTCTCCTATAGCATACTTCTGTCCTCCTCCAAGTATGGCATCGCTCCAATGCTCATTCATACTGTTTCCATCTTCATCGGTCGGCGCCGTCCCGAAAGAATGTGTAACGCTATTGCCCGCGCCGAAAACGAGTGCCCCATTGGCGCCTTCTGTTTTGTTCAGGGTACCGACGACAGTGTTTGCCATCCCATCATTCTGGTCCGCCTTATTTGACGCTACGGTATTAAGACCGCCATAGACAGAAGCCAGATAGCCGTCATGGCCGGAGCCTGCCTCCACAATGGATTTGATCCCTGTCACGGTCTCCTGCCAGCCATAAGCTTTTGCCCCATGGCCAAGAGCCACATTCATTCCGCCGCCGTCTCTGGTCCCGCTCTGGGCATGATACCCGACAACGACACTGGCATGTTTCTGCTGGATATCGGAATCGGCCTTTTCTTCCGGTGTCATGGAACCGATAACGACGGATTCTCTAATCGCCCCAACTTTCTGGTTATCCCCAATCACGATACCCGCGCCGGGATTGACCATTTCGTTATTATTCCCGATGACGGTCAGGCTCTCATACCCTTTCATATAGGTACTGTTGCCTTTAATTTTGTTTCCTTTGCCGATGACAAGGTCGGACACATTCTTTGTCCTTTCTTCCTGCTTCCCGGAAACCGTACCGGCATTTCTATCGGTAATCTTATTGCTGTCCCCGATGACGGTCTGACTCTTGCTGTTTTCAATGGTATTCTCGGAGCCAATCACGGACACGTGTTCGGCCTTGGTTACAGTATTTCTATAACCGTTCAGTAAATTGTAAGCAGCCTTCTGCGCGGCGGTTCCTTCCAGAGTATTTCCCACCCCGATCAGCTGGGAGCGGTATGCGTAGTCTGCTTTATTTCCGCCGCCGACAGCAAGGACAGCGCCGCCGGAATCATTTCTCCGTATCCCCTCTCTGAGTTTTTCCGCCAATTCTTTGGGGCTATTAGTCAAAAGTGACATGGGATCCGCTATATTGTCCACTGAATTGGTCACTTCATTGCCCGCACCGAAAACCAAGGTACCGTTCGCGTTGTGGGTCCGATTGGCAGTCCCTACGACCGCATTGGCGATTCCCGATACACTGCTGCCTGACGTTTTTGATTCAATGCTGTTAAAGGATCCGTTGATGACCGCCCCGAAATTCTGGGCAGCAAATCCCTGGTTCGTATTTCCGTCATACGCATTCGTCATGATGGAGTAGGCGCCGGTCGTCGTCGCAAACGCACCGGCAGAATAACTGTTCAGTCCGACGGTGGTCGCGCCTACCAAGACGGACAGTTTACGCTTTTCATTATCCGTATTGGAATTTACCGTGGTATCTCCCAAGGCGCCGACATACTTATGGTCGCCGATCATCAGACTGCCGCTGCGGGCATAAGTATTCTGCCCAATGGCAATCCCTGCCGGCAGTAAATGGTCTGTACGGGAAGGATCCGTCGAATGCATCCCGAAACGGAATATTTTGTCCTGCGTTCCCCACATGTTTTCTACAAAAGCATTCTTGCCGATGGCAATACTGCCTTCCTGCATAACATAATCATCAATCTGAGCGTGATCGCCTATCGCAATGGCACCGTTTTTCGTACTGTTATTTCTTAAATCAATATCATTCCCGATTTTAATATTTTGGTTGCCCGGTTCTACAAACGTATTGACCCCGTCAAGCGCCGCAGATACAGGGCTTACAGAAATCCCTGTCAATAAAAAAGCCGCCAAAACTGCTGCCAGCGTGTTTTTAGAGACTCTCACCCTCCCACTTTTTCTCGCTGTGCCCGCAATTTCTGAAACGACGACATAACTGTTCTTCACTCGACTCCAAATGACTTTGTAGATGTGATTCATGTTTTCCTCCCATAAAAAACAATTTAATTTAGAAACGCAATAAAAAGAAGCACCATCCCCATGCTGCCGATACTGCTTTTACATCACCTCTCCCCATAACACTTCATTTGCCTGAAAAGCAGGATACAGAATCCGTAAACAGGAAAATTCCTACCTATTTCTCCCGCTTTCCTTTCAACACTTATTTTATTAAACAACCTCTGTTCTCATTATAACAAAATATTTATCTTATTTCTATATAATATATACTGTTTTACGAATACCTTTATTCACACTGCTTTCTCATCCACGGCCTCAATGTCTCCCGCTGTCATTCAGCACTTCTAGCTGACAGCTCGCAGCTAACGGCTTACAGCTCACAGCTGATAGCTTTTATCTTCTTACCGCTTTCCTCACCACAGTAACAGATTCTTCGCTGGCGCTCAGAATGACGTTTAATGTTCTCTGTCATTATGATGCTTAGCGTCCCTCCGTCATTATGATGCCTTACCGTATCCCGTCATTCTGAACGGTGGCAAGAATGCCTTGTAGGAAAACGGGAAACAAAACGATGAATCGGAGTGAAGAATCTATTACTCGGATGACATCTTACCGTCTTCCTCACTACGGCAGCAGTCCTTCACATTCGCTTCGGATAACGATTAACGTTCTTCGTCATTATGACACTTTCCGTTTCCCTCATTATGCAGCAGATCCTTTGCTGTTGTTTCGTATGACACCTAATGGAAATCATATGCTTCGGCTTTTAACTTACAGCTAACAGCTTATAGCTGACAGCTCGCAGCTGATAGCTTTTATCTTCTTACCGCTTTTCCTCATTACGGTAATAGATCCTTCACATTCGCTTCGGATGACGTTTAACGTTTCCCTCACTACAACAGCAAATCCCTTGCCGTTGTTTCGTATGACACCTAACGGAAATCATATGCTTCGGCTTTTAACTTACAACTAACAGCTGACAGCTCACAGCTCACAGCTCACAGCTCGCAGCTAACGGCTAACAGCTATTACCCTTTTTGCCGGCCGCTCCTGTCATCTGATATCTGATTTGTTTGTAGGTGGCGATGGCTTTTTCAAATTCCGCTTTTACAGCGGCAGGCAAATTGTCAGACACGGTTTCGCCTTTCACCATCTTTTCCAAATCCCTGTCGGCACAGATGCTTCCCGCCGGCAGGTCCGCTTCTTTGGCAAGCCGCGCTCTTACTTTTTTCAGATAGAGGAAAAACGCTCTTGTTTCTATGTCTATGGACGCCGTCTGTCCGGCCTGAATCGTTTCCTTTCGTACCGCTGTGATTTTCCCTTTCCGTCCGCGGACGGGTTTTGCCGTTTTGGGAATGACATGTTCTCTCTTTTCCGGCATTTTACTTTCTGTTTTTGGGGAAATACGGCTCCGTTCCGGATGGAGGGCCTGCAAAAAGACCTCTGTGTATTTGTCCGCTTTTTTCGGGCCGATACCTTTCACACCGCGGAATTCCTCTTCGGTTGCCGGACGGGTTTCTGCGACCCGCCGGAGGACTGTATCGGAAAGAATTTGTGATGTCGACAGATTTTCTTTTTTTGCCAAAGAGCGGCGGAGCCGTTCGAGTTTCTCATATATGTTTTTTTCTTCTCTCTTGTTTTTTCCCCTTATTTCTTCCGCTCCGCTGAATTCTCCAAGCGCCGCAAGGAAACGTTCTCCATACTTCTTTAATTTGAAAGCGCCAATGCCGTGGACTTCCGCCATTTCTTCTTCTGTCCGCGGGAGGCGGGAGACCATATCTTCCAGGGTGACATCGGAGAATACGACGAAGGGCGGGACGCGTTCTTCCCGGGCAATGGCAAGGCGGAGTCCGCGGAGTTTTTCAAAGATACCGCTTTCCGTTTCTGAAAGGATGGCTTTCTTTTCCACCGCCACAGACGCCATGACGTCTTCCGCACCGAAAGCAAAACCCAGTACCGGCGCTTTTCTTTCGAGAACAATTTCCGCTTTTTCCGTAAGATGCAGCAGGGGAGATTCGCCGCCGTCACGTTTGAGGTAACCGTCAGCGATGAGGAAATGGATGGCGGTTCTCAAATGTTTGATTTTCGCAAAGGACAGTCTGCCGTAGGTGGGAAGGCTGTCCAGGTTCCGTTCCCTGATCATTTTTGTGCGGCTTCCTTTAAGGATATCCGCCACCACGCCGGCGCCGTACCGTTCCTTGAGAGATCTGACGGTTCGGAAAATGAGAACCGCCTCGTCGGTGATGTCCACCTTTCCTCTTCCGCCTTCGCAGTTTCCGCAGCGGCCGCAGGTCTCATCAGCAGTCTCGCCGAAGTAATTTAAGATGTAATTCCGCAGGCAGCCTGTGGTGCTGCAATAGCCGTCCATGGCATAAAGGCGGTCGTAGTCCATCTGTTTCTGGCCGTCCGTCTGGGTTCCCGATTCGATGAGGTACCGCTGTATGCCCACGTCCTGCCCGCTGTAAAGGAGGATGCATTCCGCTTTTGCTCCGTCACGTCCTGCCCGCCCCGCTTCCTGATAGTAGGCTTCCATGCTTTTGGGCATCTGGTAGTGGAGAACGTAGCGCACGTTGCTCTTGTCGATGCCCATGCCGAAAGCGTTTGTCGCCACCATGACATGGATGCGGTCGAAGGAAAAATCTTCCTGCTCTTTCTTCCGCGCGTTATCTTCCATGCCGGCGTGATACCGCCCCGCTTTTATTTTCCGGCTTGCAAGCATTTCATAAATTTCGTCCACTGCTTTCCTGGTGGCGCAGTAAATGATGCCGCTTTCTTTTCCGTGGTTCTGCACATAGCGGAGAATGAAATCTTTCCGGTCCGCGCCGTGGATGACACGGAAGGACAGGTTCGGCCGGTCCAATCCCGTACGGAAAACGGCTGCTTTCCCCAGGCCGAGGCTTCGTTTCATATCTTCTTCCACCAAGGAGGTCGCCGTAGCGGTGAAAGCGGTGACTACGGGTTTTGCAGGAAGCGTATCGATAAAGGTTTTTATTTTCCGGTAACTTGGACGGAAATCATGGCCCCACTGGGAAACGCAGTGTGCTTCGTCAATGACGACCATGGACAGGGGTACTTTGGACAGGCAGTCGGTGAAATAGGTGGGTTCCAGTTTTTCCGGCGCCATGTAAAGCAGCTTCAGACGCCCCCGGAACAAATCGCGGAGCCGCTCGATAGATTCGTCAAAAGGCACGGTGGAGTTTACATAGGACGCGGAAATCCCCTGCTCTGCAAGCGCTTCCACCTGGTCTTTCATGAGAGAAATCAAAGGAGAAATAATAATCGTACCGTGGGGAAAGAGGAGGGCGGGAATCTGGAAGCAGACCGACTTTCCCGCACCGGTGGGCATGACAGCCAGCACATCCCTGCCCGACAGAATGGTTTTGATGACATCTTCCTGCATAGGCCGGAATGTATCATAACCGAAATATTTTTTTAAAAGTTCCGCCGGTTCCATCGTTTCCTCCTTTCTTCAAATACTTTTTTATTATACCAGTTATTTCCCCCAAAGCGGCAAAATAAAAAGGACCGCAGCGGTCCCTTTGTTTCTTTATTTCAAAGCATATCTTTCTTCCACAGCACCAGCGCCGACACGAGGGTCAGCACGAGACCGAGAAGAGTAACCGCGGCAAATCCGATCTCGCTTGATTCCCACGGCACGGGCACATTGATCCCCCAGAGGCTGAATATCAAAGTGGGCACGGCAAGAAGGATCGTCACCGAGGTGAGGAATTTCATAATCTGCGACAGACGGTTGGAAATAATCGAGGAGAAGGAGTCCATCATGGACATCAGGATGTTCGTGTAGATTTCCACCATTTCCAAAGCCTGCTTATTTTCGATGATGACGTCTTCCAGAAGGTCCTCATCTTCTTCATACATTTTCAGGAGTGTATGGATGGGGCTGTTGCGAAGACGCATGAGGCGCTCCATGACGTTTTCATTCGCATGAAGGGCGAAGTTGAAGTAGGTCAGAGATTTCTGCAGTTCCAGCATACGGAAGAGTTCTTTGTTCTGCAAAGATTTCCGCACCTGCGTTTCTATGCCGTCCGTCTTTTTATAAATCTGCTGCAGGAAGTACAGGAAGGACGACGATGCGGTAGACAGTATCTGGAAAAGGAATCTTGTCTTTTTATAGGTTTGGAAAGAGGCGTAATTATTATTTATAAACTTCTGGATCACCGTATTATTTTCAAGACACACGGTAACGAATACCTTATCCGTGATAAAAATCCCCAGCGGCAGCGCATCGTAAGCATCTGTCTCCAGGACGACAGGCGTATTTACGACAACGAAAATAAAATCGTCTTCCAGTTCCACGTGGGAACGTTCTTCACGGTCAAGAGCAGTCTGGAGGGAATCGACGGGGATGCCGGTAAGGGCATTCAGCTTTTCCAGCTCCGCCGCATCGGGAGCCGCGCAATTGATCCACGACCCTTTTTCCATTTCCTCAAAAGCGACGGGACAAAGTCTGTGGTTTTCATCATGTTTATAAGCGGTAAGCATCGGACTCCCTCCTTTCCATATAAAAGGAAATACCGTCTTCCCCTGTATTTCCATAATAATCCTACCCTCTAATATAGTGATAAAGGGGAAATATGTCAATCAGAAAGTAAGGAACTCTTTTCATCCATCATAAAAGCGCACAGGTCCGGCCCGCACGCTTTTACCTTTTCTTTCAAATTTCTTTTAGGCCTGTTCTTTCTTTCCGGTCACCAGCATCTGGACGATACCGACAGCAAATCCCACCGCAAAGAAACAGATCCAGCCCATGCTGTATTCCGCCAGCGGAAGAGCCGCGAGCATCGGTTCCACGGCACCCAGCTTCAGACCGAACCCGTGAAGCCCGTCACAAAGAGCGGGCACAGCGGTAAAAAGCGTCGTCCATACATATACGCAGCGGCGGCCGTTAAAGAAGTGATCCATGAATGCCAGCGCAATCAGGGATATAGACAGCGGGTACAGGAAGAGCAGTACGGGAACCGCATTCTTAATGATTGTCGTCAGACCGAAAAGCGCTACAAAGAAGCAGACAATGACCATAATGGTAACAAAAGTTTTTGAAGAAATTTTCGGCATCAGCAGATTAAAATAAGCTGCGCAGGAAGCCGCCAGACCGACACTGGTCGTCAGGCAGGCAAAGATAACGATCACGCCCAGAATACCTCCGCCGGCGGCACCAAAGTAGTGGAGCGCCGTTTTTACGAGGACGGGAGCGCCGTTTTCCTGCACACCGATGAGGGATACGGAACTGGCGCCGATATAGCAGAGCGCCGCATAAATAACCGCCATGAAAAATGTGGAAATCAGACCGGACCGGAGCGTGTCTTTCGTAATCTGCGCTTCGGAGACCGCGCCGTACATCTTGACCGATTCCACCACGATAATGCCGAAAACAAGAGCGGCAAGGCCGTCCATCGTATTATATCCGTCAACGATTCCCTGCCCGAGAGCTTTCACACCGGTGTCATAAGCGGCTGCCGGTGCCTGCCAGCTTCCCATGGGCGAGGCAATGGCACTGATAATCAAAAGGAAAAGGAATACCAGAAGGACGGGAGTCATGAACTTGCCGACCCGGGCCACCAGTTTGGACGGTGAAATCGCAAGCCACCAGGTAATGATAAAAAACACCGCGGCAAAAACATAAAGCCCCATGCTCCGCATTTCAGGAGGCAGGTACTGCGCCACAGCAATCTCATAAGCCACCGTCGCCGTACGGGGAGCCGCAAAAAACGGTCCGATGGTCAGGTACAGCGCCGTGCAGAAGAAAATGCTGTACGCCGGATGAATACGCCCCGCCAGTTCACGGAGATTCACACCGGAGTAGCAAATGGCAAGAACACCCAAAAGCGGAAGACCTACGCCTGTGATCAAAAAGCCGATTGTCGCGGGAATCGTATTTACCCCCGCATTCTGCCCCATGAAGACCGGAAATATCAAATTTCCCGCCCCGAAAAATAATGCGAACAGCATGAGCCCGATCGCGATGAATGCGTTGTTCGTCTTTTCCCCCATAGAAATCTTCCTTTCTGCTATACTCCAAAACACCCGGGAATTGCAACCGCTCCCTCAAGTAGATATGCACTTTGTGTGCTATGTACGCAACATTATATCACACTTTCCGCTAATTATTAACCACTTTTTTCAATATTTCTCCGCCTGCTTTCCGGCGGCCGCTCTTCCGTAAGAGACATGCTTTTCCTTGACCGTCCTGTTTTTCAAGATTATGATAAACATATATTATATAAGGAATAATAAAGGAGAATCCCTATGAACATAAAAGAAGAAGCGGCAAAAATGAAACTGGCGTCGCCCCTGATGGCCTCCGCATCCGCGGAAAAAAGAAATTCCGCGCTCCTTCACATGATTGAAAATCTGGAAGCAGGAAAAGAAAAAATATTTGCCGCCAACGGGATCGATCTTGCCGCGGCAAAAGCATCCGGACTCGCTCCTGCCCTCATGAAACGGCTGGCATTTGATGAAGGGAAACTGGCGGACAGCATCAGCGGCATCCGGCAGATCATTTCCCTTCCCGATCCCGTGGGAAAAGTCACTCTTGCCCGCCAGCTTGATGAAGGGCTCCGCCTTTACCGCGTCACCTGTCCCATCGGCGTCATTGCCATGATCTTTGAAGCGCGCCCCGACGCCATGATCCAGATTTCCTCCCTCGCGGTGAAAAGCGGAAACTGTGCCATTCTGAAGGGTGGAAAAGAGACGAAAGAAACGAACCGCGTCCTTTTTTCCCTCCTCCATGAAGCCGTCACCGACGCGGATCTTCCATCTGAAGCCTTGTTCCAGGCGGAACAGCACAGCGAAATAGATGAGCTCCTCACCTGCCGCGAATCGGTAGACCTCATCATTCCGCGGGGCTCGAACGCTTTTGTCCAGCACATCATGAGCCGTACAAGCATCCCCGTCATGGGGCATGCCGACGGTATCTGCCACATCTATGTAGACAAAGATTATGACATGGCGAAAGCCATCCCCATCGTCATTGACGCGAAGACCCAGTACACCGCCGCGTGCAATGCCGCAGAAACGCTCCTTGTCCACAGGGATATCGCCAAAGACTTCCTACCCATACTGGAAAAGGCCGCCGGAGAAAAAAATATCCGTCTCCGCGGCACAAAAGAAGCAGGGGAAATTATCCCTTTAGATATCATCGAAGACGATGACTTCCGCCATGAATACCTCGATCTCGTCCTTGCCGTGAAAATCGTCTCCGGCGTGGAGGAAGCCGTCAATCACATCAACAGGTACGGCTCCCATCATACCGATGCCATCATCACGGAAAATATCAATACCGCCGCACGGTTCATGCAGCTTGTCGACTCGGCTGGTGTTTACCAGAACGCGTCCACCCGCTTTGCCGACGGGTTCCGGTACGGCTTCGGCGCGGAAGTGGGCATTTCTACAGGCAAGCTCCATGCCAGGGGTCCCGTCGGATTGGAAGGGCTCCTGTCATACAAGTACAAGCTTTTCGGCAAAGGCCACATCGTTGAAGACTATGCCTGCCATAAAAAAGATTTCCATTTCAAAGAATTGTAACTTTGGGCGAGGTCTTCATGATCGATTTTTTCCACCGTCACCAATCCGCTTTACGACGGCTTTCCTTCCTGCTGCTTGCCGCCGTCCTGGGTCTTCTCCTCATCGCCCAGATCGCCGCTTTTGCGGCCGCCCGCATTTTCAGCTATGCCATGAACAGGCAGCATATGCTCCGGGGACATATTTCCGTTGAAAAAATCTCCGCCGACATCGCAGGCTATGTTTCTTTCGAAAACCTGCTCTGGACGGACGACCACGGCGTCCCCATCCTCTTTGTGCCCGAAGGGAAAATAAAAGTGCGTCCGGAAGATATCCTCCGGGGCAAACTGCGAGCCACCGCCATTTCCGAGATACGGCTCCGCAATGCTTCCGCAGCGCTCCAGTTTGACAAGAATATGGATGTCGACCTTATCAATAAAACGGCCGCTGAATCCGAACCGGCAGAGGAACGCACAAAAACTCTCCACGAGAAAATCGTCAACTTCAAACGGAACGGACAGAAAATGAAAATGAATATCCACCTGGAAAACTGCCAGCTGGAAGCTTTCTATGAAAACAGGCACTTCCTTCTTTCCCATGTGGACATGCACCTGAATATCGACACCGACGATTCTCTTTTTGTCGACCTGTCCTCCGGCAAATTCGGCGGTACCGCTATCGGCGACAGCGTGAAGCTTTATGGCGACATCGATATGAAAAGCGATGAACACACCATTGCCATGAATGTATCTTTTTACGGTGTCGATCCGGCATCTCTGGGACTGGGAAACAATATCCACGACAAGCTTACTCTCATCGCCGAAGCGGGCGGCCCCGTCGCTTCCCCGAAAGCGGAAGGGAAAATCACTATGGAGCAGCTCCATATCCCTGCCCTTTCTTTCTCTCATCTGGACGGCCATGTTTTCTACCACCATGGGAAAATGAAATTCACCGATGTCACGGGACGTGTCTACGGCGGCACAGTCAAAGCATCGGGAAACTATGACATAGACACAAGGGCCTACAACATCCACCTGGCAGGCAAAAAGCTGGATTCCCGCTATCCCGCGAAAGACGCTGCCATTTTCTGCTACGTCGATTTAGAAGGCGACATCCGCTGTGACGGAAACCCCAAAGAGATCATCTCCGAAGGCACCTTTACCTCCGGCAGCGGTTATTACAAACTGATTCCTTTCAAAAAGATACAGGGTGCTTTCCACAACAGAGGAAAAGAGCTGGACTTCTATGACGTATCCATAGAGACCGCCCTCGGCACCTTTTCCACCGACGCTTTCCACATCAGGAACGGCAAACTCCAGCTGGGCGACATCACCCTCACCAATGACAGGGGGGAGGAAACCGATGTAAAAGGCGCCATGGAGCATGCGGAAAACACTTTCCGGCAAATAGGACAGGATATAAAGGAAATAAAAGAACAGATCGGCGGATTGAAACCGTAAGGACGGTTTCCCCTTTCCCGCTCTTTTCCGCTTTACGCGCCTAGGCAAAGCGAGCCGCTTATTTTCACGGCAAAACGCAGAAAGAATTCTTTGCCACTCAATACCGTACCTGCGTAACCGCCATAAAAATTCACCCATAATAAAAACTCCTGCAAGAAAGATTTTCCTTCTTACAGGAGTTTTTATCTTTTATCTTTTAAACTTCACCTATGATCGGTTTCTTTTCCGCCACACCCACTTTTCTCGGATAGGTTTTGGGAGACGGCGCGGTTTTCCTGAAGTAGAGAATCGTCCTTTTCTCTCCCGTAGGGAGCTCCAATTCTTTTCTTTCCATGAGCTCCGCTTTCAATTCTTTCAAGATCTTTCCCGACTGTCTGAGTTCCTCGTCGGCACCGGGTCCTTTCATAGCTGCGAAAATACCGCCTTCCTTCACAAAGGGGATACCCCATTCGGCAATGACAGGAAGCATCTTTACCGCTCTTGCCGTCACCATATCAAAGGTTTCCCTTGTCTTCCTCCGCCGGCCGCCTTCTTCGGCACGAATATGGAGAATCTTTATATTTTTAATCCCCAGCTTTGCCGCGGCATTCTCTATAAATACAAGTTTTTTTAAGACAGAATCCACCAGCACGATCTGCATATCCGGCCGCAGGATGGCCAGCGGAATTCCCGGAAACCCAGCGCCTGTCCCCAAATCCAGCATACGCCCGTTCTTCGGAAAATATTTCTCCTCATACACGGTCAGCGAATCATAAATATTTTTGACCAGGCTTTCTTCTGCATCTTTGATTCCCGTTAAATTCATTTTCCTGCTCATGGCAATCACCATGGCATTGTACTCTGCCATTCTTCTTACAGCGTCCTCATCCGCTGCCAGGCCGAGCGTTTCCACTATTTCCCTGACGGTCATCATGTCTCCCTTGTGCGGCATACATCTCAAAAATAATTATTTTTTATCAGTATAACAGATTTCACGAAAAGAAAGCCATCCGCTGCTTTCCCATGCATAAAAAAAGAGACATGGGGAAAGCGGATGCTCCCTGTCTCTTCTTTCAGACAATTACTGTTTCTTCCTTTTCAGGAAAAAACCGCCTGCCGTCAGCGCGATGCCGATCCCTGCAAGAAAATTCCCTGCCATATGGATCATAAGCTCCCTTTGGTTATTGCCTGAAATAGCGGCAGCAGCTTCCTGCGCATTTTTCGCATTTCTGGCAATTTCCAGATTGGCGGCGCTTTGATCCGGATTAAACAGCAGGATACCGACTCCCACCACCAGTAGTACAATCCCTACAATCAGCATGTTTTTTGGATTACGCATAATACCCTCCTTTTAATTTTTTATTATTATACCATACTCACGCTTCATGTCATAAAGTTTTTTAAGAACCTGATAAGAAAATTAATAAATTTTAAAATAGCTTTCTTCCGCCCTTTAATGATATAATGAAACCGTTTGTGGGAGATCATACTATAGAAACGATTTTATTTACAATAGGAGGCGATTTTAGTGGATTACACCCCCCATCTGACAAAACGAATCGGTTTATTTTTATTGGTACTGGCAGCGGCGATTATGATGCTGACAGGCTGCGGCGGAGGCGGCTCTTCTTCCGGCGGTGGAAAAGAGACGTCTGCAAAGCCGACAAGCCAGCTGGAAAAAATCAGCAGCTATGTAAAAGCTACCAACGGTTTCAACGGCCACAATGTAAGATTTGCCTTTTCCATTGATGAAGTCCTGGCGAAGATGAAAGCCGGTGAGGATCTGGACTTTGCCAGCTTCCCCGCTTATAACAGCCTGAAAGAAAACTTGACGAAAGCCAAAACGGAAAGCAGCGGTTTCTCCGATATTGACGAAAGCACGACAGCCGTACTTAAGGTATTGGATGAAATGGTTCCCCTGACCAGCAAAATGGAATCTTACTATACATCCAAGGAATATACCACAGACGGCAATCAGAAAGGCCGCGAAATGGTCGCCTCTTATTTGAAACTCTATGACCAGTTCAACACGGAATACAGCAAACTTGACAGTGCCATCAGCCAGCACAATTCTGAACTCCGCGACCTTCTGATAGAAGAAATGAAGAAGGACAATAAAGTCATGGCAGCCACTTATATGGAAATCGGCCGCGACATGAGACGGGCTCTGGAAGCTATCGATCCGGAAGATCCTGCCAAGACAGATAAGGCGCAGATAGAAAAACTGCTGGGACAGGTAAAGGAAAATATGGAAAAACTCAAACCGGCGGAAGACGTCTCCGGTGTAAAATCTTTCAAAAGCTCTGCTGAACGCGCCATCGGAAGGATCCGTACCTATCTGGCAGGGGGCGGCGGCAATGACGCCTTCAATGACATGGTAGAAGCCTACAACGATTTCATCCGTGACAGTAACAGAATAGACGCAAGCGAACTGGATAATAAAAAGAAATAAAAAAAAGATTCTCCCAGCAAAAAATCCCCTTTTCTCAAAGAAGGGGATTTTTTGCTTCCTTATTTACATGCTCATCAGCCGGTCAAAAATAGGAATACCGGATCAAAGCCCCGACAGTCCCCAGCCATAAAACAGCCATAATAACCTTAGCCCACAGATGTATATACAAAGGGCCGTCATGCCGGCGGAAATAAAGAAAATGGATGATCCAATAGATAAACAAAAAACAAAAGAAAGCACTGCTGAATCTAAACATATAAACGGCTCTGCCGGTGCCGCTCATCATCAATGTAACAGATGCAAAAATAATAAAGACGGAAAATGCGGTCATCAAACTCCCGATCCCATATAACTGCCACTTTTCTCCTCTTTTCCAGGGTCTTTCTTTGAAAGGCATGTACCGCATATTCCCTCTGAGAAGATATTTATACTTTCGGTTTTTCTTATCCCACGTGCCCAGCCCTATAAGCAGGGAAGGAAGAATACAAAGCCAAAAACCGAGCCCGAAAAAAGTGGCAGCTTCTTCCGCCAGCTGATCCATCCGCACCGTAGACCATATATCCGGATTGATTGCCGTCAGCATCAGGGGAATAACGATAATCCCAAAAAGGAACCAGTAGGCGAGATACCGCAGGCAGCCGGCCGCGCCCCTGTATTTCTCCCAATTTTTTATAAATTCTTTCTCTGTTTCCATAAATCCTAACATGATCATCCCGTATCCTTTCATATTTTCACAATCAACTTTCCATGAAGCAGTACGCGGCTTTCCCCGTCGGAAAGGTTCCTATTCACCTAAAAGCTGACTTTCCTTTTCCCGCATCCGGTTTCCGCCTGCCGTTTTTATTTCCGCTACCTGTCATAATGTTTGAAATGATCGCGTTTTATTATGTAAAATACAAAATACATCAGCGCAATGGAAAGCAGTCCGGATTCCCAGCCTATGGAGGCAAAACTCTCTTCAAGAACGATCCGGCATTCCTCCATGCTGTGCCCGTCCAGCATATAATTGAAGCACAGCAGCCCCAAAAGAGCCATAACTGTATTTACGGATACAGACCCCATCATTTTTACTTTTTCTTTCCAAGCCGCATTTTTCCCACCTTTTTCAAAAAAGCGGAGAAGAAAAATGGAATACACGGCAGGCACAATAACCAGAAGAAATCCGGCACCCCGATAAGTATGGGTGCGGCCGCTCCATAGCGCTTCCTGTAAAACAGTCCTGACAACCATGCTTTCCCGGCTTGCCAGAAAAACACCTGCCAGGATTCCATAGGCCAGCACCAGTCCCAACATGTACGACAAGACTCTGCTTCCCAATGTATCCAGGTACAGTCTTTTAAAGGCAAACAGCACCAAGCCATACATCAGAAGCCCGCTGTAAAATATCCATGAAGCCGTTTCTCCATTCATGCCCTTTCCTCTTTCTAATAAAATAAATTTCCGCCGCAGGACGAGACCTTTTACCCATTTACAGCAGCACTTCCCCGCTACCTTTTTACAGCTGACCTTCAGTTTCTTATCCCGACCCTAAAATTTTTTTCCGCCGCTTCCTGCAAATTATTATACACTTCTATCTGCCGCCTGTGTTCTTCCCAGGGCGGGAGCAGGTCGGGAATCATGACGGCTTTCATTCCCGCGCGCAATGCGCCTTCGATGCCGTGGGGACTGTCTTCAAAAACGGTACATTCTCCCGGAGGAATACCGATCCGCTTTGCCGCCAGAAGAAATATATCAGGCGCCGGTTTCCCTCTTTCCACTTCATCACCGCTCACAAGGGCATCAAAACAGTTTTCCATTCCTGCGTTTTCCAGATTATTTTTTATCTGCCGGAGCGGACTGCTGCTGGCTACTGCGGTTTTGATGCCAAGCATGCGGCAGCGTCCGAGTATTTCCACCACTCCCGTTTTGACAGGTACATCCTTTGCCAGATGGCGCAGAACCCTTTCTTTGCAGTCTTTCTGAATTTCTCCGCCGTCCTCCGTGTGGTAGTATTTTTCCAAAATGCGGCTCATCATTTCCCCGCTCGTCCCCGTGATTTCCGTGATGAAACTGTCCGCAAGGACAATCCCCCGCTCTGCCGCAATGGCTCTCCAGTAATTTTGAAAAATCCGTTCCGTATCAAACAGAAGCCCGTCCATGTCGAAAATGCAGCCGCTTACCATAATTTCCACCCTCTTCCGCTTGTCTCCAGCATACCACATTCCGTGCTTTTCACCATAAAAACCGTGACAGTCACCCGCCACGGTTCTTATGAATGTTGGAAATCATTTTATGACGGTCACGCGGCCCTGTTCTTTTTCATACTTTACAGGAACTGTTCCTTTCAATTCCTCTTTAAGATAGTTTTCCACCGCTTCCGTATCCACATAACCGATGGCCTGGATATCCACAGCCCCCGGTTCCGTCAGTTTCCCGTAAGCGTCTCCGCCGCGGCAGATAAATTCTGTCGTAACAAGAGTGTAAACTTTATCCGCATCGAATGGTTTCCCGCCGATTTCATGGATAGTGACGCGGCTTCCCGGTTTGGCAGGCGCAAAATAGGTGGAATTTTCATACTGCTTCCCGTTTTCATAAGGCACTTTCGTATTCACAGTGTAGCGGATTCCCGACACCTGAGGGAAAGCGCCGATCTGGGACGGAAGGGAACAGGTCGCCGCCTCCATGATTTCCAGAAGCGTTTTGCCCTTAATTTTCATCACATAAAGCTGATTATTGTAAGGAAGCACACCGGAAATATTTCCTACGGTGATATTTCCTTTTTCAATAGACTGGCGCAGGCTGCCGCCATTGAACAGACAGCCGTCCACGCTGACGCCTGAAGCTGCCATTGCCTGCTGCGCCTGCCAAAGGTACGCATCCGCCACGAAGTCTCCCAGGTTCGTTTCATCCGTACGCACACCGGGGTCGCGGCTGCCATTCAAAAGCAACGGTGTTTCCCCCAGCTTCAATGCCATCGCGTCGTCCACTTCCCGCTGCGTCTTATCTACCAGTTCTTTGACGATAGGATCTTCTTCATTAAAATCGCCATACTTGCAGAAATTCTCCGTCCATTTATTATCCATGTGGGTAATGACGCCGATATTTTTCGTATAGTGTCCTGTCTCTGCAAGCAGCGCCCCATTGATATATTTATTCTTTGCCGTATGATCATGTCCGTCGATAAAAATATCAATACCGTTTACATTTATGAGAATATCATCAGAACGGTGCCCCCTATTGGCATCTTCACTGCCCAGATGTCCAACTGCCACGATGAGATCGCATTTATCCTCTTCTTTTAATTTCTTCACCAGATTCTGTGTAACGGCAATCGTCGCCTTATCGTCCAGGAATTTCAAACCATATACATTTTTTGGATTGGTCGTCACCACGGTTTCCGGCGTAGTGAGACCAATAATTCCGATCTTCACATCCCCTTTTTTGTATATGACAGAATCCCGAGCAAGCGGCTTGTTTGTCGCTTCTACAATGACATTGGCGGAAAGCATGGGAAACTTCGCCTCCCGGATACGCTCTGCCAGAACATCCTGCCCGTAATCAAATTCATGATTGCCCAATGCCATAGCATCATAACCAACGGCATTCATAAAAGCGATTGCCGACTTCCCCTTGCTGAAATTTACAAGATTATTGTCCTGTATGGCATCACCGGCATCTACAAGAAGCACATCCTTTCCCTGTGACAGGTAATGCTTACGCAGGGCGGACACGGTGGCCATACCGTTGATTCCTTCCGCCCGCCGGTCAAAACCGTGGGTATCATTGGTGTGGATAATAACCAGATTGGAAAAATCGGCAGCCAGCGCCTGTCCGCAAAGCAGCATGGACACTGCCAAAAACGCAGCCATCTTCTTTTTCATAATATTCTCCATTCCACCGCCTTCCACCAGGCGGCATAAACGACCTGTAATTCCCCGCTTTCTCCGTATTTTACTTTATCCTACCGCTCTCGAATACTTCGTAGCCGCTCCTGAATTCAGCTCAAAGCAACGTTTCTGCAAAGTCCCATTCTCCCCGCAGGGGAGCATAAATATAATGAGATTGGAATCATCCACATAGAAGCGGTAAGGGCCGGGCATTTCTGCCGGACGATATCCGTCCGGAATGCAGCCGTCAGGCCTCTCCGAGCTCCATACCCCATCCTTGTAAAAGAACATTCCCGCCCGGATATTCTTTTCCAGACTTTCCACGGTCATGAAACGTTCATCCTCCTTGCGGACAATATCCTTCCATGATACCCGCTTCCCCGTATTCTGCAAAAAGGTGAATGCTTCGTCCATATATACATCCAACTGGCCGTGAAGAATCTGCTTGACCATGACAAGAGAATAAATATTATCCCCGTTCTTCGTAATCATCGGATAGACCCATGTGCCCGGCTCTCCCTCTTTCTGATAGTCTTGATACGCTTTGTCTACATAAGCGCGAAGCTGTTTATTGACCGCCTTCGCCGCCCCGCTGCACTCGTTCACCGGCGTCCGCCCGTCTATAAAACTGACCGCCTGCACCTGGGGTACAGTTGCCTTAAACTTTCCCTTTTCAAGGGTATACTCTTTCTTCGGGATGAACAGGACACCATAAACAGGTTCCCGCGCCATGGCAAAAACACCTGTCACGAGAGCCAAAAGAAACACGCAAACCGAAACCAGCTTTTTCATTTCCCTCTCCTTTCCGCAATGACAAAAATTCAAGTTCATAAAAATAATACTGACCTGCCCTTAGTATACAGGAAATACAGAAAAAAATCAGTTGACAAAAGAAGATATTCATACCGTCCTTCCGTACCGTTTCCTGCGTCGCCCCATGCTTTAATACCGGACACCAGAAGCCCTTTCTGATTCCTATCATTAGTGAACGGGGGTAAGAATTCCGTGTGGGAAAAACAGGAAACGGAACAGTGGCACGGAGTGAAGAATATTACCCTGATGACACCTTACCGCTTCTCTCTCCACGGGTATAGATCCTTCACATTCGTTCAGGATGACGATTAACATTTCCCTCATTATGACGCCTTATCGTTCCCCTCATCATGACACTCTCTCCTTCAATCGTCATTCTGAATGGAGACAAGAATACTTTGTAAGAAAGCAGGAAAGCGGAAATATGACATGGAGTGAAGAATCTATGACTCTGATGACGCCTTACCGGCTTCTTCACCACGGTAATAGATCCTTCACATTCGTTCAGGATAACGCTTAACGTTTCCCTCATTATGACAGCAGATCCTTCACATTCGCTTCGGATGACGCCTTGCCATGAGCGCCGTTTTCATCAGCAAATGAAAAAGCTGTCAGAAATCCGACTTTCGCCTTCTGACAGCTTTTTGTTATCTCATATCTCGCTTCCCGTACCTGTTTTCCGTATCGCTTCCAGCCTATTTAAAATTTGTTTTTCCTCCTCTTCGCCAAAGAAGCGCCCGACGGGCAGCCCTTTATCATTAAAGCCCTGTATGGTGACATCGGTTCCGGTATGAACAAACTTTCCATAGATACGGATTTCATCATCCCGCACCTCATACCGATCTACGGAACACACGGATACGCAGCCTCTATAAGGCGGGATCCGGTACAGAGAAAAAAAACGCCGCCCCCAGTACCAATTGTACACCACCATGCCCGTCGAATCTTCCGGCAGGTATATACGATACCCGAAATACACCCTGCGATATATCCGAATGACCGCGCAGCACGTAAGAACCGTAAGAAGGAATACTATAAAAAGCTTCTCTCCGCCGTTTAAAAACGGATGCGTACCTGTATATTCCACTGCCAGCCCGTAAAAGACAAACAGCAGAACAGCCAGAAGCATATTTTTCAAATCCAACAACCCCTGTCCTCCAAAAGGAGCCGCGATTTCCGCATATCCGTCCGGCGGCGGTTCAGGCTTGAGAACTTGCTCCCGCCGTCTCGCCTGTTCCATCATTTTCAAATTCACTTTTTCCTGTTCGCAGGCATCCGGATCTGCGGTCCAGGTATTCTTCCGGTACCATTCTTTTACTTTATATATACTCAGTGCCAGGCATCCCATGGCCGCCAGCAGCACAAGCACTGCAATCATTTCTGTTTCCACGATATTCTCACCATCATATTCCTGTAATAAAAAACGGAATAGATTACTCTACTCCGTTTCAGCAGCGGACCGAAAAGAACTGCCGTTTACAGCAAAGGCTTACCCGATCCGCGCCCTGTTTATTCTTCAGGACAGGCAGGCGCCTTGATCAAGTTGCCGTCCGCATCCTTATCCTTATATACGATGACATACGCTGTTCCATAAGAAGTCGATCCTGTTACAGACAATTCTTTTGAAAAAACGGCTTCCCCTACTTCCCCTTTGTAATACTCATACCGGCTCTTGGGCGAATAGAAATAAATACCCGCCGTATAAACAAAACCTTTTTCTAAAAACAAATCACAGGGAATCGGTTCCGGCGTCTTATAATTCTGATTGCCCGAAACACCGGCGGATGTTGTCTGGAACTTCGCCTCCAGCGTATGGCGGCCTTCCGGAAGCACTACGGTATAGTAAGAAAGCTTACTTCCCATGTGTTCATATTCGGAAAAAACTTTCCCGTCAATCCGGATGGGATCCCCATAGATCTGCAGCACGGCTTGATCTCTGTTTTCACTGATAAGCTGATGTTCCTTCTTCTCTTTTTTCTTATAATACATCATACAAGGGATACTCAAAAGTGAAACAGCGATAAAAAAAGCCACAACGATAAAAATAGAATCCATTAGCACACATTCCTTTCTTCAATTCATATATTTCAAGCAATGATGCAAAAACTTCCGCCGGCAGGCGGATACCGTTTCCAGTTTCAAGTATAACATAGTTCCCATCCTTTGAAAAAAACGGTTTAAACAGAAATAGTATCCGCCCGGAAAATCATATTCCTCATTTCCAAAACAGGGCCTGCCGTTTTTATTTTTAACCTTCTTTATTCCGCGCCTTTCTTTCCTTTGCGCTGCTTCACATACACCATCAGCACCGATATATCCGCTGGGGAAACACCGGGGATTCTCGCCGCCTGCCCCAGAGAGAGGGGGCGGATTTTATCCATTTTCTGTCTCGCTTCTGTGGAAATACCGTCAAGGGACAGGTAATCCATATCAAGGGGAAGTTTTTCATTTTCCATGCGGGCAGCTTTCCGCACGGCTGCTTCCTGCCTTGCGATGTAGCCTTCATACTTCACGGTAATTTCCATCTCTTCCACAGCTTCCTCATCAAAAGAGGGACAGCCGAGTATTTCCATCATTTTCCGATAGGTCATTTCAGGCCGTTTCAGAATCTGATCGGCCCCGGTACCTGTCGTCAGGGGTGCGGTTCCCATGCTCTCCAGAGCCCGATTGATCTCTTCTTTCGGGGTAAAACGCTGTGTACGGATATAGTCCATAGCTTCTTCATATTTCTTTTTCCGCTCCAGGAAACGGGCATACCGTTCTTCTCCCACCAGACCGATACTATGTCCTTTTTCGGTGAGACGGAGATCGGCATTGTCCTGCCTCAGAATGAGGCGGTATTCGCTGCGGCTTGTCATCATGCGGTAGGGTTCGTCAGCGCCCTTGGTGACGAGATCGTCTACGAGAGATCCGATATATGCTTCATGGCGGGCAAGGATAAACGGATCTTTTCCCTGTATTTTGAGCGCGGCATTGATCCCCGCCACGAGTCCCTGGGCAGCTGCCTCTTCGTAACCGCTCGTACCATTTGACTGCCCCGCGGAATAAAGGCCGGGAAGTTTGATTACTTCCAGCGTGGGATAGAGCTGGAGAGGATCGAGCAGATCATATTCGATGGCATAAGCGGGCCGCATCATTTTCACATCTTCAAACCCGGGAATGGTGCGGAGGAAAGCATACTGCACATCGATCGGCATGGAGGTGGACATGCCCTGCACGTACATTTCCGTGGTGTCCAGTCCCTCAGGTTCGACGAAGAGCTGGTGGCGGTCTTTATCTGCAAAACGGACGACCTTGTCTTCAATGGAAGGGCAGTAACGGGCTCCGATGCCATGAATCTTTCCCGCATACTTGGGGGCGCGCATAATATTTTCCCTGATGATTTCATGGGTCTTTTCATTGGTATACGTAAGCCAGCAGTTCCGTTTATTTCTGTCTTTCCGTTCACTCATAAAGGAAAAAGCATGATTCTCCGGATCGCCTTCTTCCAGTTCCATTTTGTCCATATGAAGGCTCCGCCTGTCTACACGGGATGGCGTCCCCGTTTTGAAACGGAGAATTTCCAGCCCGTGTTTTTTCAGATTGGCGGACAGCCCCACAGAAGGACGCATGCCGTTGGGGCCGCCGGAATACATAGTGTCGCCGATGATGATCATGCTGTCCAGGTACGTGCCGGTACATAAGATGACAGCTTTTGCCCGGTATTCTTCATCCAATTCGGTAGTAATGCCCACGCACTTTCCGTCTTCCACGATGATATCCATGACCTGCACCTGTTTCAGATCCAGGTTTTCCGTATTTTCCACCACATTTTTCATATAGCGGTGATAAGCGCCTTTATCCGACTGGGCACGGAGGGCATATACCGCCGGTCCTTTCCCCCGGTTCAGCATGCGCATCTGGACAGCCGTCGCATCGGCGGCGATACCCATTTCCCCTCCGAGAGCATCTATTTCCTTTACAAGATGGCTCTTGCCCGGCCCGCCGACAGCGGGATTGCATGGCATCATGGCCACATTGTCCAGTGAAATCGTCGTAAGAAGCGTACGGCATCCCATGCGGGCAGCGGCCAGAGCCGCTTCACACCCCGCATGTCCCGCGCCGACGACAATCACATCATAAGTATCAATGAGATACATTTTATCCTTCTTTCTTTATCTTCCGGAGAATTTCTTCCTGATATAACTGATTTATTATATCGAATTTCTTTGTTTTTTTCAAAAAAGAAATGGGCCTGTACACACTGCGATAAAAAAATAAACCACCGCATCAGCGATGGTCCTCGTTCATCTTTATTCCTTTTCCCTGCTTATTGTTTTTATATTCTCTTCTTTATCTTGTCGGACTTTGATTTCCTGCTTACTTCGGTTTCAAAGCGGGGTTTCTTGTTTCCATGATCCACTGCGAAAAATCTTCAGGCTTTACTCCCAGATTGATTTCCGCCCACTCTTTCCATTTCATCGTTTTCTTTTTTACCGCCAGAATTTCTTCCATCTTCTTTCCCGTCTTCACTTCGAGAAGGTAAGCAAGGCGGATCCAATGGTTCGGGTATCCTTCCTTCAAGGCGTTAAACGCGCGGTCTTCTTCCACGCCATAGAAACGATGCAGCCGGCGGGCACGGTGGCGGAAATATTTTTCATCATACCTGTCTCCCGTGATGCCCAGCCTGACCTGCACACGGCCCCAGGGCTCTTCCCTGCGGAGCGCCAGTACTTCCTCGATATCCTTTCCCGTCATGCAGGCAAAAAGCGCCGCTTTGTCCGCATCTGCATAGCGAACACCTCTTTCGAGTATGTCCCGCACTTTCTCTTTATCCATTTCATACTTTTGGCTGATGGAACGGATTTCGTCTTCTCTTGTCATCTGCGCTGCTTTCATAGAGCCTCCCTGATCATGATTTCTTTTACAACAGTATAGCACAATTTCGATATCCTCTGTCCTATTTGAACGGACGGTCGATTTTTGCTACAATAAGTACGCATTCTTACCAAAGAGGTGAATCTATGTTTATTCATGAAATATTTAAAAATGCAGACCCGAAAAGTCTTGCAATGACAGGCGAATCCAATGTCACTTACGGCCAGCTTGAAAAAGCAGTGGAAAATTACAGGAATACGCTGCATGCCATGGGCATCCGCCGCGGCGACACGGTGGGCCTGTACACGGCAAACCGTGCGGAGTTCGTGTATGTATACATGGCGGTCGTCAGTCTCGGCGCGATCATCGTTCCGATAAACAATTCTCTTGTTGACCGCGAAGTGGATTTCATTCTCCGCGACGCGGAGTCGAAGCTCCTAATTTCCGATATGCCCCTTACCGTTTCCGTACCGTTCATCGACATCCATGATCTGGATTACCGCGCATCCACGGAAAACGCGCCGAAGGCTCCTGCCCTCCCGGCAGATCTGACAGAAGATGACGTATGCGCCCTGATTTATACATCAGGTACGACAGGAAGCCCGAAAGGCGCCATGATCACCCACAAGAACCAGGTGCGCAATGTGGAACAGTACACTGCCGTAGTCCGTTTCAAACCGGAGGACAAAGTGCTCTGCGTGCTCCCCATGTTCCACTGCTACGGTCTGACCACCGTGGTGCTGGGAAGTTTGTACCACCATTCCACTATCGTCATCCTCCGCTCCAAAAGCCCAACGGAAATCATCAATACGATCATGAAATACTCCGTCACCATCGCGATTATGGTGCCGCCGCTTTACAACCTGCTTGCCCGCCGCGGCGAACCGAGCAGCATGAAAACGGTGCACACCTTTGTTTCCGGCGGCGCATCCCTACCCCAGCCTGTGGCGCAGTCTTTCTATGAACGGTTCGGCCATCCTGTGCAGGAAGGTTACGGCCTGACAGAAGCGTCTCCCGTCGTTTCCATCCTCCCCACGGCTAAGCCGAAATACCTTACTTCCGGTCCCGCCCTCCCCGGTGTAGAGGTAAAAGTCATCACTGATAAGGAAGGACCTTACGTTCCGGGCACAGTCGGCGAACTCGCCGTCCGCGGGGACAACGTGATGAAAGGTTACTGGAAAAAACCGGAAGAAACAAAGAAAGTACTCGATAAAGACGGCTGGCTCCGTACCGGCGACTTGGTATACATGGACGCTGATGGATACATTTACATTGTAGACCGCATCAAAGACCTGATCATCATGAACGGTGAAAATATTTATCCCGGCGAAGTGGAAGACTGCATCTATGAAGTGGAAGGCGTCGGCGAATGCGCTGTCGTAGGCCATCCCGATCCGCTCCGCGGACAGTCGGTATGGGCATATGTGGTCATGAAGGAAGGTTTTGCCTTTGACGAAGACAAGATCCGCAAGCACATGGTAAAAAACATCGCATCTTACAAAATACCGAGACGTTTTATTCCCCTTGACGCTCTTCCGAAAAACGCGACCGGCAAAATTTTGAAACGCGCCCTCCGTGACGGCTGAGATATAAAATACATGTACAAACATAAAAAAGATGGCAATTCCGCTTTTCGGATCCTGCCGTCTTTTTTCATGCGGGAAATGTGCAAAGGTCTGCAGAATCCCCCGTCTCCTGTCTTTTGAAATGAGTCCTCCCCATATGCTTTCTTTCCGTGTTCCATTATTTCAAGACTCCTTTTGTTTCTTTTATTCGGATTATATTATTTATTTTATATGACATACTTTATTTAAATATTAGATATACCAATTTTAAATATTTACATATGCCGACTTATATGCTACTATACCTTATATGATAATTACTCTCAAATAACTTGGGGTCATTATTAAATAAATACAAAGGAGAATTTCTCATGTTAAAGAAAATAGTTTTCGGTCTCTGCATTCCCCTCGCCATCCTCGGCGCGGCGGCCCTGTCTTTTTCAGGCTGCGGAAAATCTGCACCCGCTTCCGATTCTGCCGGCAAAATGAAAGTCGTCGCCACCACGACGATGCTCACCGACCTCGCCCGGCAGATCGGCGGGGATAAAGTGGAAGTATCCGGCCTCATGAAAGCCGGTGTGGATCCTCATCTTTATCAGGCCGGTGCCGGCGATGTGGACGCCATGAACAAAGCGGATATCGTTGTGTACAACGGTGTCCATCTGGAAGGGAAAATGGGCGCGATTTTCGATAATCTCCACGCGCAGAAGAAACCCACGATCCGGGTAAGCGACGGCATTCCTTCCGAAACGCTCCTCGACTTTGAAGAGGACGGTGAAAAAACGAAAGATCCCCACATCTGGTTTTCCGTAAAGAACTGGAAAGCCGCCGCGAAAGAAGTAGCAAAAGGATTTTCGGAAAAAGATCCGAAGAACAAATCATACTATGAAGATCATCTGAACGCTTACCTCGCCGAACTGGACAACCTGGACAAATACATCAGAAAGGAAGTGGAATCTGTCCCAAAAGATTCCCGTATCCTCGTCACCGCCCATGACGCTTTTGCTTATTTCGCCAGAGATTACGGATTTGAGGTTAAAGGCATCCAGGGAATCAGCACTGCCAGCGAAGCAGGCACTTCCGACATCAGCACGCTGGCCGCTTTCATTGCGGATCATAAAATCAAAGCGGTCTTCGTGGAATCTTCCGTCCCCCATAAAACCATCGAGTCTCTCCAGGCTGCTGTCAAAGCACGGGGCTTCGATGTTTCCATCGGCGGCGAACTGTACTCCGACTCTCTTGGCGGCGAGTCCACGAAAGAGGGCACTTATATCGGCATGTACGAGCACAACATAAAGACAATCACGGAAGCGCTCCGCTGAACATTTTGAATTTCCGGCGCATGGATCGGGGATCCCCTCGTTCCGTGCGCTTTCATTTCATGAAATATCTTTTGGAGGTGTCATCGTGGAACACGTTATCGAACTGGAAGACATCACCGCTGCCTATGACCGCCAGCCCGTCTTATGGGATTTGGATCTGAATATTCCGAAAGGCTCGCTTATGGGAATCGTCGGACCGAACGGCGCGGGCAAGTCTACCCTTTTAAAAATTATACTGAACCTGCTTGCCCCCGTTTCAGGGCGGATCCGTTTTTCCATAGACGACGAAACCGATGCGAAAAAAGCACGGCGGAAAATTGCGTATGTCCCGCAGAATGGTTCAGTCAACTGGGATTTTCCCGCCACAGTAAAAGACATCGTCCTCATGGGACGGTACGGCCACATCGGCTGGTGCCGCGCTCCCTCACAGGGCGACCGTCTGATTGCGGAAGAAATGATTGCCCGCGTCGGCATGGACGGTTACGAAGACAGACAGATCAATGAGCTTTCCGGGGGACAGCAGCAGCGCGTTTTCCTGGCCCGGGCCCTCGCGCAGGAAGCATCTGTCTATCTTCTGGACGAGCCTTTTAAAGGCGTGGATATGCAGACGGAAAAAATCATCGTCCGCATTTTAAAAGAAATGGAGAGCCGCGGAAAGACGATCCTTGTCGTCCATCACGCGCTCCGCACCGTCCCTCTTTATTTCGACCACGTCGCCATGATCAACCGCCGCCTTATAGCAGCAGGATCCGTACGGGATGTTTTCACGGAAGAAAATATCGAAAGAACTTTTTCTCCGTCGAAAGGAGTCTGACCATGGAACCGGCCGCTTTCTTTGCTTTACCTTTATGGCGGGACTATACATTTCAAATCGTCCTGGCAGGAACGACTATCTTAGGCGTGCTCTGCGGCGTGGTGGGATCTTTTATCGTCCTCCGCAGGGAGGCGCTTCTGGGGGACGGTATTTCCCATTCTTCCTATCCGGGAATCATGCTGGCTTTTCTATTTCTCGGCGTGAAAACATTGGAAGGCCTTTTATTGGGCGCTTTTCTGTCCGCTCTTGCTGCACTGTCCCTTATCCTTCTCGCCCGCCACTATACGAAACTTCCTTTTGACGGCGTTCTCGCCTCCATTCTTTCCTCTTTTTTCGGCGCGGGTCTCGTTCTGTCTTCCATCATCCAGCATACAGGAAATGCCAACCAGTCCGGACTGAATCAATTTATTTTCGGACAGGCATCCACTATTCTTTACCGCGACGTCCTTCTCACAGGATCTATTTCTATTTTTACCCTTTTCCTGATTTTCCTTTTCAGAAAAGAATTGAAACTGATGGCTTTTGATCCGGACTATGCCGCAGTTCTCGGATTTCCGCGGGGCAAACTGAATGTATTCCTCTCCTTCCTTGCCACAATCACCGTCCTTCTTTCCATCCAGGCCGTAGGCATTATCCTCATGAGCGCCATGCTCATCGCGCCTGCCGTTGCCGCAAGGCAGTGGACGCGGCGTCTTGAACCGATGATCCTTCTGTCTGCCGTCATCGGCGCGCTGTCCTCCGCTATCGGTACGACGGCAAGTTCTCTCATTCCCAAAATGCCTACAGGCCCCGCCATCGTCGTGGCATTGTCCTTTTTCGTTATTCCCGGCCTTTTGCTGGCGCCGCAGCGGGGGATTCTTTCCCGATGTCTCCATAAAAAGAAAATGGCCGCCCTCGCGGAAGGAGACCACTTATGAATTCTTTTGCCGAAATACTTCTTATCGCCATCTTCATGTCAGCCGCCTGTGCCCTGCCGGGGAACTTCCTCGTTCTCCGGCGCATGTCCATGCTGACTGATGCCATCAGCCATACCGTCCTCCTCGGCATCGTACTCACTTTCCTTGCCGTCGGCAGCCTGGACTCGCCTCTCCTCATTATCGGCGCGTCCCTCATGGGTGTCCTTACAGTGTGGCTGATCGAACTCCTCTACCAGAGCAGGCTCGTCGCCTCCGATTCCGCTATCGGCCTCATATTTCCCCTGCTCTTCAGTATCGCCGTCATCCTCGTGACACGGTACGCGGGCAATGTCCATCTGGACACGGACTGCATTCTTTTGGGAGAACTTGCCTTTGCCCCCTTCGACCGCCTGATCATAAACGGGATGGATCTCGGCGCGAAAGGCCTGTACACGGGCGGTGCAGTTCTTGTGATTTCCGTCGCCGTCATTTCCCTTTTTTATAAAGAAATAAAATTGGCTACTTTTGATCCCGTCCTGGCAGGTGTACTGGGATTTTCTCCCGCCATCATCCACTACGGCCTGATGAGCCTCGTCTCCCTTGTGGCGGTTACGTCCTTCCAGTCCATCGGCTCGATTCTCGTCATCGCATTTATGATCATTCCCGCCATGACTGCCGCTCTGTGGACAAGGACGCTTTCAGGACGCCTCGTGCTCAGCTGTCTTCTCGGTACGGCCGGTGCGGTACTCGGCATCATCGGCGCGATTGTTTCAGACTCATCTCTGGCAGGCATGATGGCCGCCGTTCTCGGCGTATTTTTCATCATTTCCCTGATTTTCGCTCCCGCCACAGGTATCCTGGCGGCTTTCCGTCAGCGAAAAAAACAGCGGTTCGCTTTCGGACGGGAAACGCTTCTCCAGCATCTTCTTTTCCATGCGGGCACTAAAGAGGAATCACGGGAAAACGCTCTTTCCACCCTCTCCGTCCACATGAAATGGCCGGAAACCTTCACCTGGCAAATCTGCCGTTCCCTCTTAAAAGACGGGTACATCACAGAAAGAAACGGCATCCTTCTCCCCACGGAACAGGGAAAGGCCCATAACCTTTTTTACAGAGAAAATGTGCGGGCGTAAAACGCAAAAAAGACAGCAGTCCCATTGTAAGGCTTGCTGTCTTTTTTATCCGGAAACAGGGCCGCTATTCTCCGTAAAGCGCCCTGATCGCTCCGCTGGCGCCTATGCGGTCCGCACCTGCCGTGAGGAAAGCTTCCATATCTTCCCTTGTACGGATACCTCCCGCCGCTTTGATTTTTACATTTTTCCCGATGTGTTTTCTGAAAAGTGCGATATCCGCCAAAGAAGCGCCTGCCGTACCGAACCCTGTGGATGTCTTGATATAGTCCGCCCCGCCTTTCGTGACACATTCGCAAAGACGGATTTTTTCTTCCTCTGTCAGATAACAGGTTTCCACAATCACTTTCAGAATTTTGTCGCCCGCTATTTCTTTTAGGACGGCGATTTCTTCCGTGACCAAATCATAATTTTTATTTTTTACTGCCCCTATGTTGATGACCATATCAATTTCATCGGCGCCGTCATCAAGGGCATGAATCGTTTCTTCTGCTTTTGATTCGCTGTTCCCGTTGCCCAAAGGAAACCCGACCACCGTGCAAATAGTAAGGCGGGAATAATTTTCCCGGATCTTCTTTACATAAGAAGACGGCACACAGACGGACGCGGTCTGGTATTTCACGGCTTCATCGCACAATTTCCGTATTTCCTCCCAGCTTGCCGCCGCTTTCAGCAACGTATGATCCACATGGCTTATAATATCTTCAACTTTCATCTGTTCATTCTCCTTTCCGTTTTCCGGTGATTTCATCATATCAGATCGTTTTAAAATCAGGCAGCCGTTTTTCATATGCTTCCCGTATGACCATTCCTGCACTCATGCCTGTCATGATCATGCCTGCCCGTAATTGTTCCTTACACTTATTTATTGTAGCAGAATCCGGCGGCAGGAGAAATCCCTATTATATCAGGGTACGGACCGCTTCCCGCATTTTTTCAAAGACCGGCGGGCCATAAAGACGTTCCATGGCATCTCTTGTGACAATCCAGCTCCGTCCCGATTTCCGCCGGTCACCGTCCGCCATCCGCGCTGCCCGATGGCCCGCACCGGAGGCCGCCGAACGCACATCGCCGCTGTCACGGTTCCACAGCTCCGCCGCTTCCAACGTCGTAAATACGAGAAGAAGCGGATTCATGGGAGCAGCCGGTTCACTGCCGCCGCCATAACGAAGATCGGCCGCCTGTTTCGTAATGAGCCAGTTCTTTCCTGATCTTCTTGCTTCCGATTTTTTAAAAGCGCCCTTCTCACAATCGGACGCCACCGTCTTTCCGCTGATGCCGTAAAGCGCCCCCGCTTCTTCGGCAGTCACCGTGTACATCGTGAAATCGATTTCCCGTTTCCATTCCGCAAAGTCTTCCCCAGGCGTCCAAAGTCCGTCCGGAAAAATGTATATCCCTTTCTCCGACAGCGCCGCAGAGACACCGGACGGCAAGCGGCGGGCGCCCAAAAATTCACGGCATGCGAAAAGAGTTTTGCTTTCCGAATCCAGCGTGGTCACCACCGTTCCGTAAGAAGTTTGCAAAACAGTGCCGTCCGTCTCAAATTTTTCTTTCCATATATAGAAAAAAGCGCCCTGCCGCAAAACGGTTCCCGCCTTTGCCGGCTGTCCCAGGAGATAGCTCTCATAGGCCTTAAAAGTTTCCGCGCTTTCCATATCCGTCAAAATTCCCGCCATGATACGCCTCCATTTTTTTATTATACCAATTCTCCGCTTGAAGAAATATTTCTCCCGTTTATAATGAAATAAGAAATAAAGGAGAGCCTTATGAAAATAACAATTATCGGAGCCGGCAATACGGCCGTCGCCGCCGCCTGCTTTCTCAAAACGCTCGGTCTTTCGAGCCTCATCTATACCCGCCGTGAAGAACGGGCAAAACAGTGGAATCAATTTCCCGTAAAAGCAAGCGGCGCCTGCACCGGGTCATTTTCACTGGAAAGCACGACGGATCTGAAAACTGCCGTGCATTATGGCGACATTCTTCTCGTCTGCACGCTGGCGGCAGACCACGAAACGGTTGTTTCTGAAATCGCACCCCACCTGCAAGCGCATCAATCCATTCTTTTTTTTAACGGCTGCTGGGGCGCCCTCAAAGCATACCGCGCTCTTTCAAAAAGACAGGATATACCCCCTCTGACCATCGGGGAAACGGCCAATATGCCCTTTATCGCCGCGCTCTCGCAGGACGGCTCCGAAATCCTCATCAAAGGAATCAAAGAAGAAATCGCTTACTCCGCTGCCGGTGATGATAAAGCTGTCAGCGCCTTCCTTCATCGCCTTGCGCCGCGGGTAGTGAAAACCGCTTCTTTCGCGTCCACTTCCCTTTCGGCAACAAACCCTGTCATCCATGTCACCGCCTCTCTCTTCAACGTGACCCGTATAGAGAACAAAGAAGATTTCTATTTCTTCGGTGACCCCATGACTGACCGCGTCATTTCCTTCATGGAACACTGCGACGAAGAACGCCTTGCCGTGGGAAAAGCGCTAGGCATCCGCCTGTCCCCCCTGCTGGAAGTGCTTAACTCTTTCTGGCCCGAAAAGAAAAATACGCTGAAAGAGGCTTTGAAAGAAAATCCTTCCTACCGCGCCGTAAAGGGCCCGTCCTCTACGGAGTACCGCTACTTCACAGAAGACCTGCCCTGCGGCCTCGGCCCTGTCCTTGATCTGGCGGAGCTGATGCATATTCCCTGCCCCTACATCCGCACCCTCGTGCAGACGGCCTCCCTCTACCTGGGAAAGCCCTACACGCCCCTCCTCACGAAAGAAGACCTGCGGATTCTGAAAAAACTGCATGCTGATTAACGGAAAGGATGTCCCATGAATAAAATTTCCCCTCTTGCTTTTACACTCTGCCTTGCCCTTGCGGGTATGCAGGTTTCCGCGGAAAACTGGATAAAGAACGCCGACGGCTCGCCCTCATGGATCGACACCGACTCCATCCGTCAGGAGCAGGCCATCTCCTCCTTTGACATGCGTTTGGAATCCTCCGATTTCACCGTCGTATCCACCATGGAATTCGACACCTCTAAAAACGCCTGGCGCACCGCCGCGCTTGTCACCCGTGACAAAGACGGAAAAGTCCTCCACGCGGAAAAGAAAGAAAATCCTGACGACGGCTGGAACAAGCTCATACCGGGCACCTATGGAAAGAATCTGTACAGGCATTATGTGGAAACGCCCCTGCCCCCGCCTGACGCGAAGTGGAAACAGCTTTACAAAGACAATCGGGGCGCAGCCTTCTCCATTGACACAAATTCTCTCCGTTATAAAAATGGCTATGCCGACTTCTGGCTTGCCGTGGAAGTCCCTAATCAGGAAAAGGATTTATCCCGGATCATTTACCGGATAAGAATGAACATGGCTTACAAAAAGGTAATGACTCTTTCCGCAACAGAGTACAACGCTGCCGGAAAAATCCGTCTCCATGCTGCCGCAGAGGGAGCAAAGGAAACCATTCCCAACGATTCTCCTGTGGAAAAAGTTTTTGAATACCTGAAAAATGAAATCGACAGCGGCCGTTTGTGACAGAATAGGAAGACCTGTCACGTCCTTCTGATATTTGCGCCTGCCGAAATTTTATGTTATAGTGTTTCATATTCCTTAACTGCGCGATGACGGGAGAAAGTAGGGAAACAGAACCGTTTCAGAAAGCCCTGATGATGGAAACGGGTACGGTGATTTTTCTGAAGTGCCTCTCCGAGTGGTTTTCCGAAAAGAAAATTTCCCGAGTAAGAAAACCGGGCGCGCCCGATACAGCGCTTAAGTCATACGACTTTCCAAGGTTTCTCCGGCAACGTGGAAACGAAATTGGGTGGAACACGGAATTTACCGTCCCTTTGCACAGGGGCGGTTTTTTATTTTCGCGGTTTTACGGAAAGAAGGCTGCCATGTCCCGCATACTTACTGCAGAACATATCAAGAAATCATTTGGTAAAAACACAATATTAAAAGATATCAATCTCACCGTAGAAAAAGGCGATGTTATTTCCATTCTCGGCCCGTCAGGCACGGGAAAGACAACGCTTCTCCGGTGCTTCAATTATCTGGAAAAACCCGAAGCCGGCCGTCTTTCCATTGACGACGTGTCTGTGGACTTTTCCCATATTTCCAAAACGGAAGTGCAGAAACTCCGGCGGAAATCTACCATGGTCTTCCAGCAGTTCAATCTGTTCCGCAACAAGAATGTCCTTGAAAACATCACGGAAGGGCTGATTTATGGTTACGGCAAAACAAAAAAAGAAGCGGAAGAAATCGCCATGGAAGAACTCTCCCGCGTCCGCATGACAGACTATGCCCACATGTATCCGTCGGAACTTTCCGGCGGCATGCAGCAGCGCGTGGGAATCGCCAGAGCTCTTGCACCGAAACCTGATGTCATCCTCTTTGACGAACCCACTTCGGCGCTCGATCCCGAACTCGTAGGGGAAGTTCTGGATACCATCGCCTCCGTCGCGACCCTCGGCATCACCATGATCATCGTCACCCATGAAATGCATTTCGCTCAGGATATATCCACAAAAGCCGTATTCATGTCGGACGGCCTCATCGTGGAAGAAGGACATCCGAAAGAATTCTTCTCCCATCCGAAAGAGGAGCAGACCCGCGCCTTTCTCCGGCGCATGCTGAAAAGGGAAGAGGCGTAACTCTCCCCGTCCCGCTTGTTTTATAAAGGAATGATTCCATGCTTACTTTTGACCCCTCTTTTTTCATAGGCGTATTTCCCCGGCTGATTTCTGCCCTTCCTTTCACAGTGGAAGTCATCATCGCGTCCATCCTGCTCTGCCTCTTCTTCGGCACGATCATCGCCGTCATCAGGATTGCCCCTGTGCCCGTGCTGGCGCCTTTCTGCGACATATGGCTCTCTTATAACAGGAGCATGCCCTTTATCCTCGACCTTTACCTCGTCTATTTCTGCCTTCCCGCCATTATACGGGGGCTCGGCATCAATCCCGACGGCTGGCCTCTTACCGTATACGTCTTAGTCTCCCTTACCTTCCACTACGCCCCCGTTATTTCAGAAATACTCCGCCCCGCTTACCTTTCTGTCGACCGGGGACAGCATGAAGCGGCCATCGTTTTCGGACTTTCTCCGGTTCGGCGCGTTTTCAGCATCATTGCTCCCCAGGCGCTCCCTGTCGCCATTCCCGGTTTGGTGAGCGAATCTGTCAATATACTGAAAGACACGTCCATCATGTTCTTCATCGGCGTCATCGACCTCATGGGCCGTGCCAACCTCATCATCAACGCCGCCTTCGGCCAGCACCGTCTGGAAACATACACCGCCGTCGCCCTGATCTACTGGGCCATCGTCATTGCCATCGAAGCGGCATTCTGGCTCTTCCAGAAACAGGGCCATAAAGAAATAAGGAGGACTGCATGATCGATTTTAAAGTCCTTCCCGAAGCGCTCCTCTTCATAGCAGGCGCCGTACCGAATACCCTTTTCATGGCATTCGTCAGTATTTTCTTCGGCATCCTCTTCGGCTCTTTTATCGCTGTGCTCCGTTTGGGAAACAATATGTTTATCAACATTTTCTTTGCCGTATTTGTTTCCTTCTTCCGCGCCGTGCCAGGCATCGTCCAGCTTTTCATCGTATACTACTCCCTCCCCTACTTTCTTGCGCCCGTATTCAGTGCTTTTTCGGGAACGGAAGTAAAGCCTTTTGACGTAAGCCCCTACTGGAGCGTCTACCTCTGCTTCATTTTATATAACACCGCCTATCAGTCGGAAAATATCCGCGGCGCTCTCCGCTCCGTAGACCACGGCCAGTATGAAGCAGCCGTCGCCATGGGCATGACCTCATTCCGCGCTTTCACAAGGATCGTCCTTCCCCAGGCGTTCGTCGTGGCGCTTCCCGCCTTCTTCACATACTATCTGAAAACCATCAAACTCCTCGCCCTTGTCTTCACAGTCAAAGTCGTAGACATGTTCGCCAAAGCGGATATCTTCTCCGCCCTCTACAATCGGCGCATGGAACCGTACATCGCGGACGCCATCGCCTACTGGGGACTGGCCATACTCCTCACCTTCCTCTTCGACCGGTGGGAAAAGAAACTTCGCGGCAAAGGCTTCAACAAATCTGCCTGACGAAAAGAACAGAACCGTTTCCCGGCGGATCTTTTCTGTTCTTTTTGCTATCCAATCTAAAACCGGCCGCTGCAAATACCTTAATTTTCTCATCAGAATAAATACTATTACTATTAATAACTGAGGAATGATTATGGATAATAAAAACTATTATGACTTGTTAAATGTTCGTCCGAATGCCTCCTGCCGGGAAATACACGCTTCTTATATCCGCCTTTTGGAAGAATACAAAACCGATCTGAACAAAACGGAAGAAGAAGATTATTTTTTGAAGATGGCGGCAAAAATGAATATAGCCGAGTTGGAAAAAGCATACGCCATTTTATCCGATGCGGAAAAAAGGAAAGCCTACAATGACGAAATACACATCGACATAACAGCCTTGCCGACGGAACCTGCATCAGATACATCCCCAGAAACAGCGCAAGTTCCCACAGCAGCAAACACTGTCCCCACAGAAAAGAAAACGCTTACCTTCATAGGCGCCAACAAACGATTTCTTTCCCACTGGTATTCTTTCCACGGACGAACCACACGGAAAGAATTCTGGTACGCCTTTCCTATCATTTTTCTCGGACTTTTTCTTTTCAATATAATCTTCAGTTCTATTTTATTCTTCTTTTTCGATCCCATCCCTTATGACGGCCTGATTGTATTGGTTGCTACATCCATAGTCAATTCCTATATTTTCTGTGCCGCATATACAAGACGATTCCACGACATCGGCCGTTCAGGAAAATGGCTGATTCCCTTTTACCTCATTTCCTGGATTCCTTATTTCCCCCTCTTTGTATTTTCTTTGGCATGCGGCTGTTTTCTTCTCTTTATCACTACCATTGCTTCTGACCGCGACAATAAATACGGCCCCCAGTGGGAAGAAACAAAAAAATAAAGTGATATTATAAAAATATCCTATGACAAGACTTTCCTCTATATAAGCAATATCCGATCCATAATAATTTAAAATCCATGAAAAGGAGAAATTATGACGAACTCAAATGAAAACACTCTCTTTGCGCAAAAAGAACAGGCACCAAAACATCTCACCTTCAGTGCAGGAGTAAAACGACTAAGATCCCACTGGCTCTCTCTCAAAGGACGCAGTACAAGAAAGGAATATTGGCTCATCGGTTTGTGCATTTACATCCTTGTCGGCCTTGCGCTCAACATCGCCTCTATTATCTTATTCTTCATACTGCCGGGAATACGCTCTAACTTAATCACAACTCCCGTAACTTTGGCTCTGATCTACATGAACTTTGCGCTCTCCGTCCGCCGCCTCCACGATATAGGCTACTCCGGCTGGTATGCCCTTTTATCTTATATACCGCTCATCAACCTTTTCTTCCTTTACCTTACAGTAAAACCATCTGTCCCGGACAATAAGTACGGTCCCCAGTGGGAAGAAACGAAATATTGACCTGCACATATTTCCAAAAGAAAGAACACCGTTGCATTCTCGTTTCAATGAAAAAGAATGGAAATCCCCAAAAAGGAATATTCATTCTTTTTTTATTTTATTCTGTTGCAAGTTTTTTATCTTTCGCTATTTCCATAAATTCATTTTCCAATACCGTCCTAAAAAATATTTCCCTGTTTCAGCACACAAAAAAAGCATTCCTTTCGAGATGCTTCACAGGCATGACATATGGCCGCCGTTTTATTCTTCTGCCGGATATTCACCGCGGTAGGTTACCGTTTCGGAAAGCGGTTTCCGCGGGAGCGGTTGGATTTCTCTATCCGTGTATCCCAGAGCGATAGCTGCCACCATTTCCCCTTCCACATTCAGCCATTTTTTCAGTTCGTCATAAGCGAAGAAAATATTGCAGGTCCACAGCGTCCCGATATTCCTCGCCGTCGCTTCCAGGCACATATTCTGGATCGCCGCGCTCACCGATTGGATGTCCGCCATTTCCATCAAATGCTCATCTATGGGAAATTCGCCGTAGTAGTCCTTTCCCTTGCTGTTGATAAAGAAGACGATGACCGGTGCCTGTTCCAGCACGCGGGCCGTATAAATCGCGGCGGGGATATATTTCTCATACCCCTTTCCGAAAATGGCCGCTTTATCGCTCCGGTTCCTTTTGATGCCTTCTTTCAGCGCGCGGACCACTTCCTTCCGTGCGTCTCCACGGACGACCACAAAGCGCCAGGGCTGCTCATTATGCTCCGACGGCGCCCAAGAGGCTGCTTCCAAAAGAGCATGCAAATCTTCCTCAGGGATGTTCTTTTTGATGAAACGCCGTGTGCTGCGGCGCGCTGCTATTTCATGTATCACGTTTCCAACTTCCTTTTTCTATTACATATTCTCCTCATATATGCGTTTTATTATAAACAAATGTGATTTATACTGCAAGTGACCCCCGGACGGTTTAGAAGAAACATGTTTTGCTGCCGATTCCCGGTCCCCCAGTGATAAGCGCCATATTCTCCGCGGCAGCTCCGGTCCTCCCGGATTTCTTTTTATAATATATGTTTTTATAAGACATTCTGTCATATAATAAAAGAAACTTAGCATTGCAAAAAGGAGAACTGTCATGCTTGAACCGATCGTCCGCAAAAACGCTTTCGGAGGAAAAGGCGAAGTCATCCTCCGGCCGCTTCTGACCGATGAACAGAAAAAGGAGAAAGTTCAAATGTATGCGGAAGTCACCATTCCTAAAGGCGCATCGCTTGGTGTCCACCGGCATACGGGAAATGCAGAGTCCTACTACATTCTTGCCGGAACAGGTCTTTACACCGACGACGGAAAAACCTATGAAGTCCATGCGGGCGACACGACATACTGCGCCGATGGCCATTACCACGGACTTGAAAATACGGGAGACGGCGACCTGAAATTCATGGCGCTCATCATTCCGTCATGAATTTGCTGTAAAAATATAGTTTAATAAAGGAGATTCATTATGGCTTTAAAAGAATACAAACTTCCTTTCGGCCGCGGTTTCCAGACGGTCATGCTCCCCGAAGAAAGGGTATCCGACGTATTGGAAGGTGTACCGACCGCTGCCTGCGACATTAAAGAAGCGACTGTCGAATGTATGCGCCACCCCATCGGCTCCGCGCCGCTTGCCGAAAAAGTACAAAAAGGCGACAAGGTCTGCCTTATCATCGCCGACATCACCCGCGCGTGGAACCATGCCCGCGATTTCACTGTCCATGTAGTCAATGAACTGAACCTCGCAGGAATTCCTGATGAAGACATTTTCATCGTTTTCGCCCAGGGTACCCACAGGGCGCACACCGACGCGGAAAATATCGAATGTGTGGGAGAAGAAGTGGCGCGACGCATTGCCATGTACCAGCATGACTGCCGGGATAAAAACATGCTCACCCGTATGGGCGTGACCACCCGCGGTACAGAAGTATGGCTGAATAAACGCGTCGCAGAAGCGGACAAAGTCATTCTCCTGAACGCTCTTTCCACCCATGACATGGCAGGCTTCGGCGGCGGACGCAAACTTGTCCTTCCCGGCGTAGCAGGGTGGGATACCATCCAGCAGAACCACTGCCACGCCCTGGGCGACGAAGTCGGCTCCGGCCTGAATCCCGATTCCCATGTCCTTAAAACCGAAGGAAATCCGGTCAGCGAAGATATGCAGGAAGGCTGCGACATGCTCCACCCCTGTTTCCTCGTCCATTCCCTTATCAACGCTGACGGCGAAGTGTCGGACATGGTCGGCGGAGACCCCTATGAAGCATGGGCGGCAGGCGCAAAAGAAACATACCGTATGCAGAAAGTTCCCATGAAACAGAAAGCCGACGTGACCATCGTCAGCGCGGGAGGCTACCCGAAAGACACCAATCTTTACCAGGGAACGAAGTGCTATACGTCATCCGACATGGCAACAAAAAAGGGCGGCATCATCATCACTATGATCGAAGCGGATGACATCATGGAACCGCCGGCCTACCTGGACAGTTTCAAATACGATAATCTGGAAGACATGGAAAAAGCTCTCCGTAAATGCTTTACTATCCCCTTCTTTGTCGCTTTTGAAAACCTCATCACCGCTACGACCCATACTATCTACTTCGTAACAAAACCGGAAAATTTCGACATCATCCGGAAAAAAACGCCGCAGATCCCCGTCGCCACCGTACAGGAAGCCTGGGAACTGGCAAAGAAACAATTAGAGAAAGAAGGTAAGACGGACTACACCATCAATATCATCCCCCACGGCAGCGCCGTCGTCCCTTTCCTGGAATGATCCCACGTAAAAGGAGCAGACTTTTGAAAATCTGCTCTTTTTTGATGCACGAATATGAGTCCTGACAAAATTTAAAAGACAAGGGCACTGCTATATTTCTTTCATTCCGGTAGAAAGACCGCCGGACTCTATGAATCCACAGTGATCTAAAGCATACTGATATTACTTCCAAAGAACTGATTCGCTGAGCGGACGGCGGGTCTTATTCCGATGAACATCTTCTCCGCGGTAGCCGAAAGCCGCCATCACGGCGATCCCGAAATGTTCCGTATCAAAAAGGCCGTGCTCTTCTCCCAAAAGCCTATCCATCTCCTTGGGTATAAATCCTTCCAGGGGGCACGAATCAATTCCCATGAGCGCTGCCACGGCCATCATATGTGCCATGACGATGTACGCCTGTTTCCCCGCCCAGTCAAAAGCGCTCCGTTCGCTTTCCAGCGTTTTGAAATCATTTTCTGAGAAATTACCGTAAGCGTTTTTGTAAAATTCATAGACTTCATCAGGTACCTGGTGGACGTCTTTCAGCATATGCCTGATGTAATCTGAGCCGAAAGTGATATCTGCTTTTTTCCGTGCCAGGAATACCACGAAATGACTAGCATCCAGTTTGTCCTTAATGCCCCATCCGAATTCCTTCATTTCTTCACGAAGCGTTTTGTCCTGAATAACAAGTATTTTCCACGTTTCCAGTCCGAAAGAAGTCGGAGCCAGACGGGCCGTTTCCAAAAGCACTTCAAAGTCTTCCGGCGGAATAGTTTTTTCGCTGAATCTTTTTGTCGCATAGCGGTACTTCATAGCGTTCAGCAGTTTTTCTTTCTTAAAATTTGGTTTTGCCGCATTGACCGTTTCAATAACGGTTGATTCTCCATGATTCATAAGGTACTCCTTCATAACTGTTATAATACTGTTTGTGCCATAAGACTATCTTCTTTTTCGAATTTTGTCAATATAGATTTTATTTCTTCTCTTTTTTCATACCCATCCCGGTTAGCATCCCATAAGTATAAGGATATATTTTTTTACCGCTTCTTTAGTTTTTCTGGAGAAAAGTATTCTATCAATTGCAAATACTGAACAAAAGGAGTAAAATGTACATATATTAAATCGACAATTTTAAAAATATTTAATCATGAGGCATATATGATCCGGAGTTACGATAAAAAATATTTAAAGATCGCATTGCCTGCGGCGCTGGAAGGTCTCTTCATGATTCTCCTTGCTTCCGCGGATTTAATCATGGTCGGCACCTTGGGGGCTGTTTCCATTGCGGCGGTCAGTATTTTCCTCCAGCCGCGGCTCGTCATTCTCTGCTTTACCCGCTCTCTTGCTTCCTCCGTGACCCTTCTTGTGTCCCGGGACGCCGGGCGGAATGACAGGACAAACGCCTCCGATATCCTGAAGAAATCTATTTTCATCGGAGCCATCGTCCTTCTGTTCATCCACATTATCTTTTATCTGTTCCTCGAAGATATTTTCTATCTTATGGGCGCAAAGACAGAATATATGGCGGAAGCTCTCGCTTACGGAAATATTGCGCTGCTTTCCGTTTTTATTTCTTCATTCACCCTCTTTTTCCAGGCAGTCCAGCTTGGCTTCGGCCAGACGGCAATCATCATGAAGACAAATATTCTGGGAAATATAGTGAATGTCATCATGAATTTCATCCTGATCTTCGGCATGGGGCCGATTCCTGCCATGGGTGTCGCCGGCGCGGCAATCGGCACGGTCATAAGCACCATTTTCAGTCTGTGCTGGACGATTTATCTTATGAAAAAAGACCACCTTCTTGAAGGAGGTTCTTTCATTCCCGACCAAGCGTATTTCAAAAAAGTCACACCTATTTTCCTTTCTGTTTTCAGTGAACAGGGTTTTGAGCGTATAGGCATGGTTCTTTTCACCCGCATGGCTGCGAGCCTTGGCACGATTCCCTTTGCCGTCCACAGTATCTGTATGAATATTGCCGATATTTACTGGGACTACATCGTAGGATTCGGCAAAGCGAGCATGGTCACCGCAGGGCAGTCTATCGGCAAAAAATCGGAAACCGAATGGCACGCGTTTAAACGGGCAGGCATTAAATGGACTCTGATCTGTTCCACCGCCGTGTTCACCCTCACTGCCGTTTTCAGAGAAGAAATCTTTTCCTTCTATTCTTCCGATCCTGAAGCGCTTGCTATGAGCGGCATCGCTATGCTTATCTGCGCTGTCGTGAATTTTCCGGCAGGACATGCCCTCGTCTGTGCAGGTATCCTGCGCGGCAGCGGAAAGACCGCTTCTGTTGCGGCGTATGCTTTCGTAAGCATCACGATTCTCCGTCCTATCATGACAGCATTCTTCCTTTTTGTCATGGGATGGGGCCTTGTCGGCGCATGGTGCGCCCTTTTACTTGACCAATGCATCCGCGCCTCTTGCGCGACTGTCCTGCTTCACCGCCTCCAAAAAGCCGGATGGAATAAAATGATTGAAAAACTGGCGTAAATATGCCCGCTGTCCATCGGATGGCGGTTTTTTACCGGCAGATATATTTGAAATATTTCTTACTTCCGGCCACGAAATCACGAGAAAATATTCTTTTGCTTTTTCCTGTATTATAATTTAAATGGCAGCCGTTAAAATAAGTTTTCTTATTTGCGGAGACAATGATGAATTTTTCTGAAGAACTTTCTTTCAATCAAAAAATAATTACCGAAGTACACCCCTTTGAAGCACCTGTCCTTACCCGGTTTAAACTGAAAAGTGTAAAAATCTTGGGACTATCTGCCGCATAATATATCGTTTCAAAACCCATTAATTTTATAAGGGAGAAAATCAATTTATATCACTATACACTCCAAACGGCAAAATCGTCTGCGTGGAAATTAATAATAAAAAAGTCTGTTTGAAACGATTTTATAATCGGCAGGCGGTATAATGCTTGTATCGGAAAATCCAAGATGCATACCGATACAACTCAATCGGTTTAACTGCCAAAGTATTAGAATTTTAGGATTAGCCGTTCTATGCAATCTGATATTCAATAACTTTTATTGAGGAGAAACAAGTATGAAAGTAATAGGTGCCAATTTTGCTAAAAAGGTTGAAGTTAATACCAGAGGTAAAAATATAGCTTTAAGCTATACGGATAAAAACGGGAAATTCCGCGTTATCCGTGTCGACAAGGATCTGGAAGTCTGGGAACAAATCACTGAAGAAAATAAATTTAAATTTGGCCCATCGATGGGGTGGGGGTTCTTAGGTGCTGTTATCCTCGGCCCTATCGGAGCTATTGCCGGTATTCTTCTCAAAGGCCGAGCAAAACAGTGTACAGTGGCTTGCGTATTTACGGAAAGCCGCCGATGCGCTATTGAAATGTCTCCGGAAGAATTTACCACCTTCCAGTTTGCTGCCCCTGCCGGGTCAGATGTCGAAAGTATCCGGGCCGAGGCAGCAAAACTTGTAGAGATGGCAGAAGCCGAAGAAACTGCAGAAAAAGAAGCCGTAGCGAATGCGGCCACTGTGGCAGAGACTCTGCTGAAGCTAAAACAGCTTTACGATGCAGGGGTTCTAACTGAAGAGGAGTACGCGGGAAAACGAGAAAAGTTAATAGAGAAATTATAATTGCAATATAAAAAAATCCCGCTATCGTACCGTTAATACGACAGCGGGAATGTAATACCCCAACCGGGGCTTATTACGTTTATGGGAATAGCACACAGCCGACCTACTTTTTGAAGGAGGCTGTTTTTTCATACAGTAAAAGCCGTTATCCATACCCGGCATTCATCCGATCAGCAGCATAAAAATCTATTGAAGACCGGACTTCATATAGGAAAACTTTTTAAAGCATCACCGTACAATTATAAAACCGAACTCCCCATCTTACAAAATTCTGTAAAATGGGGAGTTCGGATAAACATATTCTGGTGACCCAAGAGAAATCATGTAGATTGCCACTTATCTTACAGTTTAAAATTCCGCTTATCAAAAAAGCAATATAAGTCACAAGATTAAAAAGAGCGATAATGATATCGCTCTTTTTGTATTACGCTTTATCTACGTCATTTTTTTCTCACGACGTCCATATCGAGTGTGACTGACCCGATCAGATCTTTTGTCACACAAAACTGACACTTTGATCTCATATACCCCTTAAATTCTGCATCGTACCAGACGATCTCTATCGTATCGATAGAGATTTTTTTTACAGATTTTACATTTTCTTTATTCCGAACAAAGTAATCGATATAGTCATCTATATTTTTAAAACGTCCGTTGTTTTCTTCGACGTCCCAATCGAAATATTTAAAGCTTGTCCAGATATTACCTGAGTCGAGCTCTTCGACTTGAACATTTATTTGATTATCTCCGATTCTATACACACTTATACGAATAATCCCTTCGGTGTAAATTTCTTTGAGATCGTCGTCACTGAAAATAAACAAATTCTTACCAATAAAAGAGGTAATCGGAGCACCTTTTTGCTCTTTGTCGCTGACACAAACCTTAAATCCGTTGGCAAATTTTGTATCTATAATCTCGAATTTTTCGCTCATGTCGCGTTTTTTTGAAGATGCAATTGTGATTTTGCCATTTTCGCTTCCGCGCATATTCAGATTGAGATCTCCTTTTAAATCTTCGTAAAAGAAAATATTATTCTTAAAGTATTTACTCATTTTCTTTTCTCTCCTTATTACATTTAAAGTGTTTTTTACACTTTCGTATTCTCTATCTGTCATTTTTATAGATCTTGTCCGGGTCCCCGGAGGCAGGGTTCTTTTTGCCCCTGCCCCTTTGCGGTGCCCGCCCCAGCCCGGGGCAGATTTTTTGTTTTCCGCCATTCTTTATTCGTCCTCCTTTTAGTATAAATCTTAGTATAAATCGTCCGTGGCTATATTCCATAAATCTTCGTTTTCTGTTTCCTTATCTGCGTTTACTATGCCACATCGATAGTACGTGTTTCCTTTTAGCTCCCACATTTGATAGCCCTGATCGTGTTTTTCGAATTTTATCGTCCTTTTTCCGTCCGTTAAAATTCTTTCTCCGTTTTCAATTCCAATGTTTCTAATCATTTTTCTTACCTCCTATGGTTTAAATAATTTGTGGTGTTTTCCCTTTCTTGATTATATATTACAATATCATCTTTGATTAGTCAATACATTTTCAAGTTGTTTATTATAAATTGTTTTTATAGTAGGCAACAGAAAAAGAGTAAAGATTTCTCGTGTCACAATAAATTAATTTGCGCAATAAAAAAGAGGGCGGTTTCCCGCCCTCTTTCGTAGATACCGGATCACCTCCGGGAGATTGCCGCTCCCACAGCTACTACTGTTGTCATTATCCATAGATTTCTTTGCCGAGTTTTAATTCTGATTTTTCGTTCCGCCTCTTTCTCGTACTCGTTCAAGTATTGATTGGCTCTCTCTAATGAGTTCTGCGTCTGTTCGTTCAATGCTTGAGATTTCTTGATTTGCTCGTTTGCTATTTTCAACTGCTCCTGCGCTTCGTTCAGTTGCTTCGCTTGCTTGTCTAAGAGTATCGACTTGTCCTTGCTGTGCTGTTCGAGCGTTGTCAAGTTCATTTCTAACTGTGTCAGCTCCGGTTCGGAGATTTGATACATCACCTCTGCCTGCACAGACGAACCAACCAATGACGGCAACAAGAATAATCCCGCCGATAATAAACATATAGTAAGCCTGTTTTTTATCATACATTTTCCACCTCACCCTTTATCAGCTGTGTAATTACTAGTTAAATATGCGTCCGGTGTAGTGCCTTTGAATGCGTACCCGTTAGTAACTACCGGCGATATGTATATCTGCATGCCGCCCTGCGGATATCCTTTGCCGTTATATGTTTCGCATTTAAGCACCGCTCCAACTTTAACCGAAAAGACGCCTGATTGTCTGGCTCCTATGGAACCAACAATACGGCTTGACGTTTCTGATTGTGCTATCGTTACAGCGTTTAATACAACACGATTGACTGACGTATTCCCACCTGACGTTGCATACTGATATACCTTACTGACGGCTAATATCGTACAATCCTTTTTCGCAATAAAGTCGGTCTCGTTGACAATATCAAAATACTCATCAAAGTCTGCTGATTTATATTTAGTGACCATTTTACAAAAATGAATATTATCTTTACGGCTCGTTTCTGCTTCGTACCCTTGATAAACCAAGTGTAATACAAGTTTTGTGGACTGTTCGTATGCCCGTATCGCTTGATTCACGGCTACGTCTAAAATTTCTTGCGTGACAGAGTTAGCACCAATCAATTCTATAATACGTTCTTCTGTGATGAGCTCCGACTTCCGGGCGTACGGCGTTAAATCAACGGTAGCGTCATGCCCTTCCTTGCCCGGGTCTCCCTTATCTCCTTTCACACCTCTTTCACCTTTAGCTCCTTGCAGGCTTTTCAGCCATTCTGCCACCGTGCCGTTAAATCCGTTGTCAACTGCTATCTCATATGCAGATTTTCCGTCTTTGCCTGCGCCACCTCCCCCTCCGTTCGGGATTGTTAATGACGCCTTTAACTCCTCCGGAGTTGTTATAATAACATTTATACTATCATCGTTATCTATAACAACACCAGATAATACGCCCGTAGGTGATAATTCGGCGGTCAAATCTTTTTTACCGGAGATAGTACCGTGCAGGGATTCCGTGGCTGCAAGTTTTGCGTCTAGCTCATTAATCAAAATTAACTTCATCCTCAATTCTGAACCGGTGCGGAGTGATAATCGTACAGACATCTCCGGCAACGGTAGTTAGCTGTACATCATATACATAATCTCCGTAATCAAGATTTTTAGTATCTGCCGGACTAATCGTAATAACTCCGTTCACCGCCGTTTTCTGTAACACCTTTGCCTTATCAGTGGTTGATTTCTTGACTGTTAAAACAACTCTATCTTTCGTGCTGTCATAAGCGGCGCTTCCTGCAGATGTGATATTCAGTGATATTTTCGCCGTATCGCCTCTGGTTAAAAATATATTCTGGTTCGATATCGTAAGCATTTCACACCCCATTCTCTAAATACCATTGCGCTTTTCCGCGGATGATGTCCCCGCCAGTGCCGATCTCGTCCTGATCACACAGCTGCTCTAAATCCCAGCGGCAGTCAGGCTCTCCGCTGTACAGCCCGTAACCGTCGTCATTAGCCGCCTCGCCGTGCGTCATAAAATGTTCCCGGTCGATTGGGTTATCGAAAACCTCAGCTATAACCGCAAACATCTTCGCCAGCGTTTCAATCTGCGCTTCCGTCGGCGGGTATTCGCCTAAGTCGTTCGGGCGGGCATTATAACAACAGCACAGAGCAATTGCAATGCTACCTGTGTTCCTGTGCCAAGTTGCTTTCGGTACCTCATCGAGCGGTCTTGTGTAGATGATCTCTCCGTCGCCGTCAACATTAAAATGATAGTCGTTAAACGTTGTGAAGTACCGTCCGGCCGACCAGTGTCCGTATGTAGTAGCCGGCCACGGAAACTGATAAAAATAGCTTCTTTTGTCAATGAGCTCTTGTTTAAATTCGGCTATTGTCATAAATACCTCCTATCTAAAATAACCGCTATTTAGCGGTTATTTCTTGAGTTTTGCAAAAATATTGTTATCAAGCAATGTTATCAACTTGTCTATGTGATGATTGCCTGCGTCTCTTAAATTCTCACAAATACTTAAAATTTCGTTGTAACAAATATACCCAAACATAAACTTGAGTACCGGCCACGAAAGCGGTATCTCTATCGCCGATAAAACCGTGTCAATCTGCGAAGCTGTAAGAATGAGAACTGTGAAGAGAATAAATTTTGTCAGAAAACCCCAAAGCATGATCTTCGATTTCAGCCTTTTGGCGCTGAACGCAAGAATAATACCGTATAGCTTTTCTCTCGTTGTTAAGTAATCGGGATCCATGCCTTTATCTACAAGATATTGATAACCGATAGCCAGCCAGCGTGTAGAAATGTCAATGATAATCAGCCAAAAATAAGCGTTGAGCACAACCCCGTATGCACTGTTAATAAATGACAAGATGTACATCAGCACAACGCTTACGACTGTCTTTGATTCCCATTTGTCTAAGAGATTGAGAGAAGTTCGGCAGAAGTATTCGGCAAAGTCTATCAAGTCTAAGACAAAAACGCAGGTAACAAATCCGCCCCACAGATACGGTGGTTTGCCGTATTTTTTTATTTTTCTTTTGAGATTTTGAAAGAATGTCATTTTCGGTCTCCTGCTATGTTGTTAAATCCGCTTCCGTTTCATGCTCGTTTATCTCACTCGACCATCTGATTGTAATACTATCTGTCATTAAAAACTGTGTTCCATAAATTTTATCGCTTTCACTTTCTATAAACCACCCGTAATCCCACGGATGCATATGAAAAAACTCAATACTAAGAGTTGATCCGGGCGTTACTTTGACATATTTCACTTCGGGTTTCATTTCGGAACCGGCTGTTATTTCAATGACTGTAACTCTTTCCGGTACAATAAATTCTGAATTTCCTTTAACTTCAACGCTGCCTGCAAGCGCTTCTGCTGCAATTTCCTTCTGCACATAATATTTTTTACCGTCAACGCCGCTAAATGTGTACATGTGCGTGTCAACAACATCTCCGACTTTTGCGTAATGCGGCACACCATCAATGTTAATTTTTAAGTAATTGTCTCCGACTTTAGATTTATCCGTCGTTAATTCTGCAAGTTCTTCTTCCCCGTTTGGCCTGATAATTTTAAATTTATCCATCATTCCACTCCTATCTTTGCGCCATTCGGCAATTTAATCATATTTCCATCAAAAATTTCTGTCTTCTTCACATACTGCGATAGATCTGCGGCAGGTCCCGGCGGACCCTGTATCCCCGTATTTCCTTTTTCCCCTTTCTCGCCTTTCGGAATTGAAAAATTAAACACTGCTGCGTTGGCCGTTCCGGTATTTGTGATCTTAGCATTTGTGCCTGGTGCCACTGTTGTTACCGTTCCGATTTTGATTGTTGCAGCGACTCCGTCTTTTCCGTCTGTTCCTTTCGGTCCGGGGTCTCCTTTAGGCCCGGGATCTCCTTTGGGGCCTTGAATACCCTGTCCGCCGCCGGAAACCGGAATGACAAAATCAAATACAGCATTTGTACTATTGCCGGAATTTGTCACCGAAGCGGAGGTACCTGTCGTCACTTCTCCGACTTTTATCGTTGCCGCTGCCCCGTCTTGTCCGTTCTTCCCGTCGGCACCCTTAGGACCCGGGTCACCCTTTGGTCCGGGGTCGCCCTTAGGACCTGGGTCACCTTTCGGACCTGCTCCGCTACCGCCGCTGCCCCCGTTTTCATATAGATATTCCAGATCATTCGCAATATAGTCTAAAATGCCGTCATTCCCCTTCGTGCAAAACGGCGTGTTTTTGCCAAACGCCCCGGGCTGTATGATGTTGTCATTCTCATCTCTTATTTCCGGGTGCTGAAATGTCTGTGGTCTCATTCGGATCCCTCGGCTTTTTTAATCTCCAGCGTGACCGTGTCTCCGTAGTTAAGCTCGTCGGTCTCTTCTGGAGAATTTGTCTGTATCGTCAGCATTTCTCCAGTCTCTGGGTTGTGAAAGCTGAATGTCGTTAAAACTCCGTCGTTCTGCGGATATGACACTTTACCGTTGACACTGTAATTTCTTTTCATTGTTCTGCTCCTTTTTAATAATTTGTTACATTTACGAATAAAATGCATGTAGCTCTTAAAACACCGCCCGGTATGCGTATATCGCCGCCAGGATTGACAATCGCACTATCCGCAAGCCATTGTGATTTAATTCTATTTGAATTGACCCAATTTAGCTTTAGCGAGCTATGAACTACTGCTTGTGGTGTGCTTCTTTGAAATTCGTGCATCGAAAACATAATTGCCGCCACTTTACCGCACGGAAAGGAAGTCTCCGGCATGACCGCGGCAAGCCCTGCTGAATCATTACTTGATATTTCGGATTTGATATGACTACCTACAACTCTCAAGTACGGCGTTTTACTATTAAATACTAATTTCTTCGTATCGGGGTCCCATATAAACAGTCCTGCTCCTAATGTATTCGGATCGGACTCTTGCGTGAAAATATATAAAGTAATCGATTCATGTACCTGTGTCTGTATCATCGACACCGATACGGGAGCGTGTACTCGCAACGTCATTTTCCCGCCGTTTGCTTCGGCGGTAACGTAGTATTGAGGGTTACTACAATAGATCGCCGGAATGTACTGCATATTAAAAGCAATTTCGTATTCGAACCATTTCCAATTACTACCGCCCTCGGCTATTTGTGACGGCGCGGGCAGTTTATCTACTCTTAATAACCTTAAGTTTTTATACTTATTGTTAATAATAAGGTGCCTGTCAGCATTGTAAATTTCTAAAAAATTAATAAGTGCCATAGTAGATCCTCTGCTTTCTGTTTCCGTCGAAGTCACCGCGGTATACCCATCTAATTTGATTGCCCGATGTCGTAATTTGCAGCGGTGTTGTATATTCCGTAGTTTCCGGAACGAAAAACACAAATAGCCGGTCGTTACCTCGAATATCGATAGTTCGGCTTCCTGTCGGTGTGTCGGCTGTAAAACTGCCGAGAATGCGGGTCAGTGAATCTGTGATATCAAGTATCAATCCTTTTTGCGGATGATAAATTTTTAATCCAATAGCCATCAGATGTTCACCCCTAACGCTATAACACGGAAATTGTTTTCATCAAAAATTTCAATCAGGTTGTCCTGAATTACCGTACGTGCTCCACTTGTCGCCGTCTCCAGCCTACCGATTCTTGCTGTTATTGCGGATAACGATGTAACTGCCAACTTATCCGCCGTTACGGCTTTTGCCGCAAGCATTCTTGATACAATAACGTTATTGTCAAAAACGGTCTGTCCGGTAACATGTAAATACTTTCCATTTATCGTCGTAGTCGTCGGTGACAGATTAATCTGATTGATAACGTCGCCTTTTTGTACTCGTAGATTGATAGCGTCGGTCATTTGAGCGATCGCGCTGTAATTTGCTTTTGCAAGCATAAGATTGCCGAGGTTTGAGACGATCGTTGTAACATCTTGTTTTGCGATTGCGCCGTCGTTGAGCTTTTGCTTAACTAACGCGTCTACTTTCGCAAGGCTGACCGCCTCGTCTTCAAGCATATCCTTTGAGATAGATACTTTGACAACGACACGGCTTGCTTCGGATTTCTCTCCTTCGCCGAAGAGGTCATAATAAGCAATGGAGACATCATAGATTCCCGCGCCGCAAGTGTGACTGTAGCTGTTGTTTTCGGTCTTGATTGTCTTCTGCCCGTCGGTGCCGCTGATGTAGATGTTCATTCCTGCGCAGTCTTTCGGGATTGCTTCAGCTGTCAGTCCGAAACCGCCGATTGTACTTGTAAGTACGGGCGGATTCGGTTTCTTCGGCGGCTGTTTATTGTACTGTAAAATAGCCGGCGCAGAGTATTTACCGATTGCGGATTTTGCGTACAGATATAACTTCCCACTTCGTTCAGTCAGCGGCAGTATAGCGGACAAGTTATTTGTTCGTGCTAACAATCCCGATGTTTCAGCGCCCGGCGATTGATCAGTCCGAATTTCATAAAAAGCGACGTCGGTATTCGTGACTTCTTTCCAGCTGACGGTACATACCGCCCCAAAATCTGCGCCAAATCCGTCCGGCGTATTCGGGATTTCTGTTTTGAGTGCAACAAGAATTTTCATCTGCGGCGATGTATCCGGACTTGTAGACTCTCCCCATTCGTCTTTCGTACAAACAGCAATTAAATAGGTATCTCCAACGATGGCCTGCGGTATAACGACTTGGTCTTTTCCGCTGCCACCGAACGTCCACTCTCCGTCAAAACCGAGTTCAGATCCTTTCGTGCCCTCTTTTATGACGAGATCTTTTGCCTGCCCATTGCTTGTCTTATACCATACGTCACCCTGCAGGTAAGATTGCAATTCGGGCGGTGTCCAGTTTACGACGATATCATAACGGGATACGCCGTCCGCAAGCTGCCTGTATCTGTTGTATGCGGTTAAGTTCGTAACTGGCGGAATGTAGTATTTCTGTAACGTATATTCGTACGCTTTGACTTCCGATAAATCTTGGTTTCCCGCGCCGAAGATGTTATATGAGCAGAATTTAATATAGATCTTCTTGCCGATGTCATCTTTCGCGAACGGTACTTTGAATATCGAGTTATCTAATCTGACAAAGTCTGTATCTTTAGCATGCATCCTTATTGTTGTATTGCACTGCCCGCGGTACAATCCCGATAGCAGCCATGCTCCGTTCGACTGCAACATGGCGTTGGTGTAACTCATACACTCGCCGTCTATCCAGCACAGAGTGTTCTTGCGCTGCGCGTCCTGCGGCGTACCGCTAAGCAGCTGATCATTACATGTTACTATTGCTTGATTGCCGCTCGGATGGTTCGGCATCGGTGACAACGGATGCATTAATTTACCGCACCGTGCGGATCCTGCAATTTGCCCGGCAGTACGGTAATTTGTGTTGTCGTCAGACACGTAGACAGTACAGCCGCCCCAGCCGTCCGCTTTGCCTTTTGCCGCTATCCACAGCTCTAAGCCGTCTGCGGTAAGATCTGCAGGCGGCTGGAAAATAACTGGAATGGTGTCCGGTGCTGTTTTGTTGTAATCAATATACGGCCTATCGTTTGCGTGCACGTTGTACTTTGCCGCAGGATAATCTCCCGGTGCTCTTGATATGGCCGTTACCGTCAGACATCCGTCGGTGCCCTCTGTGATGCCGTTAATAACTGCGACCTGCTCATAGATACCCGAATTTTCATCGGTCAATCTTACCAAGTCGCCGACTTCTAAGCGGCACAGGCTCCAGTCGAGTTTAAACGTATACTGCGTTCTTTCGTACTTGTTGTTTCTTGCTAATTGTTCGGCAATTTTAACTGCCCGTTCTTTCGTGTAGACATAATGAGCATTCGTTACGCTGGCAGCTCTTACGCCGTAGTTCTTGATGTCTTCGGTGAATTCGTAGCTGACGGATTCTTTTTCGTAGCCGTTCGCGCGATTAATGAACTCAACCGGGAATTGATTGTAAATCGCAGAGCTGTCTTTTCTTTTATACGTTACAAGAGCCCCGCCAGTCTGCGGCAGGAAATCATCCGCTGTCAGGTCTGTAATGCCCGTTTTATCCGGTGCCCAGCTGCCGACTGGTCTATCTGCCAGCGGTACAATTTTTAGCTTATCATTGCTCCAAAAAACATACGCATTGGTCAGTTTTGCGATTTCATTTACGACTTCCCGGGCGGCTTTTGCGTCTTCGTCCGGCGGAGAGGAAATTAAAAGGTCGGCCTCTTTACAGTATTTTCTGTAGTTGTCCAGCCCAATAATCTGTATATCCTTTTTACCGATTTTATCTAAGACATATCGGATGTAGTCCGCAGGATTAACGTCTATGCCGTCCCCTGTTTCTAATAACCTGCCTTTAATCTCAAAGTTATACGATGGCATGGAGCCGGAATCACCTAAATCAATAACGCCCGCCATGTATGCCAACCCCGGATACGGAAGTGCCTTATCCGGGTGCTTGCTTTGCGTGTACGCCCACGGCTGCTGATTCTCTTTGCCGTCAAACAGCGTCAGTTGAATGTCGTCCGCCGGATAATTGTGTACATTTTTACCGATCCACACTTTTCCGATCCCAGAAACAGGACCCTCACAAAGTCCTAAAATGACCGCTACCGTGTAGGTATAAGTAATGCTGACTTGCTTAGATTTACCGCCCTTCCCTGCTTTATGCGTTTCTCGGTGTTCATGGGCAGTAAAATCGTCATAATAGATCACATTTCCCGCAGTGCGTACAGTGCCGATGATTTCCGGTACGACGGCTCCGTATTCCGCGGTATTGACTGTAAATTCACTTATTTTATTTGCTCTTGTCGTTGTCGTGCGTCCACGAAAAAAGCTCATCGTCTCACCTTCTTTTTGTTAAATCGGTATATGCCGCGCAGGCGGCTCCTGCCCTTCGCGTCGAAAAACATTACGTCGGAAATGTCCGTCATGATTACGCCGCGGTCTATATAAGCATGAATAACACGTCCTTTTCCGACATAGACGGCACCGTGTGAAATGCACCGTCCGAACTGATACAACAGAAAATCCCCGGGCTGCATTGTCTCTACTTCGTCGCAATACTTCCGCACATAGCTCAAAAACCATTCTTCGCTGTGGTGCAGATGCCATTCGTTAGAATATGGTTCGATCGAGATACTGTCTTTTTTTAACAGTCCCGCATCTTCTACGCAGCCCATCAAGAGCATGCCGCAGTCTACTCCGCGGCCTTTTACCTTCGCCCCATTGATGTGCGGCGTGCCCAGCCATTCTGCAGCTGCTTTTGCTATTTTTTCACCGTCTGTCATATGAGCACCTCTCGCCGTGGTACAAATGGGGCAATCAACGTCGCGGCGTCGGTTTCTTTGCTGTAAATAACGCCATCTTCATTCGTCGTGTAGCTTCCCTGCGGATAGTACCTGCGGACAGGAAATTCCATGTTGAGGCCCTGTGTTTCTGCTTTCACCGACAATTCAATCTTGATGCCGCCTGCCGATTTAACTTCTACGTTTCCGCCGAACAGGTCAATTGCCCCCACGACAGATTGATCGCGGAAGAAGCAGCGGCGGAGATACAGCTTAGCTCTGTCAAGCACTCCGCTGTGCGCCGCTTGTAAGAACGGCAGTCCTTCCAGTTTGTCGTTTTTATCCGCCTGGACGGTGACGGTCATCGTGTCAACTACCACACGATCATGAATCTTGACTTGCTGCCGCTTAATCAACAGCGCGTTATGTAAGTACGTATGCCCGTTAAACGATATGTCTATATCGGTATCGGCATAGTAATACTTATTTCCGTTATCTAAGACAAGATCGTATAGATCGCAAGAAGTAATCTTCTTTTCTGTCTCAAGATAAGTCTCAAGAGCTTTATCCACTGTTTTCATCGGACTACCTCCAACTTAAATGTTTTAGACTTGTTGATGTTAAGATACTGCCGCTCGATATCTATTCCGTCATCTGCAAACATAACTTTCCAGTAATATGTATAGTCCGCTGTAACTTTTGCCGTACTCACTGGTGCAGTTTTGAACTTCACCGTCCCGCCGGTAACTGTATATGCGCTGCTTGCTTGTTTCACGCCGTCTACGTATACCGTCACTTTTTCGATATACTCGACAGGTTCTACATAGTCGCCCATTTTCATAACGGCTTGATAGGCTCCGTCCGTGATCAACGGCAATTGGATTCCTTTTTCTTCATAGTCTTCCGGATCAAGCCACAAAAAAGGGATATGTGCGCCTTTTAACAGCGCTACAAATCCCAGCAGCTTTCTATATTGTTCATCAGTCAATATCTGGAATTTCGTTTCTATCGTCCAGTTCGGCAATAGCTGTGTTGTAAGCGTACGTACTTTACCGCTTCCCGATTTTTGTACTTTTGTATTCCATTCCATTGATTTTATACTTTCCCAAGCTAATCCGTTAAGATCTTCCGGGAATTTCCTAAGTGTCATCAGAACACCCCGCTACTTCCTGCAAAATTCAAATCTTCTTCAAAAAATGCTTTCCGAATTTCGTCTACGGCGCCGTTACGCAAGAAATCAGCAAACGATGCGGCATCAAGAGTATTGATGTCTAAATGTACTGATCTGTTTCCGCCTTTCGTGATCGTTGTTGACTCTATATTCCGGATGTCCGCAGTCTTTACCGCCCCGCCTTTTGCAAAACGCGGCATACGTCCTGAATTGATTGCATTAAGCAGCGGTAATCCTACTTTTCGGACAGCGTCAGCATTGAGAACGTACTCACCATTAGACAACCAAGCTGGAATGCTGTCTGATGTAGCCGTCCCCGGACCGCTAATTGGTCCGCCGGTCGCAAGTCCCAATATACCTAAACCAGAGCTTGACTTTGCAGACATAAGCTGCAATGCCGTGGTCGCTGATCCAACTGCTGTCGTAAACGCCGTCAATGCTCCGGTAGCATTAGTATTTGCTCCGATTTCCGCGGGTTTTGTGCCTGTATTAATAGCGTTTTGGATGACATTGTATGCGCCCATGACCATTCCGCCTTTTTGTGTGCTGCCGGAGAAAAGTCCCAGTGCTACATTAGACGCGCTTAGGTTGTTTTTGAACGCGTCAAACATCGTATTCATACCATTGTCGTATGTTCCGCCGTTACTGTTGTTATTTCCTCCACCGAGCAGGCTGCCGCCGAATAGAGATTCTGTCAACCGTCCCGCCCACTGTTGCGTAATCTGCTGTAATATTGTTTCTCCGATTCCTGTGATGAGATTATACAGCGAGTCTCCAAGTGTTTCTGATCCTGTCAAAATGTTTTGAAAAAATTCTTGGAATTTATCAGTTGAGCTCTCCGCAAGTTCTGCAATCTGCGACTGCATTGACTCATGCCCCGTCTTCCATATACTCAGATACGTTTCGAGGGCTTCTGTCTGCCCTTTCCAATTCATATAATCTTGTCCGTCACGTCTGCTCGTTAATGCCCTAAGCAGATCTGAACGATGGTTATCTATTGCGTATTTTGCCTGTTTTTCAAACGACTCTCTATATGCATCTGTACGTTTCTTTGCGGCTTCGGCGGTCTTAGCAGTATACCATTCTTCGACAGCTACCATCGCTTCCTTGTCTTCTTTGTTTTTAGAAACTTCTTTTATGCGTTCCGTTCTCTCTTTGTTGAGCGCATTAACTGTAGCCTCATACTCAGCATCGGCAAGTGCTTTAAAGTCTCCAGTGAGCTCTGCACCTATCTGCTTTGTTTCGGTCTTGATTTTGTTCCAGCTTTCTGTCCACGTGTCGGTCAGCTTCTGCTTCATAACCGTTCCGTATGTACTGAGCTGTTTTTGCAGTTGTTCTACCGCGTCTTTCGGAATGCCGGCATTAGATAGTTTGTTGATCTCTTCCTGTTTCTGTCTGATGTCTTCAGCCAGTTTGTTCATACCGGACATGTATGCGCCTTCGGTTTCACTGTCTATAGATTCCTGCATCGTCGAAAACAGCCGGATTGCCTCTTCTTTAGCCTGATTTAACCGTTTCAATGCCTCATTGGCTTTTTTACCGATTTCATCAGTTGTGAGTGTTACTGTTTTTCCCCCGGTGTATTCACCTATCGATCCGTAGCCAAGCGGATTACCGAACCATTGATTTGCTTCCGACATACTGCCGCGATGCACTCCGCCGGTCGAGTTTCTCGCTATATATTCACCGTTTCCGGCATAAATTCCGACATGATCTTTCCAATCTATCATGTCGCCTTCCTGCGGTACGTATCCCGTTCCCGCTGTGTGATAGGCCGTGCCGAACTGATTTACAAGCTGATTCCCGTTAATTGAGTTCAGCCCCTGTATGCCTGCTTCCTGATACAACGCAGAAACAAAAGCGGCGCATTGCACGCGGGCATCTTCGACAAGCGGTGACATCCATTGTTCCCCTTCAGGATGCCTCGACGCTATGTTTACAACCTCTTGACCAATTGGCGCTTCTACTTGATACGTTTTCGCTTCTTTAATCGCTTTTGTATTATCTTTTGTTGCAGATGTTCCCGACTCAAAAGCGGCTTTTAACGCCTCAATTTGTGAATTTATGGCTCCCTTGTCAATGTTGGTTCCGTCACCATATTTTTCGTGAAGTTTTTTAGAGTTCTCGTTAGCAGCAGCATACTTCCTATCCCATGCCGCTTTGGCTTCATCATTTTCCTTTTGACTATAAACATTCATCCGTGTTCCATTTTCTTTTACACGGATCATCGTGTTGTCTTTTTCGCTGTAGTAGTAATCTTTACCGTTTACGTTGACATACTGTGCGTTTTCTGCCTCTCTCTTCTCTTCCTGATGGAATTCATACAGCTTATACGTTGCGGCTACAATAGCAGCAGCCACACCCAGCCATCCTCCGGCCAGTGCCCATACCGCACTTGCCGCCTGACGCAACGGACCGAGTGACCCTCTCGCTGCTGTGCTCATTCTGATACCGGTATCCACGGCGGCTTTTCCGGTCTGTTGTGTAGCAACGGTAACCGCGGTCTGTTCCGCCGCCAGCATATTGCTCGACGCACTGGCCACCGTATTAGCCGCAACCATCTTCCCTGCTGCGGCTTTATGTGCACCGGCTACTGTATTTGCCGCGCTCGCCTGCACTGCTGCCGACTGCCGGGCCTGCATATTGATTTCCTGATACGCCGCTGTCATGCGAGCGGCTTCCACCCTTGCGGTTTCGGCAGCTTTAGCTTCTCGCATGACACAGTATTTTGAATAACTTGCTTCTTTTTCAGCGTCTGTCATCTGTGCTGTACTAAGTGTCTTCAAATATGCTTTTTCTTCTGCTATTGCCGCTTTTTCAATATTTTTTATCCGGCGTGCAATGCTTTTTTCCTGCTGTACAGTTAGCGCATCTTCTGAAACGTCTCCGGTTCCAATCGACGCAAGCGACCCCATCGCTGACCTTGCTTTTTGCAATGCCTGCAGTGTCTTATACGCCACCGTAAAAGCTACCAGTGTCTTCGTCAGCGACAGCAGGTTTTCCTTGTTTTCCGCTATATATTTAGCAGTTGATGCCAATCCCTCTAAAATTGGCGGCAATACTTCTTTCGCTACCGGCGCAAGTATAGCCCCGCCCGCAATAGCGAGCTGTCCGAGCTGTGCCTGCACTACATCAAGCTCTACGCTTATTTCATGCATCTGCTTTGCGTCAAGTCCTAAGCCCTTGATTTTTGCCGCATTTTCTGATGCTTCATTATAGTTTTGCAGGGTTTTAACAAGCGTCAGACCACGGGCGCCCAGTGTATTCATGATAAATTCCTGAGCATATCCCGCCTGTGACGCTTTTTGATAACCTGCCGCCAGCTGCGCAAGCTGGTCGTTAAGCGGCAACAGTTTACCGTTCTGATCTGTCAGTGTAACGCCTACAGCACTTAAGACAGCTCTTGCCTTTTCGGCCGCCTCTCCGCTTCCTTTGATTGTCGAGTCAAGGCGCATAAACGCTTTCCCTGCGAGTTCACTGTCACCGCCGGTTAGCTTGAGTATTCTTGAAAATTTAGCAGCTTCAGCATTAGTTATCTGCAGCCGCTGCGCGAGTTCATATGTTCTGTTTCCTGCCTCAACGGCTCCCTTTATCAGGTTCGTCAGTCCGAATCCCGATGCGGCCAATGCCGCCATCCCGCCGAACTTGCCGATTAGCGTTTCAAGACTTCCCGTGGTTCCTTCCAGCGCGGACTGCATGTCTTTTACCGGATTAACCTTAAATGCTGTCTTAACAGCCCCCGGTACTTTGTTTAATTCTTTTTGCAGCCCGGACGAGTCCGCGCCAATTTTAAGCTGTAAATCAGAAATGGTAGACATTTATGCACCCCCTCCCAAATTGAATACTTTTTTCAAATATGCCATTTCTTTTTTTGCATTTTTCACTTTATCTTCTTCCGTAATCCACAACGGATCCGCAATTTCATGCGGTTCTATCGGCTTTTTCAGCTGCGGGGACATTAGCCATGAGATGAAGTACGCTATTCTGTAATCCTGCAAGCGCCGACGCTCGTCGCTCGCCTCAAGATATCTATAGAATTCAAGCGGCGTTAACCGCGGAAATTCAGACGGTTTGAAACCGATGCGGTATGCTATCGGTTCTGCATACCGCATCCAGTCTTCAATTGTCTTTATCGGCGATTCTTCTTTTTCATCGGCGCCTCTTTTTTCGGCGTCCCCTGTGTAAAAAGTCCGGATTCAACCACCGCATCTACGATGTATTTTGCGAGTTCTCCGATGTTTCCGCCATTTTCACAGTACATATCCACGAAATCATAAGCATCGAAATTCTTCGGCTGGTTTAAAAGTCCGGCCCGCAAGCCGGAAATGATAAAGTGTATTGTAGCACTCTGTACCATTCCGACTGCACCGTTAACAAGCACGGAACTTATAACTGAAAAGAGAGACGTTCCGAGATATTGCTCAAATCTCTCAAGGCTTCTTACTGTATATAGCAGCTGATACCTTGACTCTCCTATTTTGATTTCTACCGATTTACGCATAATTAGCCTCCAGTAACATCATCTGCGGCAATTTCAGAAATCGGTCCTTTTCCATTTAACGTGGCAGCAACGGTAGCTACCCCGTCGTGGGATACGTCCTTTGTAAAATCGGAAATAGTAACCCATCCGGTCTGGCATGTCTTATCCGGGTATGCGATTTTTACATGAATCGGTATGTCGTGATGAAATGCATATTCCATGATTGAGAGTGCTGCGTCATCCATTACAAGCAATCCTGTATAGCTGATACTCCAAGACTTTGGACCCGCGAGCGTTTCTCCCCACCCGCCGGAAGTCTTATGAGATCCATCAATAGAATCCGCTTTGTATTCTACTGGTGAGTTTCTCTGTCCTCCGACAAGTACCCATGTCGGCTTTTTCCCCGTGGTTGTTGCCTTGTCTATATACAGCAAGGTATCTTTTCCCGCTGTAGCCATAGATGTCCCCTCATATACCGGGAGTTTTTTAAGTTCTTCTGCTGATAATTTAGCCATTTTTATACCTCTTTCTTGTTAAAATTCTGAATAGTAAATAATATTGTTACTGTGCCGTGATAACCTGTGGATACCTCCGGAAAGTCCTCCACCAGATCAATTTGTGTACTATTAATCCGATATTGAGGCAACTCCATATCGCATCCGTATGCAGATATCAACGCGCATATATCGTTTAGCGTTTCATTGACTTGCTTTTTCCCATCCTCCCCAGCCCATACTTCTACGTTCAGTGAAGCGTCCCAAATAATCAGATCTTTATTTGGCAACGGCTTGAACGTAGCCGCACCCAAAGTGATATACGGGAGTTTTGCTCCTCTGGGAACTGAGCCGTGAATCGGTATCGTTTGACCTTCTTTCAGTAATTTAAAAACCGCCATCCTGAGAACGGTTGACGGTACGTCTCTGATAAGTCTCATTGAAATACTTTCTCCATTTCGCTTTCAATCTTGCCTCGTTCCTGTATCATTGCTGGTCGCATAAACGGACGTTTTGGCATTTTCCCTGTGCGAATAGTTCCGCTTACGAATTTATCGTTTATTCGCATGGCTTTTTTGCCTTTTCTCGGATCGTTGGATGTTATACGTTCAACTGTCCCGAACTCTACGAGATGCGAATGCGGGGCGTCGCTCTTTACTATTCCCTGCGGCTTTTCTCGTTCCATTTCGGAATGGATTCCCGCCTTCAGACTTCCGGTAGGTCCCATCGGCGCTTTGGTAATAGCCGCTTTCATGACTGCTATAGTTCCTTTTGCAATGACATTCCTGATTTTCCCTTGCGTTTCCTTATCGTAGCGTTTGATATCGTTAGCCGCTTTTTGGATTACTTCTCCTGAAAACATTTTGATATCGATTCCGCGCCTGCTCATGTTTCTACCGCCTCTGTTGTTAACACGTAAACAGCAGGATCCGAACGATCTACGTCTATTACCTTATACGTCCGTCCGTTTTCCTCAACATGCCATCCTTTTTCGATTTCTCGCGGCCGTATTCTTACCCCTTGCGTTATCAAGACAGCCGTACCATCTCCCATAATCGCGCTTGGGGTAATACGTTGTTTCAAGAATTCCGCCCACACGGATCCGACATCTTTCCATTCGATAACGGAGCCAAATCCTACATCTTCGCCGATAACAGGCTTTTTAATCGCTATCCTGTGGCGCATCTTCCCGATATTCATACTTTACGCTCCGGTTTTCTTTGTGCGCCTGACGGTCCTTCTCGTTGTCTTCGGTTTTTCCTTTGGAGTTTCCTCCGGCTCTTCATCTTCCTGCTCTATGTCTTCATTCTGATTGTCCGCCGGATCGTCTTCCTTGTCTTCATCCCGTTCAAGTACTTCTACATATCCGCCGGAAACATAAGCAGCTAACTCTTCCGCTGTTCCATCGTACGTTTCTCCGGCACCAATAATCGTTCCGTTTATGATAATTTTCTCCAGTGCTTTTATCAGCATGTTATTCACCTCTCGTTTCTAATTGCAGCAGCTGTGCGGTAATTGTAAACGGCAATTCTGCCCCCTGTCCCACTGCGTTTCTGTTTTCGTACCAGTACCCTACGATCATATGCATACAAAGGATAGACTGGGCGTCAGTCTCTTTGACTTCGACGCCCGTCCCTTGCAAGATAAACGTTTTTGCTGTATCGATAAGTGTCCGGATGACCTCGTCTTCTTGGTTCCCGTCAACCCGCAGATACGCTTTAACGCCATCCAGAATGTTCATAATACCTCCTTATGTTATGCGAGCGTCAGCTCACCATATACGGCTGCGGCACTGTCAAACGCCTTAACGTCAAGTCTTGTAATTGCTTTGATGTCGTAAGAATCGCGAATAAATGAGTTCCCGCCGATGCCCGTACCTTCAAGAGTAATAAGCTGACGGTCAAAGAGCACGATAGCATCCGCTAGAGACCCGACAATAATTGGCGCCGCTTTTTTCGGGGATGTCGCACTCGGCAGGTACTTGTTGCTGACAACGGTAACCGGATGAGCAAACAACAGTTTCTGTGTCGGATTGAGCGGATTTGGCTGAAGCAGGTAGCGCCCTTCGGAGTCTTTCAATTTATCTAAGAGATTGAAACCGTCCTGATTTGTGACAATGCTGGCTGTCAGAGAAATCGCCGGGTCAAGATCTACGTTCAGAATGTCTTTCAAGCTGTCTACATTAGCAACAGGTTTCTTTGCCAGCGTTTTCATGATTGCGATGATCAAGCTGTTTCTTGTGACCACATCTTTCTTAGCAAACCACGCGCTCACATAAGAAATGAGATTCTGATCTGTGTCAGACAACATCTCTTTTGAAATCGGCAAAATACCCGCATATTTTTTGATCGCATATGCGATTTTTTCAAACTTCGGACCATCGATTTCTTTGATTGTTGCCATTTCATCAACGCTTTCAAGCGGCGTCATCTCTGCCCATTTTTCCATGACACGTGAGCCGGTCATAGTAGTCGTGGGTGTAATCGTGACAAGCTGATCCAACGGATTCAGCGCTCTCTTGAGTTCGTTGATTTTAGTTGAGATGTCTTGCGGAACGATAAGCCCGCCGTCGGCGTCAACTCCCGCTTTCATGCCCGCCCTGGCTTCTTTCAACACTTCTGCTTCCGCGTCTGTCGGCATCTGGCGCTTAATCTCTTTCACAAGTCCGCTGAACATAAGATCTCTTTTTTCTTCGTCAGTGATTTCTGCTGCACGTGCCGCCGGGGGAACTGTCGCCGGAACATCCGCCAGCGTCTGCTCAATCTCCAGCTGCCGTTTGAGTTCTCTCAATTCAGCTGTTTTACTTTCCGCTTCGTCAAGTTTTTTATCGGCCATCAATGCGCGGATTTCCTCCGTTACTTTTGCCATTTTCTGGCGCAATTCTCTTTCTTTTTCAGTCATTTCTTTTCCCTCCATTTAAAAAACCGCCGTTCGGCGGCAATTATTGATTTAACAATTCCAGCTCTATATTGAGCTTCCGTTTTCGGACATTTTCCTGTTCTTCTTTCAAAGAATTAACATACGCTTCTTTCGATTCTTGCATCGACCGCTGTACAGCCTGCGCTTCGGTATCCGGGTATGCCGGCGTCGTGACAATTGACACATCCCACAATCGCTCGATATGCTTGACCGCTCGATGGTACATTTCTTTTTCACTTTCATATGACCAGTCTGCACCGTTTTCTGTTAGCGTAAATGCAAAAGAACACTGATTGACAACGCCGGCTGCCATATTCGTCATTAAATCTTTAGCATATGCTGTATCGGTCGGGATCAAGCTAAACCTCAAACCTGTATCGTCTACCGACAGACTTAGATGCCCGGGTCCCTCGCGGACGGTATTTCTCGCCAGCGGATAGTTCGGATCGTGATTAATCAGCGCTACAACGTTAGACATGTCCGTTTTATCAAGACACCCGCGCTCTAATATTTCATCAACGCCTCCAAAGTCTTCTGACCGTTTTCCGAACTTGAGGGCATACCCCTCCAGGATGACAGTTTTACCGTCTTCCAGTGTCCGAATCTCAAACTGCGTCTGATTGATTCTTCTTTCCCTTTTCCTCATTATCATCACTCCCTTTCAACGTTCCGTTCTTCGCTTTCGCAAGTTGTAAATCTTTCAGAACGGTAATATCTGTATAATTCAGCGATGCAAGATGAATATCACCAACGTCGCCTATACATTCCATTTCTTCCATGTCACGGATCTCATTAAGTGTATAAATACCAGCATAGAGCATGTCTTTGTAGTATTCAGCCCTTGCTTTACTATCGCCTCTGAGTTCAGCCGCGGCGTTGAATTTCACATAATAGTTTTCTCTTTCCGGTTCGGTGAACAGCTTATAATTGATTTCCTGTTCCCATGACGTGAATATCGGAAGAAGCGTTGTTTTTATGTAGTCAAGGCTCATTGCTTCGGCGTTAGCATACGTCGCGCGGTCCAGCTGTGCCAGTTTATGCGGCGGTATTCTGTACACCTTTGCGACTTCGTTAATCCCGAATTTCTGCGTTTCGATGAATTGCGCCTGATCAAGCTGCATACCCAGCGTCTTATATTCCATTCCTAAGTCGAGAACAGCGACTCGTCCGGCATTATCTATGCCGCCGTTGATTTTTTCCCATTCTTGACGGAGTTTCTTTTTCGCTTCCGGATTGATTTTCGATGCCGCCTGCAATACTCCGTGCGTCAGTGTTCCGTTCTTATAGAACTGACTCTGAAATTTCTTGATTGCATTCTGGCTGTCCAGCTCGTCAATCAACGTCCGCCATTTTGGCACGCCGATGAGCCCATCTTTTGACATTTCGTAGAAATGCAGGACATCATGCGGCTGCAGATGGTACATCGCCCCTTTGGCGTCGCTTGTCGTATACGTCAGCACTCCGGTGACCGCGTTTAATCGGATTGTCGTTTTCGTCGGGTCAAGCGGCCATAACGATTTCGGATAGCCGTCCGTCCCCCACTCAATATATGCGATGGCATTTCCATAAAATCCCATATGATATTGCAGCGTTCGCTTAAAAGCAAGCGGCGTCATGAGCGGATTCGGCCGTTTATACAGCAGTTTAGCGACCGGATGTTTCATTCCTTCTGTTTTTTTCCCGCCGGTTCTGAATGTGTGGATCGGCAGTTTACCGATGTCGTCAGCCAAAATATTAACGCACGTATAAATGTTGCTGTTTTTACTTGCCGTTGCCGCCGTTACGCCGTCACCGTTAATGGCGGATATGAGCCAGTCTGCAGGGCTAAGCAGTGTACCCGAGTCCGTCGGGTTTGAAAAAAGCTGTCTTAAAAGCATTATTTACCACCGCCTCTCTGCGCTCTGGCAAATATAAATGCCAAAATCAGGCACTCTATAGCCGCGGTATATACCGCGACCACGGGAGATATCAATACGCCGCCGACAATCATCAAAATACACCCGACGAACAGGAAAATATCATCAATCACATATAGTATCTTTTTCACATGTCCTCCTTATAAGCTGAAATCGTCACTCAAAATATAATCACTCATATCATCTTCTTCGGTAATCCGCGCACGTGTAAACGCATTGATTACTGATGCTATCGGGTCAATTCTGTTTGTTGATTTGTCTTTATCAAGCATGATATTTTCGTTCTGGTCTTTTTTAGTGACCGCATTACTGATTGCCCAGTCAAGTAGCGGATTTTCAAAATGCAGGATGTTTCCTTGATATGCATTTTCTCTAAATGATTTTGTCGGCTCGGATAAAGTCATCATACCCTGCCTAACTTCGACACACGTATATTCCATTTTTTCAAGTTCCTGCGCATAGTAAGTCGCATTATATGGGTCATAGCAGATTTCTTTGATGTTCAGCCCTAACTCTTCTGCTGTTTCTATCATCCATTTTGTCATGTATCGATAATCGACTACTTCTCCCGGATTTACCGTCAGCCAGCCGCCACGAGCATAGTAGTCATATGGAACTCTATCTGTTTTTATCTTTCTCTGCAGCGTCTCTTCCGGGATAAAGCTATGACCGATCACGATGTACTTCGTCCCTCCATCCTCTTTGCCCGGAATAACCAGTCCTATTGACGTCAAATCAACTTTGCTTGATAAGTCCATGCCGACATAAGCATCCAGTCCGTATAAGTCATAGCTTTCTATCCGTCCTCGAGTGTTCCATTTTCCCATATCAATGTATGATGCTCCGGACTGCTGATTCCAGATATTCATGTTTTTCGTGAGAAATGATGACATTTTTTCCGGTGTCTCAACTGCCACTTTCAACGCGCTCCTTATATTTGCAATGCCTTCCGGGTACGTTGCTACGATCGGGTTTGCTTTTATCCAACATTTTTCGTTTTTAACATCGTCGACCAGGTTTCCATCCTTATCTTTATCCAGTTCATTAACCATGCAAAAGTAATCCGGTACGTCATAATCAATGTCCGGATTGAGGATCTTTTCTACCAGCGGATATTCTACTCTGTAACACGGTCCTCCGAAGTTCGTCCCAGCCGTTGTAATGATAAACAACAGCGGCTGTTTTCTTGCCATCATGCCGGTGTCGATAACATCTAATATTTCGGACGTCGGATGTGCGTGATATTCGTCAATTAAGCCGCACTGCGGATTTAAACCGTCGCCTGTCTTTCCGTCATCTTTCGATAATGCCCGAATGATAGAGTCGCTTTTCAAGTGTCGAATGGTACCATAGCTTTCTTTCCACTTTCCTTTCATTTCCGGCCATCGTCTGAGCATGGCCAAAATTTCATTATAGATAATTTTTGACTGTATGCTTTTGGTTGCTCCGATGTAAACTTCTGACATCGGCTCCCCCATGGCCATCATTTCATAGTCACCGACTATGGCGAGTGATTGTGATTTTGCATTTTTTCTCCCTACCTGCCAATATGCTTTTTTAAAACGCCGAAGTCCTGTGTCTTTATGTATCCATCCATAAATATTTCCAAAAATGAACCGCCGGATAGGCTCAAAAATAATGGGCTGTCCGGCTAAAATTCCTTTCGTGTGTTTGTGCATGGCTGCCCATGCGAAGAACCGTTCAGCCCTTTCTTGGTCAAAAACATACGGAAAATTCTTTTTACCCTCTTTTTCCACGTCCTGCAAAAAACGCACACATGCCCATCGATGCTTCTGACATATATGCGTTTTGTCTTTTATACATTTCTTGCTGTACCTGATCAGCTCTTGTTTCAGTGTCATACATCAAAACCCCTTTTACTTAGCGGGTCTTCTTCTTTCTTTTCAGGTTCTTTCGGTACATTCTTCACTTTTGCAAGTGGAGAAAGGAACAGTCTGTCTTCCATCTGTACAAGTGCTGACATTTTCGCATTGATCGCTTTGTCCATTGCCATGATGCCGCCGGTAGATAAAATGTACTCTATCTTCTCGTAGAGCTTTGCGGCTTTTCGTTGACTGTATTCTGCTTCAAGAATTTCTTGTGTTGCAGTCGTTTCTTCACCCGTTAATTCTATTCGCGCAATCATATCCCGGCGCTCTATCAAATCTATATACTGTGCAAACGCCATGCAGTATCTTGCAATCACTCCGATGTCCGCCGAAGAAACGAATCTGAAACCGGTGTAAAGTTTCTTGATTTCTTTCCATTTTTTATACGCTTCTTTGTTCGTTTTTACATAAGCCGGGCATACTAATTTCTGCTCGCCCAGATGTATTTCTGATTTTTTTCTGTGTGCAATTTCCGCTTTCGTCAGGTGACTCGGATTGCCTGAAACTATATGCAAATCAATAGGTTTCGCTGGACGCCCGGCCATGTTATCCCTCCTTTCTTTTTAATGTTGCCGTTTACTCATACTTGACATACCAACACATGAGTTTAATGTAAGGTCCATTTCCCGAACTTTTTTCACAAAAGAGAATGCGCACGGTACTGTCGTCGCTGGTCAAAACATTTTTGACCCGGGGGTGGTCTGTCAAGCTTTAATTTTATTCCCGAATCCGCCGTTTTCTCTCGCTGTTTTCTTGTCGTGGCATCTCTTGTTCATTGCCTGCCAGTTACTTTCATCCCAAAACAAATCCTGATCGCCTCTGTGTGGGACGATGTGGTCAACGACATTAGCCGGCAGCGGATGCCTTGATACTTTACACGCTGGACATTCACAGAACGGATGCTGTGCCAAAAAAGCCTTGCGCGCTTTCGTCCACTTGTAATTGTATCCTCGTTTCGATGGTGACTCCCGTTCAAACTCTTTCTGATTTCTTATGTGCAATTGTTTATGCTTATCACAATAGGTTTCTCTTGTTAATGCGCGGCATCCGGGATGTCCGCATTCTCGCAATGCTCTTCTCATGTTGCTCCCGTCGGGCAGTTCACCGCCGGAAATACAAAAGCCGCCCATTTCTGAACGGCCGCATGGCATTTTTTTATTGTGCTTTGATTAAATCTTTCCATAAACCCTTTCCATCCCCGCACGGGTTACAAGCCAGATGTGCCCCGACTTGCGACACTCTTCGCTCGTAAACCGCGGTGGATACCCTCTTTGACCGGAACACGCCTGTTTTATTGTTACAACAGGTATGTTCCACAATTCTGCCGCTTCTGCTGTTGTCATAACCTTTTCAATTAATTTCATTACATCCCAGCCGCCTTCACTAATGCCATCAACGAAACAAGCAATGCTATAACAGAAATCCATAATGTTAATTTTTGCATAGCTTTTGCGAATATGATATATTATGAATGAACCACCCAGAGGGTGGAGGGTGGGTGTTCCACCCTCTTCGGTCATTGAGCCTTGTAAAGCAATATAATCGCTGTTATCAAATTGATTATTGCTGTTACAAGGCTTATTTTATTATTCATATCCGCATTCTCACCTCCTTTCTATATTTATTATACATCTTTTCTTATGTATTGTCAAGCGTTTTTATATTTTTTACAAACGAAAAGCACACGCCGGGGAGGGGCACGTGCTTTTCAAATTGAGGGGGAAAGTATCTCTCGATATTTTCACAGTATCATAATAACACGTCTTATAGTGAAATATAATGAAATTTAGTGAAATCCTCCTCTAAATTTTTCAAAGCTTGACCGTGCAGCTGATAAATCCTTCGAATTGTATAATTCATATCCACGGCTATCTGCTCCCACGTCTGAATCAATATGTAATACCGATACAGTACGCATCGGCCGCTCTCGTCATCCACGCGATCAATCAATGCTTTAGCCTGATCTCTCTTGTCAATCAGCTCATCCCATGCGGCATTTACTTTTTCAATTTGTGAATCCAACTTATCGACGATCTCATCAAGAGTAGCTAAATGATTTGACTGTATCTTATCGCCAAGTTTCGGACTTGAGATGTTATACGCTCTGCGCCTTAGATCTTCTAATTCCTGCTCATACGCACGCAGCAATCTGTCCTGTTCTCTGACCGACCTCAAAAACTCTTTAACCGTCATTTCTCGTCAGTCCTTTCTAGCAGATGCTCAATATACCATCGTGCTTTCTTCAAGTCTTCTGTTCCATTCTTCTGCTTCCATCGCCACAAGTATTTAATTGCATTCGCCGTACACACAGCTTCGATACCGCTTAAATCACTTGTCGCCACTTCGATTGCGTCAATGCATTCTACCCGGCCTTTATTGTAATGTGCTGGCCTGTTTACCATATCAATCATTTTTCCATTCCTCATAAACTTCAACTACTAAGCGCGATCCGCCGCATCTTATCCGTAAAACATCAAAATCTGCAAGCCAATACGGAACATCATCACTCTTGCCATCGAACAGTGCTCTGTAAGATATATCCAGCAACCCCGCCTTCTTTTTGATGATGCCTACTGATGTCCCACATTCAATTGCTTCTAACAGTTTCCTTAATCTCATTTTTCACCATCCCTTTCGACTAATAATTTAACTGCGTTCATCATGGCTTCCTGCCCATTTTCTTTTCGTTTCAGCGCCCGCATAACCAATTCATCTACCGTGCCTTTCGCGACTAAGTGATGTATGATAACCGGCTCTTTCTGTCCTTGTCGTTCAAGTCTTGCGTTTGCTTGCTGATACTGTTCTAAGCTCCACGTCAGCCCAAACCACACAATGATATGCCCGCCAGCTTGCAAATTTAGGCCATATCCCGCGCTTGCGGGGTGCGCTATGAGTAGTTTTACCTTTCCTTCGTTCCAAGCCCTTATATCGGCTGAATTTTGCAATTCCCGCGCTTCCGGGAACGCTTTCTTAATCCGATCCTTGTCATGCTTGAAATTGTAAAAGACTAAAATCGGGTTTCCGTCATTTGCTTCTACGATTTCTTTTAGCGCTGTGATTTTCGCGTCATGAACCGGTATAACTTTTTTATCTGCGTCATAAACTGCCCCGTTTGCCAGCTGCAGCAATTTATTACTGACCGCTGCTGCCGATAAAGCTGTTATCTCTTCACCTTGCAGCTCCGTGACGTACTCCCGTTCAAGTTCCCGGTATGCTTTTTGTGATTTTTCATCAAGCACCACAGGAACCGTAACAGGCGGGAGTTTATCCGGCATCAAACGATAATCTTCAGCTTTCAAGCTGATACAAATATCCGATATCTTGTCATAGATTTCTTTTTCAGCCTCAGGGCTCTGTATCCGATAGCTGTAAACCACCGGGCCGTTCTGCTTATCCGGTACAAAATAATTGTTCCGGTATTCTGTCAGCGTTCTTCCCAGCCGTTTACCGCCATCAAGCAGGTACAGTTGCGCCCACAAATCCATTAATCCATTCGGCCGCGGTGTACCTGTCAGCAAAACAATTTTTTTGAAGCACGTCCTGACTTTTCGTAACGCTTTCCACCGTTTCGTACTCGCATCCTTGAAGCTTGTGCTTTCGTCGATCACAAGCATATCGAAATCCGGTTTATACTTCATTTGTTCAAGTAACCACACGACATTCTCGCGATTAATGATGTAGATATCTGTTTTTCTTGCCAATGCCTGCAGCCTCTGCGCCCGTGTTCCCAGAATTGCGGAAAACGTAAGACTCTTAAAACAATCCCACTTTGACGCTTCATCCTGCCAAGTAGCTTCAGCTACTTTCTTCGGCGCTACAATCAAGACCTTGTTAATCGACATCTCATCAAACATCGTCTGAAAGATAGCTGATAGCGTCGTAGAAGTTTTGCCGAGGCCCATCCCGAGATAGACACCGGTACCCTGATTTTTCAAGATATGTTCAATCACAGCTTCTTGATACTTGTGCGGTACATACTTCATTGCGCAAGCCTCCGGATAAAGTTTTCTGCGGATTCCGGATTATCAATCACGCACACTCTGCAGCCCAGCAGGTACAACCCGCGGAGAACATTTCTTTGCAGCCGTCTCGGCTTCTTCCCCGGCGCTTTCAGCTCTGCAAATCCGATTTTCCCGCCGGGAAGAATGACAATCCTGTCTGGCACTCCTGTCATTCCCGGACTCGTGAACTTGATGCACATGCCGCCGCAAGCCCGTGTCACCGATATCAGATGTTTTTCTACTGCATATTCTTTCATTTTCACCTCATAAATATACAAAGGCTTTTCCCGCCTATATAATAAGAATATAAATCTTTATTTCGCGCGCTACGCGCGCGCGCGAGGACCCCTACGGATTATAGAGTTATAGAAGAAATAAATGATCATGTGTCTATTATTTTCTTCTATAACTCTATATTTCAATAATCCTCTATAGAATAATTGTTGCTTTGTTGCCGATACATTCTTTTTCAGCCCCCTATCTGTCCTTAACGCGGCAACAAAGTTTGTTGCCTTTTGTTGCTTTTGTTGCCAAAATCCTTTAAACTCTATAATTTTTGAAATATCTGTAAAATTTGTTGCCTTTGTTGCCCTTGAAAAACGGCAACAGTTTTTGTACTTTGTTGCCTACTTTGTTGCCGCGCTTTTTACCGGCTTGATGTTTTTGAAGCTTCTCTGTTTTCCGTATATTTTTCCGGTAGCCCTCACTCCTTCGGGTTCCCACCCTTTCAACTGCTGCAAAATACCGTTCATCTCGCGGGCGTCAACGTTCCGAAAGCCCTGCCTCGTCCCGTCAAAAACTTCGCACCATATTTCCAGTGCGCACACACGCTCTCTGACTACAGACCCTTCCGGATAACCTTCTTCTCCGTGGTGCTTGATGTAATCCCGCCGGTCGTATAAATCCATATCGTTCCAGTTTTCGGGTAATTTTGTATCCAGATACTCTAAGACCAGTCCCAGCTTCTCACTGCCCTCGGTATGCGCTTCCTGCAGCTCTCTTGCGGTCTTCGCAGAATCGGCAGGTAAATACAGTTTTTGATCTGCTTCGTATAGCTGCTTGACCTCTGCCCATACCCGACCGATGAAATCATCTGTCAAATCGGATAGTGGACGTTTGCCGTTGCCTGCACAGAAAACAGGCAGGAAACGACGCCCGCCGGTACGGTCTTTAAGAAAAATACTGTCATTCGTAGTAGCTGCGAACACGCACTGCCGTGGGTACTCCTCTGTACGTCGCCCGTATGGCGTCCGGAACTTGTCCGTCTGTCGGGATAGAAAAGCCTTGATCATGTCGTTATCCGCTTTTTTAGATGCCTGCATTTCGGACAACTCAATAATCCAGCTGCCCTGCAACTGTTCCATCGCTTCCTTGCCCTGAAAACTGACAATACTGTCATTAAACCATTTTCCGCCCAGCCTGCCTAAAATCGTACTTTTGCCTATGCCCTGCGGGCCGCTAAGCACTATGCACGAGTCGTATTTGACTCCAGGGCGCTCTATACGTGCCACGGCGGCCTTGAGCCACGTCCGTGTGACATCTTTTACGTACTGCGAGTCATCGGCGCCTAAAAAGTCAATAAACAGCGTTTCTGCTCGTTTGACTCCGTCCCATTTCAAGTTCTTCAGATAATTTCTTACCGGGTGCGTTTTGTGCTTGTACATGACTTCTACTAATGCGTCATCAATGACCTGCCTTGCGGCCAAATCGTAGTATTTTGCTAAATAGTTGCGCAGACCGGCGTCATCAGTATCTCGCCAGATGTTGTCGGTACCTTTTTTCCGCCACGGCAGATCCTTTTTGACAATAAGCCTCCGGGAGAACAAGTCGAGTCCGAATGTGCCTTTTAGCTGCGGATCGTTCTCGAGAATAGCAATAAAATTCCCTGCCACCGGAAGTATCGGTGCGTTCTTCCCGGAGCCTCTTGTCAGCTCACTCATCCAGTCCATGTCGGCATCATCAGCATTAAACCCGGACTCTTTGAAACTCTTCTTGACATCTTCAGCCTGTTCGGTGCTTATTATGCGTCTTGTCGCTTCGTCTTCCCCTGCCAGTTTTACCATTGCGGTATATGATGGCATTTTAACTACCGGAGTGCTTTCGACGGCATCCGCGTCAAGAGCTCCGAACTTGTGAAGCCTAACTAAATCAAAAGCGTTACAGAGCTTTCCGCCGGCAGGGTCCGTCGAATGGTGCGAATAAGCGAACTTGTCATCGTACACGACAAGCCCCGCGCTTGTGCTGCCCTTAGTGTATGTGTACCGCCCTTCTACTGCACAGGCGGTGTACTCATCGGACAGGAACGTCTCTATAGCGTCTTCGATCGTGTGCGCCCGGCAGAACGCGCCGATAAGCCCCGGCTTAGTCAGCGGGTCTCCTTGCTTTTTCGCCGTTGACTGCGTGATACTTGCTTCTTTTTTCGAAGTCGGCCACAGCGACGTATCATGCCAGTCTTCGTACCTGTTCAGTACGTCATCGGCATTAAGAATCGGCGCATCGTTGTATCTGAAAATGAACTCTCCATCCTGCGGCTTACTCGGCCAGTACATCAACCTTTCCGGCTCATATGTCGTAGAGTCCATCGCTTCGATGCTGATATCTTTTGCCAAAAGCCTTGCGATGGCTTTGTACTCATCAGCTGTTACAGGTCTGTTAAGTGGAATAAGCACGCGGTAGCGCGGGGCAGCGGTGGTGTGGCTGTGTGTTGTGTACAGACCCCACGCTACATTGCCCATCCCGATATCCAGATCAGTCAGAAAGTCGTCGTCAGGACTGTCGGCATCAAGGCAGACAACCTGCCTATATTCGACGTTCTGCTTGAGCCGCTGGCCGTTCTTGAGATATCCGCAGACAAAGCCTCCGATGTCTTTTCGGTTGTCTCTGTCGGACTTCTTCATCGCTTTATACTCTGCGATGGTTTCTCCTGTCACGGTCGGCTTAGACAGCCTTTCAAGCAGATGTGACCATGTCGTTTTCGTGTGTTTCCACTTTTTAGCGAAGCGCTGCGGCGCCGTCGCTATCGTAAATTCAATATCATACTGCAGCTGCAACGCCGGTCACCTCTCTTTCTGTTTGAACATCATTTGTTTCCACTATTAATTTCCTCGACTTCGCCCACGCCAGCAGCGCGCGGTTAAGTTCCGCGTCCTCTCGGACGGGTTGATTATTGACCAGTTTTGCCTGCGCTACCGCGCCATTTTTGATCTCGATACAGATGACCGGCTTTCGGTTTCTGAAAGCTGCAATAATGCGTACTTTATCCGATAAAACACGGTCGCGGTAAGTGCCGACGCAGTTATGCATAGCGCGACCTAAATTTGCTAATTGTTCGGTATCCGGCGGCAGGCTGAAGATTAAATCGTCAACTTTGCCGGTCAGCGGGAAATCCCGCAGAGACTTGTATTTGATACGAACGTTCTCGTGCTGCTGCTTGTCTGCTAAGCGCGTAAGGTAGTCGTGAATATCCCGGCTGCGGATTTTCGCCCGAATGAACTTCCGCTTGTTCTGCGGAGTCAAGAGATCCCACATATGCCCGCAGTCCTGCACGTTGTATGAGTCTTCGCGTTCCATTAATTTGACCGCGGCCGCTTCGCCTCGGGTATGCTTGATTATTCGTAGGGATTGGAGATAACTTTCGGCGCTTTGATAGAAGCCGATGTTGCCTTTTAATGGCACGAGTATTCTATCTAAGAGTTTGTACCGATTATCGATCTCGTGAAAAACAGGCCATGCGGACCGGAGAATACGCAGGAAATGGATCGGGCATTTAGCCAGTTGGGCATTCAGCCCCGGCATATCCGGGAAATTGTAGATTTTGCGTACAGCCTGCAGATACGGTTTTCCGGAATCCTCTACGAGTTTCACGACGGGATCTTTGCTGTATGGACATGCATGGAGCTCCGTGGTTGTCAGGTTTCTTGCGTCTGGATACTTCAGGCGCCAGACAAGATTTGAGAAACAGTAGTCAAAGGCCCCGTGGTAATTTTGTGTATTCGTCGGTGTGTAAGCAGACTTGATTTTGTAGCCGGCGGCTTCGGACAGCTTGCGATTGAAGCAGTCAACTACATTTCTGAAGAAGGAATCAAGTCTTTTCCGTTCGGCATATCGGATACTGCTTTCCGCGTTTAAATAACGAAAAACAGTATCTTTCATACAAAGTCTTGTATTGTCGTATGCGGTCTTGTTCAGCGGCCACAGTGTATGAGAGATTGATACCCGCCCGAACGCGCCGTGCTGCAGATATAATGTTTCCCTGGTCTTGAAATCGAATCGCAGCGTATATTTTCTTACTGTGTGCGTTGATACATCAATCGGAGATTTAGCGTCTACGTTCAGCGTTTCAATGCATATATCCAAGTAGTTTTTGTATTCTCTCGCTTCCAAACGAATATTGTACGGCAGTATCGTTTGCCCGGATTCAGATACCTCAATCCACGAGCAATCCTTGTCGCGTCTGTACAATCTTTTCCCACATTTCGGGCAGTAGTAGCCCGAGCCTTCGTCAACGGGAGCGCCCAACCCACCGTGAAAATGCCACAGGCAGTGAAAAGAATGCCCGCAGGCAGTGTGCACCTGCAGACTCTCTTTCCATCTGTACGATCTACGGCTGTTGTAAACTACGCGTACGACTTCGAATAACCGATTATTTTGGTATTGACTGATGATTCTCATAATCCGCCTCAGAACAAGTCATCTAAATCATCCGCAGCAGCCGACGGGCAAGGTTCGACAGCAGGTTCTTCTTTCTTCTTAGCCGGAGCTCGTCTACGCTTCGGTTTTTCTTCTTTCTTCGGTTCATCTTTCTTTACTTCTTCTTTCTTCAGTTCTGTTGCTTCAATAGCTTCAATAAGGGTTTGCGAAGCATCTAAGCAGTCTTTGCAGTAATCTCTTGCTTTTTCTATCTGTTCACGCTTTTCTTCCAGTGCTTCAACGTCAAGCGTTTCGGCCCACTTATCGAGTACTTCAATTCCTTCCTTTGCGATTTTGATTTGCTGTTCCATTTGCATTTTGTTCATTTTTAGTACCTCAATCTTTCATATAATATTGGCTTTCAAAGCCGTCGGCGTTCTTGATTAGCCCGGTTTCCCAGGGCTCATTCTTTGACATAATTTCTGTAACTTCGGCAAGGCTGCATTCTCCGTCCGGCGCCTCTATAACGACTTCGTCGTGGATGTGCATGATGATTTTGTACCCGGCTGCAGTTAGCCGCAGCATAGCCGCCGCTAAGCAGTCGCGGGCAACAGCCTGCACGATGTTTTCTACAAGCTTACCGCCGTAGGTCTCCAGTTTGCCCCATTTCCGGCTGCCTTGTTCGGTGCCACGGTATAAAATGGATTCCCCGCCGAAGCGGTTCTCTCCGATTTCCGGCTTGATATACACAAGATGCCGCCCGGACGGAAGTTTTATAAACAGCGCGCCTTGTTTTCGGCAGAAAGCAAGATGTCCTTGCTTGATTTTGACTGTGCTGCCGGTCTTGATTGCTTTTTTAGCAGCGCTGTCTACATCCCACCAGAATTTAGTAATCGCAGGTGATGCGGCGCGCCATTTCGTCACGATGTCCTGCAGTTCGTCATCGGAAAGCCCCATCTTATCGGCGCCCATCTGTTTTAGCGCGCCGACGGAGCCGCCGTAACCGAGCGCCAGTTCGGCGATTTTGCCTTTTTGCCGCAGGTGCCCGTTCTCGCCGTGCTTGACGACGGGAACGCCGAACATTGCCGAAGCAGATGCGCAGTAGATATCGCCGCCGTTAGCGAAGACGTCCTGCCGCCACTTCTCGCCGGCAAGCCATGCAATGACACGAGCCTCAATGGCCGAGAAGTCGTCAACGATGAATCGGCAGCCGGGCTTTGCTGTAATTGCCGTCCGGACAAGCTGCGATAGAGTATCCGGTACATTGTCATAACAGAGTTCCAGCATCTCGAGATCGCCGTTTTTGACAAAAGCCCTGGCAGTATTAAGCTCTTCTGCGTTCATACTGTTCCGCGGCAGATTGTGCAGCTGTACTATACGTCCCGCCCAGCGCCCGGTCCGCATCGCGCCGTAGAACTGGAACATGCCGTGCACGCGGCCGTCTGACGTCATCGCTTTCTGCATTGCTTCATACTTCTTGATTGATGTTTTGCCGAGCAGCTGTCGCAGCTTGAGCATAACGCGCACATCATCCGGAATGTCTTTTTTCAAGAGTTCCGCAATCGCTTTTTTGTCTATTGATTCGATGGTCTCACCAAGCTGGTTTTCTATCCAAGCCGTGAGCTGCAGGGGGCTGTTCGGATTTTCAAGTCCGGTAAGCTCCTTTGCTTTTGCCAGCAGTTTTGCTTTGTGTTCTTTGTTTATGCGGATAGCGTTTTCGACCAATTTTGCATTGACCCGGGCACCGCGGCTGTTAATCTCTTGATCCATAAGCCAGTACTGATGTTCCATTTCCGGCGGTTTCAGAGATAATAGTTTCTGCCGTATGGCCTTTTCGACAACGACGTCCTGCCGGTTATACTCGATGTATTGCGCCCACGCCTCCGGGTTGTGTTCCGGTAAATTTCTTGTTCTGCCGCCGTTCGTTTTCGTCGGTCTGCACGGCTTAGAAAAGTAGTTAATTAACGCCTTGCCTCGCGTGTCTTTCTGTTTATCCGCGCCGAGGTGCAGTACGGCAGCTACGTCAGCAAGTTTTGTCGGCAGTGAATTGTACAGCGCCAGTACACTTGTACACTCCCACTGCTCGGCAGGCAGCTTCGGATATATCTTTTTAAAGCAGGTAATTTCAAAGTTCGCGTTGAACGCCGTCTTTGTGATGCTGCTATCGAAAAGAGCCCGTGCAATCCGCACAGGCATCTCCTCTTTAGTAAGATCTATTACCTGCACCGGCTCGTCATTGAAACTGTATCCGAGTAACAAGATTTCAAAGTTCGGCGAGTCTACATATTTGTAAACTCCATACTTGATGTCGTTGTCACTGTACGTCTCCAAGTCAATCGCCAGTGTGTTCATAGCACTTACTCCTTAAAAAATATCATCATTATCATCGTTTTTAGCGTCAGCGCCTAAAAGATCATCGTCGAAGTCACCGGCAGATACGCTTCCGCCGGACAGAGGCGTGCCGTCTTTAATCTTCTTCAGACCGCTCAAGCTGACTCCTACGCCGCGGTTGCCGCCCTGATTGTACGCAAACAAGTACAGAACAGCCTGACAGTAGCACCCGCTGTACACTTCGGACTTATCGAAAGTTTCTTCACCGTCCGGGCCGAGAATTTTCGGCGGATAATCTTCTGTTGCTTTCGCATTCAGAAAATAGTGTCCGGCGTAGTTAGCGTCGCCTTCGCGTTCGGTGTCTCCATCGCGCAGCGGCAGGTCGATATCTTTACCGCGCGTGCCAAGAATTTTCTTAGCCTCTTCGTCATTGACGAGTTCTTTGATTTTCGCTTTCAAGCGCGAAATGGTCTTCGTGTCGCTTTTCTTGATCAGCAAGCTCGCCGAATAACGCATACGGCCGCTAAGATCTTCTTTCGGCGCCCAAATATTCGCGTAAGACAGTCTGACCAATCCGGTTACAAATTTAATGCTTTTCATTGTGTTTTCTCCTTTGTTATAAAAGACTTTCGTCAAAATCGTTTCTGATATTTGTTATTTCTAATGCCTGCCGCTTGTCATCTGCAGAGACCAGCGTCGGTTTGCCCGGCGGTTTCTCAATCACTCCGGACATCAGCTCACTGAACATTTTCTTTCCGCAGAGTTTTTCCAAGTCGGTAATCGACCGTAGTGCCTGAGGTTTGTAGATTTCTTCGGCGCCAAAGCCGGCGTTCAAAAGATTGTTCGCTGCTATGGCATCATCGGTAATCTTCCGGTTGCTGCGGCCCTCGACAAGTTTCATCCCGGGCCAGTCGTAGCCGTCAAGCGCTTTTCCCAGCGCGTAGGCTTCTAAACCGTCCAGCCACGTTTTGATACCTTTGGCACGAAGCAGAATATCGGAAATTTCAAAGTCTTCCAGCTCTGCCGTCTGCAGATCCTCTTTGACATTTTTTAGCTCATATTCCGCGTGAGCCCGGCAGGTATTTCGTGCTTTACAGAATCGACAATGGCTGCCTGCGCAGAATTCGCCTTCGCCTTTAAATGCGATTTTTGCTTTCTTTTTGACTCCTTCACCCCACGCAAGCAGGTCATCAACCGAGATGGTTTCAGTCGAAACGCTGTCAAGCCTCGGCTGCACAATCGTCATTCTGACCTCGTCTGCGCCGTACAGATAGCCGAACGCTTCGTACATCCCGAGTGCGTACAGCCGCATCTGGCTGTTGTTGACAGCAGAGACCGGGACACCCTTGCCGTACTTGAGATCAACGATTTCAAAGTACTTATCCGAGACCATTACCATATCGCCTGTGCCGAAACCCTCCGGCACCCAACGCGAGAAGTCCAGCCGCTGTTCAACTTTGATCTGCGCGTCCGGAGAAGCAGTTCTCGCTTCGTTGATTTTCTCAACGCAGATGCTGACGTAAGATTGTACCGCCTCCTGCATTTCTGCGTTGTCTTTTATTGCAACAGTAGTCTTGCCGGTCTTCAGAAATAAATTCAGAAAGCGTTCGGCGTAGGCGTGCGCTTGCGTGCCCTCTTCCGCATACGGGCTCGACGTGTCCGGAAACTTCCGTTCCAGCCTTGCTGACGGCGTGCAGTGCAACCACCGGGAACTTGCCGACGCGCTTAATACCGCGTGCGTCATTAGATTTGTACCATCGCTTTAAATTCGGCCAGATCGGCAGGCTTGAGTTCGGTTACTTTAGCAAGTCCTTTATCTTTCAAGAACTGCTTAATCCGTTCTTTGCCGTCGGAAACTTTATGCGTATACTCAGCGCAAAGCGTACGCAGTTCGGTTTTCTGGTCTTCTGTTAATTCATCAGCAGCTACGGCTGCTTTTACCGGTTCTTCTTTTTTTATCGGTTCTTCTTTCTTTGCCTTAGGTGCTTTAACCTCTTTAATCTGCGGTGCTACAACTGTAACGTTTTCCGGTGTAACTGTTACTGTGCTTTTAACCGGCTCGTTCAAGAGGCCTTTCAACTGTTCTTTCAGTTCTGCTACGTCTGTTACATCAATTTCGATTCTAATCATTTCTTTGTCTCCTTCATTTGTGCTATAATAAATTAATAAGTGTTTGTTTTTGCCGTTCGGCTGCTGGAACAGCCGGACGGCTTTTTACTTGTACTAACAAGCAATTTACATCACCGCCTTTCATTTTTTCTGCCGTATCGGTGCTATTATCCCGGCAAGTTCTCCGTTTTCGTAGATGTAAAAAGGGGATATCTCAGCCTTCGGATTTACTTTAATTTCGGCATCCTTGTCAAAATACTCGAGAAATGTTTCGCAGATAAAATGTGCATAGTCCTCTCCGTTTGCCGTTTTTAGCAGACAGGCTTTAGTCTTTTTGTTTATGATCGTATCGGTAGGGAACACGGTGCTGAGCTCGCTTTTTGGAAGCAGATAACCTACACTGTCTAAGCGCGCCCATGTTCTTAGAGCAAATATGTTTTTGTCCTTCGGCAGAAAACATAAGCAAGAATTGTTGATGAACAAACCGTCTTTCCCGCCATCCTCGCCGATATGTATGGGTAGCGGCTGTCCTTTTAAGAGTGTTTTGATCGCCTGCGAATATATCTTTTTATAATTCATCTCTTTATATAAACCTCCTTATACCGTCTCCCGAATTGAATGGCGTCTTCGTAGCTTTCCATGAAAATATCTATGCAGTTATCTATCCCGCAGCGGTCATTGACTACATACTCCCTGTCGTCGATGATGACGACTGTACCGAAAGGTAGGAAGTTGCAAGCTACCCCGCCAACATGGACTGTTTCACCCGTTGCGGTGATAGTCCCACAATCGTAAGGCGTATAAGCGCTACACTCTGCGATGAGCCATTCTGCGTGTGCCGCAAGCGGTGCTAACAATGTGAATAAAAGGGTTAATAGTCTTCTCCGCATTCATGCATCTCCTCTCTGTAATTCATAGCCTCAACAGCTGCCGTTAGTGTTTCTAAGTGATCCGCTAACATTTCAAAGAAATCCACAGCAGCTGTCACTTTTTCTTTCTGTTCAACAGACAGGCAGCTTTCGAAATCTTTAAAATATCCACAGAGTATATTTTCTCCACTGCGTGCGATAGAGACTATCCGTTCTAAATCTTCAGTATCGACGTCTCCTCTACAAGCCATCTTTATTTCATCTCCTTTACTCTGATAACGATTTCTGTCCCCGGCTGAACATTGCCGGGATCGTTGATGCGGTTTTCTTTCAGTGCGTTGTAGACCAGCTCCTGCATGTGGTCCTTATCACTAGCGACCCTTGCGCAAGCGTCCCACACACTTTCACCGCGCGCTACCGTGACTTTGTATGGCACCGTCTTTTCCGGCGGCTGTACTGCATAACCGGCTAAAAGGACGATTGCTGTAAAAGCCGTTAGAAATTTAAGCATGATAGAGCCTCAATAACCGATATAATCATTGATATAAAAATCAATACGTACAATGCATTCATTGCTTTGTCAATCACGTTGAGTCCTCCTGTTCTTTCGATAAACTCATAATCCATTTCGCCAACTTGTATTCGTAGAAATCCGCTTCTTCTCCCGGCGGTTGATAACTGACTTCGATAACCGACGGAAGCTCGTCTGAAACTCTCAAATTTAATCACCTCGCTTTTGCTTTACTACTCCTTTCCGTCTATAATTTGAGACAGAAAGGAGGTATGCTAATATGCCAAACATTTACCATTTCAAGGATTTATCTAAGCCCATGCAGGAACAGCTTTTGCAGTACATCGTTTCGCATTTCAGTAAACGCCGCGCGTATAACAAGGACGTATCGGCTTATGGTCTAAAGCAGCACTTTACCGGACTCGTAAAATCTAAAGATGAGCACGTTACGTCCCAGTGCTTTAGCGAAGCTATGGAAGCTTGCGGATACAAAGCAAGGCTCTGCGGTAAAAATTTAGGCAATGAGTCAAATTATGAGTTCAACGTGTATGCGCTAAAACGCCCGCGAAAACTGCATAAATGACACTTTTTGAAAAAGGATTTTCCGGTAATGGTCTGTCGAAAGATCCTTTTTTCATGCACAGAGCTATGGCGCCCGGTTTATCTAAGACAGACAGCTGATCGCTACAGCTGTCACAGTCTTCCGGCGCATAGACCTCTTCAAAATTGGCATTGCGTAGAATTTCCACGAGAGTGGACTTCCCGAGGCCGATGCCGTAGAAGCAGACCGGGATTGAATTGGTTAAGCAAATAGCAAGTATCCTAATTTGTGTCTCGCTAAGCATCGATTCGAGATACTGCCCGAAATCTAATAATTCTTTATCCATTTTTTTTCTTTACCTCATTTTGATTTGCTATAATACCCTTATGAAAGGATGTGATTCTTATGGACCTCGATCTATATGATTTTCAAGGTATAACTGTACCCTCGTTTAACTCTCCGTTTGATAGGCGCTTGTCTAAGAGTGAACAATTATTTATTCAAGCTGTAGAAGCCGATGAAAAAGCGGCTAAGGAGCTCTCTCGTCGTGAAATAGATCTACTCGTAACTCTTGTTGCGGAAGGGCACAATTCTTATCAGGATTTTTGTAAAGGAATCCAATCTTTAACAGACTCTACGTTCCGTCAATATGTTTCTGATGTTCCGACTGACGAAGATCTTTACAAAGACTTAGCAATGAATCCTACGCATAATATCTATGACCGCGGTAGATACCTTCTCAGCTTCGCCCGACGCCCTGAAAGATATACACTTCTGTATCAATTCTCCCCGGAAGATACATTTGAACTAACGCCAGAAGGCGAAAGTATCTTATACACCCTCAAGAAAGAACGCTTTAGCCAACGGGCGATCTTAGCCTCCGTAGGCTTTGCTGCAGCCTCGTTTTTCGCAACTATCATCTCTTGGTTCATCGGATAGCAATGCGTATCGCTTGCTTCGCAAAAAAGAACACAATATCCCATAGGATGATGAGTATCGACATAGCTATCAGCTTTTCGGTAGTTTTGATGGATAGCCAGTCAACCAGCTTATTAAAGTATTTAACTATCGCCCATCCTTGCATTCTCTACACCTCACTTTCTTTTTGCGTTTAGTTTTACACGGTTTTCCGTGTTCTACGGGTAAAAAAAATTCGTTTAATTTCATCTCCGGATAAACTACAGTGTTGTATAACTGCGTCGATTTCATTCTGTCTAAAAGCAGTTTTCCCGGATAGCCTTTCATACAGCGCGGTTGTTCCGATCCCCAAGAAATCGGCAAATTGCTGATTGGAGTTAAATCGTTCTTTTATAAAACCCCGAAGATATGAATAATCGTATTTTAGCATCAAGGTCTTCACCTCCTTTCATTGCACGGTTTTCCGTGCTTGCGTACATATCATAGCATGCTCGGTTTTCCGTGTCAACGGTTTAACGTATATTTTTTTGGTAGGGGGTTGATTTTATTCGGATTTCCGTGTATCATACGGTTTAGGAGGTGAGCTACTTGAAAGAAGCACTTATTAAAAGATTGAAATCCGTGATGGACAGATACAATGTTTCCCCTGCGGAGTTGTCTCGACGTACGGGCATAAGATCTTCCTCAATTTCCGATTATCTGACCGGTAAGTACTCCCCGAAGCAAGATAAAATTGACTTGATTGCAGAAGCCTTATCAGTGGATCCTGCCTGGCTTATGGGCTATGATGGCTCTGGGATTCTTCCACCCGGCGCGCACAGGCCACAATTTAAAAAAGTCCCAATGCTGGGATACGCTGCCGCCGGACAGCCGCTTGAGGATCTCAATCAGGATACGCCGTACTACGATATAGAAAATAAATATGACGTCGACTTTTGTATCACCGTTCGCGGCGACAGTATGATCGACGCAAACATCAACGACGGCGACATAGTTTTTATTAAATCGATGCCCGAAGTGCCAAACGGTAAAATAGCTTGCGTTGAAATAGATAACGAAAAAGTATGTCTAAAACGTTTTTACAAGTCCGGTAAAACAGTATCTTTGGCGTCAGCTAATAGTAAATACGCGCCTATGTTTTTTACCGAAGATAATTGTGAAAGCATAAAAATCTTAGGCTTAGCTGTTCTGCGGCAATCAGAAATTAAATGAGTTTAAAGTATCAGAGCCGAGGCAATAAAACTCGCAGAGACAGTAGAAGCGTGAAAACCTGATAGAAAAACTATAATCGCAATATAAAAATCCCGCTATCGTACGGCCATACGATAGCGGGAAAATGTAATAACCCACCCCGGGCTGATTACTTTATAATTATAGCATAATCAGCCGATTTTCAAAAAGGAGCTGATTTTTTTATGCTTAGAGCCGCTTTATACGCACGTTTTTCTTCCGAAAACCAGCGTGAAGAATCTATTCTTGCGCAATTCAGAGACAGTACTGAATACTGCAAAAAGCACAATTACGCTATTGTTGCAAAGTATGCCGATGAAGCAAAATCTGGCACTACGACTATCGGCCGTGAACAGTACAAACTCATGCTGAAAGACGCACAAAAAGGGAAATTTGATATCGTCGTATTTCACAAAATAGACCGCAATGCCCGAAACGAACTTGACTATTACATAACAAAGCACAAGCTGGAAGAAGCCGGCGTAAAATATGCTTACAGTCGACAGGATATTGATAGCACGTCCCCGGAAGGGCAGATGATGGAATCTATGCTAGTCGGCATGGCAGCTTATTACTCACGAAACCTCTCAAATGAAATCAAAAAAGGGCTCCGCGAAAATGCAATTCAAGGTAAGTGCACTGGTGGGAGACTGCCGTATGGTTTTTCTGTTGATGCCGATAAAAAGCTAATCATTAATGAGAATGAAGCACCCGCCATCCGTATGATTTTTGACTGGTACTCCGCAGGTGTCCATTACGGCGTTATACGCAAGCGGCTTTTTAATGCCGGTTACCGAAACCGCGCAGGAAAAGAATTTACCATTGCTTCTATTTATGAAATCTTGCGGAATCGAAAATACGTCGGCGATCTTTATCTCGGTAAAACGCTATTCCGGAAAGGGAAAAGAAATACACACCAGATAAGCGCTAATGTACAGTATTTTGAAAATGTTATTCCGGCCATTGTTTCGAGAGAAATTTTTGAGGAGGTGCAGGTTAAATTGGATCAGAATAAACGGAGATCAGGAGCAGGAAAAGCAAAAGCTATCTATGCTTTATCAGGTCTTATATATTGCGGACAATGTGGGTCTACTATGGTTGCGCACTCGACGAAAAACAGCCGCGGTATAAAGAACTATTACTACAGATGTCCAAAAGGACGTCTTGTCGGAGACGAGAAATGCCCGCAGAAATTTATCAATCGTGATGATATTGAAAGCACAGTATACCAGCTAATCCGAAAATTATTTACAGCTCCGGACGCGCATGAACAGATAAAAAGAATTATCGCTAAAAACGACATGGGTGTCAAAGTTCCTAACTATACAGACCAGGTAAAAAGGCTAAAAAAGCAGGAAAGCGACGCTTCTAAGCGGCTTGATAAATTATACGATCTGTATATGACCGATCGGGAAGATGAATTTACATCCGCAAAAATGGCGCAACTCAAGGAAGAAATACTGCGGCTCAGGGCGCAAATTAAAGAAGCCGAAGACAGACAGGCTATCGCACAGTCTACAACCTTTGATATTGATAAAATCATTGATACTTTTCAAAAACAACTCAAACAAAAACAGAGTCCTGAATTTATCAAGACCCTGTTTGAGCTTGCCGTTAAAAACATAACTGTTTATCCCGACAAAATAAAAGTGGTTTTGTTGGTGACCCAAGAGAGATTCGAACTCCCGACACCTTGATTCGTAGTCAAGTGCTCTATCCAGCTGAGCTATTGGGCCGTATATGGCAGGGGCAGAGGGACTCAAACCCCCAACCTACGGTTTTGGAGACCGTTGCTCTATCAATTGCGCTATGCCCCTGTATTTTTACATAGATACCATCTATGTGACTGCAATATAATAACAAATATCTTCGGAAAAAGCAAGCAATTTTCTAAAATGATCCCTCTTCTTCCTTTCTTCAACAGGCTCTTTTCCTTATAGATAAGTGCCCGTTGAATAGTATAAAGTGATCCCGAGGAGGGTACATCTTGTAAATGACAGCGATAAGACAACATGGTACAATAAAATTATTCACAGGAATATTAATTTTTTCCTTTTCTTACTTTATCCGATAAAATCTGATGAGTATGTACATATTTATAAAGTTGTGCACAGTTATTCACAGTTATTCACAGATTTATTCCTCTTTTAAACAGACCGGGTATGAAAGGATGTACAAATGGAAATTTTTGAACTCTGGACACATGTCTTAGAGGAAATAAAAATAAAAAATCCCGAATATTATAATAATTTTTATAGTTTTGTTTTTCCCATTTCTTTTTCCGACGGTATTTTCACAGCCATGACTACCGTCCCTTATATGATTCCCTGGATTAACGCTGTCTACAAGACAAAATTGGAGAAAATTCTTTCTGAAAAAAGCGGAATGCCTGTAAAGCTGGTTCTTCAATCTCAGGAAAACAGCGAAGTTCCCGCTGCTGATCCGGTACCGGAAACATCTGCTGTTTCTGAAACTTCCGGAAATTTTGGAATTCCTCCTGTTTCTTCTCTACCCGATAAGGAGAAAAAGGAAAATCCCGATATATCTTTCTCTCCTTATAAGACAGAAGAAAACCCGGAAATCTATGAGGAACCTGTAATACCTGATTTCATGAATATCAAACCGCAAAATCCGGAAGAAGTTAAACTTCCCAGTATTTTAGATAATCCATCTTCCATCAGGCCTTCTGCCGTTCCTCTTCCGGTCAAATCTCCGGAAAAGAAATTTCCTTATAAATTCGACGATTATACTTTCGATAATTTTGTCCATGGCAACTGTAATGAAATTGCTTTCCAATCAGCCCATGCCATCGCTCTTTCCTGTGAAGAATATACGGATTCTCCCGATACTAATTATTCTAAAAAAAAGCCGGAAGCCAGTAATTATAATCCACTGTTCATTTACGGCCCTTCAGGTTTGGGCAAGACCCATCTTCTTCTTGCTATTTCCAATTATGTAAAAACTCACCGTCCTGATCTTTCCGTTCTCTTTGTAACGAGCGAGAACTTTACGAATGAACTCATTGAATCAATTCGCAGCGGAAAGATGCAGGAATTTCGTGAAAAATACCGCACTGTGGATTACTTGCTTATTGATGATATTCAATTTTTTAACGGTACGAAAGAATCATCCCGTATGGAAATTTTCAACACTTTTAACGCGATTGCTGACAATGATAACTACATCATTACGACAAGTGACCGTACACCGAGCGATCTGAAAGATTTCCATGAACGCTTGATAACACGATTCTCCAGCGGTATGATTGCCCATATTTCTCCTCCCGATTTTGAAATTTGTTCCATCATCCTGCAGAAGAAGGCGGAACGCTCCCATATCGATATGCCTGAAGAAGTAATTTCCTTTATCGCGGGAAATGTCAATTCCAGTGTCCGCGAGCTGGAAGGCGCTTTCAAACAGGTTGTCGGATATTGCCAGATTAAAAAGGTCCCCCTTACTTTGGAAAATGCCCGGGACGCCCTTGCCGATATTATCAAGGTGGATCTTTACAGTCATTTATCTGCTGAAACGATCATCGATACTGTCTGCAAGTATTATAATGTAAAAAAGGAACAGGTTTTAGGCAAATCCCGTCCAAAAAATGTGGTCATTCCAAGACAGATGGCGATGTATATTGCCCGCGAGGAATTGAATGATTCTTTTCCTGCTTTGGTAAAATATTTTAATAAAGACCACAGTACAATTGTCCATGCTTATGAACGCGTACAAAAAGCGCTCAAAAATAATGATAGGACGAGAAAGGAATTGAAAGATATATTAACTCTTCTCAAAAGGAAAAGGTAAAATACTTGTTTAAAAAACAATTTTTTGGTTAAATAAATTGTTTATAACTTGTGAATAAATCATTTTTTATAAAAAACTGTTTATTCAGTGAATAAAAATTTTCATTATTCACAAAGTTATTCCCTTCGAAAAAGAAAGAATATATATCCTTTGCACAGACTTATTCACTTATTCACACAAACTACTTCTACTGCTTTTATTTTTTGTAATTTATATTAGTAAAGGAGCTACCATGAAAGTTACATTCCAAACGCAGGACTTATGCCGCGCTTTAGAAAGAGTACAACGCGCAGCACAGACAAAAGTCACATCAAACACAAATAATGGTTTCTTTATTTCCGCTGAAGACGGAAAAGTTGAATTTCAGGCGAATGATTATTCCATTGGCATCCGTACTTTTTGTGAAGCTGATGTGGAAGAGCGGGGATCCGTCCTTATTTCGGCACCCCATCTTTTGTCTACCATAAAAATGATGCCTTCCGGTCCGGTTGTTATGGAACAGAAAAAAGGCGAAAGTACTGTTTTCTTTAAGGCGGGCCAGTATAATTCCCATTTTCCCACGAGAGATACGGCGGAATTTCCGCTGGTTACGGAAATTGATCATGCGTTCCATGTAAATATGAAATGCAAAGACTTTGCAGAAATGGTGAATCTTGTTTCTTTTGCTGCTTCCACGGATGCGAAAAATCCTATCTTCACCGGTATTCTCTGCGATATCACTGAAAATATATTTACCATGGCCGCTACGAATTCTCACCGCTTGGCGGCAAGAGAGATATCTCTTGAAGAAACGCCGACAGGAAAAGGGAATTTTATCGTTTCTGCTTCTGTTCTCCAGGATGTGATCCGTCTTCTTCCTGCCGGGGAAGATAGTATGATGGAAATATCCTGGGCAAGCCGTCATGTTGCGTTTTCTTTTGGGGAGACATACTTCCTCTCCAATCTTATTAACGGAGTTTATCCCGATTATAAGAGAGTATTCCCGTCAAGTTTCGATTTGCATGCGACTTTGGATCTGAAGGATTTTGAGGAAGCAGTCCGTTTTGTCAGTCCGATTTCCAGAGATATGAGTTATAAAACAATCAATTTTAAATTTGAAAATGGAACTCTGGAAGCTTTTGAGGAAGATCCCGATATCGGCCGGTCTGAAACGTCCATTCCGGCAGAGCTGGATGGTGCTGATGTGAAAATTACTTTTAACTGCACTTATGTGGAAGATATTCTAAAACATTCAAAAGGAGAAAAAATCATTCTTCATGTAAAGAAAAACGGGCCAATGGTGGTAGAACAGGAAGAAGATAAGGCATATCGCTATGTTGTAACGCCTATGAGAGGCCGCTGATGAAAGAAATAGAAATATATGGAGATTATATTCAGCTGGATCAATTTTTGAAAAAGGAGAATATAATCTCTTCCGGCGGTGAAACAGGAGATTTTATAAAGAATCATGAAATTTTTTTGAATGGAATCATTATTCAGGAAAAAAGAAAAAAAATTCGTCTTGGAGATGAACTTTCTCTTGATGGAGAAGTCTATAAAATAATTGAGGCGAAGAAATGAGATGCGGAAAGGCCCATCTCATTGAAATACGAAATTTTGAAGATTTTTCTATCGATTTTTCCGGAAATATGACTGTTCTCACGGGTAAAAACGGTACGGGAAAAACAAATATCATTGAGTCGATTTATTTTGCTTCTGTGGGAAAGTCTTTCCGCACAAGCAATGATGAGGAATTGATCCGTCTTAATAAAGAAGAAGGAACGATTCTTTTGGACTTTAGCGTTCGCGGTGTAACGCATGAAATCAAAATCAAATTGTCCCGGAACAAAGGCAAAAAAATTTTGATTAATGAAACGGCCACGAAAAAAAGAGAGCTTATGGGAATGTTCCGTACGGTGCTTTTTACGCCGGATGATCTTCAGCTGATCAAAGGAGCGCCGCAAAACCGCCGTCGATTTATTGATTTGGAAATTTCCCAGGTCAGTCCGAGATATTATGAGGAAATACTTCGTTATGGCAGGGCCGTACAGCAGAGGAATGCGGCATTTAAAGAAGCTCGTTTTCATGGATTTACGGCAGATGTGGATGTATGGGATATGCAGATTGCCAAAGGAGCATCGTATATCGTAAAGAAAAGAATGGAAACCATAGGAAAAATAAATGAAATCGTTTCTTCCATGGAATCGCTTTTGACTGATGAGAAAGAAAGTATTTTAATCAAGTATAGGAAAAGCGGAAATCAGGAAGAACGGTTTGATGAAGAATGGTACTTGGAAAAACTGGCTCTTTCCAGAGAAGAAGACAGCCGTTTCTGTCATACTTCCATCGGTCCGCATCGGGATGACCTGATTTTTCTTATGAATGGAAACGATATTTCTTCTTATGGTTCCCAAGGGCAGCAGCGGACATCCATTCTGTCCGTGAAGCTGGCGGAACTGGAATTTGTGAAAAAGGAAACAGGTGAATATCCTTTTCTTTTATTGGATGATGTGGGGAGCGAACTTGATAAAGAACGAAGAGATGCTCTTTTCTCTTATCTCATTGAAAAGGAAATTCAGACTATCATCACAACGGCCGATGAATCTCTTGGTGCTTATGGAAAAGAAATAAAAATAGAAGGATAATGTGTTTCACGTGAAACTGAGAAAAAAGATAAGCCTTTTATGGAAGCTTATCTTTTTTACTCAGTTTTATTTTGTTTGAAACAGGGATTATGGGATGAAAAGGGGATGAAAAGAAAGATGTTTCAAATAATTATTTTTTATTGATAATGTCAAATTTTGTTTCCGGCATATTGCGGAGGGCGGTTTCCGCTTCTCTTAAGGAAATATCTTTCAACGGTTTGTGAAGAATCATGGAAAGAAGGATCCGTTTGTTAAGAGGACCGTCAATTTTCCTGTAAATGTTTTCCCGTATTCTCTGTATGAGTGTTTCTCTGCCTTCTTCGTAAGCCGTATATTTACAGGGAATATTTTTGTAAATTTCGTTGTAGGAAAGATGGGGGGTTTCTTTTAAAAGAAGTATGATTTTTCCGATCTGGGACTGTTCTTTTCTATTTTCGCAGACAGTGCAGGTATTTATACCGGGAGGGATAAGGTCACCGCAGACGGCACAGGAATGCCAGCCGGCCCGGATTTCTCCTTTCCTTTTTGCCGCAGCAGCTTTCATCATTTTTGTAAAAAGGCTGCGGGTATTAGTATCGGAGATGTAAGCGCCGGTCCATTTATCGATAGAGTTCCGTTCTTCTTCCGAAAGGGGAACGGAATATATCTTTTCTTCTTTTTCCCGCCGGTTGTTTACAGGGGCAAGAGAGGATTCCGGGGGGCGTTCGATTTTCGCCCGGCCCGCAACGAAGCGTATATCTGTGTACTTTTTCCCGTAGTCGTCTTCTCTGATCCGTTTGAGAAGATCCGCTTTCATCATATAGAGGTGGTTCATCCAGACGGAATTGGTGACGGTAATATAAAGTGTCTGTTTCTTTTCAAAAGAAATATAGGATTCCCGTGCGATCATGGGACCGGCGATATTTTTCCATTTATTTTGCAGCTGCCAGAAACGAAATGACGGATTGGAAAAGAAAGTTTTCCCTTCCTTTGAAAGTTGGAATACTTCCGACAGGTTTGATAAGCGGCCTGTTCTTTTTTCATTATTCTTTCTTTCCATCAATCCAATCCTCCTTTTCTGTTTTTTTCTATTATACTAAATAATTCAATTCTATTTCATATAAATGGTTCAAAAGGAATATAATAAAGATATAGATATTTTTCGTAAAGGAGGATGCCATGGAAAACATAAAAAAAGTAAAAATTGATATTGACCGGTATCGTGTAAAGGAAAATGAGAAAGTAAACTTGAAAAAGTTCCCTACGAAGCGGGATGTGGATATTGATAAAGAAGAAGTGAAGAGCACTTTTTTTCCTGAAGTGATTGAGCAATTGAAAGTATATCAGGAAAAACTGTATGCCCAGAATACATACGGGCTTATTATCGTACTGCAGGCGATGGATGCGGCAGGAAAAGACGGTACGGTCAATCATGTTTTTGCAAATCTGGATCCCGGCGGCGTTTCCGTGGCATCTTTTAAGCAGCCGACGACGGAAGAAAAGGATCACGATTATATGTGGCGCATCAATAAAGCACTTCCGCCGAGGGGGAATATCGGTATTTTCAATCGTTCCCATTATGAAGATGTCATTGTGACGCGTGTTCATAATTTAATCAGTACCGGCCAGCTGCCAAGAGATTTGATTGACAAAAATATCTGGATGGAGCGGTATGAGCAGATTAATAACTGGGAAAAGTATCTTCACCAAAACGGCTTTTACATGGTCAAGATTTTCCTCCACGTATCAAAGGAAGAACAGCAGGAAAGGCTTATCGATCGTATTTTTAACCAGGAAAAGAACTGGAAATTTTCCATGGGTGATATTCATGAAAGAGAACATTGGGATGAATATCGGGAGCTTTATGAAGAGCTTTTGGAAAATACATCCAAGGATAAGTCTCCCTGGTATATTGTACCGGCGGATAATAAATGGTTTACCCGTTATGTGGTGGCGCTCATTACTCTTGATGTGTTGAAAAAGATAGATCCGAAGTTTCCAAAATTATCTCCTGAGGAACAGAAGCAGCTGGAGAGGTTCAGGGATATGATAAAAAAGGAAACAGACAAGCCTTTGGAAGAAATAAGGAAGGAAATGGAAAAAGAGGAAAAATAAGAAGCGGTTGTATTTCTTTAAGGGGGAAAAATGGAAGAAGAACGCATAAATACGGAGAAAATTGAAAAAACAGAAAAGAAAGTAAAAATTGATATCGACCGGTATCGTGCAAAAGAAGGAGAAAAAATCAGTCTGAAAAAGTTTTCCACGAACTGTGATATGGATGTGGACAAGGAGTATGTGAAGACAGTTTCCATGACAGCAGCGCTGGAAGAATTGTCCTTGTACCAGGCGAAGCTGTATGCCCAGAATACATACGGGCTTATTATCGTACTGCAGGCGATGGACGCGGCAGGGAAAGACGGCACGATTAAGCATGTCTTCTCTCATCTCGACCCGAACGGTGTCCATGTCGTTTCTTTTAAGCAGCCGACGACGGAAGAAAAGGATCACGATTACATGTGGCGTATCAATAAGGCGCTGCCCCGCCGGGGAAATATCGGTATTTTCAATCGTTCCCATTATGAAGATGTGGTGGTTACCCGTGTCCATGATCTGATTGAAAATGATAAGATTCCCAAGGATCTGGTAGATAAAAATATCTGGGAAACCCGGTATCGCCAGATCCGTGACTGGGAAAGGTACCTGGCGGAAAACGGATTCCATATGGTTAAAATTTTTCTTCATGTGTCCAAGGACGAACAGCGTGACCGTCTGGCGGAACGTATTTTGAACAAGAAGAAAAACTGGAAATTTTCTATTGCCGATATCAATGAGCGCCGTTTCTGGGACAGGTATCAGGATCTGTACAGCGAAATGATTGAAGAAACATCAACGGAAAAAGCGCCGTGGTACATCGTACCGGCAGATAATAAATGGTTTACCCGTTATGTGGTATCTCAGATCGTGTTGAAAGCAATGAAAGATATTGCCCCGAAGTTCCCCGAAATGTCGAAAGAAATTAAGGACCAGCTGGAAGAATTCAAAAAGCTGATTGAAAGCGGGAATATAGGAATGATTGAGGAAATGCAGGATGTAATGAAGGGAGGAAATAAATAGCAGTTCATAAAAGGGTGGAGAAAAGGCTGTTTAATCGATTATTCAAGTTGGAAAGGTTTTTATTCCTTATTATTCCCCGGCTTTCTTTGCATACTCCTTTTCTGCGGAATAGTACTTTTGAATATGAACAAAGAGGGAATCTCCGTTTTAATAAGACAAGAATGTTTATGTTATAATGAAACAAATTAAGTTGATTAGAATGAGGGAGGAAAAATATATGAAAAAGACAATGGCGGTTCTGGCGGCTGCAGCGGCGCTTACCATGAGCGTCTATGCGTCTCCCCAGACGGAATTTACAAAAGGGCAGTGGGAAATTAATGCAGGGATGTGGAATACAAAAACAAAAACCCGTACTTACAAAGATAACAGCGCATGGAATTTCAACGGCGGCGTGACATACGGACTGACTGACAAGGCGGCGGCGCAGTTCCAATATTATGGTCTTAACAGTGATGATACGGACGGCCGCAGCCACGAATTGAACCTGCTTTACAGCGTTCATCCCCAGGTAGCTGTATACACCGGATATAATCACATTACGATGTCGGACTTTCCTATCGGTGCTTTCGGGGCGGAAAAACGGGAAAATGACATCGCCCAGCTCGGTATCATCGCCCGCCAACCGATTAATGAAGTTCTTGATTTGTATGCAAAAGGCGCACTCGGTTCAAAGAATACATCCATCTGGGAAGCCGGTGTGAATTTCGCTCTCGATGAAAACATCGATCTCAATGCGGGATACCGCTATTTGAATACGGAGGGAAGCAGGAATAAAAATGTTTCCTATCAGGGATGGCTGGCAGGTGTTTCCTATCGTTTCGGCGGCGGAAGTGACGGAAAAGCCGTTTATTCTGAAAATGATATCGATTATTCCGCATTGGACAATAAAGGACAAAAGAAAGAAGAAAGCATGGTAACCATCACTCCGGCGGAAGAGGAGACGGCGGTTCCGGAGAATGATTATTATTTTATCAGTATTCATTTCGGAAATGATTCCGATACCCCCCGCGCTGATCAGACGGCGAATCTGGATGCTTTTGTCAAGGCGGCAAAAGAAACAGGTCATACTTTCAAGCTTGTAGGACGGACAGATTCCAACGGGTCTAAAGAGTACAATGATGATCTTGCTATCCGCCGTGTAAAGAAGGTGGCGGACTATGCGGTGGCTCACGGCGTAGATCTGAGTCATCTGGTGGGTATGTACAAAGGGGAAGAAGCATCGGTAAATACGAATGATACGGAAGCCGGCCGTGCGAACAACAGACGCGTGGATATATTTGAACATAAATAAGGGATAAGCCGACAGCTTTGCTCTTCTTTGGGCAAGGCTGTTTTTTCCGGGTGGAGTCTTTTTGCCCCGGAGTGTCTATGACGGACTGTCAGCAGTATCCCCTCCCCTTTCTCTGTGGCACGAAAAAAGACAGCTTTATCTTTTATAGGATAAGGCTGTTTTTGTCTGTGCTGGATCATTTATAAGAACTCTGATCAGATCCCGGCGGCATAGAGCGGAATGACGTTAATGACCGGTTCCTCATAAGGATGGATCTCTTTGACAGCGGCCATCGTTTTTTCCAAATTTTCTTTTTTTATGGTGACTTCCACTTTATACTCTTCTTCTTCACTGATTTCATTTTTTTTGCCGATGTAAGGAGTCGTTCCTTCCAAAGGACGCCATGTTCCCTTGACGGGACTGTAAGAAAGGCAGCTGTCATAGTTTCCTATATGCCCGGCATCCACCGATTGGAGTGCTTTTTGCAGGATGCGGAAATGGGTAGCGGGAATAAATATTTCCAGTTTCAGATATTGTATAGTCATTATTACCTCCCTTTTTGGCTTATAAAGAAAGAATCATTTTTATAAGTTCATCAGGTGAAAAAGCGATCCGTTCCGCTCCGTGGTTTTTAAGAAATTCTCCGGTGCGGAAACCCCAGGCAACAGAAATGCTGGGGAATCCCCCTTTCTTTCCTGTCATGATATCCACTTCCGAATCACCGATATAAACGATTTCTTTTGCTTTTATTCCTAAACGGCGGGCTATTGACAAAATCATTTCCGGATCCGGCTTAATGGCCATTTCCGGGTTTCTTCCGATGGAAATATCAAAAAGACCGGGGAAAAGTTTTTCTGAAAGGATCTGCACATGGTTATCGTCTTTATTAGACGCTACGGCACAGCGGATACCCTTTTTCCGGAGGGTGCGAATAACTTCAGGTATATCGCTGTAAGGGTTCGTTTTGATTTGGTTATGGCTTCCATAGTAAGAAGTAAATACGCGCATGAGTTCATTTATTTCTTCTTCAGTGGCTGGAATGTCTTCCACCGGAATTTTGTTCCCCGCCAGTTCCAGATCTTTTGCTGAAAATCCTTTTGCCATAGCGAGGGCTTTAATCATATCAAGGTTCAAGGCCCAGCCGAAGCAGAGTTTTACCATTTCTTCCGGATGTCCCCCTTTATGTCCCGTTTCCACAAGAGCATAGTTCAAAGAATCAGTAAGGTCGCCGATGGTATTTAAAATAGTACCGTCCATATCAAAAACAGCAGCTTTGATCATTCTATCTCCTTATAAATGTTTCACGTGAAATATGAGTTCAGAAAGTTTTTTTCAAACGGAGTCCGGGAAGGATGAGAAGGAAGCTTACGGCAAGTCCTATGAAGAGCGGATCAAAAGGAAATTTTGCCAACGCGGCGGTGATAGCGGCAATGGTACTTCCCGCCATGGAGAACACCGCCCAGTCCGCATTGAGATGGCCCGGCCAGAAAACAGCAAGCGTGAGAGGCAGAAAGATGCCTCCTCCCCGGAGTCCCATAGAAAGATAATTCCAGAAAAGTATTTCTGTCCCCCTGTTCATGATGGCGATAAGGGATGCCAGAATCATGACGGCAAGGACGGTCAGCTTTGTCAGGCGGAGAAACTTTTTGTCATCAGTAATTTTCAGCAGGGGTGAAAGAATATCATGGGAAATCATAGTGCCGATACCCAGTGACAGTCCCCCGATACTTCCCAGTAGGGAAAGAATGATGCCGCTCATGGCAAGGCCGCCGATGAGAACCGGCACATGATTGACCAGAAAGGTGGGCAGGACTAAGATCGGTAAGGTTCCGGGCTCTGCGGCGTGCATGTACATACCGACAGCTACTGACGGCAGCCCGATGGGGATGACGATAAGTGCTGCAATGAAGCAGCCGGAAGCCGCTTTCAAAGGGGTGTCTGCTGAAAAGATGCATTGGATATAAGTTTGTGTGCAGAGTACGCCAACGATGACAGAAAATAAATGGGCCATGGCGGAATCCGTACCCTGCCCCATCAGATCAAAATGAGAAGCGGGAAACGAAGAGAGGGTATTGTTTTCCTGTAACAGCAGAAAAGCAATGGCGCCGGATATGAATAGAGAAATCCAGATAATTACCATTTTCAGGATACCGCTGACGGCGGCGCTTTTCATGCCTCCGAAAAAAGTATAGGCGATAACGAGAGCCATAAGGAGAAGGGCGGACAGAAAAGGCGTCAGCCCGAAAAGGGCGGAAATAATCTCTATGCCCGGCAGTGAACTGGCAACAGCGGACAGAAGGATACCGATGGAAGAAATAATGGAAGAAAGCGTCTCGGCCTTCTTTCCGTAATAAAGTTCCAGATATTGAGGAATTGTTTCCAGTGCTGTATTGTGAAGCCGTTTGGCGTAGAAAATACCCATAAGGATGAAAGCGATGCCGCTTCCCAGGGTAAACCACCACGCGGAAAGGCCAAAAGAGTAAGCCAACTGTGCCGTACCTACCGTAGCGCCTCCCCCCACGACCGTTCCCGCGATACTTCCGGCAACAAGAGAGGCCCCGGCGCTTCGTCCTGCCACACTGTACCCTGCAGAGGATCTTACGGAACGGGAAACATAAAATCCACTTCCGATGACGGCAAAGACCGTGGCGGAGATGATCAGTATATGTAAAAAGGTCAGAGACATAAGAATCGGCCCTTTCGTGAATATTTTTGTAATCCTATTTCAAAAGTATAGATAGATTATAACAGAATACAGAATAAGATTGAAAAAACACTTTATATGTTTCACGTGAAACATAAGGGGATAAAATAAATCGTCTCCTTATGGTATAATAATATGGACTATCTATGAAAGGATGTAAGCTATGGGGAAGATCATCAGTATCATTAACCAGAAGGGCGGCGTGGGAAAAACCACAACAGCGGTAAATCTGGCTGCATTCTTGGCGGACAAAGGATATAAGACGATGCTTGTGGACGCGGACTCCCAAGGAAACGCCACCAGCGGACTCAGCAAAGATGCGGAGTTCGAGGAAACGCTGTATGATGTGCTTTTAGATGATGTCTCCATCGAAGAAGCCGTCGTCAAGACAGACATAAAGAAATTATCCATTCTCCCCGCTTCCATTGATTTGGCGGGGGCTGAAATTGAAATGGTTTCCGTGGAAAAACGGGAATTTCTTATGAAAAGAAAACTGGATCAGGTACGCGATAAATATGATTTCATTTTGATTGACTGTCCTCCTTCTTTAGGTCTTATGACGCTGAACGCTCTTGTAGCATCGCAGGAAATACTTATCCCCATTCAGGCGGAATTTTATGCGCTTGAAGGACTTTCCCAGCTGGTGAAAACCGTACAGGTTGTGACACGTAAGCTGAATCCGGGTTTATCTATACTGGGCATATTGCTGACGATGTTTGACGGCAGGACGAATTTATCCCTTCAGGTAGCTGATGAAGTGAAAAAATATTTTGGAAATAAAGTTTTCCGTACAGTAATTCCCCGATCAGTGAAATTATCGGAAGCGCCGAGTTTTGGTGAACCCATACTTACATACGCGCCGAAATCCAAGGGGGCGGAAGCATATAAAAAGTTGTGCCGTGAGGTGATTAAACGTGTCTAAGACCAAAAGGCTGGGAAAAGGATTGGGAGAGCTGCTCGGAAAAGAAGTGATGGAAGAAAAGAATACCGAAAGTATTTCCATTTCCCTTGTTGTCCCCAATGAATGGCAGCCGCGGCGTGAATTTGAGCCGGAATCTTTAAATGCTCTGGCGGAATCCATCAAAGAACACGGCGTCGTCCAGCCGGTTATTGTAAGAAAAAAAGACAGCGGATATGAACTTATTGCCGGCGAGCGCCGTTTAAGAGCGGCCCAGCTGGCGGGGCTTGTGGAAATACCTGCTCTTGTCCGAGATTACAGCGATCAGGAAACGGCGGAAATCGCCCTCATTGAAAATCTGCAGCGTGAAGATCTGAATCCTCTTGAAGAAGGACTTGCCTATCAGCGGATGATCAATGAATATCATTTCACACAGGAAAAGATGGCAAACCTTATCGGTAAGAGTCGTTCCTATGTGACGAATATGATGCGGCTTCTGGATCTTTCTGAAGAGGTAAAAGGCCTTCTTTTGGAGCGGAAATTGACGGCGGGACAGGCTCGTCCCCTTTTAGGATTGGAAACACCTGCTGAGCAGATCGCGCTTGCGCGCCGAATTGTGGAAGAAGATCTTTCCGCACGGCGTATCGAGGAAATCCTCCGCCGTGAAAAAGACGGACAAAAGCGGAAGCCTGCGGATAAAGCGGATGCGTATCTCCGCGCGCTGGAAGAAGATTTGGTGAATGCCGTAGGATCCCGTGTAAAAATTAAAGTGGGAAAAGGGAAAAACAGTCATAGAGGCACCATTTCCATTTCTTTTAAAAGTGACAAAGAATTTGAACGTATTACAAAACTTCTCAAACAGGGAGAATAAATGAATCCATGGATATCTTAGAATTCAATATCAATTATCAGCTCATACTCTCCGTAATCGGCACGATTCTTGCGGTTTTACTGGTATTTCTTATTCTCCAGTTTTTCTGGCTCCGGGCCAAGGTAAACCGTTTGTACAGGAAATATAAATATTTTATGATGGGCGAAGATGGCGGATCTATCGAAATGAAATTATCCACAGAAGTACGGGAACTCCGGGATATGGTGGAATCTTCCCAGGGCATGCTTCATCAGCAGGAGCTTTTGGCTACGATGCAGCTGAAATCTTTCCAGAAAATCGGTTTGGTGCGATATGATGCTTTTGATGAAACAGGAGATAAACTTTCCTTTTCTCTTACCCTTCTGGACGGCAAAAATAATGGCGTCGTCCTTTCTTCTCTGGCTGGTCATGATGCGTCCCGCATTTATGCAAAAGCTGTGACCGGCGGCGAATGCAGGGAAGCGCTTTCTTCAGAAGAAGCGGAAAGTATCAGTATTGCACTGAATACGCTCATGCCTGATGTGGCTAAAAGGGTAGAAGATGCAGTTCGTGCCGGTGAAGAGAGAAACGGTGAAAATCCGTCTGCTAAGCGTATTGACCGGATTGAAAAGAAATGATGCAAAGAAACAGGAATATTCCTTTGAAATAGATTGACGGGTGAGTGGATGATCAAAGAAAAAAATGAAGAAACCGGTGAAGTGAAAGTTATATTTTCATCGGAAGAATTTAAGAAACTGAAAATTTTCGGTGGTGCCGCAGCGGTGCTCCTCATTCTTTCCATCAGTTTGGCGGGATGGGCAGGATACAGCACGAATGCGCTTCACGCGGAAAATGAACTTTATCGAAGCCAGCTTAAAATGGCAGATGAAAAAATGCAGGCCCTTGAAAATAAGGCTAAAACTGTTGAGAAAATCAGTGGGCAACTTCAGGAACTTGTCCGTACGAACGGCGGAACAGTACCTGAAAATACGGGAATGGGAACCGGCGGTATCGGAGGTGCTTCTACTGTTCCTGATATAGCAAAAACGGCGGGCAATAAGAAAGAAGATGATGAGAAAATTGCTGTTTCGGAAACGCCGGGAGAACTTTTGAAAGAAATGCGCCGCCTTGATGAACTTTTAGATAAGCAGATACGTCTTGTCGTCGCACTCCGTTCCGAATTTATGAACCAGGCCTACGGTGCTGTCAGCTCTGTTGTGAATCCCACGGCGGAAACGCCGAACATATGGCCAGTTGCGGGTCCTATTTCCAGCTACTACGGATACAGGACCAGTCCTGGCGGTATCGGATCTACCTTCCATGAAGGAGTAGATATTGCTGGCGATTACGGCACACCTATTTCTGCGACTGCTGCGGGGACTGTCACGCAGGCAGGCTGGGTCGGCGGTTACGGATACCTTGTGGAAGTAAAACATGCCGATGGTATTGTTACGCGGTATGGGCATAATTCCGCTGTTTTGGTTTATGAAGGACAGCATGTGGACCAGGGCAGCATGATTGCCCTTATGGGGAGCACGGGAAACAGCACTGGTCCTCACTGCCACTATGAGGTTCGTATTCATGGAGAAGCAGTGGATCCCATGTATTTCCTGCCGCAAAACTATTGAAATAAATCGGTTAAGAAAATAAATACTTATTTTGACAAACAATAATAAAAATTTATTTTAGGATATAAATAGTTATTTACGAAATTAAAAGCCTGTAAACTTGTTACAGGTTATTTTTTTGTCATTTTTTCTGTATTCTGTATGATAAAAGTAGAGATAGATCTTATTTTTATTATAAATTCCAATACCCGCATCTTATCTTAGGGGGGGGAGGTATTTCTCAGCAGGAAGAAGGAATCCTTATGAAATCCAGTAAGATATTATTAGCCGGTATAGTGCTTGTCGTAGCTTTTGGTCTTGCAGGCTACGGTACGGTTCAGAAAAAAGAAGAAATGAAAGCACCTGCCGCAGTGGCGGTCAAAGCGGGAAATGTAGAAATGACAGCGTAAAAACTTCTTGGGTGCAGCGTGAAAGATAAATCAGTCTTCTTGGCTGAGGGCATAGCTTATTATAAAGGTGATCTCATTGTAATAAATAATGCGGAAGGAAATTTGATTGCTTACAGGTTTTCCAAAAACAAGGTAGAAATCAATAAGGGGTTTTTCAAGGATGGTATATATGCGGGGGAAAGGGGGATAGTATGAAATACCCTGTGGCGGTCGGTGACAGACGCTTATATTTCCCAGCACAACGGACTGGAATCCACAGACGGAAAAAATGTAAAAAATGCATTTAATGCGGTCATATGTAGATAGTACCCGGATCTACAGCAGAAAAGGGTATATGGTTATGAAGATAATGGAGCTGTCACAGATTTCTGGGCAGGACTTTTTATAATATAAAGTCCTTAGGCACAGCCGTAGATAACGGATATCCAAATAATAAGCTTATACAAGCCTGCTTTGTAGGTATCAAATTAAACATAGTAAAGAATATTTTCAACCTGTATATGTACTTTATAAAAAACAGACATAAAATTTGTAGGTATATACAAAGAAAACGCGGTTAAAAAATGTGAAAATACAGGAAATGGAATTGACAGACGGTTAGTAAGATGATAATATTACACACATTGTCAGGCGTGACAGCCTGCATGGAAAGCAATGGTCATAAATAAAATATTGTTGACAGAAGCATTTTTGTGTGGTATGTTATTTAAGTCGCTTAGAGCGATGGTTC